>Ga0335075_10001678_pt1 | contig 36150 bp, 38 predicted proteins | sample Lox_Sample_24_FD_206723 | JGI IMG/M metagenome (GOLD analysis project Ga0335075, IMG submission 206723) | Soil microbial communities from Loxahatchee National Wildlife Refuge, Florida, United States - Lox_Sample_2.4 | ecosystem: Environmental > Terrestrial > Soil > Wetlands | place: USA... | reverse complement strand
CGACCACCTCGGCGATCGCCCCCACTGGCGCGGAGCAACCCGCCTCCAGTTCGGCGAGCAGGGCACGCTCGGCGGTGACGGCCGCGCGGGTGTCGGCGTCGTCGAGCTCGGCCAGCAGTGCCGCCAGTCCGGTTTCCCCGGCGCGGCACTCGACGGCGAGCGCACCTTGAGCCGGCGCCGGCAACACCTGTACCGGATCCAACGTCTCGGTGACGTCGTTAAGGCGCCCTAGTCGGGCCAGACCCGCCCGGGCTACCACAATTGCGTCCAGATCACCGCTGCTTACCCTGTTCAACCTGGTATCTAGGTTGCCTCTTAGGGGGCAGATTTCCAAACCGAGACCCAGTGCTCTAAGCTGCGCGGCCCGCCGGGGCGACGAAGTGCCCACCACCGAGCCGGTCGGCAGCTGTGCCAGCACTAACCCGTCGCGGGCCACCACGGCATCGCGCGGATCCTCCCGCGGCGGTATGGCGGCGATCACGAACCGCGGGTCGTCGGCGGTCGGTAAGTCCTTGTGCGAGTGCACCGCCGCGTGTACCCGCCCGTCCTCGATGGCTTCGCGGAGTGCCGCGGTGAACACGCCGACGCCGATGTCGGCGATCGGCTCCGAGGACCGGTCACCCTCGGTGCTGATGATCACCAGCTCGGCGGGATGCCCGTTGGCGACCAAGGCGTCCCGAATGCCGCCGGCTTGGGTGGTGGCCAGCAGGCTGCCCCGGGTGCCTATCCGTATCACGTCGGGCAAGCGGCTACTCAGCGCTTCCGGAAGTGTCGGATCCACTTGGGAGAAGAGGCAATTCGCCCGCAGTCGCGACGGCGTCGACAGCGGTCTGGTCGAGTTCGAACAACTCGCGCAGCGCCTCGGCGTAGCTGTCCCCACCGGGTGCGCTGGCCAGCTGCTTGATCCGCACCGTCGGCGCGTGCAACAGCTTGTCCACCACCCGCCGCACGGTGCGAGCCACCTCGTCGCGGTGGGCGGCGTCGAGTCCCGGCAGCCGGTTGTCCAGCCGCAGCAGCTCAGCCTCGACGACGTCGGCGGCGCGTTGGCGCAGCGCAGTTACCGTCGGAGTGACTTCGGCCATCCGCTGCCCGGCAAGGTAGGTGGCGACCTCGGTGGCGACGATGCGGCGGGCAGCCTCGGTGTCAGCGGCCGCGGCACGCGCCGACGGTTCACGCTGCACCCGGTCCATGTCGATGACCCAGACGCCCGGCAACCCCGCGACCGCCGGGTCGACGTCGCGCGGCATGCCCAGATCGCAGATCACCAGTGGCTCGTCGGTTTCGTCGCGGCGGATGGCGGCCAGGGCATGGTGGACGTCGGCCAGCGACACCACCGGGCGCACCGCGCCGGTGCAGCTCACGACCACGTCGGCATCGGCCAGCGCAGAAGGCAGCCGGTCCAGGCTGAGCGCTTCGGCTCCGACACCCGATTCACGGATCCGCCGGGCCAGCCGCTGTGCCCGGGGCAGCGACCGGTTGACGACATGGACGTCCCGCACCCCGGCCCGAGTCAGGTGGGCCGCCGATAAGGCGCCCATCGCACCGGCTCCGACCACCACCGCGGTCTTGCCTTTCAGACCGCCCAGCTTGATTTCGGCCATGCCGAGCGCGACCGAGACCACGGAGGCGCCCGCGGCATCGATCGCGGTTTCGCTGTGCACCCGTTTGCCGACTGCCAGCGCGCGCTGAGCCAGCTCGTGCAGCACCCGGCCGACGGTGCGGTTGGTCTCGGCGGCAGCGTAGGCGCGGCGCACCTGGCCGAGCACCTGCTGCTCGCCGACCACCGCGGAGTCCAGGCCGCTGGCGACGGCGAACAGGTGCTCGACGGCGGCCTCGCTGTAACGGACGTAGGCGTATTTGGTCAGGTCGCCCAGCGACATTCCGGAATGCTCGGAGAGCACCTGCCCGATCACCGACAGGCCACCGTGGAAGGCGTCGACCACGGCGTAGACCTCGACCCGATTGCAGGTGGACAGCACCATAGCCTCGGTGACCAGCGGTGAGTGCATCATCTGGTCGATGATCTTGATCTGGTCGGATTCGTCGGTGCTGAGCTGTTCCAGAACGGAGACCGGCGCGCTGCGGTGCGACACCCCGAAGAGCAGGACGCTCACGGCTGAATCACCTGGCCTGCTCCCTTGCTATCACCAGTGATCGAACTGGTGTCCACGGTAGACGTTTTAGGAGTGGGCCACCAAATTTGCGCCGTCGTCATCTGGGCCTCCCGGGTGAGGCGAGATCTTGACGGAGCCGGGGCTCGTCGACCTCCCAGTAGCTGTGCTCGCGGCCGTCGAGCAGGACCACCGGTAGCCGGTCGCCGAACTCCGCGCGCAGGCTGCTGTCGCCCGCCGCCGCGGCGGTGTCGACGTCGATGGTCGTCAGGTCGAAGTCGAGCTCGGCGGCCAGGTCAGCCAGTTGGGCGTGCACCCGATCGCAGATCGTGCAGCCGGTGCGGGTCAACAGCTGCACCTGTGGGTGGCTCATAGCTCCAGTGTGGCAGTTGGAGTGCCGCGGAACCCGTGGCAGCCAAGCGGGTTCCGACCCAGTGGCCTCCCCGACACCAGCGGCTCTGCCGACCACCCCAATGAGCCGAGGGCGGATAGTGTTGAACCGTGAGCGCTCCCGGCGGCTCGGGCACCGTAGAACCCGGCCCCAACGCACGACCCGGCCCGGCTGACCTGGAACTGGAGACACCGGCCGCCAACGCCAGCGCCGAACGCGCCCTGATCGACATTCAGACCGACGCCGCATCGGGGCCCGCGCAGCCGCCGGTCGACCTGACCGCGGCGGCGTTCTTCGACGTGGACAACACACTGGTGCAGGGCTCGTCGCTGCTGCATTTCGGCCGCGGCCTGGCCGCCCGCAAATACTTCACCTACCGCGACGTGCTCGGATTCGTCTACGCGCAAGCCAAGTTTCAGCTCATCGGCCGGGAGAACAGCGACGACGTCGCCGCGGGCCGACGCAAGGCGCTGGCCTTCATCGAAGGGCGATCCACCGAAGAGCTGGTCCGGCTGGGCGAAGAGGTCTATGACGAAATCATTGCTGACAAGATCTGGACGGGCACTCGCGACCTGGCCCAGATGCACCTCGATGCCGGCCAGCAGGTCTGGCTGGTCACCGCCACGCCCTATGAACTCGCCATCACCATCGCCCGGCGGCTCGGCCTGACCGGCGCGCTGGGCACCGTCGCCGAATCCGTCGACGGTGTGTTCACCGGCAGGCTGGTCGGCGACATCCTGCACGGTCCCGGCAAGGCGCACGCGGTGCGCTCACTGGCGATCCGCGAAGGGCTCAACCTCAAGCGCTGCACCGCCTACTCCGACAGCTTCAACGACGTGCCGCTGCTGTCCCTGGTTGGGACCGCTGTCGCCATCAACCCCGACAGCCACTTGCGCGACCTGGCCCGCAAGCGGGACTGGGAAATCCGTGACTTCCGCACGGCGCGCAAGGCCGCCCGGATCGGGGTGCCGTCGGCTCTGGCCTTGGGCGCCGCGGGCGGCGCACTGGCCGCGGTCGCCTCCCGTCGGCAATCGCGCTGATAAGCTGCGCCGCTGAGCATCCATAGGAGTGGAGAACAGCGCATGCCGGTTCCCGAAGGCGCCCAAGAACTCATCGGAACGCACTACCGCTTCCCGGATTACTTCGACGTCGGACGCGAAAAGATCCGCGAGTTTGCCCAAGCCGTCAAGGACGAACATCCCTCGCACTACTCCGAGGACGCCGCCGCCGAGGCCGGCTACGACAGCACCGTGGCGTCACTGACCTTTCTCGCGGTCGCCGGACGGCGTGTCCAGCTGGACGTCTTCACCAAGTTCGACATCCCGATCAACCTCGCGCGGGTGCTGCACCGGGACCAGAAATTCGTGTACCACCGGCCGATCATGGCCGGCGACCGGCTGTTCTTCGACACCTACCTGGACAACGTCATCGAATCCCACGGCACCGTGATCGCCGAGATCCGCAGCGAAGTCACCGACGCCGAAGACAAACCGGTGATAACCAGCATCGTCACCATGCTCGGCGAGTCGTCGAACCCGGACGCGAACGCAGAGGCGACAATCGCCGCAATTGCATCCATCCGCGGCGGCGCCTAGTGTCAGCCGGGACCTTCTAGGGGGAGCTACACCATGAGCACCAATCTCACACCACACTTCGACGACGTCCAGTCGCACTACGACCTCTCCGACGACTTCTATCGGCTCTTTCTAGACTCCAGCCAGACCTACAGCTGCGCCTACTTCGAGCGCGACGACATGACGCTGGAGGAGGCCCAGCTGGCCAAGGTCGACCTGTCGCTGGGCAAGCTGGGCCTGCACCCCGGGATGACGCTGCTCGACGTGGGCTGCGGCTGGGGCAGCACGTTGCGCCGCGCGATCGAGAAGTACGACGTCAACGCGATCGGCCTGACGTTGAGCAAGAACCAGGCCGGCTACGCCCAGAAGTCGTTCGACGCGATTGACAGCCCACGCTCCAAGGAGGCGCGGCTGCAGGGTTGGGAGCAGTTCCACGAGCCGGTGGACCGGATCGTCTCCATCGGCGCCTTCGAGCACTTCGGCTTCGACCGCTACGACGACTTCTTCACGATGGCCTACCAGGTGCTGCCGGCCGACGGTGTGATGCTGTTGCACACGATCGTGGTCCCCACCGTCGAGGAGATCGAGCAGCGTCAGATCAAGGTGACGATGACGCTCATTCGTTTCGTCAAGTTCATCATGGACGAGATCTTCCCCGGCGGCCGGCTGCCATCGGTGGCCGTTGTCGAGGAGCACGCCACCAGGGCCGGGTTCGAGGTAGCCCGGGTGCAGTCGCTGCGGCTGCATTACGCACGCACCCTCGACCTCTGGTCGGCAGCACTTGAGGCGCGCAAGGACGAGGCCATCGCGATCCAGTCCGAAGAGGTCTACCAGCGCTACATGAGGTACTTGACCGGCTGCGCCGACCTGTTCCGCAACGGCAACACCGACGTCTGCCAGTTCACCCTGGTCAAGCCGGCCGCCTGAGCGCGGCTTAGCCGAAGAACATGTTACGGCGGCCGGCTAGCAGCTGGTAGAGCGTCTGCTGGATCGTCTCGCGCACCTGGTCGGTCAGCTCGAAGGTGACCATCGGATCGTCGGCGTCGGCGGCCGCATAATGCGCGGTCGGGATCGGCTCACCGAAAGCGATGTGCCACTTCGACGGCAGCGGCACCAACCCAGCCGGACCGGCCAGCGGGAACAGCGGGGTGATCGGGAAGTAGGGCAGACCGAACAGTCGCGCCAGCAGCCTGACATCGGCGAGCATCGGGTAGATCTCCTCCGAGCCGACGATCGAGCACGGCACGATCGGGGCTTTGGTGCGCAGCGCGGCGGCCACGAAGCCGCCGCGGCCGAACCGCTGCAGCTTGTAGCGGTCCTTGAAGCGCTTGCCGAGGCCCTTGTATCCCTCGGGGAACACCGCGGTCAGTTCCCCGGAGGCCAGCAGCCGGTGCGCGTCGGCGGTGCACGCCATGGTGTGCCCGGCCCTGCGGGCAGCCTCACCCACCATCGGTAGGTCGAACACCATGTCGGCGGCCAGCAGCCGTAGGTCACGATGAGCCGGATGCTCGTCGTGAACAGCCACCGAGGCCATCAGCCCGTCGAACGGCAGCACGCCGGCGTGGTTGGCCACCACCAACGCCGCGCCGGTCTCGGGCAGGTTCTCCACCCCGCTGACCTCGACCCGGAACCACGACTTGAAGAAGAACCTCAACAGCGGCCGAACGATCGCGTCGTTGAACTGCGGATCGAACCCGAACTCGTCAACGCTGTAATCGCCGGTGAGGCGGTGCCGCAGAAAGTCGGCGACGGCGCTGACCTTGTGCGCCAGTTCGTTGCCGGACTCGCGACTTTCGGGTTGGCCGCTGGCAGCGCGCCGGTGCTGGTCGATCTCGCTGACGACGGCGGCGATCTGATCGGCTGAAGCCCGAGTGTCCGGTTCGGAAAGCAGCGAGGGATGTTGACGAGACGCCTGGGTGCGTTGACCGGCACGCCGCTGCGCCGCTGCACGACTTGAATTCGCATGCAGCGGAATGACTTTCGCCTTCGAGTCACTCGCCATAAGTTAACCTCCCCCCTCAGTTGATTTTGGTTCGGCCACCAAAGCGCTGCGCTGCTGCCACGGCCCGACCTTCAATGGAGCGTACCCATTCCGGATTCAGAATGGGAGTCAAAGCTCGGCCGCGGACGTAATCGTCAAAAGCCTCCGCAGTCGACCACTTGGGGTGGTATCCGAGCTCCTGTCGCATCCTCGTCGTGTCCATCACTCGGCCGTAGCTCAGGTAGTCGAGTTGCTCACGGTTGATCTCGGTGTAGCGGTTGGCTCGCCGCAGTGAATCCAGCGCCCACAGCCCGAACCCGGGCACCGGCAATGAGACTCGGCCGGCCCGCCGGATCGCCTGCGACAGCATGATGACCCCGCTGCCGCCGATGTTGAAGGTGCCCGCCTTGCCGGCCATCACCGCGCGCTCGAGGGCACCCAGCGCGTCCTGCTCGTGCAGCAACTGCAGCCGCGCGTCGCGGCCGAGCACCTTCGGGACCAGCGGCCCGGCCAGGTATCGCGACAGCGTGGTCTCCATCGCCGGACCGATCATGTTGGCCAGCCGCAGGATCGTCACCGCGATATCGGGCCGACGCCGGCCGAGCCCGCGCGTGTACCCCTCGATGTCCAGGCTGTCTTTGGGAAAGCCCTCGCGGAACGGACGACGGCTGCTGCTGTCCTCGGTGAACATCACCGGATCGTGCGGGCTGGACCCGTAAACCTCAGAGGTGGACTTCAGCACCACTCGACGCACCGACGGCGCCTTCTGGCAAGCCGCGAACAGCTGCATTGCGCCCAGCACGTTGATTTCCTTCAACGCTGCGCCGCCACCGGACCGCGGCGCGAACGACGCCGCCGCGGCATGCACCACGGTGTCGACGTCGCCATTTCGAATCACCTTGGCGACAAAGGGGTTGCGGATATCCGCGCGGACGAACTCGGCTCGGCCCATCCGGCGGAGCATGTCTTTGCTGGGTGCCACCGCGTCCACCGCGATGACCCGGTTGATCAACGGGTTCTGTGCCAGCCGAACGGTCAGGTAACCACCCAAGAACCGGCAGGCACCGGTGACGAGCACGACTTTGGGGTAATGCGGGGCATCGCCGGCATCATTGCCAGTCCCACTTGTCCGGGTGCCCGCTCCGGTGCCTGGTTGACCGCCCGACAGATCCACCTTGCTAGCCTAACGGCCCATCAGCTGCCGCAGTCGTTGGCGAAACTCACTTTCCGAGTTTTCTGCGCTGCACCCGGGTACGGCGAAGCAGCTTGCGATGCTTCTTCTTCGACATCCTTTTGCGCCGCTTCTTGATTACTGAACCCATAACTCCGCTATCTATGTGGCGGCCCGAGTCCGCCATGGCCGGCCGTGTGCAACAACCCGCACACTCTACCCGGGCGGGCGCGCCGAACACCAAAACGCACCGATGGCCGATACGGCTCACACCGGGGCCACCGGTGAGCCGCGAGGCGTCACGCCGCACGACGCCAGACGCGGCGGTCGCTAACCGGCGTCGAAGTAGGAGCTCTCCAGCATGTCGTGCACGGCCTTGGCGTGCACTCGGAAGGATCGCCCCACCCGGACTGCGGGCAGCTCACCGTTGTGAACCAGCCGGTAGACCGTCATTTTGCTGACCCGCATCAGCGCTGCCACTTCGGCCACAGTCAGGAATTGCGTCCGGGGCGGCTGGCCGTCTGCGGGACCAGTATCACGCCCCGATTTACTGCCTGCCGAATCCCGCGCCGATGGCCCGTTCATAGACGTCATCGCAACCCAATCAGTCAGGCATCTGCAGTCCCGGCGGCTTCCCCTCCGCTGGCACCCACAGGTGCATACCAAGAGGAGAATAGCGGGACTAGTGGGGTTACTGCGACGGGTGGGGGCAAATAAATAAAATTCTATAAATTACTCTGATGTAATTCTTAACTGCTCCGAGCGGGTTTTGGCGGCCCGCACCGCCTCGTCGACCGCCGCCCGCAAACCACGGCCTTCGAGTTCTCGCAGCGCAGCGGCGGAAGTACCGCCGGGCGAGGTAACCATGGCGCGCAGCCGCGCCGCGGTGGTGTCCTGCGAGAGGTCCGACGTCGTTTCACCGGGCGCTCCACGATCCTGCTCCATCCGGTCCAGCAACATCGCCGCCGACCCGGCGATCGTCTGCGCGACCAGCTCGGTGGACACCGCGCGGCTCAGCCCGACCCCGACCGCGGCGTCCACCAACGCCTCGACCATCAGGAAGAAATATGCCGGACCCGAACCGGATACCGCCGTCACCGCGTCCAGGTGCTCCTCGGGCACCGTCAGCACAGCGCCCACCGAGTCGAACAGCGCGGCCACCTCTTTGAGCTGCTCGTGGGTCGCGAACCGGCCCTTGGCCATGGCGCTGATCCCGGCGCCGACCAGGGCCGGCGCGTTCGGCATCACCCGGACCACCGGGGTCCCCGCCGTCAGCTTGGATTCCAGGTAGGCCGTGGTGACCCCCGCCGCGACGGTGATCAACACCTGCTCGGGAACATCGTCGCTGGATTCCGCGGTCAGCTGGGTGATCTCGGCGACGACCGAAGAGACGTCGGAAGGTTTCACCGCAATGATGACAAACGTCGCGTTTTCCACCGCATCATGCACCGAGGTCACCAGCACGGAATACGTCCCGGCGAGGTATCGCGCGCGGTCGGGCATCCGCTCGGCCACCACCAGGTCCTTGACTTGGCGCCCGGCCCGCAGCAAGCCCGACAGCAGGGCTTCGCCCATGCTGCCCCCTCCGACGATCGCGATTCTCGCCATGTCGCCCAGCATGGCAGACGACGACAGGTTTCGTGGCACCGGGCGCTGCGGGTTGCCCGCCCGGCTACCGCGCTGCGGGCACCATCGCCAACTGGCGGGCCTGCACCACGATGCGGCCGTCGCAGTCGACAACTGTGTGGTCCTCATCGAACCAGTCCTGTCCGATCTGCATGCAGGTGCACACCACCCGCAACCAGCCGTCCGCCGGCAATGCGCGCAGGTAGGCGGTGAGTTGCACGGTCGGCGCCCAGCCGGTGCGATTCACCGCGAACGTGACGGGCGCCGACACGTCACCACACATCAGCGCGAACAGCACGTCGGGTGCCAGGCCGCGCGGCCGCACCCACAGCTGGATCACCGGCGGCCGGCCGTCGGTGGGCCCCAGCGTCGATACCAGCGGCCGCACATCGCAGCCCTCGGCCAGGTTCACCAGCCCGGCCAGCGGGTGTCCCGGACCGATCGGCGCGACGTCGTCGGGCGGCTCGGGGTCCATCAGGCCCACCGCCGGATTGGCCGACAGCAACGGCGGCGCCAGGTGCTCGGGCTCGCCGAGGGTGACCACCGCGTGCACGGCTGCGCGGTCCCGTTGGATGAGTTCGACGTCCACGACGCTGATCCGCCGCCCGCGCTTGCGGATCGACGTCAACAGCCGCACCGGCCCGGGGTCGGGCGCCCACAGGAAGCTGCCCGAGACCGCGACCGGCTCGACAGGGCCGCCGTGAGTAGTGCGCGCGGCGTTGGCGCACAACGCCAGCATCGCCCCGCCATGAATCTTGGGCCCGATGGTCCAGTGCTTGTTCAACACGCCGGCAAAGACGCCGGGGTCGACCTCGCGCAGCGCCATGGCAGTGCTGAATAACGCGGTCATGAACTTGTGAGGCTTCCTTCGGGGTTGATGGCGCCGCTCCTCTTCAGCGCAGCAGGTGCGTGCGGGCGAATTGCAACGACTCGGCCAACATGGCCTCGCGCTCGTGGGCCGAGCGCGCTCCGGACGTGGATACCTCCAGCACGACATGGCCGGCGAAGTCGCCGCCGGCCAACATCTCACACACCTCGACCACCGGCTGATTGCCCTGGCCCGGCGCTAGATGCTCGTCGGCCGGTAGCCCGCTGCCGTCGCACAGGTGCAAATGCACCAGACCCGAACCCATCCGCCGCGCCATGTCCAGCGCATCGCTGCCCGCCGTCGCGGTGTGTGACAGATCCAGCGTGTAGTGCGCGTGGTTGCCGTCCAGGGGGTCGTAGGACGGCGCGAACGCTGAGATCCCCGGCCCAGGGCCGCCGCCGCGCCTGCGTATCCGTTCCTTCAACTGCTCGGCCCGGAAGAACCGGTCCGCCCGGAAGGGGAACATGTTCTCCACGGCCACCAGCACGTCGCCGGATGCCTCTAAGCCGGCGACCTGCTCGGTGAACCCCTCGACGTAGCGCCGCTGCCAGCGGAACGGCGGATGCACGACGACGGTTTGGGCGCCGAGCTTCTCGGCAGCCCGCACGCTGCGATCCAGCTTGGAGATCGGGTTGGCGCCCCACACCCGTTGCGAGATCAGCAGACACGGCGCATGCACCGACAGCACCGGCATCCGGTACCGCCGCGAGAGCTTGGCGACGGCGTCGATGTCCTGGCTAACCGACTCGCCCCACACCATCAGCTCGACGCCGTCGTAGCCGAGATTGGCCGCATACTCGAAAGCGGCCTCGGTCTTCATCGGATAGACCGAGGCCGTCGACAGACCGACCTTGATAGCTGGGCGCACGTGGGATCTGCTGGGCGCCTAGCCGGATTGCAACAACGCCAACGGCCCCAGCGTGACCAGCGCCCCCACCGCCACCGCGATCAACGTGCTGGCGATGTCCTCGGTTTTGCGGACCACGCGAACGCCGACCACCAGACCGAGAATGACGAGCACCGAAAGCACCAGCGCGACGATGTTGTTCCACCGCCACAGCTGGTCGAAGGCGATGAACAGCCCGGCGCCGAATCCAACCGCCAAAATCGACTGCAGGACAACCGTTCCGCCGGCCCGCAACGTCTCGCTCCGGGACCACGAAGAGAACTCCGCGGAATCCGCGACCGCACCGTGCAGGTCGTCGGCGAGATCGCCCTCGGGATAGTCCTCCTCGTCGGCGGTGCCCCGGTAGTCATCGTCATGATCCGCCCCGACGTCATCCGCGGTGCGCTTGCCGCGCGACCGACCGGCGGACCAACGCAGATACGAGCGCACATAGGCGGAGTCTTCGTTCGCGAGTTCGGCGTCCCGCACGTCGGTGTCCATCACGTCCACCGACATCCCCGCGTAGTCCTCTAGCGGGTCTGGGTTCATCCCCTCGGCTCCGGATCGATCCGCCGGCTGATCTTCCCCGCCACCGGAACGGCTGGCTTGGGCGACCGGGACGTTGCTGCGCGACGGCAGCGGATACGGACTGCGCTCGGGGCCCGATTCCCGTGACTCGGGCCGTGATTCACGCGGACGAGGCGGCGGAGATTCCGGCCAACGCGGCTCGGGTTCTGACCAGTAGCGCGAATTTTCGCCCGTCTCGTCCGAAACCGACTCGTCGAGCCGAGCCGACCCGTTGGCGTCTGGCTGCTGCGGTTCCGGACCCGACCGGCCGGTCATTTCGGCTTCGACGTCGTCGTCGATGACGGGTATTTCGCCGGTCAGCTCGGCGACAGTCACCGCGTCGGAGTTGCCGCGGCGACGGCGGCGGCGGTTAGGAACCGGTGCGCCGATCGTGCCGTTCTTCGCCAGCAGCTCGGCGACCGAGATGGGTCGTGTGGTGTCGTTTGGTCCGGTCATCTCTCGTCGCCATTCCGATCAACTCGCTGACTACCAGCATCCCGCACAGAAGTCTCGACGAGAGCGGTTCCGTCAGCTTCGCTGTCGAGTTTGCGCAGAATGAGACCTTCTCGTAGCGCCCAGGGACAGATGTCCACCGTTTCAATCGACAGCGCACGCATACTCGCCTCTGCGACCAAAGCTCCCGCCACGATCTGCGGCGCTCGCTCGGCGCTCACTCCCTCCAGTTCCGCACGGTCAGCGGTCGTCATCCTAGAGATGAAAGATATGAGTTGTCTGAGGCCGTTGGCGGTCAGTGTCCTTTTCACGCGCGGCCCGGCGGCCGACGGTGCCGCACCGGTCAGCCGGGCCAGTGAACGGAACGTCTTCGACGTTCCGACCGCGAGGTCGGGGCTGCCGGCGTCCAGCATTTTGACGCTGGCTTCGGCCATTTCGGAGTCCAGCCAGTCACGCAGCATCGCCACCCGGCGCCGGCCGGGGGGATCGTCCTTGAGCCATTCGCGGGTCAGACGCCCGGCGCCCAGCGGCAGCGACATCGCGACTTCGGGTTCCTCGTCGACGCCGTTGGACAACTCCAGCGAGCCGCCACCGATGTCGAGGTTGATGATCCGGCCCGCGCTCCAGCCATACCAGCGACGCACCGCCAGGAAGGTCAGCCGCGACTCGTCGACACCCCGTAGCACTTGCAGCTCGACACCGGTCTCTTTGCGGACCCGGGACAGCACGTCTTCGGAGTTCTTCGCGTCGCGGACCGCCGAAGTGGCGAACGCCATCAGTTCGGTGCAGCCCGAGCTGTCCGCGATTTTTTCGAACTCGTCGATCGTCTCGATCAGCTTGTCGGCGCCGCGCCGGGTGATTTTGCCGGAGCTGTCGATCGACTCGGCCAGCCGCAGCGTGGCCTTGGTCGAACTCATCGGCGTCGGATGTCCACCACGGCGGGCGTCCACCACGAGCAGATTGACCGTGTTGCTGCCGACGTCCAGCACTCCTAATCGCACGAAACACAACCTTACTGGTGAGCCGCCTGCGGCAAGGATTGGTCTACGGTGAAAACCGTGGCAGATTCGCAGCCAAATCATCCCGGTGAAGTCGAATTGGACTTCACCCGCGAATGGGTGGAGTTCTACGACCCGGACAATCCCGAGCATCTGATCGCCGCGGACCTGACCTGGCTGCTGTCCCGCTGGACGTGCGTGTTCGGCACCCCGGCCTGCCAGGGCACCGTCGTCGGGCGTCCCGATGACGGATGTTGCTCGCACGGCGCGTTTCTGTCCGACGACGACGACCGCGCCCGACTTGACGACGCTGTGTCCAAGCTCACCGACGAAGACTGGCAGTTCCGCGAAAAGGGCTTGAGCCGCAAGGGCTACCTGGAACTCGACGAGCATGAGGGCGAAGAGCAGTTCCGCACCCGCAAACACAAGGGCGCCTGCATCTTCTTGAACCGGCCCGAGTTTCCCGCCGGTCCGGGCTGCGCGTTGCACAGCAAAGCACTCAAGCTCGGCGTGGCACCGCTGACGATGAAGCCCGACGTCTGCTGGCAGTTGCCGATCCGCCGCAGCCAGGAATGGGTGACCCGCCCAGATGGCACGGAGATCCTGAAGACCACGGTCACCGAATACGACCGCCGCGGCTGGGGCGCCGGCGGCGCTGACCTGCACTGGTACTGCACGGGTGATCCGGCCGCCCATGTCGGCGCTGAGCAGGTATGGGTGAGCCTGGGGGCAGAGCTCACCGAATTGCTCGGCGAGAAGGCCTACGCCGAGCTGGCAGCGATGTGCAAACGCCGCAGTGCATTAGGGCTCATCGCCGTCCACCCGGCAACGCGCGCCGCTGAGTAACTGGTGACGCTGCGGCTGCATCAACTGCTGCTGCCGCTGCCCGAAAGTGAACCCGCAAGTATCGATCACGGCGCCGGCGGTCGCAGACGTGATCGTCGCGAGTCAGCTCTCCAGTTTGTAGCCCAGGCCGCGCACCGTCACCAGGTGTATCGGATTGGCCGGGTCCGCCTCGATTTTCGACCGCAGGCGCTTGACGTGTACGTCGAGCGTCTTGGTATCGCCGACATAGTCGGCGCCCCACACGCGATCGATCAGCTGCCCGCGAGTCAGCACCCGACCACTGTTGCGCATCAGGTACTCGAGCAAGTCAAACTCCTTGAGCGGCAACGTGATCGGCTCACCGTTGACCGAGACGACGTGGCGCTCGACGTCCATTCGCACCGGCCCGGATTCCAGCACACCGTCGGCGATCTCAGAGTCATCGTCGCCACGGCGGCGCAGCACCGCGCGGATCCGGGCAATCAGCTCACGCGCCGAATACGGCTTGGTGACATAGTCATCGGCGCCCAGCTCTAGGCCGACAACTTTGTCGATCTCGGAGTCACGCGCGGTCACCATGATCACCGGCACGCTGGACCGGGAACGCAGTTGCTTGCACACGTCGGTGCCGGACATCCCCGGCAGCATCAGATCGAGCAGCACGATGTCGGCGCCGGCCCGGTCGAACTCGGCCAACGCGGACGGACCGTCGGTCACGACGGTGGCCTCGAAGCCCTCTTTGCGCAGCAGAAACGCCAGCGGATCAGCCAGCGACTCTTCGTCCTCCACGATCAGGACACTGGTCATCAGCGCGACTCCTCCTCATCGCTTCGCTCTGCATCGTCGTACGCGGGGATCATCAGCGCGACTCCTCCTCATCGCTTCGCTCTGCATCGTCGTACGCGGGGGTCATCAGCGCGACTCCTCCTCATCGCTTCGCTCTGCATCGTCGTACGCGCGGGTCATCGGTGTAGTTCTTCCTCTCGTTGGGCGATCTTGGTGCGGATTTCACGCTCGGGCGCTCGGTCGGACTGCTCGCACTCGGCTTCGTAGGCCGGGATGGACAACGTGAACGTCGACCCGGTTCCCAGCTGGCTCCACAACCCGATCGTGCCGTTGTGATTGGCGGCGACGTGCTTGACGATGGCCAGGCCGAGTCCGGTGCCGCCGGTGGCCCGCGAGCGCGCCTTGTCGGCGCGGAAGAACCGCTCGAAGACCCTCTCCTGGTCTTTGCGGGCGATACCGATGCCACGGTCGGTGACGGCGATCTCGATGTTCTCGCCGCGGCGACGGCGGCTAATAGACACCAGCGACCCGCGCGGTGAATAGGCGATCGCGTTGGACACCAGGTTGGCCAGTGCGGTGACCAGCAGGGCTTGTTCGCCCAGCATCCGCAGGCCACTCGGTTCGTCGGTGCAGACCGTGATATCGGCGTTGTCGGCCGGCACCTTGTGGCGTGAAATTGCTTCGGACACAACCGTGTCGACGTCGACGTCGCCCATGTCCGGCAACCGCTCCGCGCCCTGCAGCCGGGACAGCTCGATCAGTTCGGTGACCATGTTCCCCAGCCGGTTGGCCTCGATGAGCACCTTCTCGCCAAACCGCCGCACGGTTTCGGGGTCTTCCGCCGAGGCCAGCAGGGCCTCGGCGAGCACAGCCATCGCGCCGACCGGTGTCTTGAGCTCATGGCTGACGTTGGCCACGAAGTCGCGCCTGGTGGCCTCCATCCGTGCGTATTCAGAGTGGTCGTAGACAAAGACCACGGCGAAGCGGCGATCCTCCTCGCTCAGCAACCGGGCCTGTCCGTGCACGGACAGGCCCGATCGTCCCGGGACCAGCCGCTTGCCCGGCACCAGATCGAATTCGACGTCCGCGCCGTCGGCCAAGGTCTGGCGCGCCGCCTTCCACGCTTCGCCGTCAAGCTGGCGCTCGCGCACCAGGCCGAGCTCCCTGGCCCGGCCGTTGTGATAGACGACGTCGCGGTGACGGTCCACCACGGCGGTGCCCAGCGGCATCAGGGCAACGATGCGTTCCAACATTTGTGCGACGGTGATGCCGGCGGCATCGACCGCCACCCGCTGGCGTCGCCACAGCGCCCGCGGCGCCAGCCGGGCGCCGATGGCGACACCGACGGCCAATGCCGCGAGGAACAACACCCCGGCCAGTGACAGGGCCGAGAACACAGTCACATAAAAATCCTACAAATCCGGTGAACGCCAACCCAGCAACGCAAGGCCAAAATCGGACATGTCACATGCGACAAGACAGGTGTTCCACCGCCGTTCACGTCACGTTTGCCCTTTTGCCAGGAATAAGAGCCTATCGCGCGCCTTGGCTGGCCACCGCCGCAGCGCCGGCAGCAGCGGCTTCCGGATCGAGATAGCTGCCACCGACGACCGTGGGCCGCATATCGGCGTCCAGGTCGTAGCGCAGCGGAATGCCGGTGGGGATGTTCAATCCGACGACGTCGTCGTCGGACATGTCATCGAGGTACTTGACCAGGGCGCGCAGGGAGTTTCCGTGCGCGGCGATCAGCACTGTCTTGCCGACCCGCAGATCCGGCACGATGACGTCGGTGAAGTACGGCAAGAACCGGGCCACCACGTCGGACAGGCATTCGGTCAGCGGTCCGCCGCCGATATTCGCGTATCGGGGGTCGGCGTCCTGACTGAACTGGCTGCCCGCCTCGATCGGCGGCGGCGGTGTGTCGTAGCTGCGTCGCCAGACCATGAACTGCTCGTCGCCGTAGCGGTCTCTGATCTCGGCCTTGTCCAGGCCCTGCAGCGCGCCGTAATGGCGTTCATTCAGCCGCCAGCTGCGCCGTACCGGGATCCACAGCCGGTCAGCGGTGTCCAGCGCCAGGTGCGCGCTAGTAATGGCTCGTCGCAGCAGCGAGGTGTACAACACGTCTGGCAGCAGGTTGTGCTCGGCGATCAGTTCGCCGCTGCGCACCGCCTCGCCGCGGCCCTTGTTGGTGAGGTCGACGTCGACCCAGCCGGTGAACTGATTGCTGGCGTTCCATTCGCTCTCGCCGTGGCGGAGCAGCACCAGCGTGGCGACCGCGTTCCCCATGGTGGCAAGTCTCTCACCCCACGCCGGCGGCCCTTCGCGGGATCGGTACGCGGTGAGCTGGGTCACACAAATCCCCTCGACGGATGATACAGATATAAAGTTATCCCGTAACCGAGTATCACGTGGCGCGGACGAGGAGATTCGATGAGCGAGAAGACGACGTGCATAGTCGTCGGCGGCGGACCTGCCGGGATGGTGGCGGCTTTACTGCTGGCGCGCGGGGGCGTGGAAGTCACCGTGCTGGAGAAGCACCCAGACTTCCTCAGAGATTTTCGGGGGGACACAGTGCATCCGTCGACGCTGCGGCTGCTCGACGAGCTCGGCCTCTACCAGCGATTCGCCACGCTGCCCTACGTCCGGCTCGAGGGCTGGGGCCTCGAGCTGCCCGATGGTCGTTCGGCGCAGGTCATCGACTTCACCAGGCTGCGCTTACCGCACCGCTACATGGCGATGGTGCCGCAGTGGGACCTGCTCGACCTGCTGGCCGAAGCCGGTCGAGACGAGCCGACGTTCACCTTGCGCATGAGCACCGAGGTCACCGGGCTGCTCCACGAGGCGGGCCGGATCGTCGGTGTGCGCTATGAGGGGCCCGACGGGCCCGGTGAATTGCGCGCCGACCTGACGATCGCGTGCGACGGGCGCTGGTCGCTATGCCGGCGCGAGGCCGGCTTCGTCCCGCGCGAGTACCCGGTGAACGCCGACGTCTGGTGGTTCCGGCTGCCCTCCGCCGAAGGCGTCGGGGACACGCTGCTGCCGCGGTTCAAGAACGGGTTGTTCATCGGGGTCATTCCGCGCAAGGGTTACCTGCAGACCGGCTACTTCCTCCGCAAGGGCGCGGACGCCCGGCTGCGGGCGCGCGGGATCGAGGCGCTGCGCCAAGACATTGTCACCGCCATACCCGAATTGTCCGACGCGGTCATGGGTCTGGAATCGATGGACGACGTCAAGCTGTTGGACATCCGGCTGAATCGGCTGCGCCGCTGGTACACCGACGGGCTGCTGTGCATCGGCGACGCCGCGCATGCCATGTCCCCGGCCGGTGGGGTCGGCATCAACCTAGCCATCCAGGACGCCGTGGCCGCGGCAACGCTGCTCGCCGGTCCCCTTCACGAGCACCGCCTAACCACAGCGGGTTTGGCCGCCGTGCAACGCCGCCGGGCGCTGCCCACCGCGGTCATCCAAACCCTGCAACGGCTCTTACACGCGGTGATGGAGCGGGCCATGGCCGGCCGGATGCCAAAGCCCACCAAGCTACTGCCGCTGCTGGCCCGTTTTCCGCAGCTGTCGGTGGTCCCCGCTTACCTGATGGGGGTCGGCGTCCGGCCTGAACATGCGCCGACGTTCGCCCGCCGGGCACCACAATCGGTCTCGGTGACCACTTCCAACGAAAAGGATTGAGAATCATGGCATTTCCACGACGGATGGCCGCCCTGCCCGAAGATCGGCACTAGCGACCATGCCGGCGTCAACGGTCACCGACGTACCTGCCGCCATGGTCGAGGCCGCGCTGCGTGCCGCTGAGCATCTCGGCAGGGACGTCGCCGATGTACCGCTGATCGCGATCGCCCGCGAGGCCGGGATATCGCGCAGCACGCTGGTGCGGCGGTTGAACGGTTCTCGCCAGCCATTGGACGACGCCGTGCGCGCCGCCGGGGTGGAACCCGGTGGCCGGCCACCGGTGCGCGAACGTGCGATACATGCGGCGGCGGCGCTGATCAGCGATCGTGGCCTGGCCACGGTGACATTGGAAGCGGTGGCAGCTCAAGCGAATTGCTCCGTACACAGCTTGTACGCCGCGTTCGGCGGCCGTGATGAATTGCTGCGCGCGGTTTTCGATCGCTACGGCCCGATCCTGGATCTGGACGAAGCGATCTCTGATCCGCAGGCCGAGCTCGCCGAGACGGTGCATCTGGTCTACCGATTGATGGCCGAGGCGTATAGCCGCGGACCCCGGGTAACGCCGGCGATGCTGGCCGAGGCGCTGGCCCGTCCGACCGGGGCTGCCGTGCAGGCGCTCGCCCAACACACCGCACCGCGCATGCTCGCCAGCTTGGGCCAGTGGCTGGCGGCCGAAATCGCCGCCGGGCGTATCCGCGATCTACCGCTGCCGTTGCTCATCCAGCAGATGCTCGCACCGATCACGATGTACACCTTGCTGCGGCCGGTCCTCGGCAACGTCCCCGGAGTCGAGATGCCCGCGCTGGACGAGGCATGCACCGTGTTCGCCGACGCGTTCCTGCGTGCTGCCGCAACGTCGTAGCGCGGCGGCGGTTAATCGTCGTCGTCGATCAGGTGGGCGAACGCCTGCAGGTTCTTCAGCGACTCCCCGCGGGACACCCGCCACTCCCATTCCTTTTGGATCGAAGACCGAAACCCCAACTCCAGCAACGTATTGAAGTCGGTGTCCACCGCTTCGAGCACCTGCCCGAGCACCCGGTCGATCTCAGCGGCGTCCACCGACGGCAACGACATTCGGCCCACCAGGTAGATGTCGCCGACGTTGTCCAACGTGTAGGCCACGCCGTAGAGACGGCGGTTGCGCTTCAGCAGAAACCGGTACACGCCCTCGTGGTTCTCGTCGGGCTTGCGGCAAACAAACGCCTCGACGCGCACCGAATGCTCGCCGATGCTGAGGATGGTGTTGGTCTTGAGCTTGCGTTCACCGGGTAACTCCACGATCAGTCCCGGCAACCCACCGTGTGCACCGGGATGCCGGGAATAGGTCAGATCGCTGGCATCCAGCGTGTCCTCGATCACCTGCTGGACGTGGCTCACCGGCAGCGCGTCGCGGTCTCCGGTGCGAGTCATGCCCAGGCCTCCCGCAGCGATGGCCTCCGACCAGGGGGTCGCGCACGACGCGCCGATGCCAGGTCGCGCACGGACCGGCGGGCCGCGGTGAACTCGCTGATCGCACGCCGGTAGCTGGCCAGCAGCGCGTCGACGGTGTTGTCCCAGGAGAACGTCGCCGCGTGCTCGACCGCCGCGCGGCGCATCGCCCAGGCGCGCGGCCCGCTGCCATGCCGCAGCATGTCGTCGATGGCGTGCGCCCACCGGTCGACGTCGTGACCGGAGACCAGCGTGCCGCTGACCCCGTCGCGCACCGCCACCGGCAACCCCCCGACCGCAGCGGCCACCACCGGTGTGCCGCAGGCCTGAGCCTCCAGTGCGACCAGCCCGAACGATTCCGAATAACTGGGCACCGCAACCAGGTCGACGGCACGGAACAATCGGGCCAGGTCTTCCCGCGACTGCGGGGGCAGAAACGTCACCCGGGCAGAGATACCCAATTGATCGGCGAGCCGAACCAGGCCGTCCGGGGCGGCCCGCCCGCTTCCGGACGGTCCGCCGGCGACCACGACGTGGACCCGCGGCAGCTTGGCGGCCGCGCGCAGCAAGACGTCGGGCCCCTTCAGCGGTTGGATTCGACCGACGAATGCCACCACGTTTGCCTCGTCTTTCAACGGCGGCAACGCCAGCTTGGCTCTGGCGGTGCTGCGGTCACCGGGCCGGAACACCTCCAGGTCGACGCCGGGGTGGGCGACGTCAATGCGCGCAGGGTCGGCGTGGTGAAGCGAAACGAGTTGCGCGGCCTCGTCTTCGGTGTTGGCAATCAAGCGGTCCGCTTCGTCGACAACCTGCTGCTCGCCGACGGTGCGCAGCGGCGGCTCGGGTGTGTCACCTTCGGCCAGCGCGGCGTTCTTCACCGCGGCCAGGGTGTGCGCGGTATGCACCAACGGCACCGACCAGCGGTCGCGGGCCAGCCATCCGACCTGACCGGACAGCCAATAATGCGAGTGCACAATGTCGTAGTAGCCCGGTTCATGGACGGCTTCGGCGCGCAGCACTCCGGCGGCAAACGCACACAGCTGAGTCGGCAGATCATATTTATCCAGACCCTCGAACGGCCCGGCCACCACATTACGCACCAGCACCCCGGGCGCCACGCGTACGACAGGCGGATCGGCGGACGCGGTGGCCCGGGTGAAGATCTCCACTTCCACGCCCCGGCGAGCAAGATGAAACGCACTGTGCAGCACGTAAACGTTCATGCCACCGGCATCTCCGATGCCCGGCTGAGCCAGCGGCGACGTGTGCACCGCCAGCACCGCGACGCGACGCGGATCGGTCAGTTCGGAGTCGTCCGGCCGAGAAAGGCTCGCTCGGGAAATATCAGTGTGGCCCACAACGTCATCTTTGCAGGACCGCGCCACGTGCCCCGAAGACGCAGGTCAGGCGGATGTCTCGGTGGCAATCTCGAGCGCGGCCGCCGGCGGTTGGGCGCGGCGCATGGCACCGAGCGGATCGGCGTACAGCCCGGCCAGCGACACAATGCCGGCCCCGGCCTCCTGAACCCGATTACCGAAAGCGGTGACCCGGATGTCGCGCGACGGCAGCACCGCGCGGGCGGCGAACGCCGCCTCCACCTGCTCCATGCCCTCCGGGTATTCGGTGAACGCCTGCCCACCGACCACCAGGTCGTCGGGGTTGAACAGGTCGCGCAGCAGCGCGATCGCTTCGCCGAGCACCCTGGCCCGCTCGGCCAGCAGGTCTTTGGCCGGCTGGTTGCCGTTGCGCGCCGCCCGTAGCAGTTCGGTGACCGACGTGCCGTTGCCGTCGGCGCGAGTCGGCAGGATGCGCAGCCGACGCGCCGCAGCGAGCACGGCCTCGTCGCTGACGGTGGATTCCAGCAGCCCGGAACCGCCGAGCAGCTCCGACTGCGCGGGCAGGTTCGCGATGGTGCCCGGTCCGCTGGCCGGGCTGTGCACCCGCCCGCCGATCGACAGCGCATAGCCCACCGTCTCGCGGGCGTAGACGTAGAGGCTGGTCGACTTGGGCGCGAATCGCCGCATACCCAGCAGCAGTTCCGCGGCGGCCATCGCGTCCACGTGCGACGCCACCGATACCGGCAGACCCAGCGCCTCGGCGAACACCGGTCCGACCGGCGCGTCCCGCCAGCCCAACCGGGTGTGGTCGACGTGCCCGCTGGTGCCGTCGACGGTGCCGCCGATGGCCACCCCCACCCACAGCGCCCGCCGTCGGTGCCACCGCCTCAGGTAACGCCGCGCGCCGTCGGCCAACAAGGCCAGCGCCGGCCCGTGGGCACTCCGCGGTGTCGGGGTCTCAACGGCGTCCAGGGTGCGGCCGAACAGGTCGGTGGCCACGATGCTGGTGGTTCGTGCCCCGATGTGGATGCCCAATGTGAGGAACGGCTCGTGGTTGACCTCCACCGGCACCCGGGGACGCCCGATGGCACCGGAGGCTGCCAGGTCGGCGCGTTCCCGCAGGATGCCTGCATCCAACAGGGCAGTGACCTGGCGGTTTACCGTCGCGATGGATAGCGACGTGACCTGGGCGATGACGTCGCGGCCGATTGGGCCGCGGAGCCGCACGGCCCGGAAGACCGACGATGCGGCGGCATCGGAGAGCTGTAGTGAGGGCGCTACGACACGGTGGCGGCCCGGCGGTTGCAGGCCCTTTCGGCCGTGAGGCGGACCGGCATGAGTGTGAGGGTGGGAGGTGAGAGTGGTTGAGCGCACTTGGTGTGTCCTTGTTCCGAGTTCCGATGGCGGTCCTGGACCGCACCGTCGCGAGCGCTTGCGGTTCGCTCAGGCGCGGTTAGCACGGCAACAACACGCGCAGTCCGCGAACAGACACGCGGACGTGCAGCCGAACAAGGCGCTTAAGTACACACGAGGAATTTAGCACGCTTACTAGAGTTGTTCAGATGAAAGCCGCCGAGCAACGGATCGCAGTAATCACCGGCGCCAGCGCCGGGATAGGCGAGGCAACCGCGAGAACCCTTGCCGCGCAGGGCTTTCACGTGATAGCTGTGGCGCGTCGGGCCGACCGAATCAATACGCTGGCAGCCGACATCGGTGGAACCGCGATTGTGGCTGACGTCACCGACGGCGCAGCAGTGGACGCCCTGGCCGCTCAGCTGAACCGGGTCGATGTCCTGATCAACAATGCGGGCGGGGCCAAGGGCCTGGAGCCGGTGGCCGACGCCGACCTGGAGAACTGGCGGTGGATGTGGGAGACCAACGTGCTGGGCACTCTGCGGGTCACCCGCGCGCTGCTGCCTAAACTGATCGACTCCGGCGACGGCCTGATCGTCACCATCACCTCGATCGCGGCGATGGAGGTCTACGACGGCGGCGCCGGCTACACCTCGGCCAAACACGCGCAGGGCGCGCTGCACCGCACGCTGCGCGGCGAATTGCTGGGAAAACCGGTACGGCTCACCGAGATTGCTCCCGGAGCGGTTGAAACCGAATTCTCGCTGGTCCGTTTCGACGGAGACCAGCAGCGCGCCGACGCCGTCTACACCGGGATAACCCCGTTGACGGCGGCCGATGTCGCCGAGGTGATCGGCTTCGTGGCGTCACGCCCGCCACACGTCAACCTCGACCAGATCATCATCCGGCCCCGCGATCAGGCGTCAGCGGGCCGGTTCAACCGCCGGGCCGAGGGCTAGACGTGGTCGGGGTGCCCGAGAGCGTCGGCGCATCGCGCGGCGTGGCCGGGGCGCTGCGCGGAATCGAGACCGGCGACGGCTTGGCCCCGCTGGCCGGCGGCAGCGCCGACATGCCCACCCAGGTGTCCCAGTCGACGGCCCAGTCCCAGATGTCGCCGTCGGCGTAGGACAGCTCAATCGTGCTGCCGGTCACCTCGACCGGGTCGCCGTAGATCGCGCTGCCGAAGTACTGCTCGGCATCGGACGTCGACAGGTTGATGCACCCGTTGGTGACGTTGGTGTTGCCCTGCGCGCCGGCGCTCGCCGGATTGGCATGGATGAACTCGCCGTTGTTGGAGATCCGCACCGCCCAGCGTTCGTGGATGTGGTTGTATCCGGCGGCCGGGTTGGACATGTAGAAGTCGGAGTACTTCTCACTGACCACGTGGATGCCGTTGCGGGTGACGTTGCGGGCTTTGTCGGCTTCGCCGTAGCTGCACGGGAAGTCCATGATGACGCCCTCGTCGCGGAGCACTTGGATGCGGTGTGAGGACACTTCGGCCTTGACCACTTGGCGCCGACCGATCGCGAAGTTCAGGCTCATGTCCTGCTTGCCGTACGCGCCGTCGCCGAACGCCAGCCCGTACAGCTTGGCGTCGACGTTGACCTTGGTGCCGGCCGGGTAGTACTCACGGGTGCGCCAATGCACGCGGGCCCCTTCGGCTTCGTCGGGCAGCCACGCCCAGCTGCCCTCTACGGGTGGCTCGGTGGTGACTCTCAGCGCCCGCTCGACGGCGGCCTTATCGCTGATCGGCGCGTCGAACTGGATGATCACCGGCGCCGCGACCCCGACGGTCTGCCCGTCGGCGAGCTGGAATCCGCCGTCGATCACCTTGGTGGGCGCGACGGTGGTGAGCTTGCCCTTCACCAGGACAGCCTTGCCGTCGTGGCCGACCGCCGACCCATTCCAGGTGTAGGTCGCGTCGTAGCCCAGCGGCTCGGTGATGGTGTAGATGGTGCGGTCCCGGTTGAGTGCGCCCGCCACCACCTTGCCGGCGGAGTTGGTCAAGGCGACGTGCTGGAACCAGCCGTCGCGCACTTCGACGCTGACCGCGGCGGTCGGCAACACCTTGGTGGCTTTGTCGGCCGGCCGGAATGTCACGCTGGCCTCCGCCGGAGGCTTGGCCTTCTTCTCCGCCTGCTTGCTCGACCCGCCAAAGCAGGCGGCCAGCAGGTTCGGCGCGAAGATGCCGACCGCAAGGGTCGTCAGGGCCCTGCGCCGAGTCACCGGCGACAGGTCACGCGCTGCAGTCACGACTCAAAAGATACCGGCGAAAACGACTCCGCTTGCGCACGCGCGCTACAGCGAGCAGCCGACCAGCACCGGCTCGGGTGTCAGTGTGACACCAAACACATCACGGACTCCGTCTCGCACCGTGCGCGCCAGCGATATCACGTCGTCGGCGCTTGCGCCGCCGCGATTCGTCAAAGCAAGCGCATGTTTGGTGGACAGCCGACAACGCGCGGTCGGGACGTCGGGATAGCCCTTGCCGAAACCGGCTTGCTCGACAAGCCAGCCGGCGGCCAGTTTGATGCCGTCGGGCGACGGATAGTGCGGCACCGCGCGGCCCGTCCCGGCGGCGCTATCGGCCAGCCTTCGGTAAAACTCCGGCGCGACAACCGGGTTGGTAAAGAACGAGCCCACGCTCCAGGTGTCGTGGTCTGCCGGGTCGAGCACCATGCCCTTTCGGGCGCGCAAAGTCAGCACCGCATCGCGGACGGTCGCGGGATCCGCACTTTCCCCGGCCGCCGCGCCCAGCGTGGCAACCAACTCGGCGTAGCGCAGCGGCGCGCTGCGGCCAGCTGCGTCCAGCGCGAACTCCACCTCCAGCACGATGGCCGCGTCGGAATGCTTGAGCACGCTGGTGCGATACCCGAACCCCAGGTCGCTGGGCGACGCCCAGCGCACCGCGCCGCTGCGCCGGTCCAGCAGCCGGACCCGGGTGATGGTGTCGGCCACCTCGGTCCCGTAGGCGCCGACGTTCTGCACCGGGGTGGCGCCGGCCGAGCCGGGAATGCCCGACAGGCACTCCAGCCCGCCCAGGCCCGCGGCGATGGCCGCGACGACCACGTCGTCCCACCCCGCCCCGGCCTCAGCGCGCACGATGTTGCCGTCGACGCTGATGGTGTCGGCGGCCAACCGCACCACGGTCAGATCGGTCAGCGTCTCGGCGATCAGCAGATTCGAGCCGCCGGCCAGCACCAGCAGCGGCCGGCACCCCTCGCCGTCGAGCTGGCGCAGCGTGGTGACCACCTGCTCGGTGCTGGTGCAGGTGATCAGGCGCGACGCGACCGGGCCGACCCGCAACGTGGTCAACGGGGCGAGCGGCACCGCCTCGTCGACGCGCGCACCGGCGAAAAGCGTTCCCACATCACCCTTTCAAAACCCTTTCAAAACCCTTTCAAAACCCTTTTTATCGGCCTTCACGGTAGCCTGACCTGCTATGCCGCGTTCGTTCGACATGTCGACCGACTACGGGGTCCCCGTCGATAAGGTTCTCCAGGCCTTCGGCGAGGAGGAGTACTGGCTGGCCCGGCTTGCCGATTCCGGTGCCGACGACACCACGCTGGATTCCATGCAGGTCGGCGGACCATCCGGCAATGACGGCAGCATCGACGTGATCACCACGCAGGTCCTCCGGAGTGACCGGCTCCCTGGCGTGGTCACCCAGTTCCACCGGGGCGATCTGCGCATCCGCCGCGAGGAGAAATGGGAGCCGGTCACCAACGGCTCTGCGACGGCGACCGTCACCGGCTCGATCCTGGATTCGCCGGCGTCGTTGAGCGGCACCGCGGTGCTGGAGCCGCTGGCGGAGTCGGGCGGCGCCCGGCTGAAATTCCGGGCCACCGTCGAGGTGCGCATACCGCTGGTCGGCGGGAAATTGGAGAACTTCATCGGCAATCAGCTGGTCGAATTGCTGATTGCAGAGCAGCGTTTCACCACCATGTGGATCGGCGACAGAGTCTGATCCGGCCCTCGTACTGGGTTCAGGCGCCGCCTTCAGCGGCGGTGATGGCGCCATTGAACAGTTCGCCGATGACCTTTTTGAGCACCGGCCGCAACAGCCAATCAACGCCGGGGATCTTGGGCGTCGACCGTAGGTGCCAGCTGACCGCGGTTCCGCTGCCCGCTTCGCGCAGCTCGACCGTGCCGACGTGATCCCGGACCGGCGCGCCCGAAAGCAACCTGTACGCGTACCGGGTCGGTCGCTGGAACTCGATGATCTCTTCGACGATCGGCGGTCCGACCGCCTCCAGTCGTCTGATCGCACCGACCCCGTTGGGTGCGGGGGTTCCTTCCCGATCCAGCGTGCTGCGACGGCATGCCCAGACGTAGTCCGCGATCGTGCGGTGGTCAGTGAGCGCGTCGAACACCGTCTCGATCGGCGCTGTCGTGGTACGCGTGAGAGTGAACTCGATCATCTGCCCGCCACACTCCTCGTTCCTCTTTCTCGTCGGCTGAATGAATTCTGACATCCGGGGCGAACCGGCGATCCAGCCGCTAAGCCCTAGGCTGGCGGGCATGCGGATTGCGGTGGCGCAAATCCTGTCCGGCACCGATCCGGTCGACAACCTGCAGCTGGTGCGGGACTACGTCGGGCGGGCCGCCGAGGCCGGCGCGCGGTTGGTGGTGTTTCCGGAAGCCACCATGTGCCGGTTCGGTGTTCCGCTGGCGCCGATCGCCGAGCCGGTCGACGGCCCGTGGGCCGATGGGGTACGCCAGATCGCGGCCGAGGCGAACATCGCCGTCATCGTGGGCATGTTCAGCCCGGCCGACGACGGGCGGGTCTACAACACGCTGCTGGCAGTGGGTCCAGCGGGGCCGGGCACCCCCAATCGGCCGGACGCCCACTACGACAAGATTCACCTCTATGACGCCTTCGGCTTCACCGAGTCGCGCACCGTCGCACCGGGCCGGGAGCCGGTGGTGATCGACATCGACGGCGTCGGAATCGGATTGGCCACCTGCTATGACATCCGCTTCCCCGAACTGTTCACCACGCTGGCGCGCCGCGGCGCCCAGCTGATCGCGGTCAGCGCGTCGTGGGCGTCCGGCCGCGGGAAGCTGGAGCAGTGGACGCTGCTGGCCCGGGCCCGGGCGCTGGACTCCACCAGCTACATCATCGCGGCCGGCCAGGCCGACCCGGGCGAGCCGCTGGCCTCAACGGCACCGACCGGGGTGGGCGGCAGCCTGGTGGTCTCACCCTTCGGCGACGTAGTGGCGGCGGCCGGAGCCGACCCGCAGCTGCTGGTCACCGATATCACCCTCGATCGGGTGGCGAAGGCTCGCGAAACGATCGCGGTGCTGCGCAACCACTCAGCCTTCGCTCATCGTGATAAGGCAGAATCGCCCGGGTGACGAATCCGCAGGGGCCCGCACACCCGGACCCGTCGATATGGGCTCGTCCGGGCCAGCAGAGCGCGCCTACCCGGCCCACGCCGCAGGCCGAGTCGCCGACCACCCCGGTGACCCAAAGCCATACCGAGCCGCATTATGAACCCTCGTATGAACCACCCGCTCAGCCGGCGCAGCAGAGCGTTCCGCCGCCCACCCTGGAGTTCCCGGCCACGTCGCCGTACGGCCAGCCGCCGTCGCAGGACCCGCCAGTTGCCGTGAAAACCAAACGCCGCCGCTTCATCGGCGACCCGGTGTCGATCATCCTGGTTCTGGTCATCGTGACGGCGCTGGCCGTCGCCGGTCTGATCGCAGGCGAGCTCTACGCCCGCAACCGCGCCGACAATGTGGTGGCCGCGGCCACCGAATGCGTGGTCCAGGACCAGGCCAAGGTGTCCTTCGGGCCAACCCCGTTTCTGTGGCAACACATCACCGGCCACTACCGCGACATCTCCATCCGCACCGCGGGCCACCAAATCCGCAGTGCCAAAGGCATGACGGCTGACATCAACATCAACGACGTCGACCTGCACGGCAGCGGCGACTCCAAGGGAACCATCGGCGAGCTGGATGCCACCATCACCTGGACGGCGGACGGCATCAAGCAAACCGTGCAGGATGGTGTGCCGTTCGTCGGCGGCCTGGTCAGCAACGTCAGCACCAACACCAGCGCCGGCACCATCGAGCTCAACGGCGCACTGGGCCTGGGCAGTGTCACCGTCAAGCCGCAGGTCGCCGGCAGCGGGCTGGCCTTGCAGGTCGTCAAGGTCACCGCGATGGGCGCCACGCTGCCGCACGAGACCGCGCAATCGGCGCTGGACACTTTTACCGCGGGGCTGACCAAGGACTATCCGCTGGGAATTCACGCCGACAGCGTGCAAGTCACCAACGACGGTGTGGTGGCACACTTTTCGACGCGCGACGCCTCGATCCCAGCCGCACAGACGGACCCCTGCTTCGCCCATGTTTAGTACCGGTCGTCGCGGGTACAGACCCAGCGCCACGATGAGGCGGCTTCGACGTCGCCCTGACGATGCGGAACAATCGCGCTGATGACGAACTCGCGAGGGCCATCGGGCGGCGACCCGTCGGAATGGGGTCGTCCGGCCCGGCCGGCCGGTCCCCCCAACCGGGGCGCGCCGCCACGCCGGCAGCCCCCTGCGCCGCCGTCCGAATCGCCGACCCGCCACATCCGCCAGCCCGGCCGCGCGCCGGATCCGGTCATTCGCGATGCTCCGCGGCCGCAACAGCCCGGGCCGCCGAATCGCCCACCGCAACAGCCGGTTCCGCCGCCCAACCAACCGGGTCCCCCGCAGAATCGGCCGCCGCAGCAACCGGGTCTGCCGCCCAATCCGCGGCCACATCAGCCCGGTCCCCCACCCCCGCACGAACACACCACCACGACCCGGATAGCGACGCCGCCGTTGCCGGACACACCGGCGACCACCAAGCGTGGCTTTTTCGCCAACCGAACGGCGATCCTGTTGATCCTGGCCATCATCGTGCTGCTGGTTCTGGTGGGATCGATCGGCGCCGAGCTGTACACCCGCCACCTGGCAAGCAGCAAAGTGGCTCAGGCGGTGCAGTGCGAGGTGCAGGACAGCGCCAGCGTGTCCTTCGCCGCAACCCCGCCGGTGTTGTGGCAATACCTCACCGGTGACTACCCCGATATCTCCGTGCAGACCGCGGGCAATCAGGTGCGCTCAGCCAAGGGCATGAAGGTAAACCTGGACATCCGCGACATCAAGCTCAACAAAACCGGCAACTCCCAGGGCACGATCGGGTCGCTGAACGGCACCATCACCTGGTCCGGGGACGGCATCAAACAGTCGATCCAGGACGCTATCCCGGGGCTGGGCAAGTTTGTTACCGGCGATGTCACCACCAACCCCGGTGACGGCACCGTCTCGCTGAAGGGCACATTCGACAGCGCCACCGTTAAGCCGCAGATCGTCAACAATGGGCTGTCCCTGCAGGTGATCAGCTTGAGCGCGCTGGGCTCCGCGATGTCGACGGCGTCGGTGCAGAAAGACCTGGACGACCTCACCTCGAAAGCGACCCAGAACTATCCGCTGGGCATCCACGCCGACAGCGTCAAGGTCACCAGCACCGGGGTGCAGGCCACATTCTCGACCAGCAACGCCACCATCCCGGCCGGCGGCAGCCAGGATCCCTGCTTCGCCAACCTCTGACAGCCGCCGACAGCTCAGGTCAATCCAGACCGTCGAGGACGGCGCGGGTGCCCGACAGCCCCAACCGGGTGGCGCCCGCGTCGAGCATCGCCAACGCCGCGGCGGCAGTGCGGATGCCGCCGCTGGCCTTGACCCCCAGCCGTGCCCCGACGGTCTCGGCCATCAGCGCGACAGCGGCAACCGACGCCCCGCCGGCGGGATGAAAACCCGTGGAGGTCTTCACGAAATCCGCCTCGGCATCCTCGGCGGCACGGCAGACGTCGGCCAGGAGTTGCTCGTCGGCCAGCGCCAACAGCGCCGCCGACTCGACGATCACCTTCAGCACGGCGCCGGGCACGGCGGCGCGCACTGCTGCGATCTCCGACCGCACCGCGGCGACGTCACCGGCAACGGCGGCACCGATATCGATGACCATGTCGATCTCACTGGCGCCGGAGGCCACGGCCAGCGCCGCTTCGCGTGCCTTGATCTCGGGCAGGTGCTTGCCCGACGGAAACCCCGCTACCGCGGCAACCCGCACGCCCGCCGAGTCCGCAGCGGACACCATCGACGGCGACACACAGACGGCGTAGACGCCCAGCGCCGCGGCTTCCGCGGCCACCGCGGCCACCTGCGCGGCGGTGGCCTCGGGCTTGAGCAGGGTGTGGTCGACGAGGGCCGCCACTTGTTCGCGGGTCGGTCGGTTGGGCATCAAAAACGCTCTTCGGAACCGCCGGGGTTGCATCCGGAGCCGATCATCGTGGTGTCATCGACGACCGGCCGCCACGGCTCCAGGTTCCAGCTGGTCTTGCCGGGCTGAAGAACCTCAGCCAACTCCCAATGGCAGAGGAACTGCTCACGCATGCCGGGGGTGCCGGCATCGGGCGCCAGCGCGACCACCTCAGACCACGCCTCGTCGGCGTCGGGGCCGGCCGAACCGAGGGTCGTGGCGGCCGCACGCCCGGATGCGGTCGGATAGACCCGCAGGCTTGGTAGGTGATTCCACTGGGTCCACAAAACGTGGTCGACGAACGGTGGCGGGTACCGAGGATCCTGCAGCCCTCCCGCGCCGCCGGCGCCTGGATCGGCCGACGCGGGCGCGGCGCCCGACAGCGCGACGATTGCGGTCGCCGCGAGGGCCGAAGCTCGCATAGCGCTATCGCGACTTGCCCTGAATCTCAAGGAGTTTCGGCCGAACGTCGACCAGATATACCCCGGCTGCGCACGCACCGATAATCATCCCCAGCACCGACTGCGCCGGCAACAGCAGCGTGAGCACGGTGGCTACACCTAAAATCGTCAACCACACCGGCTTGGTCATCTTGTCAGCGGCAGTGTAGGCATCAGGTCGCTGAATCGCCGCATGCACGAAGGCGTAGAGCGTCATCAGGAATATGGCGATCTGCAAGACCAGCAGGACGATGAAGACGAGATTCACCCCGTAAGGGTAAGCGGGCGGCGCCTAAAACGTCGACTCCGAGCCACCCGGCTGGGTGACTCGGAGTCGAGGCGTAAGCAGGTCCGCGTTTCCCTTGCCGGGCAACGCGGACCGCGTCTTTACTTCTGGGTGACCTTCTTGGCCGGAGCCTTCTTGGCCGGAGCCTTCTTGGCCGCAGCTTTCTTGGCCGGAGCCTTCTTGGCCGGAGCCTTCTTGGCCGGAGCCTTCTTGCCGGGCAGCTCGATGCCGACCAGCTTGGCGGCACGCTCGCCGACCGCGCGGGTCTGCGAAGCCACGGTGCCCAGCGCCTCCTGGGTCAACTCGACGGCCTGGTCGACGTAGCCCTCGGCACGCGACGAAGCATCCTCGAAGCCGGCCTGGCTGCGCAGCCGCTCGAGAGCAGCCTCACCACGCTCGACCAACTCGTTGTACCGAGAGGTCGCGGCCTCGACATAGCCTTCGGCGGCGCTGCGCAGCTCGTCAGCGGTGAACCGCTCGCGCAGCTCGCGCAGCTGCTCGGGCAGGTCTTCCTGCAGCCTGGTCAGGCGAGCCCGGCTCTCCTCGACCCGGCTGCGGGTGTCGGTGCGGGTCTCCTCGGCACGGTCTCGCAGCTCGCCGAGCAGATCGTTGACCGTGGCCAGGGCCAGGTCGGCGGCGCCCAGTGCGGCAAGCAGCGGGGCCTTCAGGTCGTCAATGGTCGTGTTCTCGGCCATCGTGTTTCCTTTCGTGGTTTTCGTTATGTGTCAATCGGTTGGCATTGCTCAATCCCGAGCAAGGCAATGGTTATGGAGGGTCTAAGCAGGTGCAATCTCCTCACGGGCAGCCTCGTTCTGCTGGACGAACGACGTGTAGATGTCCAGCAGGACCTGTTTCTGCCGCTCGGTGATCGCCGCGTCGGTGACGATGGCGTCGCGGACTTCGCTGCTCACGCCCGGCTCGAGGATCCCGGCCTGCACGTAGAGAACCTCGGCGGAAACCCGCAGCGCCTTGGCGATCTGGTTGAGCACATCCGCGGACGGTTTGCGCAATCCGCGCTCGATCTGGCTGAGGTACGGATTGCTGACACCGGCTTTCTCCGCCAACTGTCGCACCGACACTTGCGCCGCCTCACGCTGCGCCCTGATAAAGCTGCCGATGTCGGACGCAGCAGTGGACACCACAGCAGCAAGCTTTTCTTCCTGCGGCATGGCTACTCCATCGCGTCGAATAGTCGGTGCGGACGCGCCCCACAGTAAAACCTGGTGCTAACTTTTGCAAGCACTAGTTAGCAGTGCTCAGAACAGCAGCTGCGCTAGTCCGTAGATGACCAGCCCGGCCAACGAGCCCACGACAGTGCCGTTGATCCGGATAAATTGCAGGTCACGGCCAACGTGCAGTTCGATGCGCCGGCTGGCTTCCTCGGCGTCCCAACGCTCGATGGTGTCAGTGATGATCGCGGTGATCTCAACCCCATACTGGGCAACAAGGTGCTCGGCAGCCCGCACGATCCAGCTGTCCACCTTGTCCCGCAGGTCGGCGTCGTCGCGCAGCGATTCCCCGATCTGGACCACGGCGTCGGTGATGCGGGTGCGCAGGGCGCTGGACGGGTCGTCGACACCCTCGAGCACCAGGCGTTTCAGCGTCTTCCAGGCCGTCGCCGCGGCGTTGGTGACCTCCTCACGGGCCATCAACTGCTCTTTGACCGCCTCAGCCCGCGCGATCGTGGCGTCGTCGTGCTGCAGGTCATCGGCGAATTCGAACAGAAAGCGGGTCGCCGACCGGCGCAGCTCATGATCCGGGTTGCGGCGCACCTTGTCGGTGAAGTCCATCAGCTCGCGGTGGATACGGTCGCCGACGAGGTGGTCGATAAACCGCGGCGACCAGCTGGGCGAATCGCGCTCGACTACCCGCTGGATGACCTCTCCGGCGTTCAGCGACCACTGAAATGCCCGGTCAGCCAGCAGCTGGATCAGGGCCTCTTGCCGGTTTTCGGCCAGCAACGTGGCCAACACGCGGCCCACCGGCGGACCCCACTGCGGTTCGGCGATGCGCCGCACGATCATCCGGTCGATGACGTGCTGGACGTCGTCGTCGCGCAACAGTTCCACCATGACCCGCAACACGGTGGCGCTCTCGGCGGCCACTCGCTGGGCATGGGATGGCTCCGACATCCACTTGCCAAGCCGGCTCGGGATATGTGCGTCACGAAGCTTGGTCTCGACGACCTGTGGCGAAAGGAAATTCTCCCGCACGAAGGTCCCCAGGCCCTCGCCTAGCTGGTCCTTCTTGCGCTTGATGATCGCGGTGTGCGGTATCGGAATCCCGAGCGGGTGCTTGAACAGCGCCGTCACCGCGAACCAGTCCGCTAACGCGCCGACCATGCCGGCCTCCCCCGCGGCCCCCACATAGCCCACCCAGGTCGCGGCGACACCGGCGGACTGCGCCCACCGGCAGCCCAGGAATACCGCCGTGGCGCCGACCAGAAAACTCAGCGCCACCACTTTCATTCGTCGCAGCGCCCGACGCCGCTCGGCATCAGCCTGCGGATCGGCCCCCGCGAACGACTCGGCGAACGATGCGGGCTTGCGGGGCTCCGGCAGCGTCGCCGGCTCCGTCCGGGCCGCCCGCAGGCCTCGCGGATCGGCTCGGTGTTTCGGTCCCAAATTGGGTCTGTCGTTCAGTCCCAGTGCCACCACACCATCATCCGCTATCGGGGTTGCAGTTCGGCGACGATCGGCGCCCGGGGGCCGGGGTCCACCTGTGCAACAAGCCGGCCGATCGGGAGCGGTAACTGTTACCGACCCGATGACAAAGCTGCGTCTTGTGAGGTGCGGGCCAAGAAACCGTCGCCGATAGGTCGTATTATCAAGGACATCTAGCGAATGGGAATCGGCGATAGTGGCAAAGCAGGTCCCGGCCGGGACGGTCAAGACCGATGGTCGGAAGCGACGCTGGCACCAGCACAAGGTGGACCGGCGCAATGAGCTGATCGACGGGACCATCGACGCGATCCGACGCCGTGGTCGCTTCGTGAGCATGGACGAGATCGCCAGTGAAATCGGCGTCTCCAAGACCGTTCTCTACCGCTACTTCGTCGACAAGAACGATCTGACCACCGCGGTGATGATGCGGTTCGCGCAAATCACCCTGATTCCCAACATGTCGGCGGCGCTGTCGTCGAATCTGGATGGCTTCGAGTTGACCCGCGAGATCATCCGGGTGTACGTGCAAACCGTGGCGAACGAGCCGGAGCCCTACCGGTTCGTGATGGCCAACAGTTCGGCCAGTAAGAGCAAGGTGATCGCCGACTCCGAGCGGATCATCGCCCGCATGCTCGCGGTAGTGCTGCGCCGCCGCATGAAAGCGGCCGGGATGGACATCGGGGGAGTGGAACCGTGGGCGTACCACATCGTCGGCGGCGTCCAGCTAGCCACCCACTCGTGGTTGCTCGACCCGCGAATGAGTGCCGACGACCTAATCGACTACCTGACGATGCTCAGCTGGAGCGCGCTGTGCGGGATCGTCGAGGTTGCCGGGTCGCTGGACAAGTTCCGCGGGCAACCGCATCCGTCCCCGATCGTCCCCCCGCTAGGTGACCACTATGACTAACGTGACGGTCCGCTCCCGGATCAGCTCCTGGGCCTACGCCCTGCGCACCACCAACCCGCCACCGGACGGTCCAGTCGACCTGGTCACTCGCTGGATCGTCGTCACCCGCGCCGCGGTGCTGCCGATGACCCTGTTCGCCGGCCTGGTCGCAGCGCTGCTGGCGATCGGCCGGCCCGGATTCGATTGGCGCTGGCTGATCCTCGCGATCACCGGAATCCTGTTGGCGCACACCGCCAACAACTTGATGAACGACCTTTTCGACACCCAGACCGGCCTCGACAGCTCCAGTTACCCACGCGCCCTCTACGCCCCGCACCCGGTGCTCTCGGGGCTGGTCAGCCGCCGCACCCTGCTCGTCGCGATCGCCGCGGTGAACCTGGCCGACCTGGCGATCCTGGTCGTGCTGACCTGGGCACGCGGTTGGCCCGTGGCGGCCTTCGCGCTGTCGGGTTTCGTGCTCAGCGTCGCCTACACGGCACCGCCGGTGCGGCTCAAGAAGCGCGGCCTCGGTGAGCCCGATGTGTTGGTGGTGTGGGGTCCGCTGATGGTGTGTGGAACCTACTACTCGGCGGTCGGCAGTTTCGCCGGTGTCGGCTGGCACGTCCTGCTGGCGTCGCTGTCCTACGGGCTGCTCTGCACGACGGTGCTGATGGGCAAGCACATCGACAAGATCCCCTACGACGAGCCCCTTGGTATCCGCACGTTGCCGGTGATCGTCGGGGAAGCTCGGGCTCGCGCGCTGACACTCGGGATGATGGTCGGCTTTTACCTGCTGGTTGTGGCGGCGGTGCTGGCCAAAGCGATGCCGTGGCCGGCCCTGCTCGTGGTGGCGGCGCTGCCCCGACTGGTCAAGGTGTGGCCGTATTTCCGCCGGCCGCCGCCGGCAGAGCCACCGGCCAAATTCCCGGTCTGGCCGCTGTGGTACGCCGCGCTGGCCTGGGTGCATGTGCGCCAAGCGGGGGCACTGCTGGTGGTGGGCCTGGCGATCGGCGCGCTGCTGCAGTCTGTTTGAGGCTGGTCCGCTAGACGATATGAGGGGCTGGGGCCCCACTCACATGTGAACGTGGGTTGCCGACAGGAATCAGGTCCTGGCCGGTAGAGCTACAAGATGTGGGAGGCCCCAGTGAAGATTCAGCGTACGAGCGTTGGCTTGGATGTGCACGCACGTTCGGTTGTTGCGTGTGCCTTGGACGGAGACACCGGCGAGGTGTTTCAACGACGAATGACTCCCGATCACGGGGAGATTGTGGGCTGGCTCAATGATCTGCCTGGCCCGGTAGCGGCGAGCTACGAAGCAGGCCCGACCGGGTTCGGTTTGGCTCGCGCGTTGATGGCGGCGGGCATCGCTTGTGAGGTGGCCGCACCGTCAAAGTTGATCCGCCCCGCGGGGGACCGGGTCAAAATCGACGCTCGTGATGCTGCCCATCTTGCCCGCCTGCTGCATTTGGGGCAGATCACCGCGGTCACCGTTCCCACCGCTGCCCAGGAAGCCGCCCGTGACCTGGTGCGGGCCCGCGACG
>Ga0335075_10001677_pt1 | contig 36156 bp, 27 predicted proteins | sample Lox_Sample_24_FD_206723 | JGI IMG/M metagenome (GOLD analysis project Ga0335075, IMG submission 206723) | Soil microbial communities from Loxahatchee National Wildlife Refuge, Florida, United States - Lox_Sample_2.4 | ecosystem: Environmental > Terrestrial > Soil > Wetlands | place: USA... | reverse complement strand
AGCGCCTCGGCTTCACCGAACTCGGCCTCCACCGGATCTGGGGAGCGCGCAGCCCCCTCAACGAGGCATCCGCCCGCACCCTGCGGGCAGCCGGAATGATAGAGGAAGGCACCATCCGAGGGCACCTATACACGCGCGGGGCATGGCGGGACTCCGTGGTCCACTCCATCCTGCGCGAGGAGTTCGAAGCCCAGCATCAATAGACTCCGCCGCGCATGTACCGCATCGCGATCTCCGGCCACCGGGGCCTGCCCGGCCCGACCGCGCGCCTGGTCGACCAGACCCTGCGCGCGGCCCTCGCCGAACGCGCGCCCGGCGTGACCGGCTTGTCCTGCCTGGCCGACGGGGCCGACTAGATCTTCGCCCGCGCTGTCACCGGCCTCGGCGGGGCCCTTGAGGTCGTCGTCCCGGCCGCCGAGTACCGGGCCGGGCTCCCCGCGGACTCGCACCCCGGGTACGACGACCTGCTCGCCCAGGCCGCGGCCGTCCGCCGGCTGCCGTTCACCGCCTCCACGCCCGAGTCCCATATGGCCGCCAGCAAGCTCATGGTCAATCAGGCCGACGAGCTGTACGCGGTGTGGGACGGCGAGCCCGCACGGGCCTACGGCGGCACTGCCGACGTCGTGGCCTACGCTCGCGAGCACGGCACCCCCGTGCGCGTGATCTGGCCCGACGGCGCTCAGCGCGGCTAGCGGCCGGCAACCGTACCAATCGCCATGGTCCGCAGATATACCGGCGTTATACCCGCGATGTACCTGGCCCGACAGCCCGAGCCGACGACCTGCGCCGCAGCGGGCAGGCACGCGCGCCCTCGCCCGTCTGAGGTACACGCCGGGTATATGTCCAGTCAGCCGACGGGCGGAGACATCAGCAAGGGTGCGACAACTCGAACCAGGTCTCCAGACGCCCGCCGCGCCGTCGCCGCCATCCCCACCGCGCCGCGAGGCCCGCAACGAGCTGAAGCCCGCGGCCGCCTTCCGCATCACGGCCCGCAGGCCGCAGCTCAGGCGTCCCCGGCCCGGCCCGGTCGGTGACCTCGACCCGCACGATGCCCTCTCCCGAAATGACCGCGACCGTGACCATCTCCCCCGGAGCACCCGACCGGCTGTGCCGGACACTGTTGCTGAAGACCTCGCTGACCAGCAAGATAGCCGCGTCTCGGCACGGGTGGCCGGAGCCGAGTACCTCCGAGACGAACGCGCGGGCGGCCCGCGCCCGCTCCGCCCGCCCGGCAAGAGTCACGCTCTCCCGGACCGCCACCCTGGCCATCACCGCACCCGCCTTTCCCCGTCCGCCCCGCCCCGGGAAACCGGCCGGGCAGCGGGGCGAACGCAGGGAAATGCACGCTCGACTCGGCGGCGCGTGTCAAGCCGAGCACGTCCGCGACCGGGGCGCTGGCGCGCCGTGAAGCGGCTGCGCCGGGTGGCTAGCGGCCGGCGATCACGGCCCAGCGGGGGTGGGTGCCGATGAGGCTGTCCAGTGGTCCCAGTCCCTCGGTGACTGCCCATTCCACGTCGCGGAGCCGCTCGATCCGCGCCCGGCCCCAGGGGCTGGCCTCTGCCAGGGCGACGGCCTCGTCGGGGGTTAGCCCGCCCCGGTGGGGGAGGGCCGCGTTCATCTGCTCGGTGTAGTGGCCGTGGTGGTCCGGTGCCGGCTTGCGGATCAGGTCGGCGAGTGCGCGGGCGCGCAGCCGCAGCCGGTCGGCGGCCGAGCCGCCCCGGCCGCTCCAGCTGCCCTCGACCAGGACCAGGCGGCCTTCCGGCGCGACCGCGTGCCAGGCGGCCAGCGCGGCGGCCGGGTCGGGCAGCGTCCAGACCAGGTGCCGTTCCACGACGGCGTCGAACGGGCCGTCCGGCGGGTGGACCGCATCAGTTTCGATTACCTGGACCGGCAGTCCGCGGTCGGCGGCCTTGGCTTTCAGCCGGGCCAGCATGCCCGAGGCGAAGTCGGCGGCGGTCACCTGGTATCCCTGGGCGGCCAGCAGCAGCGACAGGAACCCGGTGCCGGCTCCCATGTCGAGGACCGCGGCAGGCGGGGCAGGAAGCAGCCGGCGCAGCGTCGCCGCCCAGGCGGCCTGCTCCTGCGGGCGCTGCGGGTAGTGCGACGGCGAGTTGTCGTAGGTGGCCGCGTCCACGTCCCAGAAATCGCGGATATCGCCGGCCGCGCCCGGCTCGGTGTCTCCGGCGCTCACGCCGGTGTCCTCAAGTCCATGGAAGAAACGCTAATGCGTCAGATAGTCACCTGCAACTATGTTGCGGTAGAGCATCCGGCCGGTCCTGTCGCGGCGCGGTCCCCGTCCAGCAGGGCGAGCGACCGCGTCGGCGGGGCGTCCCCGGGATCGCCGCCTCATACCTGGAGATGACGGAGCTAGCCGATGATCGCGCACTTCAACCGAGTGCAACCGTTGCCCTGCGGGGTGTAGCGGATTTGTGGACGTCCGGCATTCAGTCGAGATAAGTTCGCTACTGGAATTCTTTTGCGTTAGTGGTGCGGCTCGGCCGGGCACGGCCGGGGTACCGGAAAGGACTGCGATGGACGCGGCGCAGGCGCGGCTGCTTCGGGAGCTGCTGGCGGGCACGGAGTGGGCGGAGCGGACGCGGGCGTTCGCGCGGGCGCTGCGCGGTGCCGGGCATGACCCGGGCGGGCTGCTGCTGGTCGGCACGCCGGACGACGAGCCGTGGCACCTGACGGCGCACCTGGATGAGGAGGCCCGGCTCGCGGGGGTGCCGGAGCTGTCGCCGGTCCTGGTGCGGCACGCGGTGCCGCCGGGCGCGCCGCCGCACCTGGCCGTGGGCCTGCGTCGGCTGGAGGCGGCCCGGCGGGGCGAGACGCTGCTCGTGGTGGCGCCCGGCCCGGCGCCCGAGGGGCTGCTGAGCCGGGCAGATGACGCCCGGCACGCGGGTGCCGTCGTGCTGGCGATGGAGTCGGGCGACCGGGAGCTGCGCGCGATCGCCCACGAGGCGCTGACCGTCGTCGCCGCGCCGCCTGACCCGGCCGGGGGGCTGTGGCGGCGCCCGCCGGCGCTGGCCGGCGACGGGGTCATCGTCCCGCGTGACCTGGGAGCCGCGTTCGAGACGGCCCAGCACCTGGTCAGCACCGCAGCCGGGGAGACCGTGACCCGCGCGAGCGGCAGGCGTGGCTTCCGCGACCGGCTGGCCCGGCTCCTCGACGAGGTCAGCGGCCCGGCGATGGCCGCCTCCTGACTCCCGGCGGCTAGCGGGGAATCCGGGCGCGGACGGCGGCGACGTGCGCGGGGAGGTTCTCGGCGGCGCCGAGGGCGTCGATGCTGGCGGCGGCCCCGGCCAGAGCCTGCTGACCGTAGCTGACGACCTGGACCATCTTCTGGAACGCCTGAACCGACAGGCCGCCGGTGAACCGGGCGGTGCCGCCGGTGGGCAGCACGTGGTTGGAGCCGGCCAGGTAGTCCCCGAGCGTCACCGGGGACCAGGGGCCGGCGAAGACCGCGCCGGCGTTGCGGACCCGGGCGGCGACCGCGTCGGCGTCGCGGGTGATGACCTCCAGGTGCTCGGCCGCCCAGGCGTCGGCCACCCGGATCCCGGCGCTGACGTCGCCGACCAGGACGGCGGCGGACTGCCCGGCCAGCGCGGCGGCGATCCGGTCCCGGTGCCGGGCGGCGGCCACCTGGGCGGCGAGCTCGCCCTGGACCTTGTCCAGCAGCGGCTCGCTGTCGGTGATGAGCAGGCAGGCGGCCAGCGCGTCGTGCTCGGCCTGCGAGATGAGGTCGGCGGCGACGTGCGCCGAATCAGCGGAGTCGTCGGCGAGGATCGCTATCTCCGTCGGCCCGGCCTCCCCGTCGGTCCCCGCTACTCCTCTGACCAGGCGCTTGGCGGCGGCCACGTAGACGTTGCCCGGCCCGGTCACCACGTCGACCGGCTCCACCGCCTCGCCCTGCGCGGCGGTGCTGCCGTAGGCCAGCAGCGCGATCGCCTGCGCGCCGCCGACGGCGTAGACCTCGGTGACGCCGAGCAGCTGGCAGGCGGCCAGCACGACGGGGTGCGGCAGGCCGCCGTACTCACGCTGCGGCGGGGACGCCACGGCGACCTCGCTCACGCCGGCTTCCTGGGCGGGCACCGCGTTCATGACGACGCTGCTCGGGTAGGGCACCAGGCCGCCCGGCACGTACAGGCCGGCCCGCCCGACCGGCAGCCACCGCTGGGTGACCGTGCCGCCGCCCACCTCCACCCGGACGTCGTCCCGCAGCTGCGCCCGGTGCACCAGCCTGGCCCGCCGGGCCGACTCCTCCAGGGCCGCCCGCAGCGCGGGGTCGAGGCCCGCCAGCGCCGCCCGCAGCGCGGCGGCGGGTACCCGGAGCCGGTCCGGGCGCACCCCGTCCAGCCGCGCGGTCGCCGCCAGCGCGGCCGTCGCGCCGCGTTCCCGGACGTCGTCGATGAGCGGCCGGACGATCCGAGCGGCGGTGGTCACGTCCAGCGGCGCACGCGGCAACAGCCGCCGCAGCTCGCCCGCGGTCAGCTGGCGTCCCCGCAAGTCGATCCGGGACAGCGCGGACCGCGCCGCCATCTCAGCGGCCTCCCGCCGGGGCGGCGGCGCCTGGCGGGAGGTGGTCCCCCGCAGGGTTCCCGCCGGGCACGGCCCCGCTGCCAGCGCTGCGCGAGGGGCGGCCGGGCAGTCCCGCGGCGGCCAGGATCTCCGCCCGTTCGGCGGCGGGCAGCAGGTCCACGTACACGACGCCGCGCAGGTGGTCGGTCTCGTGCTGCAGGCAGCGAGCCAGCGTACCGGTCCCGGTGACGGTGACCGGCTGGCCGTGCAGGTCGCTGCCCGTGACCATCGCGACGCCCGCCCGGGTGACCTCCGCCTGCTGGCCAGGCACCGACAGGCACCCCTCGGAATCAGTCACCGGCCGGGCGAAGGCGCCGCGCGGCGCCAGCACGGGGTTGACAACGTGGCCGGCCTGGTTCTCGCCCGTGGCATCCGGGCAGTCGTAGACGAACACTCGCAGCCCGACGCCTATCTGGTTGGCCGCCAGCCCGACCCCGCTGGCGGCGTACATGCTGGCGAACATGTCCTCGACCAAGGCCTCCAGCGTGGCGTCGAACGATTCCACCGGGGCGCAGGGCCGGTGAAGGACCCCGGCCCCGTACCGGGTGACCGGCCGCGCGGTTCCCGCTGACACGTCCATGGGCTCCCCTCACGTGGTACCGGACCCGCCGTCCGGCGGCCCGGATAATACTGCTGCGATCACATAGTAATTGCAAAATACTTGCAGAGGCGTGCGCCTTCGGGGACCGCCGGCGCCCTCCCCGGGCGAGCCGCCATGGCGCCGCCGCCTCCGGCCAGGAACGCGCCAGGACTGGCCTTGCACGACCTTCATGCAACATCTAAGCTCTTGCATAGAGATCGCAATAGTCACCCGCTCCCGGCTTGCCGGGGCGGACGGCGGGACAGCGGGAGGATCCTGGTGGGCGCCTGTACCTGCCGCGCTGCGCGGCCCGGCTGCGGGAGCTGGCCGGCCGGCCCGGCGTCACCGCCTGCAACGGGGAGCCGGCCGACTGGCCGGCCGGGACATGACCTCCGCTTACGCCCGCCCCGGCGGGACCGGGCGGTTCACGGTCATCCACATGACAGGCTCGCGGGCTGCCGAGGCCGCCCGCGCGCTGGCGGGCGAGCTGACCGTCCTGGCCTGCGGGGCGTTCGCCGGGCCGCCCTGGAACGAGACGCCCGCCCAGGCCAGGCATCTGGCCGGCCAGATACTGGCAGACACGGCGCATCCCGCGTTCACCCTCGCCCTGGCGTTCAGCGGGCGCGGGCCGGCCCTCGCCGGGTTCGGCTACGGCATCCCCCGCTGGCCCCGTGGCATCCCCGGGACCGGGCCTGTCCGCGGCGGCACCGAGCCGTTCGAGCTGTGCGAGCTGGCCGTGCTGCCCGCCGCGCAGGGCCGGGGCGCCGGCCGCGCGCTGCACGACGCCATCCTCGCCGCGTCCGGGCCCCGGCGGCGCTGGCTGGTCACGCACCCGGAAGCGCGCCCGGCCGTCGGCCTGTACCGGGCAGCCGGCTGGCACGCCGGCCAGGTGTTCCCGAGCCGCGCCGACGGCAGCACGCGGCTCTACATGACCAGGGACCGCTGACAGGCGCGGGGCCCCGGCCGCCCGGCGGGTGATCCTCCCGGCCCTGCCGCCAGCCAGCCAGCCAGCCAGCCCGCAGCCGCCTGGCTTCACCATCGGACGTCCCGGCTGGGGTCTCCGGGTAACGTGCGCCGGGTGAACCAGCCGCACAGCGCCCGTGCCACGGCTCTGGCCCGGCCGTGGCGGCGGAAAGGGCGGCCGGGGACGGTACCCGGGCCGCGCCGGGGCGGGCGGTCCGGGCCGGGTGAGTGCGCCCGGTTCTGGCCGGCGGTGCCGGTCCTGCCGCTGGCCAGGACGGCGCCCATGTCGCCGGTGTCCCGCGCCGGCGTGACTGCCTGCACTGGGGTGAGAGCCTCTGAGGGGGCCTTCCCGCAGTAGCTGACGGGCGGTGCGGCGCCCCAGCCCACGCCGTGGCCTGAGAACAGGACGGCACGCAGCCGCAGCCGCACCAGGTCAAGTACCTCGTCCTCGCGGGCCGCGCCGGCAGCACGGCCGTTCACGGCAGGCCGTCCGGGGTTCCCGGTGCGTGGGCGGCGAGCTGGAGGCTGAGCTCCGCGGCGACCTCGGCCGCGGGACGGTCCTCGTAACGGGACAGGAGCATGACGGCGACCTCGGCCAGAAGCAGGAACCCGGCGGCCTTCTGTGCGTCGGGCAGGCCCTCTAGCAGGGCGTCCGCGCTGGCCAGGTCGCCGCGGTGGCGGGCGGCGATGATCCCGGCGCCGGCCTGCGCGGCCTCGGCGGCGGCCCGGAAGGCCGCCGCCGGGTCGCTGGTCACGGCAGCAGCGGGGACGCGTCGCCGGCGGCCTTCGCGGCCTGGTACCGGCTGGCCACGTCAGCCCAGTTGACCAGGCTCCATAGCCGGGTCACGTAGTCGGGGCGGACGTTGCGGTACTGGAGGTAGTAGGCGTGCTCCCATGCGTCGAACACCAGCAGCGGGACGGTGCCCTGCCCGACGTTGCCGTGGTGGTCGTAGACCTGCTCGATGATCAGCCGGCCGGAGACCGGCTCGTAGCCGAGGACGCCCCAGCCCGAGCCCTGGACGCCGGTGGTGGCAGTAGAGAGACGCTTGCTGAACGCCTCGAACGACCCGAAGTGCCCGGTGATCGCGTCGGCCAGCTCTCCGTCCGGGCGGTCGCCGCCGTCGGGCGACAGGTTCTTCCAGAAGATCGAGTGCAGGACGTGCCCGGACAGGTTGAACGCCAGCGTCTTCTCCAGTCCCACCGTCGCCACCGGGCTCGCCGACTCGCCGGCCTCGGCGAGCTGCTCCAGGGTGTCGTTGGCGCCCTTGACGTAGGCAGCGTGGTGCTTGTCGTGGTGCAGCTCCAGGATCTCCCCCGACATCGCCGGCTCCAGCGCGGCGTAGTCGTAGGGAAGGTCAGGCAGGGTGTAGGCGGCCATCAGCGGCTCCTCCGGTATCGGCCCAGCAGTTGCGTCGAATTACCACTTGCAATCAGTTCGCAATCCTAGACCGCGCCACGCCTGCCAGGAAGACGCATGTGCGTATTCACGGCAAGTAGCGATGATGTGCTATTGCAACCTAGATGCACTATTCCTAAACTTTTCCTGAAGTATCCGGTGACCCGCCCCGGCCGGGGCGAACAGGAAGGCGGCCCGCGGATGGCGACCATGACGGCGCGGCTGGCGAGGATCAGGGGCGGTCTGACGCCGCGGGAGTGGGCACGGGCCGGGGCCATGCTGCTGTCGATCATCGCCCTCAACGTGCTGGGCTGGGTGATGCTGGCGGCGGCGGTCGGCGGCCACTACCACATCACCGGCACCGAGATCTTCGGGTTCGGGACCGGCGCCCTGGCCTACACCCTGGGCATGCGGCACGCGTTCGACGCCGACCACATCGCCGCGATCGACAACACCACCCGCAAACTCGTCAACGACGGCAAGCGCCCCCTGTCCGTGGGGTTCTTCTTCTCCCTCGGCCACTCCACGATCGTGTTCGTCATGGCGGTGCTGCTCAACTTCGGCATCCGCGCCCTGGACGAGCAGGTCAAGAACGACAGCTCCGGGCTGCACAACGTCACGGGCATCATCGGCACCGGCGTCTCCGGCGGCTTCCTCTACCTCATCGCCCTGATGAACATCATCATCCTGGCCGGCATCCTGGGCGTGTTCCGCGACATGCGCACCGGCAAGTACAACGACGCCCAGCTCGAGGAGATGCTGGACAAGCGCGGCCTGATGAACCGCTTCCTCAGCCCCATCGCCCGCCGCGCCGATACCCCCTGGAAGATGTACCCCGTCGGCGTCCTGTTCGGCCTCGGCTTCGACACCGCCACCGAGGTCGCCCTGCTCGTCCTCGCCGGGACCGCGGTGACCTCCGGGCTGCCGTTCTACGCGATCCTCTCGCTCCCGATCCTGTTCGCCGCCGGCATGAGCCTGTTCGACACCCTCGACGGCTGCTTCATGAACTTCGCCTACGACTGGGCCTTCGCCAAGCCGATCCGCAAGGTCTACTACAACCTCACCATCACCGGACTGTCCGTCTTCGTCGCCGTCTTCATCGGCACCATCGAGATCCTCGGCCTCATCGGCGGCGAGTACGGCCTCACCGGCGGCTTCTGGGACTTCATGGGCAACTTCGACATCAACACCGCCGGGTTCGTCATCGTCGGCGTATTCGTCGTCGTGTGGATCGCCGCCCTAGCCATCTGGCACTTCGGCAAGATCGAGCAGCGGTACGGCGCCCCCGAGGCCGTCACGGTCGCCGACGGCACTGCGGACTAGCCGCCGTCCTGCGCTTCTTAGGGTTCGCAATAGCGAAGTGGCTGCGACTACATGGAACTGCCATATCCTCATGACATGGCAACGGAAGCGCCGCCCGTGCTCGCCGAGCCGGGCCGCGAGAGCATCGATGACGTGCTCGCCCTGGTGCGCCGCCGGGGCGGCCGGGCCACGCCCGCCCGCAGGCTGCTGCTTGACGCCCTGTTCACCAGCAGCAGCCACCGCAGCGCCGAGGAACTCGCCGCCGAGGTCCGCGCCCGCGCCCCCGACGTGCACCTGTCGACCATCTACCGGAACCTGGAAGAACTCGAACGGCTCGGCGTCATCGACAGCACCCGCCTCGGCGCCGGCCCCGCGACCTACCACCTGGCCTCCGCCGCGCACGGCCACCTCGTCTGCGAGAAGTGCGGCGCCATGACCGAGGTACCCGACGAGATGTTCTCCGGCCTGGTCCGGGCCGCCGGAGCCGAGTACGGGTTCGAGATCAACCCGCACCACTTCGCGGTCACGGGCCGCTGCGCGAACTGCCGGCAGAAGCCGTCTCCGGCCCTGCCGTTACCCGGCAGCTGCTGCACCAGCCGGCGACGGTGAGGCACTGCGGGTCGACGGCGAACCCGTACGCGGTCATGAAGACGCCGGCCAGCTCGCCGGCAAACTCCGCTGATCCCCCGGTCACCGACCCGCACTGCTTGCAGACCAGGGACACCAGGCCGGCGGAGGCAAGCCCGTAGGCGGCCGGGCCGCCGCCGGCGTAGGTCCGGCTGACCAGTCCCAGCCGGACGAACTCATCCAGGCTGCGGTACACCGTGCTGACGTGAACACCTGCCCCCGAGGCACGAACCTCCTGCGCCAGGCCCCCGGCGCTGCGATGAGCCGGGTCGCGGAACAGCGCCTCAAGCAGCAACCGCCGGGCCTGCGTGCAGCGGCGGCCCCGCAGGCGCAGGCCGGCCAGCGCCTCCTCGACGGTCCGGCAGCCGGCCAGCGTCGGCCCGGCCTGCCGCTCCTGGCCCGCCACGGCGTGAACCGCCCGGCCGGGGTTATCCGGCGGTCTCGGTCCACGGCGGCGTCAGCGGGTCCTCCGCGCCCCCGGCGCCCTGCAAGCGCGCGGACCATCTCTCCTCGATACGGGCGTATTTCCAGATCAGCATGGCGCCTGCCCAGGTCACGACGAACAAGCCGACGATCACGAACCCGGCGGTATTGATGTTGAAGTTGAACATGAAGCCCCAGAAGCCGCTGCTCTGGCTGAACGTCCCCGGCCAGTCCTGCGGGATGAGGCCGAGGGTCTCAATCCCGCCGATCAGGAAGCAGATCGCCACCGACAGGCCGGTGATCGCCAGGTTGTAGTAGACCTTGCGAACCGGGTTGAAGAACGCCCACCCGTAGGCCAGGTTCATGAACAGCCCGTCGGTGGTGTCCATCAGCGACATTCCGGCGGTGAACAGGATCGGCAGCGCGATGATGGCCTGCCACGGGATGTGCTGCGACGCCAGCAGCGCCGTCGTGGTCAGCAGGGCTACCTCGGTGGCGGTGTCGAAGCCCATCCCGAACACGACCCCGACCGGGTACATCTGCCATTCCTTGTCGATGACCTTCATCCAGCGGCGGAAGAACCGGTAGAAGAACCCGCGGTTCTCCAGCTGCTCCTCTAGCTGCGCCTCGTTGTACTCCCCGCGCTTCATCGCCTTGAAGACCTTGATGATCCCGCCCAGGATGACCAGGTTGAGCGCGCCGATCAGGAACAAGAAAGCCGCTGACACGATGGTGCCGAACGTGCCGCCGAACGACTCCAGGCCCGAGTTCGAGTGGGTCACCGCAGGCAGCACGGTCTTCTCGGCGATGATGATCCCGACCCCGATCGCGATCACGATCGTGGAATGCCCCAGGGAGAAGAAGTAGCCGAAGGAGAACGGCCGGGGCTTGTCCGTCCCGTGCCGCTCGTTCATCACCTTGCGGGTCGTGTTGTCGATCGCCGAGATGTGGTCGGCGTCGAACGCGTGCCGCAGCCCGAGGGTATAAGCGGTCACCGACAGCCCGATGCCGAAGAACTTGTAGTGCGCCGGCAGCACGTAGGCGATGAACACCGCGAACCCCAGCGCATGCAGCAGCAGGATCGACCCGTACATGCCGAGCACCCGCAGCCGCTCGACCCTGCTCATCGACCGGAACGACTGCCGGAACATCGCCCGCATGCTGCTGGGCGGCGCGCCTGTCGCGCTCTGCGTGGTCATGCCAAACCCCTCCAGGTCATCCGCGCAGCACACCTGCGCCTACCGGGAAGGTAACCCACTTGCATATACCTCGCAAGTACCTGCAATTCGCAATCTGCTAGCTTTCCCGCCCGGCGGGCCGCCCAGGTTCCCGGCCGGGCAGCGGGGCAGACGCAGGGTGCACGCTCAGCTCCGCCGTGAACGTCAAGCTGACACAACGGGCCTTCGCGGACCCTCGTCCGTGGCTCGTCCGTGGTCGCAGCCCTCGTCCGTGGCCGTCCGTGCAAAGCCGACGGTCCCGCGCACCGCTCCCTGGCCCCGATTTCCGTCCGCTATGCGTCCGTGGACACCGCGATATGACGGTCTACAGCGACCCGAGGTGACACATACTGGGACAAAGCAGAAACGCCCCGCCAGCACGAGAATTCGCAGCTAGCGGGGCGTTTTCGCAGGCAGTGGCAGGTGTTGGGTTCGAACCAACGTAGGCTGAGCCGACGGTTTTACAGCCCTATCCTCCTGTTCGAGGCTTATGTCCCTGACCTGCGGTTATGCGATTCGAGGCGGGATTTGGGGCCGCCGCCGTCCGCTATGCGTCCGTGGGTGCCGGGTTTCGGGGTACGAGCGGTCCACCGACCGTGGCGGAACCGCCCACGGACGGCCACGGACCAGCCCACGGACGGGGGCGGAAAAGGCCACGGACGGACCCGATGGGAGCGGTTATGCAGACCGCTCTCACCCGGATTCCCGTCCTGACCTGCCATTTCAGGATGCCTGCTCCATGTCGCCGTCGCCCTCGTCACCGGGGTCTTCCTCGGCGTCGCCGGTGCCGAGGGCCTCGGCGATGCGCTGGTTGGCGGCGGTCGCCTGCCCGTCGATGCAGTGCGCGTAGATCTTGAGCAAGACCGCGACGCCGTGCCCGGCGCGGCGCGCGACCTCGGTCGCGGGCACCCCGGAGTTCAGCCACAGCGACACCGCCGCGTGCCGCAGGTCATACGGGCGGCGGCCGAGCGGTGACCTGTATTGGGCGGGGGTGAGCGCTTCCCTGCGGGCCTGGTCCCAGACGTCGTTGTAGCCGGAGTCCTGCAGGATGCCGCCCCGGGCGGTCTGGAAGACCCGCCCGTCGAGGGTGGTGCCGTACCGCTTGATGTGCGTGCGGAGCAGCCGGACCAGGACCGGGGGGATGGGGATGGTGCGGGTCTCGTTGTCGGCGCGGTGCTTCAGGCCGCGTTCCTGGCGGGCGGTGCCCTCGTCGGTCCAGGCCCGCCCGGCCCGCGATGCGGAGGCCGCTAGGACGATCCGTCCCCACCCGGTCTTTGGCAGGTGCAGGTCGGCGTCGCGGAGCATGACTGCCTCCGACGGGCGCAGCGCCGCGTAGTAGAGGACGGCGAAGAACGTTTCCAGGTGCGCTCCCCGCTGCCCCAGCCGCCCGACGGCGGTCAGGAGCGTCCCGGCCTGGGCTGGGCTGACGACGACCCGCCGGTCCACGCTCTGGGCGACGGCGGGGGCGGTCCACTGGATCCGGTCGACCGGGTTGGAGCTGAGGCGGCCGAGTTCGACGGCGTAGCCGAGGGCGTTGTAGAACACCGACCGCTTGCGCCGCTGCGTCGACCCGGCCGCCGGCTTGCCGGCCAGAGTCGCGGCGCAGGCGCCCAGTGCCAGCCGCACCGTGGCGGTGTCTTCCAGGTCGGTGACCGGGAGCGAGGCGCGCTCGGCCCAGTCGAGGGCAGCGGCGATGTGCGGCGGCGGGGTGATGTCGCGGGTGGCGGGGTTGAACGCCCAGGAGAACAGCGCCTGCCGCAGCACCTTCGGGTCGGGGACGCCCGGCTCCTTCTTGCTGAGCGCGATGGTGACGGTGACCAGAGCCTCGGCGACCGACCGGCGCGAGACCGGGGCGAGGTTCGCCCACTTAGCCTCGGTGTAGGCGCGGGCGTGGGCGTACCAGCTGATCAGTTCGTCTTCGGTGACCTCGGCCTCGGGCAGGCCGGTGCGGGAGTCGAAGGGCCGCCGGTCGCGGACCGCGTCCTTCAGCTCGGTCAGGAACCCGTCGGCCAGCGGGCGGGCCTTGAACGACTTGCAGTGCTCACGGCCGTTAACCGCCCACCGGACCCGGTAGCGGGCTGCGGTGCCGCTGCCGGTCTTCTTGATGTCCCAGAACCTGATGTCGTAGCTGTCCATCTGCTGTCTGCTCCTGTCCCTATTGCATGTCCTCTTGTTCCAGGCGGCGCAGCCACGCGGTCAGCGCGCTGCGCCGGACCCGCACCCCGCCGCCCGGCAGCCGCACCGCCGGCGGCCCGGCTCCCTGCCGGCGCCAGCGGTAGAAAGCCGCCCGGGACACCCGCAGCTCGGCGATCACCTCATCGATCGTCAGCAGCGGGTCATCCGCGGTGCCGGGCGCTCCGTCCGGGGTGACGGCGGGCCGGCCGGGAGCGGTTGGCGTTCCCGGGGGCGGCCCGTCCGTGGGTCCGCGACGACGGACGCTCCGCTCCGGCCGCCCCGTCAAGTCCGGCCCCCGCCCGGCCGGCCACGGCGCACGGCGGCCCGGGGCGGCGGGGAAACAGGAAAGAAGGAGAGGCCGCGTCGGCGGGGGCACGCGGCCTGGCGGGCAGCTTGGCCCTGCCGGAGGGGAAGTCCGGCAGGACCGGGCGCGGGATCCCGGACGGTGGCCGACGGCACACTCCCGCCGGCCGCTGGCCGACAGGGCGGGCTGGCCTCCCGCCCGGGACCGCAGGCATCAACCCGCACCTCTTCCCGCCAGGTCAAGTCCGCCCCGCCCCAGTCGGGGACGGGCTTGACAATCGGCCACGAGCCACGGGTCGATACGGCCCGGTGCCTGCCCAGCATGGAGGGCCGACCCCGGAGGACGGACCGACTTCGCTCCGGGCACCGCGAAGGGGGCACGGTGGCGCGTGCCGTGCAGGCACGCGCCACCGTCGCGCCAGCAACCGTCAGCGGGCAGCCTGACGAGGGAATGCTCGCCGGCAGGCAACTCACTGTGTAGTCAGAAGGATCTGTCATGGGCGGGGCTGGCCCCGAGTCCCACCGCACTTGCCGCTACTACAGAAATCCGCTTTTCGGGGCCTTTTTTCACGCGCCCGCGGAAAATCCCTTCGGAGAGACAAGCAGCGCCAAGGTTTGCAAGGAGGCTGGAGATGTCGGTTCGACCAGCTTCGCTCCGGTTCCCGTGTCGGTTGAGCTGCCTACTTGTCGGCGGGTCTCGTCCCTGGTAAGCGCTTGCGTGGGCAGAATGGCGGGCATGACAGATGACCCCTTCGAGGCATGCTGGTACCGCTGGGAGCGCGCCGAGTCACGCCACCAGGAGATGGTGAAGGTGTGGAACGACTACGTGGCACGGGATCCTCACGACGTCGAGCTCGTGCATCAAGGGCAAGGGGTACACCTGATCCGCGTGGTCGAGAGCGAGCCCATCCCGCCCGACTTCGCAGGACTGTTCGGCGAGTGGCTGTACAACCTGCGGGCGTGCCTTGACTACATCATCTGGGCAGCGGCTGCTTACGCCTCCGGCACGCTGCCGCCGGCCAACGAAGGCGTTCTCCAGTACCCCATCTACGATGACGAGGCCGCGTGGACCCGTAACCTCTATCGCATCAGGGGCCTGCCAGAGCACCAGCAGCATCGTCTCAGAGAGATGCAGCCATTCGCCAGCGACCCGGACGCGAACTTCCTCGGATGGATCAACCGGCTTGCCCGCATCGACAGGCACCGGACACTGGTCGACGGCGCGTGCTACCTCGCGGAACTGAACCCCGCGTTGAGGTTCGACCGCAGCAGGAAGGCCACCTTGCAGTGGGGCACCAGGGTGGTACGAGGGCCAGTGACAGACGTAGCCCGCGTGACCATCGTCCCTTGGGACGACGAGGCCGTGGTGCAGCTCAACCCTCGCTCAGGCATCGATCCGGAGATCGACCAGTGGTCTGCCTCGCCTTTCTGGGGATCTAAGCGCTTCAGCAAGCGGATAGCGGCGATGCAGATCTTCGTAGCAGGTGAGATCGCGGTCTACGAGTACGACTGCAAAGGCACGAGCCGTCGCGAGGATGCGCTGACAGAGGCATTCCGGCAGGAGTGTGACGCTCGCGGAGCCTGCGAGCAGCCGGCAAGGGCTGCTCGTCCCGCTGACCAGTGGAGCGCGCCGGTCGCGCCCCACACCGACGACACCTGAGCCAACGAGACCTCGCTTCTGGGACGTACTGGCCCTGGCCGTGCGTGCGAGGCGGTGGGAACAGCCACGGGATGCTCGACATGACATCTCGGCTGGCAAGAGCAGCGGGGATCCGGCGCCGCGCGGTCCGCCGGATGGTTATGCTCAAAGCACGGACGGGCGCTGCGGTCGGGCCGCGGGGCTACCGGTTATCTCCTTCTTACTTCAATCTTCCGCTGGGGACCCGGCATGCCTTCGTGCCGGCGCCTGCCGGCGGTGCGTGTACCGGAGACATCGATGACCAGTTACAGCGTCCTGCGCTCGGCTCAGCGCGCGATCGTCATTGCCACCTGGCCGGGAGCGTGGTCCGACCACAGCGCCAACATCACCAGCCTCGCCGACAGCGAACAGGCCGACTATCTCGCCTCGGCCCTCACCCGGATCTCGGAGGACGCCTGGGACGCCGCCGCGTTCCTGGACGCCTCCCCCGCACTGGAACTCGCCATCGGCGCGCTCATCGAGCAGCTGCGCGGCCCGGCCGACAAGATCGAGCCGGTAACCATCCCCGGCGACGGATACAGGCACACCGGCCAGTGGAGCTTCACCGACGCGGCGGAAGTCCTGGCGTCCGATGCGCCGGCCGCGCTGAGCACCCTGACCCGCCCCCAGCGGCTTACCGTCGCCGACGAACTCGCCGCCGACGCCGCCGAGCGCGCCAGCGCTGCCCAGGTCCTGGGCTCCGGCAACGACCCGGCGTCCGGGAAGTCGCGGGCGTGGCAGATGTGCGAGGTCACCAGGTCACTGCGCAACGGCCAGGTCGGGCCGCTGCCGGAAGGGGCCGCCGGCTGGCTGGTCCGCTCGTGGGGGCCGGACCTCGGCCCGGCCGAGCGGTGGGCCGCCCGCGACCGGCTGGCGCGCATCGAGCAGCTCGTCGCGGCGTGCAAGGCACACGGCGGGCGGGCCGGGACGCAGGATGATCCCCTTCTGGCTCACCTGGTCCTCCCTCACTCCGAAGAGGACGAAGACGGCGAGGTCATCTACGTGAGCGCGCACCATGGGCTCCGCAACTCGTGGGGCACCAGCCCGGCCGCGGCGATGATCGTCACCAGCTACCGCGGCAAGCCGACCGTGCAGACCGATCTTGGCGAACTCGATCCCCGCGACGACGACGGGTTCGCCCGCGTTCTCGGCCCCTGGACCCGGCAAGTGCCCTTCTGGGCCGGCAGCCAGGCCGGGCCGGTTCCGGGCACGCTGTGACCCGGGTCCTGCTGCGCGGTCAGGCCCGGGACGACGGGCAGGCCGTTTCCGGGGGATAGAGCGCGGCGGCGCGGCTCAGCCGCCTTCGATCGCGGGGCCGGTACATTCGCCACGACGAGGGGAACGGGAAGCAGCCGATGGACACCGGGACCGGTTACTACGGGCACGTGGCAGTTGCCGTGGGCATCGTGCGCGGCATAGCGCCCCTCGGCCCGGTGCTGGAGATCCAGCTCAAGATCCAGGCCGACGGGTTCGCCCCGCGCGTCGCAGCCATGATCCTGGCCTCCTGCCAGGTGCAGGGGGCCAGGCTGTCGGCTGACCTCGGCAAAGCCGAGACGATCATTACCCAGCTCGGCTTCGGCTGGCGGGAGGACGACACGCCGTACAAGACGAGCGAGTTCGCCCGCTGGCGCCTGACGCAGGCCGACGTCGAGCACCTCGAACGCGTCCGCGACGGCGGGAACCTGACCCTGTCCGTCACGCCCGAGGTAGTGCTCCTCAACCACGGCGAGTCGGTCCCCGGACTGTACCCAAGGCCGGAAGGAGTCCACCGGCCGAACACCAGCCCGCACAGCCCGATCCGGCACACCGGGCAGGAACAGCTCGACATCCCCGCCGAGACATGGGCATGCCAGGTCCTGACCCCCTGGCAGCAGGCCGCCGCCGTCACCCTGGTCGTTAAGCTCCCCGAGGGAACGGCCACCGACGACCACCGCACCGTGATCCGGGACCTGACCGACGCGCGGCAGCGGCTGGACAAAGGCGACTGGAAAGGCAGCATCCGCGCTTCCCGCGACGCCGTCGAGGTACTCCGCGGCATGCACGACGAGCACCTCAGCCCGAGGAGAGAACGCGACGTCGAACAGCGGGAGGCCGCCATCCTCGACGCCGAGCGCCAGCTGATCCAGTCCCTGTTCGACTACGGCTCAGCCACCCACCCCGACCCGGCCCTGCGGGCAACCGCCTGGACCCGCGAGCACGCCATGCTCGCGCTGGCCACCGCGACCGCCGTCGCCCAGCGCCTCTTCTCAGCCACCGCCCCTAACCCCTAGGGCCGACAAAGCGAAGATCGCTGTTGCACCCGGGAACGGCCCGGTATGCGCGTCCCTAGGACGAGGCAATCGCGGTGCGCGCGTATGCCTCGATTGCGTTGCGTCCTTGCAGCTTGCGAGCCGTGAGCTGCTGGCGTACCAGGTCGGGGTTCCGGTACTGGTCGTCCGCGGCCAGTGCGGTGGCCCACGCGCGGACGGCGTCGCGGAGCGTGGGCAGCGTCTGGGCGGTGATGACGCGGCAGCCGACGGGGGCGGCTCCGCTGGGGTGGACTTTGTTCGAGGGGTGGATCATGACAGGTAGCGCGCTGGCGGGCATGATGTACTCCCCGCGGAACCAGCTCAGCGACCCGGACAGCTGGTCGAGGTAGGTCTTGCTGATGAAGTCGGTGCTGGCGGCGTTCTTGCACTCGATGACGGCGTAGGACTGGTTGCCGAACGACCACAGGCCGTCGGGTCCGCGCTTGAAGTCGCGTTCGGGCCGCTGGGTGGTGAATCCCAGGTGCGCGCCCAGGTCGGCGACGGCCTGCTCGAAGGGGTCGACGCGGGCGGGGTCGGTGTCGAAGTCGAGGTCGTCGAGGATGGCGTTGACCGCGATGAGCAGGTCCGCGCCGCAGGCGTAGCGGTCGCCCAGGAAGGCGGCAGCCGCTTCGGCCTGCTCGCCGGCCCGGCCCTTGAGGCGCACGTACGCGATGCCCTGCCGGGGGCGCAGCAGGGCGGGGTTGTCGTCAAGGGCGGTGACCTGCTGCTGCTGGGCGCGTACCGGGTCAACCGGGTGCAGGTAGGCGGCGAGCTGCTGCTTGAGCCAGCCGCGCTCGTGGAGATCGGTGGCGGCGTTGACGGCCATCTGCTGCGCGTCGACCGCCTCGGTGTACCGCTGCTGCCCGGCCAGGTCGGCAGCGCGGCGCACGTGCTGCGCGGCCGGCGCGACCGCTCCGGAGCCGTAGGTGACGCCGACCAGCGCGTTGCGGCTGGCGCGGACCCAGCCCGGGTCGCGGGCCAGGCACTGCTCGACGGCCGCGCGCAGGTCCGCGGCGTCGCCTTGGCCGAGCATCTCGGCGACCTGGCGGGACAGCTGAAGCTGGGCGGCCGTCGCGGCGCTGAAGTGGCCGACCGCGCCCGGGTCGTGGAGCCGGCGGATCAGCCGGGCGCCCAGGAGCATGACGACGCAGTAGTCGTCGCGGGAGCGGATGCCGCGGCCCATGCCCTGCTCGATGCGCTGGAGCTGGCGGCCGGTCATCGCAACCGTGTCGTCGAGCGCGGCGGCCTCGATGCGGTCGATGCCGGAGTACGCCTCCGGGAGCCCGTCGATGACCAGCACCCGGCAGGCGTCGTCGGGCAGGTCGACCCCGTCGTACTTGTTGACCAGGGTGACCAGCCCGTGGGTCCTGCCCTTGAGGCGCCCGATGCCGTCGCGCAGGTTGCCGGCGTACAGCTCGTCGTCGGCGGCGTCGTGCCAGAAGCCGGCGCGGCTGGCCGAGGGGACGATGACGACGACGTTGTGCTTGGAGGCCAGCTCGGTCACGTACTGCTTGATGTCCTGGTCAGTCCAGTCCGGGCGGACTTCCTGCGGGGCGAGGATCATGCGGTCGCCGATGTCGTCGGCCGCGCCGGGGGTGATGGGCGCGGCGACGCAGGCCGGGTCCGCGCCGAAGTGGGTGACCAGGACGCTGTCGTCGGCCAGCGTCGCGGTCAGGTACAACCGCCGCTTGGCCTGGACGAAGCTGGGGATCTGGCCGACGGGCGGGCAGGGCGGCTTGATCTGCACCTCGCCGGCGGTGAAGATGCACCGGCAGACGGGCAGCACGCTGCTGATCAGCGGCCAGCCCCAGCCCAGGTGGTCGTCGTCGCGGTGCGGGTGCAAGATCTGCAGGACCCGGTCCTGCTGGTCGTACCAGTCCCACGGCGGGACGAGCATGACCTCGTACGGGTCCCCGTCCTTCAGCTGGAGCAGGGACGCGGGCTGCTGCTGGCGCAGCGACGGCTCGAACGCGGCCAGCAGCGGCCCGTACGCGGGGTGCCCGGCGGGCAGCCGGACCTCGAACTGCTCCTCCACGGTGGCCAGGCAGGCGTGCGCGTCGTCGATCAGCACGGTGCCGAGCTTGATCTTGCGGCCCTCGGGCGCGACCCCGAACTTGCTGCGCCCGTTGAACAGCGTCTTGACCGTCGCGAGCAGGATCGCCGAGCCGGACGCCACCGCCGGGTCACGCGGGTCACGCGACGTGCTCAGCCCGAGGTCGCGGGCGGCGGCCTCGACCTGGTCTACCAGGTACACCGGGTCGGGAGTCAGGTACGCGGCCGGCCCGGCGTGCTCGTTCAGCGCGCTCTTGAGCAGCATGAGCCCAACGAGCGTCTTGCCGTTCCCGGTGTTCATCTTGATGACCAGGTCGCGCTCGGCCCGCCGGCCGAACCAGCCGTCGAATACCTCCCGCTGCACGTCGCGGAGGTACTCGTACCTCGATGACCGGGCGGGCAGCGCCGCGAAGATGTCACGGGGGTGAATCTTCGTGTCAGCCGCGGACGGCCCCGTCAGCCTGCTGAAATCCAGTCCGGGCACGTGATGCCCCCAGCCTCGTCGTCAACCAGTCACCATGCGCGCCTGCAGCGGCCCGGCCTCCTGAAACAGGCCGACCGGCCTTGCCCCGCGGGTCCGCGTGCTCCCGCGTCAACGCTAGCCGATGCGGCGGGGCGAGCAGACCACGCCAGCTCGCTCACCCTCGTCTCGCGCGGCGGCGGTCTCGCTGCGGGCGCTCCCGCCGACACGGGGAGGTCACCGGGGTTGCCGGGCACCGGGGGGTGCCGCGCCAGGCCGCTTTTGTCAGTGCGAGCGCATAGGCTGGCAAGACGGCGTGCGCCGGGGGCGGCGCGCATGCAGCGCGCACGCCAGGGGATGCCCGATGCCGGCTTGCGCGGCGTCCCCGACACGGTTGCTCTTTTCAGCACGAGACTACGGGAGCACACGCTGAAGAAGATCGATCTCAGCGCCCAGACCGGTGACGGCGGGATCGCGCTGATCCACCAGCAGGTCAACAAGATGGGGTTCGTCTGGCACGAGCGGAAGACCGACGCCGGGATCGACGGGGAGATCGAGCTGCGCAACCCGGTGACCGGCGAGGTCGTCAACCGGTTCATCCTAATCCAGAGCAAGGCCAGCAACCGCCGGTTCTCCGGGGAGAACGACCGGTCCTTCCACTTCATCTGCGAGCCCGCCGACATCACCTACTGGATGGGCGCGGACGAGCCGGTCCTGCTGGTCTGCTCGCACCCGGAGGCCGGCGAGGCATGGTGGATGCACGTGCAGGGCTGGTTCAGCGATCCCGCGCACCGGGCCTCGGGCCGGATCGACTTCGACAAGGGTACCCAGCGGTTCGACGCCGACGCCGCGCAGCGCCTGCTGAACCTCGCCGACCCGCACGGCCGGGCGCACGTGCCGGAAGCCGAGCACCGCGAGGAAACGCTGACCAGCAACCTGCTCACAGTCGCCATCCCCGGCCTGGTGTACCGCACCCCCACCGGCCTACAGAGCCCGCGCGAGGTCTACGAGCGGCAGCGGGAAGCCGGGGACGCGGTCCGCCACGACTTCGTCCCGGCCGGCGGCCAGCTCTACTCCTGGCTGCCACCCCAGGACACGGAACTGTCCAGCGCCGTGTCCGGCACCACCATCAAGGTCACCACCGCCTACCTGGCCGGCTCGGCCAAGCCCGCGGACCAGCGGCTGCTCGTCCAGCTCCTCAACGTCGCGCTCCGCCAGGACATCGCGGCCGACTGCGACTGGCACTCGGGCCGCAAGCTCGTCTACTTCCGTGCCACCGCCGACCTCGCCCCGAAGACGATCCTCAGCGCCAGCGGCCGGCAGCGGCTGGTATTCAACCCCAAGCACAAAAAGGACGCGCCCGCGGAGATCAGCTACTGCCAGCACGCCGCGCTGGAGTGGCAGTTCCTGGCCGCCGACGGCCAGTGGCTGTGCGCGCTCGTCCCGACCTACTTTTACACCCGCGACGGGCACCGCGAGTCGCGGTACGCGCCGGGGCTGCTGGCAGGCATCAAGCGGCTCGACCGGAACCTGGCCGTCTACCACCAGACCCGGATGTGGGCCGCCTACCTGCACAGGCGAACCGAGGCCGGGCAGGCACTGCTGACCTACGGCACCCTCGTGACCTGCGACGCCGACCGGGGCATTGACGACGCAGCCTGGCAGGCCAGCCCCGGCGCGCCCGCCGACGAGGACGAGGCCGACAGGGACCTTGACCACGACGACCAGGACGGCGAGGCCGGCGAAGACCGCGGCCCTGCGGAGGCGGAAGCATGAACGTAGAAGTGCGGGACGAGCCGCCGCTGGAGTTCGCCGGCGGTGCCCGGCACGTCGACCCGCGGCACGGCATCGCCGATTACGGTCCGGCGGACGCGGCCAGCACCGCCCCCCGGACCATCCGGGCCGGCATCGTGGGCACCCCGGCGTCCATCCAGGGCCTGCGCGGCTGGCTGGACCGGTGCCGGCAGCCCATCGCGGCCAGGGACAGCCGCTACGGCCGCCTGTTCGTCCCGTTCCCCGGCTTCGACACCACCGCCGGGTTCCGCTCGACTCTCGTGTGGGACTCGCGGCTGGAGCGGCAGATCCGCGACCGTGACCTCCGGCGCCTGGAGGGACTCAAGCCGCAGGACGCCGTCCGCGCCGCAGTCGAGCTGTACGCCGCCGAACTGGAGATCCTCGATGAGGAGCCGGGCTGCAACGTCATCCTCATCGCCCGCCCGGACACGCTGCCCGACGCGCCCGAGGCAGAGCCGGCACCCGCCGCGCCCGGCACGAAAGCCCCCGCCGAGCCGGCCGACGACTTCCGCGCGCTGCTGAAGGCCGCCGCCATGCGCTACAGCAGGCCCATCCAGATCATCCGGCGGACCACCTGGGACCCGGGGTTCAGGCCGCCCGGCGGGGAGAGGCGGCGCCTGCAGGACGAGGCCACCCGGGCGTGGAACCTGCACACCGCCGTGTACTACAAGGCCGGCGGCGTCCCCTGGCGGCTGCCCCGCCACCCCGCCGACGTCGACACCTGCTACGTCGGCATCACCTTCTACCGCAGCACTGACAGGGAGACCCTGCAGACCAGCGTCGCCCAGGTGTTCAACCAGCGCGGCGACGGCGTCATCGTCCGCGGCGCGCCGGCCAAGGTCACCCGCAGCGACCGCCAGCCCCACCTCGCTCCCGGCGACGCCCAGTCCCTGCTCGCCGAGGCCCTGCGCCGCTACCGCAGCGAGCACGGCAACCTGCCCGCCCGCGCGGTCCTCCACAAGACGTCGTCCTACACTTCCGACGAGGCCGCCGGGTTCCGCGCGGCGGCCGACGACGCCGACATCACCACCCTGGAAATGCTCTGGCTGCCCGCCAGCGACCCGGCCCGGCTGTTCCGCCCCGCCCAGCACCCGCCGCTGCGCGGCACCCTGCTCAGCATCGACGGCCAGCGGCACGTCCTCTACACCCGGGGCAGCGTCCCGTTCTACGGCACCTACCCCGGCATGTACATCCCGTCGCCGCTCCCGTTCCGCCTGGTCGAGACCGAGTCCAGCCCCGCCTACCTCGCCGATGAGATCCTCGCTCTGACCAAGATGAACTGGAATCAGACCCAGCTCGACGCCCGCCAGCCCATCACCATCCGCACCGCCGACCAGGTCGGCCAGATCCTCCGCCACCTCGGCCCGCACGACCGGCCCCAGGGCCGGTACGCCTTCTACATGTAAGGGCGCAGAAGAAGCGCATCTACTACATTCTGAGGACGAGCCGGGGCGAGGCTCGGACAGCGGGAACGCAGGATGCGGTGAAGCACCATGCGGTTAGGCGGGCGGGAGGAACATTGGCTCGCGGGCGGTCACGAGGGCGTGACGGAGGCGGCCCCGGCATGAGGCGGGGGCGTAACCACCAGGCCGAGGGATGGGCGGTCCTGCGGGTCAACAACGTGGTCGTCGATGAGCTGAAGTGGCATTTCGGCGCCAATCCGCTACCTGACTTCGGCGTGGACGCGCTCACCGAGGTCGTCGCGGCGGACGACCTGGTCACCGGGCTGATGATCGGCATCCAGATCAAGGGCGGCGACTCCTGGTTCGGCGAGCCCAAGGGAGACACAGGCTGGGTCTTCCGGTCAGACGATGACCACCTGGCGTACTGGCTCGGGTACTCGCTCCCTGTCATCGTCGTGCTCGTCAACGACAAGCGGGAGGCGTTCTGGCAGGCGATCATCCCCGAGACGGTGACCGAGACGAAAGCCCGCTTCAGCGTCGTGGTGCCCTGCGCTCAGCGGTTCGACGGATCGGCGCTGGAGCCCCTGCTCGCGCTGGCCAGGAAAAGCGGGGGCCTGCTGGAAGCGCTGCCCGAGCACTGCGCCGTCTTGCCTCCAGCCGCGGTGCGCCCGCTGCGCCGGGCCGAGGACACCGACCACCTGGCCGCAGCCCGGCTTGCCGAGCGGCTGGCGAACGGCCGGGATCACCCTGACCTGACGGTCAGCTCGCTGATCGCGATGCAGCCGACCTGGATCGCGACCAGCGCGGCGGCGCAGGACCTGTGGCTCGCGGCGGGCGCCTACGCTGAGCAGCACGGCTACCAGGCTGTAGCTGGGAAGGCGAGCGCGCAGGCCGCGCAGGTTCCAGGCCCAAGGGCCGCGCTGGCGTCAGCCGCCGCGGGCATAGCGCTGCTGTCCGCAGACCGCGACGCGGCGCGCGGGCACCTGCTGCGGGCACGAGAAGGCGGCGAGGTCATGCTCGCCGAGATGGGCCTCAGCGCACTGGACGTCCCCGAAGGCCAGCTGACACCGCCAGTCATCCCGCCGTCGGTGGCCGGCGCCTCCGCCGGGGAGCTGAACGAGCGGCCGGTCGTGCTGTCGTTCCTGGCGAACAACGCGGCGCGGAGCGGCGACCTGGACGCCGCCGTGTCGTTCTCGCAGCGGGCGACCGACAACGCCGTCGACCAGGGGTCCGCGCTACGCCTGGAGCTGGCCCGGTTCATCCACCGCAGGGCGGTATCCACGGACATGTCCCCCAGGGAGATCCGCCGGGCCGTCCAGCATGCCCAGGCAGTGGTCGAACACCGGCGCCGCTGGGACGGCCCCAGCGCCGAGGCGCTCGCATTCGTACTGGACACGCACATCCCGGGCGACACAGCCGCCGCCGTCACCGCCGCCCTCCCCGCATCGGAAGGCGGCACAGCGCGCGACGCCGAGTCCAGCTCGCCCGACGTCGCGTTCCGCGGCGCGCTCGCGGCCCTGCTGACCGGCAACGCGCCCGCCTGCCAGTTCCTGACGGGCAAGCTTCCCGACGGCCAGCACCGCCGGTACCTGCTCGCAACCGAAATCGAAGAGACGGGGCAGCCGGCAGGCCGGCGGGTCCAGGCGTGGACGCGCGTGCTGGAAGCTCCCGGCGACGACGCCCTCGCCGTGCAGGCCACCGCGGCCCTGGTGAAGCTGGGCCACTGGCCGAAACAGGCCGACGACATGCACGACCGCGGCATGCTCCCCGAGGACGCCTACCGGATGCTGAGGGCCATCTGGGAGTACCACGCAGGCGATCCCGCGCTGGGCCTGGCCAGGCTCCGCGCGCTCGCGGACGCCTCCGTCCTTGCCGCAGCCGAACTGGTCGGCCTCATCGAGCAGCGCGACGGCTGGGCCGTGGCGGCCACGGAATGCGAGCGGCAGCTGCGCAGGTGGCCGGTGCCGCAGCTCACGCTGCGGCTGCTGGACCTGCACGGCAAGAACGGCAACCTCCGCCGAGCTGAAGAACTCGTGCAGCAGGTGGTTCCCGACCCGTCGTTCCCGGCTAGCGTCCGGCTGGACCTGTGCACGTGGTACGTGGCGCGGAAGGGAACAGAAGGCAGCCTGGCCGAGGCCGCCGCGTTCGCCGAGCAGGGCCTGACCATCGGCGATCATCCCGACCTGGCCTGGAACCTCGTCAAGGTCCTCAACAAGGACGGCAAGGTCCCCAGGGCCAGGGACGCGCTCCGCCGCTACCGCCCCGAGCCGGTCAGCGACGACGAGACGACCCTGTGGATCCAACTCCACCTCGGAGTACCCCTGTCCCCCGACGACGCGCGGACCATGATCGGCATCGCCGAACGGCAGCCCGACGGGGACTTCCGCGACGCGACCATCGGCCTGCTGCTCCGGGAAGTGATCTTCACCAGCCCCGAGCCCGGCAGCCCTTTCCCCCGCGACGTCACCGACGCCGTCACTCGCCTGCGGGAGCAGGCGGAAAGCCGGCCCGGGAGCACGCTCCGCCTCGAAGGCGACGACGACGAGACGCTGCGCGCCAGGCTTACGGTCACCCAGCCCGATCCGGTCGCCTACCAGGCCCTGGTCCGCGAGGTCCACCAGGACCGCAAGGGGCACGCCGACCTCGCCCGCTTCGACCGGCAGCCGTACGCCGCCATGCTGCTGAACAGGCCCGCCGGGATCATCCCCGCGGCCGATCTCAGACCCGGGCTTAGGCGCGCCGGCGAGAACGCGGCCAGGCAGGCGATCCAGGACCATAGGTGCGCCGTCGACCTGTCGTCGCTGCACCTGCTCGGGCTGCTCTCCGATGACGACCGGCTCCGCATCCGGGCCGCGCTGCCGGACATGACCACCGCCCGGTCAGCGGTCAGCGACGCCGTCCTCACCCGGGACAAGATCCGCGCCCTGGGCGTCTCCAGTTACACCGCCATCCTGCGCCCCGACGACAGCATCGAGAAGGCCACCCTTACCCCGGCCCAGCACGCGGCGCTCCGCGACCAGGCCGCCGCGCTTGAGGCGAGCGCCTCCTCCATGGAGATCCGGGTCCCGGCAGCCCCGCGAGACGCCCCGGCCGACACCATCGCCATCGCAAGGGAATGCGGGCTGCCGCTGTGGTGCGACGACATCGCGCTGCGGCAGCAGGCCCGGCACTGCGGCGTGCCGGCCTTCAGCCTCCTGGACCTGGCCACCGAACTCACCCGCCAGGGCACTCCGGTCAGCATCCGCTCCGTGCTGCGGTGCCTCGCCAGTCACTACGTCGTCGACCTCCCGCTCGACGCCGACGACCTCATCGAGATCGCCGCGGCCGACGGCTGGCATCCCGGCCCCGCTCACACCGCTCTCACAAGACCCGCATGGTGGCAGGCTCGAGAGGCGGACTGGCCCGGCACGTGGCTGCCGGTCGCCGCCGAGGCCCGCAAGCACTCGGCGGTGGCCTTCCTCGACATCACCAAGGCGGCACTCACCGGCGCGCTGAACTCCGTCTCCGGCGGCTACCGCACCATGCGGTACCAGGAGCTAGTCGTCACCGCCCTGACCGCCTGCCACGTGGCCGGCACCACCGCCCCGCTGGGGCTGCTCGATCACCTCGCGGGCTTCGCCCTCGCAGCCTTCCCGGGCCGCCCGGTGGCACCGCGCCCGCAGTTCGTGCTCAGGGCACTCGAACGCGAGCTCACCCGGCGATCCGTCACGCAGCCCCAGGAGAAAGCTCGCGAGATCCTCCCGGGCGTCAGCGGCGCATTCACCTGACGGTCCCGGCATCTCCCGCGCTAGCCTGTCGAAAAACCGAAGCCGGCCACGCCGGCTTAACGACCCGGGTCACCACGCACCTGGCCCCGCCGGTCCCGCACCTCCGAAGAGAGGCCAGTGCGCCGCCCTGAAACAGAAACCGTCGTGCACCGCGCAGTAGCCACAGCGGCGCTGGGGTTCACCAGCATGGGCTGGGCGTTCCGCGAACAGCCGGCACTTGACCTGGGGGTCGACGCGCTGGCCGAGGAAGTCCACGACGGCTTCCTGACCGGCCGCCTGATCGCCTTGGTGATCAAGGCAGGCCGGGCCTTCTTCTCAAAACCAGACGGAGACGGATGGCTGTACGGCGGCCGGAATGAAGAACTCTCGTACTGGCTCAGCTACTCGCTGCCGGTAGTCCTCCTCGCTCACCATCCCGATACCGGGCTCACGTACTGGCAGCACTTGACGCCAGATGCCGTCACGTACAGCAGCAGTAGCTGGGAGATCCGCATCCCGGCCGAACACGTGCTCGGCGCGGACGCCCGCCAGGCGCTCACCGCCATAGCGCGCGGCACGCGGCCCAGAGGGCACTGGGCAGCTGCTGCCCGGACCGTGGCCCGCGCGGAAGCCATCACCTCCGCGCCCGTCGGGCAGCCTTCACCGGAAGGCTTCCGCGACTGGGTCGGCACCCTGGTGGACCGCTTCCAGCACGCCGTGGAAAACAGCGATCTCTGGCGAGTCCTGTGGGACGACAAGCTCGTGAAGCCGCGCAACGAGCTGATCGTTCACGCGAGCGCCGCCGCCATGTGGAACTCCCTGTGCGAACTCGCTGACATCGACATGTCCCGAGAGCCAGATGCCGGCCGAGGCCCGGTCGACTTCAAGTTCTCCGCCGGCTGGCACCGCCGTGCCCTCATCGAAGTCAAGCTCCTGTCCAGCTCCAAGCTGCTCCAGGGCGCCGACGCGCAGCTACCTCAGTACCTGGCAAGCGAGCAGGTCAGCTGCGCTTACTACGTCTGCGTCGGGTTCACCGACCGCGACTTCCGCCCGGAGCGCCTCGCGCTTGTCACCGGCACCTGCGCCGCCTATGAGGCGAGAACCGGGTGCCCGGTCATACCGCGATTCATCGACGCGCGCCCGAAGCCCTCCGCTTCCCGCCTGCCCACAGCCGTCAAGTCACCCGGGAGCCGCGGATCAGCGCGATGAACCCGCGATGACGCCCCTACTGCCGACGCTCACCGCTCCAGCACCGCTGGCACCTGACCGAAAAGTTCGAGCGCCTGCAGCCGCGAGTCCTGGGCGATGCCGGGCTCTTCCGTGATGTCGTCGCGGTTGAACCACCGCACGGTGCGCGCCGGGGCAACGGCCGGCTGGGCGCTGCTGGCGGCTGCCGCGAAGACGTGGTCCACGTGGATGTGCGGTGAAGCCGTGTGATTATCAGGCGAGGCCCCCATTTCCGTGGTCCACCAGGGGGCGCACAAGACCTTGTGCGGGTACCCGGATGGCAGGGGCGCGACCGGGCCGGGCAGGAGCTGGACGTTCAGGCCGGTTTCCTCGCGCGCTTCCCGGATGGCCGCCTCTTCGGTGTTCTCGGTGCTCTCGACGTGCCCGCCGCTGGGCAGCCAGCACTCAAGGCGCGGATGCCAGACCAGGGCGGTCAGCAACGTTCCGGCCTCTCGGCAGAACACGAAGGTGCTCGCTGTCGGCTCCTTGATCACCATGCTGTTCTCCGTAGGACAGTAGCCCGGCTGGGCTTTCGCGCCTCCGGGGACAATAGCGGTGAATGAATACCGTGCGCGGCGGGTTAACGCCAGCGGGAGCGGCGTGAGGTCGCGGCGACGCGCCCGCCCGCGCTGGCGGCCAGCAGGGGTGGTAACAGCGCGATGGCCACGAAAGCGCCGACCAGGAGAAACGGTCCCAGCGGCAGGTACACCGGCTCGGGTGGCCCGCGCCTTGCCGACAGCCCCTGCGTATGCGGCGCCCAGGAGCGCCCCTGCCAGCGCGCCGAGGAACGGCTCGCTCCAGCTTCCCCAGGCGAGCACGAGGCCGCTGCTGTGGTCCGGCCGGTCCGCTCGGCGTCGTCGGCCAGCTCCCGGGTGTGGTGGTAGTCGCCGGCATCGGCGCCGACGATCCCTAACACGGTACCCGTGCACTACTCGGACGGCCTGCGTGGCAGCGGACTCTGGTCAGTCAACTAGGTAGTGGGCTTCGATGTAGGCGACGGTCGAGTCGTAGGGCTCGCCGACCGGCTTCAGCGCGTACCGGCGGAAGACCGCTGCGGTGGCGCGGCGGACACCTCGGCTGCGGGCGTCGGCGTTGTCCCAGGGGCGGGCGAGGGTCTGCTTGACGACCTGGTCGATCTCCTCGGCCAGGTTCCGCTCGGTCACCGTGAGGCCCTCCGGCGCGTGGTCGCGGATGATCCTGGACAGTACGCCGACGTGGTCTTCGTCCATGACGACGGCCTGATCGGGGTTCCTGGCCGCGTCGACGACGGTGCGGGCGACCTGCAGGGCCTCCGCCAGGAAGTCCAGGGCGTCCTGGGCGTTCTGGATGATCCGGTTCCGCAGCTGGCGCAGCCGCTCGGCGAGGGCGGTGTACTTCGCCGAGCCGGGCTCGACGCCCTCGTCGAGGGCGGCCTTGATGGCGTCCAGGATCTCCGCCGCCGACGGCGGCGCCTTGGCCTCGTCGCCTGGACTTGCCTTGGGCCGCACGAGGGCCAGCAGCTCCTTCAAGATGCTGATGCCCTGTGCGTCCAGGACGAGGGGCTCTTCCTGGGACGCGACGGCGGTGAAGGAGTGGACGTGGGCATTGATGATCTCCAGTACCATCGGGCCGAGCTCGGCCAGGCGCTCCTTGCGTTCCTCGTCTGAGGACTTCTTGAACAAGGTCGTGTACACCGATCCGAACAGCCCGAACCCGTCGCGGTACTTGGCTGCGCGCGGGTCGGTGCTGATGTGCGGGTACAGCCGGGCCAGCAGCCGGTAGTCCCGGGCGAACGCCTCGGCGGCGGCGGGGTCGGAGTCGAGGAAGGCGCTGATGGCCCGGACGGAGGCGTACCCGTGGACCGTGAGGTCCAGGTCATCGACGCCGGCCAGGAGGTCCTCGATGCGGGCGAAGGCGGCGCGGAACTCGGCGACCAGGTCGGACAGGTCGGTGACGAACCCGCCGCCCTTCGCCGCCTCGTCCTCTTGCTCGCCTGCGGCGGGGTCGGTGACGGCGCGCTGGACTTCCTCGGCCAGGCCGATGTAGTCCACGACCACGCCGGTTGCCTTGGTGTACCCCGCCGGGGAGATCCAGGTCCGGTTCGGGCGGGTGATCGCCTGGAACAGGGTATGGGCCTTCATCGGCTTGTCCAGGTACAGCACGCCCTCGTTGGGGGCGTCGAAGCCGGTCATCAGCTTCGCGGTCACCACCAGGAAGCACAGCGGGTCATCCGGGGTGAGGAACCGCCGCTTCTGCTCCTCCTCCTGCGCCTCCGTCATCCGGTAGGGCCGCATGGCGGGGTCCTCGTCCTTGGCGTCGGAGACGGAGATGTTCACCTCGGCGGTGATCCGCTCGTGCCTGCCGACCTCGGCGAGCACCCGGGACGTCTCTTCGCCGGCCAGCAGCTCGTTGATCGTGTCGGTGTAGGTCACGGCCAGCTCGCGGCTGAACGCGACGACCTGGGCCTTGAGGCCGTTGCGGTAGGCGCCGGCCAGGTAGTGGCCCACGATGTTCCGGCAGACCGCGAGCACCCGGTCCGGGTTGCCGAACACCGAGGTGAGCCGCCCGAACTTACGGGACAGGGTCTCCCGGTCGGGGTCGTCGAGGCCGAAGTCGTCGGCGAACTGGTCGAACTCCGCCTGCAGGGCCTCGTCGTCCATCTCGAACACGACCGGGCGCGGGTCCAGCATGACCGGGACCGTCGCCTCGTCCAGCAGAGACCTCGACACCGAGTACCGGTGCAGCACCCGGCCCGGGTCGGCCGCGTCGCCGAACAGCGCGAACGTGTCGGTGGCGAGGCTGCGGACCGGGGTGCCGGTCATGCCGAAGTACCGCGCGTTCGGCAGGGCGCCGCGCAGCTGCCCGGCCAGGGACTCCTCCCGGTCGGACTGGGTCCGGTGCGCCTCGTCGACCATCACGATGATGTTGTCGCGGACCGACAGGTTCTTGCCCGCGTCGGCGAACTTGTGGACGGTCGTGGCGATGACGCCGCGCACGTCGCCGGCCAGCAGGGCGCGCAGCTCCTGGCTGGTCTTCGGCTCGTGGAAGTAGGCGTCCCCCAGTGCGGAGGTGAACACCCCCGAGGTCTGCCGGACCAGCTGGGTCCGGTCGGACAGCAAGATGATCGTCGGCGAGTCGGTCCTGGTGTCGGCCAGCAGCAGGGAGGCGGCGAACACCATCAGCAGCGTCTTGCCCGACCCCTGGTGATGCCAGACCAGGCCCCGCCGCCCGCCCGCCAGGACCCGGTCGTGGATCAGGTGCGCGGCCTCCAGCTGCGGGTAGCGGGGCAGGTACTTCAGGTCCGGGCCGCCGCCGGAGGTGTCGAACAGCGTGAAGTTCGCCAGGATGTCCAGCACCGTCGCGGGACTCAGCAGCAGCTCGACCGAGCGGCGCACGTCGGCCCGCCCCGACAAGCCCTCGTCATCGGCGGTGGACCGGAACGGCTGCCACAAGTTCACAGGCGCGCCCGCCGCCCCGAACCGGAGCTCCAGCCCGTCGGACGCAACCGCGAACACGTTCGGGGTGAAGAACCACGGGTAGTCCGCGGCGTAGACGTCGTTGACCTCCCGGGCCGCGCGCTTCCACCCGGCCTTCGCCGTCGGGGACTTCAGCTCCACCACGACCACCGGCAGCCCGTTCACCCAGTACACCAGGTCGAACCGGCGCGGCGTCTTACCCGGAACGGTGATCGTCACCTCATCCGACACCACCAGCGTGTTCGCAGCCGGGTGCTCAAGCTCGATGACCTTCAGCGGGTGCCACACCCCGGCCTCGTCCCGGAACTCCTGCTGCCCGCGCAGTACCTTCAGCACCTGCCGGTTGGCCCGCACCAGCCCGCCATCAACGGCGTTGACCAGCGCGGTGATCTCCGCGACCACCGCGTCTACGTCGAAGCCGCCGATTACGGCGGGGTTGAGCCGGACGATCGCGTCGCGCAGCTCGCCGACGAGCACCGTCTCGGTGGTGCCGCGTGGCAGGTCCCGACCGGCCGTGTAGGCCCAGCCCAGCGGCAGCGACCACTGGACCATCAGGTTCTGGACCTCGCGCTCGCGGATCCCCTTCGCCACGGCTCAGACCTCCAGCTCGGCGGACTTGATGGCAAGGGTGCGGTTCAAGAGGCCCGCGAGCAGGCTGGCCCGCACCTCACGGAGGCGGGCCGCCTCGGCGTAGGCGGCGTCGGCGGTCGCCCGAACGGACAGCACGGCGGACGAGATCTCCTGCTGCCGCTCTATCTCGGGAAGCGGGATCGGTGTCTCGCGGATGCGCTCCTGGCTGATGTTGAACATTGACGCGCTGGTGCCTGTCGCGGAGCTTGTGAGGTGGCCCCGGGCCGACTTCAGTGCCATTGCCACCACGAGGAAATCCGGGTCCAGCTTGGACGACGGTATAAGCCTGAGAGTCTTGTCAGCGAGGTAGAGGCCGCTTCGGACATCGGCGGGGACTCGAGCGACGGCTCCGACCTTCAACGGCGTGTTCGCCCGGGTGATGAGGACATCACCCGGCCGGACAAGCGCGGACTTTGGCATGGTCGTCCCGGGCAGCAGGGCCTTGGACTCTTCCGGGACGAACCGGAAGGGAGTGACCGCGCTTACCTTCAGCACGCCAGTCTCGCCAGCACCCGGAGGGCTGGAACTTGCCTGCGGGCTCCTGCCTCCCTCGATGCCAGCAAGCACCGTTCCGAGTTCCACGGTTGGCTCGCCGGGAAGCAAGCCTTCGGCAACAGCCATCGACACACGGTCTACCGCGCCGACCTCTTTGGAAAGCGCGGCGATCTGGGCGTCCACCGCGTCGAGCACCTCGACGATCCGTACCTGCACCGGAAGTGGCGGCATGTCTATGACGATGTCGAGGAAGTCCGCAGGTTTCACTCGCTCGCGCCTGCCGCCCATCCCCTTCGATGCCGCCTGGAGCGCGTCCCACATGCCCTGCGTCGTGGTGAGGATGCGGAAGAAGCCAGGGTCTGCGTCGGGCAAGAAGGCGAAAGTGGGAAATTCCTGCGAGGCGAACGACTCTGGCAGGTCTTCAGGCGTGACGGTAATCGCGCCCTCGAACGCCTTGAGACGGCTGTAGACAAGCTTTCCCGGCCCGATCCGGTTGAGCTTCGTGTAGGACGTTGAACTGCCCGCGACGGGATCGCGGTAGAGCAGCCCTCGCCCCCTGTTCAGCACCCCAATCGTCGGATAGACCAGCCCCGGGTCCACATCCACAGTGTCCGTACTGAGCCTGAGGAACCGCGCCAACGGAGCCCGGACCCACTCTGCCCGCGCCTCTGTAACAGGGCCGTTCCCCGCCGCATCACTCATCGAAGCCCTCGATCCCCGCCTCGGCAAGAACGGCGAGCATGCGGGCCTCGGTCTCCTGGCGCTCGGCGCGGGCCAGGTTGTAAGCCTGAATGAGGGTGCGGAGGTCTTCGGTCGTCGTGGTGGCGTGCTTGAGGTAGCGGCTGATGTTGAGATCGTGCCCGTTGGCGACGATCTCCGTCATGGGCACTAGGCGGGCGGCCAGGTCGGCCGCATCAGTAAGGCCAGCCGGGTTTCCGTCGGCGTCGAACTCCGCCTGGTAGGCGGCCACGGTCGCGGCGATTTCGGCCCGAGTGAGGATGTTTCGGTTCTTGGACTTGGTGAACCGCCGGGAGGCGTCGATGAACAGGACGCCGTCCTTCCGCTGTGGGGTCTTGGTGCCGGGGGCGCGGAAGACCAGGATGCAGGTCGGGATAGATGTCGAGTAGAAGAGGTTCGGCGGCAGGCCGATGACGGCTTCCAGGAGGTCGTCGGCCAGGACTCGCTGGCGGATGGCGGCTTCCTGGCCGCCGCGGAACAGGACGCCGTGGGGCAGGACGACGCCGACGCGGCCCTTGCGGGGGTCCATCGAGGCGATCATGTGCTGCACGAACGCCCAGTCTGCCGTCGACTGCGGCGCGACGCCGCCAATGGCGCGCGGGTCGCGGCTCCACGGCTTCCACTTCAGCGAGTACGGCGGGTTGGCAACGACCACGTCGAAAGTCGCGACGGAGCCGTCCGGCTTCTTGAAGCGCGGCTCCTTCAGGGTGTCGCCGACCTCAACCTGAAACTGGGACAGGTTGTGCATGAACAGGTTCATGCGGGCGACGCCCGCAGTGTCTGCCACGGCCTCCTGCCCGTACAGGCGGAGCGTGTACCCGCGCCCGCCATGGGCCTTCAGCAGGCTCGCCGACGCGATGAGCATCCCGCCTGACCCGAGCGCCGGGTCGTACACCGACTCGAAGCCCCTGGGATCCAGGATCGCGATGATCAGCTCGACGACCTCGCGCGGGGTGAAGAACTGGCCAGCCCGGGTACCGGACCCGTCGGAGAACCGCTTGAGCAGGTACTCGTACGCGCCGCCGAGCACGTCGTGGGACATGTTGCCCTCGTGCATCTTCGGGACGCGGTCCATCGCCCGCATGACCGACGCCAGCACGTCCGCCGGCAGCACCTCCTCGGCAGTCCAGGTCATCGACCCGAACAGGCGGGAGAACTTGTCCGGGTTCGCCGTCTCGATGGCCTGCAGCGAGGCACGGACCCGCTGGCCGAGGCCAGACCGGGTGACGGTCGCGAGGATCGATGACCACGAGGCACGCCGCTCCCCGACCGTGCCGCGGTAGATGACCGGGATCTCGAACGACTGGTAGTCCCGGTACTCGATCTCGCGGGCTTCCTCGGCTGAGAGGGTGTCGAGGCCCTCGTTCTCTGCCAGGAACTCCTGATGGTGGTGCTCCCAGGTGTCCGACAGGTACTTCCAGAACATCAGCGGGAACATGACCGACGAATACTGCGCCTCGGGCATCGCCACGCGCAGCTCATCGGCTGCGTCCCACAGCCGGCTCTCGATCTCCTGCTGGGTCACTGCCATCAGTCGGGGGTGTCCTTGCTCGTCAAAGAGTGGCGGCCGAAGACCGGGGGGCGATTACGGGCGCGTCCAGCGTCCGCGTTAGCGGGTCCCGCCAGGGGCACGCGCCTCGTCTTCATGCGCGGGTGGCATCATCACGATATCCCTCCGTGAGCCCGGAATTCGGCAACTGGGCGCCAGACGCTGGCGCGCCTCAGCGGGACGGCGCGGCCGCGGAATCCCGGCGATGACCGGCGCCACTGTTAATCATGTGATCGCTTAACGCAACAATGCCACCGGCAATACGCAACTATCGCAACGTGCTCGGAACGCACCCGGAACTGGCTTACGGATGCTGTAACAGCGCGATGACCGCGAATGCTCCGAGCAGGAGGAACGGGCCAAGCGGCAGGTAGACCTGTCCGCCCGGTCCGTGCCTGGCCCTGAGCGCCTGCGCGTACACGGCGCCCAAGAGCGCCCCCGCCATCGCGCCGACGAACAGCTCGCTCCAGCTGCCCCAAGTGAGCACCAGGCCGATGCTGGCCGCAAGCTTCACGTCGCCCAGGCCCAGCTGGTCCGGAAAGACCAGCCACAGGGCCAGGTAGAAGCCGGCGAGCGCGGCGGCGCCGATGACGGCGCGGACGAGCGGCCAGGGCTGGTGCGCGGTCCCCGCGGCGCCGGCCAGCAAGGCGAGCGTGCCGGCGAACGCGCTGACGGTCAGCAGGTCGGGCAGCCGCTGCACGGCGATGTCGATGAAGGCCAGCGGGACGGCGATCAGGGCCAGCCAGGCCAGGGCCGCCAGTTCCCAGCCGGACGTGACGCGGGCGGCGATGACGGCCAGCACGAGCGCGGTCACCAGCTCGGCGGCCAGGAGGTACGGGCCGATCCGCGCCTTGCAGTGCGGGCAGCGGCCGGTGACCGGCAGCAGCGAGCACCACAGCCAGCGGCCGGCCAGCACCTGGCGGGAGCATTCAGGGCACGCCCGGCGCGGCGGGCTGTCCTCGGTGCTGCGGGCGAACACGCTGGCCCTTATCCTCGGCCCCGCGAGCAGGCCGGCCGCGGCAGCGGCGATGATCCACGGGAGCGTCACGTTTCTCCCTCGCTCCGTCGCGCCAGCAG
>Ga0335075_10001676_pt1 | contig 36157 bp, 35 predicted proteins | sample Lox_Sample_24_FD_206723 | JGI IMG/M metagenome (GOLD analysis project Ga0335075, IMG submission 206723) | Soil microbial communities from Loxahatchee National Wildlife Refuge, Florida, United States - Lox_Sample_2.4 | ecosystem: Environmental > Terrestrial > Soil > Wetlands | place: USA... | reverse complement strand
ATCACCGCCAGCCCCAGAAGAACCACCGAGATAACCCAGGCCGCACTCGTCCTCACCCAGTTCGAGCACAAATACCTCGCCTAAATCGCTGAGATCACCTCAATATCTTTTGGATGCGTTGACAATAGCGTTTCTACCTGCGCGGATTCCCCAAATGCGGGCCCGGCGGTTACTCATGCGACGGCGCTGCCGGACCCGACGCCGTGGTGGACGAGGAACAGCCGCCTCGGATCGTAGGCGTTCTTCACCCGCAGGAGGCGCGGGTAGTGGTCGCCCCAGAACGCTTCCTGCCAGTCTTGCTGGAAGTAGTCGGTCTCGTTGAAGTAGGAGGCGGGCCGCCGGCGCAGCGCCGTCAGCGGGGCCATGGCCGCGGCCACCAGCCCGGCCTGCTGCCGCCCCTTGGCGGTGTCCGGCTCGTGGCCGGGAATGCCAGGGTAGACCGCCTGCTGAAGGTCGGCCGCGATCGCCAGGGCGAAGGCGTCGAGCACCGCCGGGTTCATCGCGGTGCCCGCCGTCCGGTCGACCGCGTCCGGGGCGGCCCCGGCCATCCCCTTGTTGCAGTGCAGCGACACCGTGGCGAACTGGCTGCCGCGGACCAGCGCGCTGACCAGGTCCTGCTGGCGATCCGGATCGAGGAGCTCTTGTGACAGCCAGGTCGACTGGTAGGCCGACCAGAACGCGCCCGCCTGGCCGCCGTCGCCCGGCCAGTAGAAGTAGTAATCCGGCGCGCCCGGCAGCGGGTCGCGGTTGACCAGCAGCGGGGAGACTTGCTCGAGGAAGGCGGCGTTCCAGTAGTCCTGCGCCGGGAGCGCGCCCACCACTGGCCCGCTCCCCGCCACCGGCCCGCTGAGCGTGTAGCCGGCCGGCCGGGCCGTGACCCAGTCGAAGAACGGTGCCCAGGCCTGCTCGGCCTGCGCCTGGGTGAGCCCCTGGAACACCATGCTGACGGAGACCTCCGGCCCCGGCCCGAACTGGATCTGCTCTCCCCAGTGCGGGTTGAACAGGCTCTGCCGGTAGAACGAGACCAGCTGCCCGACCAGCGCCCGGTAGGCGGCGGCTGAGGTGGCGCCGATGGTGGCGTACACCGCGCCGAAGTACTGCGGCAGCTCGTGCGTCCGCAGCGTGAACCGGGTGACGACGCCGAAGGTCCCGCCCCCGCCGCCCTTGAGTGCCCAGAACAGGTCCGGCTCCTGGAAGGCGTTGACCACGCGCACGGCCCCGTCCGCGGTGACGATCTCGGCCTCGAGCAGGTTTGCCGCGGCGGTGCCGAAGCCCTTGGAGAAGCTGCCGAAGCCGCCGCCCTGGGTCAGCCCGGCCACGCCGACGGTCGTGCACCCGCCGCCCTGCACGTAGCGGCCCGCCAGGGTGGTGACGGCGTTGTAGGCGTCGATCCAGATCGCCCCGGCCCCCACGCTCACGGCGTGCTCGGGCTCGACCCGCCCCGCGGCCCCCTGCGGCACGAAGCTGTCGTGCAGCTCGATGGCCTGCATGCTGGGCCTGGTCCAGATGAGCAGCGAGTCGGGAGCGCTTGAGGTTCCGAGGTAGCTGTGGCCGCCGCCCTTCACCACCAGGCGGACATTGTGCTCGCGGGCGAAGTTCACCGCCGCCGCGACGTCCGCGCTGCTCTCGGCCAGCACCGCGTACGCGCTTGGCTGCGCGGTAAAGCCCCCCAGCCAGCCCAGGGTCTGGGTCAGGCTGGCGCCCTGGTCGATGTAGAACGGGTCGGTCAGGTTCGTGAACAGGCTGGCGCACCCCGCGCTGCCCGCGTCGGGCTGGCACGCGGTGAAGGCCGACTGCACCGGCACCAGTCGCCCGCCGACGCTCTCCCCCAGCGCCGCCCACTGCGCCGGACTAGGCCAGCCCGCCTCACCCGGCCGCGCCCACCGTGCTGGCCGCACCGCGATCCCGCCGTTGGAATTTGCGAAACGAGACAGCAGCGGCAGTCCCGCCGCCGCCTTCATGAACGTGCGCCTTAGCATTTCCCCGGACCTCCGAATCCCCGGCCGCCGTATCGCCCCACCCCCGATTGCCCCCACCCCGGACGCTACGGCGCGCCAGGCCCCATGTCATCAGCTGATGGGCTGAACTTCACCCTCAGCCAGTCGGCGGAAGTTCGCCCTCCTCGGTGCCGGCCAATATCTGGTTGAGCCGATGTCGCGGTGCTAGCTACGGTTGACCGGTGCACGCGGGGACGATCGTGGCTGAGCAGCTGACCAAGGCCTACCGGGTTGCCATCAGGGAGCCTGGCCCGCTCGGCGCGCTGCGCGGGATCCTCGCGCCGCGCTACGCACAGAAGGTCGCCGTCGACCGGGTCGACCTGCGGGTTGAGCCCGGGGAGCTGCTCGCTCTCCTCGGGCCGAACGGCGCGGGCAAGTCCACCACGATCAAGATGCTCTGCGGCATCCTCACCCCTACGTCCGGCACGGTCACGGTCAACGGCATCACCCCGCACCGGGACCGGGTGGCGAACGCGCGGAAGATCGGCGTGGTCTTCGGCCAGCGCTCGCAGCTGTGGCGGGACCTGCCCGCGCGCAAGTCGCTGGAGGTGCTGCGCGACATCTACGGCCTGACCGAGGCCACCTACCAGCGGCGGGTGGCCGAGTTCGACCAGATCCTGGCGCTGCGCGAGTTCTGGGACACCCGCGCCCGCCAGCTGTCGCTTGGCCAGCGGGTCCGCTGCGACCTGGCCGCCGCGCTGCTGCACGACCCGCCGGTGGTGTTCCTCGACGAGCCCACGATCGGGATGGACGTCGTGGTCAAGGAGCAGGTGCGCGAGTTCCTGCGCGACCAGGTCAGCCGCCGGGGCCGCACCATCGTGCTGACCACCCACGACATGACCGAGGTGAGCCGCCTTACCGAACGGGTCGTCCTCATCGACCACGGACGCCTCATGTACGACGGGGCGGTCGCTGGCCTGTGGCAGTTCGCCGGCCTGCCCCAAGACGGCCCAGGCGACCTCGAGGACGTCGTCCGCGCCGCGTTCCTGGGTGCCGTTCCCCAGGCCCAGGCTGAGTAGGGCGCCCGTGCCGCCTGGACGCAGGAGCGACGACGATGGAGCGACCATCTCGCTCAGGCAGTGGAAAGCGGCCCGGGTGACGCTGGTCACCGACTTTGGCCAGCCCGCCACGATCGTGACCCCGCTGCTGATGGTGGCGACCCAGCTCATGCTGACCTACTGGCTCTGGCAGGCGCTGTACGCCCACGTGCACGCGAGCGCCGGGCTGACCGCGGGGCAGGCGACGACGTACGCGCTGCTCGGGGTGCTGTACCTGCGCTTCCGCCAGCAGAACCGGTGGCCGAACGGCGACGCGATGCAGCAGCTCATGCTGGACGGGACCATCGCCTACTGGTTCACCCGGCCGGTCTCACCCCGCCGGTACTACCTGATCCGCGCGGCCGGCGACCTGGCCTACGGCGGCCTGTGGGGCGCGCTCGGCTACAGTGCCTGCCTCGCGGCCGGCGCCATCGCGCCGCCCGCGTCCGGCCGGGCGGCGCTGGCGACGCTGGTCACGCTGGCGATCGGCCTGGTGGTGCTGTACTACGTGCAGCTGTGCCTGGACCTCTCCTGCTTCTGGTCGACGGTCAACGACCAGACGGTGACGGCGGCGCAGTTCGTGGTGAACCTGCTGGCGGGCGCGTTCGCCCCGGTGTGGTACTTCCCCGGCTGGTTCCAGCGGGCCGATGAGTTCCTGCCGTTCCAGGCCTCGCTCAACGTGCCGCTGTCGCTGTACGTGGGCCGGCTGCCGGCCGGGGCGGTCTGGCGGGAGGCCGCGCTGCAGCTGGCCTGGGCGATCGCGCTCGCGCTCTTCACCTGGTGGCTGTGGCGGCGGGCGGCCGACCGGGTCATGGTGCTTGGCGGGTGACCTTGATCACGTCAGCGCTGATCACGTCGATGGCCGGGCGGTGGCGGGCGTTCCGGCGGGCCTGGTGGGTGGCGCTGCGGATCTCCGCGCTGAACTTCCAGGCCCGCCTCGAGTACCGGGCCGACTTCGTCAGCTCGATCTTCATGGGCGTCGTGTGGCAGTCGTCGGTGCTGGTCTTCGTCGGCATCGTGCTGACCAGGTTCCCCGGCATCGGGGGCTGGAACGCGGGCGGGGTGCTGGCGATCGCGGCGATCCGGCTGCTGTCGCACGGCATCCAGACGGTGGTCTTCTCCCCGCTGTGGTGGGTCGGCGACCAGGTGGGCGAGGGGCTGATCGACATCTACCTGGTCCGCCCGCTGCCGGTCTACCGGCAGGTGCTGCTGTCTCGCTTTCCCACCAACGCGATCGGCGACTTCGCGGCCGGCCTGCTGCTGTTCGGCCTGGCCCTGGCCCGGCTCCAGCTCGACTGGACCCCGGCGCGCATCGGCTTCCTGATCGCGGCCATCATCGGCGCCATCGGGGTCGAGGCCGCGCTGGCGACGCTGCTCGCGTCGCTGTCGCTGCTGGTCATGATCGGGCGAGCGCCCTTCCAGTGGCTGGACAGCGTGCTGGGATCGTTCGGAAACTATCCCCTGAGCGCGCTGCCCGTGCCCGCCCGCCAGGTCCTGACGTTCGTGATCCCGATCGCGTTCGTCGGCTACCTGCCGGCCGCCGTCCTCACCAGCCGGGCCGGCACCGCGGGCGTGGCCCAGTGGCTGGCCTACGGCGCGCCGCTCGTGGGGGTGGCCCTGTACCTAGGCTCGCGGCTCGTCTGGTACGTTGCCCTGCGCAAGTACGGATCTGCTGGCGGATAACTCACGGGTAGCACTAGACGCGGAAGTTAGGTATGCCTTACCTTAATACCCGTGAATTGGGCCGATAGTGTTCCGAACCTGCTCATCGGGCTCCGTGAGGGCCTCGAGGCGGGTCTAGTCGTCACGATCTTGCTGGCGGCGGTCAAGAAGATCCCGAGAGACGACGGGAAGCAGGCGTCGACGGCGCCGATCTGGCTGGGGGTCCTCGGGGCCGTCATGCTGGCAGGCAGCTTCGCCGCGGTGCTGACCTACTCCACCAACATCTTGTCAAGCACCGGCCAGGAGGCCGTCGGCGGGCTGCTCAGCGTCTTCGCGGTCGGCCTGGTCACCTGGATGATCTTCTGGATGCGCCGCACCGCGCGGACCCTGTCCGCGCACCTCAAGCAGGAGGTCGCCCGGGCCGCCGCGATCGGCGCCGGGGCACTGACGATCACCGCGTTCCTGTCGGTCGGCCGCGAGGGCCTGGAGACCACCCTGTTCCTGTGGACGGCGGCCCGCGCGTCTGGGCAGACGGTGGCGCCGCTGGTCGGGGCGGCCATCGGCATCGCGGCGGCGGTCCTGCTGTGCTGGGGCCTGTACAACCGGGCGGTGAAGCTGAACATCGGCGTGTTCTTCAGCCGCACCGCGGTCTTCCTCATCGTGATCGCCGCCGGGGTCCTCGCCTACGGCCTGGGTGACCTGCAGGACGCGAGCCTGCTGCCGGGGCACTCCTGGGTCGCGTTCGACCTGTCCGGGCACATCGACACCGGCTCCTGGTGGGTCTCGATCATCAGCGGCGTGACCGACCTGTCACCGACGATGACCGTCTTGCAGGTCACCGCCTGGGTCGTCTTCCTGGCCGTCGTCTTGTGGAACTTCCTGCGCGCCCCCGCTGCCGCTGTCGCCCCTGTCACTGAGCCGGCCAAGGCCACCGCGGCCGCCGGGGCTGGTGCGGCTACCGCTGCCGCCACGGCCGGCGGGGCGGACGAGCCGGCCGGCCCGGGCGGCGGGGCGGGCGGCGGGGCGGACGACCCGGCCGGCCCGGGCCGCTGGGAGCGGCTCGTGGGGCGGCGGACCTGGACGGTCGCCGGGGTGCTCGTGGTGGTGCCGGCGCTGGCCGCCGGGACGACGATCGCCGCGCTGCCCGCCGCGAGCGCGGCCGCCTCCACCGTGACCGTGACCAACACGTCCTGCGGCGACGACTTCACCAGCGCCCGCGCCGGGTCCCAGACGCTCACCGTGACCAACAACTCCAGCGCCTCGGGCGAGGTCAACCTGCTCAACTCCAGCGGCGGCATCGTCGGGGAGATCGAGACGCTCGGCCCGGCGACCAGCGCCCCCCTGGCGGTCACGCTGGGATCGGGCACCTACACGATCGCCTGCTTCATGTCGGGGAAGGCGGCGATGTCGTCGGCCCCGGTGACGGTCAGCGGGTCCGCCACCACCGCCGACCCGGTGGCCCCCGCGCCGGTCACGGTGGCCGAGCTCACGCCGCCGAACGACAAGTACCAGGCGTACGCGGCTGGCGTCGCGGTCAAGCTGGAAGCCGACGTGACGCTCATCCAGGGTGACCTGAAGCGGGGCGACATCGCCAGGGCCAAGGTCGACTGGCTGGCGGCCCAGCTGGAATGGGAGCGGATCGGCGCCTCCTACGACAGCTTCGGCCAGCTCGGCCTCAACGTCGACCTGCTGCCCACCACGCTGCCCAGGGGCGTCAACGACCCCGGCTTCATCGGGCTGCACCGGCTTGAGTATGGCCTGTGGAACGGGCAGGGTGCCGCCGAGCTGCTGCCGGTCGCCAACCAGCTGGCGGCCAACGTCACCGCGGTGCGCAAGAGCCTGACCACTGACGACCTCGCCGGCGACCCGACCCAGCTGCCGATCAGGGCGCACGAGATCCTCGAGGACGCGCTGCGCGACCACCTGTCCGGCATCGACGACAACGGGGCGGGCGCGGCCTACCCGATGACGTACGCCGACCTGCAGGTCGACGAGGTCGTGGTCGGCTACCTCGGCTCGCTCATCTCCACCCGCCAGCCCGGCCTGCTGCAGACGATCCAGGGCGAGCAGGCCGCCCTGGCCAAGGCCCTGCTCGCCACCCGCTCAGGCAGCACCTGGCTGCCCGCCGCGCAGGTGCCGCTGAGCAAGCGACAAGACGTCGACTCAGCCATCGACGTGCTGCTTGAGTCGCTGTCTTCCGTCCCGGATCTGCTTGAGGTGAGGAACCCATGACCGCCAGCCGTCGTAACTTCCTGAAGGGCGCCGTGTCCGGCGCGGCCGGGACCGCCCTGGCCGGGGGGGTGCTGATCGGCGGGGCGCACGCCGACGCCAGCGCGGCGACGACCAGCGACACGGTCCCCGAGGCGGCGGCGTACCCCTTCCACGGCAAGAACCAGGCGGGCATCTTGACGCCAGGCCCGTCGGACAAGCAGGCGGCGTCGCTGGTCGCGGCGTTCGACGTGACCGCCACGAGCAGGTCAGAGCTCACCGCCCTGCTGCAGGCGCTCACCTCGCTGTCGCGGGCCCTCACCATCGGTGGTCCGCTGCCCACGCTGGGGATCTCCGCGCCGCCGGCCGACAGCGACGTGCTTGGCCCCTCGATGCCGGCCGACGGGCTGACGATCACCGTCGGCCTGGGCGCCAGCCTGTTCGACGACCGCTTCGGCCTGGCCGCGCGCAAGCCGCTGAAGCTGACCGAGATGACCGCGTTCCCCAACGACGCGCTCGAGGCCGGGTGGACCGGCGGTGACCTGTCGCTGCAGGTCTGCGCCAACCACGCGGACGCGGCCCATCACGCGCTGCGGCTGATCGCCAAGCACACCCGTGGCTGGATGCAGCCGCGGTGGAAGATCCAGGGCTACGCCTCACCGCCCCGGCCGTCGGGAACCGCGAGGAACCTGCTCGGGTTCAAGGACGGCACCGCCAACCCGACCGGCAACCTGGCCCCCGAGCTGGTCTGGGTGGACGACGCGGCCGAGCCCGCGTGGGCGCAGGGCGGCACCTACCAGGCCGTCCGGCTGATCCGGATGCTGGTGGAGTTCTGGGACCGGGTGTCGATCAACGAGCAGGAGGGGATGTTCGGGCGGCGGCGCGACAGCGGCGCACCGCTCGACGGCAACAGCGAGTTCGACACCCCCGACTACGCGGCCGACCCGCACGGCAACGTCATACCGCTCGACTCCCACATCCGGCTGGCCAACCCGCGCACCAAGGCCACCGCGGACCAGCGGCTTATCCGCCGGTCCTACAACTACGACCTCGGGTTCGACGTCAACGGCAACATGCAGGCCGGGCACATCTTCCTCGCCTACCAGCAGGACCTGGAGCGGCAGTTCATCACCGTCCAGACGCGGCTCATCAACGAGCCGCTGGTGGACTACGTGCAGCCGTTCGGCGGCGGGTACTTCTTCGTGCTGCCGGGCGTGCGGGACACCAGCGACTACTACGGGAAGGCCCTGCTCGCCTGAGCCTGCTAAAGCCGCCACCGATCTCCGTCACCGGTTGAACCCCGCCCGGACCCGGTACGTAGTCACGGGTGTGAGCAACTGGGACAGTGACGGCTACTACGACAACGACGCCTGGTTCCAGGCAGTGACCTACGACCAGACCGACTACCAGGACGTCGACCCTTCGCTCCACCGTGCGCCCCCGCCCGCCGCCGTGCCCGCCGCCCAGCCGGGCGACCACGGCGCGAGCGAGCCCGTCGGTGACCAGTACGCCGGCTACGACGAGTTCGGCTACCTGGTGAGCCTCCCGGTCCCGCTGCCTGAGGCCGACGCCTGGCAACCCGGCGCCGCACCCTGGCAGCAGCCCGAAGCGCGGCGGGAGCCCGAGACCAGAACCTGGCAGCAGCCCGAAGCCCAGCCCACGCCACCGCCGCAGGCCCAGGCCACACCACCGCCGCAGGCCCAGCCCACACCACCGCCGCAGGCCCAGCCCACGCCACCGCCGCAGGCCCCGCCCTGGCCGCAGCCGGAAGCCGAGCCCTGGCAGCAGCAGACACGAGCGGACGAGGCCTGGCCGCAGCCCGAAGCCCGGCCCCAGCCGGAAGCCGAGCCCTGGCAGCAGCAGACACGAGCGGACGAGGCCTGGCCGCAGCCCGCGGGCGAGGCCTGGTCACCCGGCATGGGCTCGGACGCCGGGCCCTGGCGACCGTCCGCTCCGCAGCGGCCCCGGTGGCTGCTCGCCGGGGTCAGCGTGGTCGCCGCGGCCGCGCTCGGCTTCAGCGTCGTGATGCTGACGCACCGGGGAAACCAGTCGCGCCCCGCAGCGGCGCCGCCGGCCGGCACCGCCTCCCCGCGAGGCGCCGCCACTCCGTCCCGCGCCGCCACCCCTTCCGCCCCCGCCGCCACCGCGCAGCCGCCGATCACGCGGACGCAGGCCCAGCAGCTCATGGCCGCGTACACCACCGCGAACAACAGCGCCAACGCCCAGGCCAGCCAGACCCTGCTCGCCACCGTGGAGGGCGGCGGCAGCCTCGCGATCGACTCGGGCATCTACGACGCGCAGCGGGCCAGCCACGCCGCCGGCTTCCCCGCCTACGGCCCGGTCTCGGCCAGCTACTACATCCCGCTGGAATCCCCGGCTGCCTACCCGCACTGGTTCGCCGTGCGGGTGACCAACGCCCAGACCGCCTCGGGCAAGGTGTTCAACACCGAGTACGTGGTGTTCACCCAGGCCGCCGCGGGCGCGCGCTGGCTGGACACGGTCGAGCCGTTCATCTTCCCTTCGGCCACGCTGCCGTCGGTCGCACTGAACGCCAGCGGGTACGCCACGGCCGTCCCGTCCTCGGCCACCGGCCTGGCCCTGTCCCCGGGCGCCGCCAGCGCCGCCACCGCGACCACCCTGGACTCAGGCACCGGCCAGCCCGCCAACCCGGGCAACCTGGCCGATGAGGAGAACCTGGCCTCGTTCTCCAAGAGCCTTCCGTCGCACACATCCGTAACATCCAGGCACTCGGCCAGCACCAGCCCCACATTCGCCCTGCGTACCACTGACGGTGGAGCGCTGCTGTTCTACGACGTCGGCGCGCGGCTCACCCTGGCGGCACCGCCCGGGGGAACGCTGCACGTGACCATCCCCGGCTTCGTGTCGTCCGGCAGCCAGGCCAGCCAGGTGACGCTCGACTACCTCGACCAGTTCGCCGTCGTCGACCCGCCCACCGCGGGCGCGATGCCCGCGCGGGTCATCGCCGACTACTCCGGCCTGGTCGGCTCAGCCGGCTAGCCCGGGCAGTGCCCGCTGCGCCCTGGCCCTGGCCGCGGCGGACGCTGCGATCAGGCCAGTGACCGGCGCCGCGGCCGCCGAACGCGGGTGATGATCACCGCGGCGATGACGATCCCGCCGAGCAGCATGCCGCCGCCCCACATGAGCGACGCCTCGCTCGTCCACGATGCCGCCGCCAAATGGACGCCGAACACCACGCTCGTGCGCGCGGTCGTCATGTTCAGCCCGCTGACCAGGGTCACCGCGGCGGTCCAGGGGCCATCAGGCAGCCTGGCCGGAAGCGCGAAGATCACGGTGCCGGCCTGGCCGGGCGCGAGGGTGACCAGCTGCTGCTGGCTGAACGGGCCTGCCGTCCTCCCGCCCGGGCCATCGGTCAGCCGCAGCTGTCCTGTCAGGTCGACCGCTCGGGCACCGGTGTTCTTGACGTGGGCGAACACCATCGGCTGGCCCGAGGCGGCTCGCCGCGCGGTCAGTGCGGTGATGGTGAACCTGGTCGGCGGCACGCCGTTGGTGACCGCGAGGTAGATGCGGATGCCGACCCGGGCTATCTGCCTGATCGCGGCGTGCCTGCCGTACCAGCTGAGCCTGGACTGCTGGGTCCAGATAGCGCCGTAGTGCTCCTTGTGGCTGGCGTTGAGCGGCACGCGGATCGTCACCAGGTCCAGCACCGACTGCCCAGGGCCGACCGTGACCGACGGGTGCTGGACGGTGATCCAGCGGGTCAGCTCGTTGCCCGCGTGGCCAGGCCCGCCGACGAACCTGCCGCCGGTGATGACGGCGGCGCCGGGATACACCGTGAAGCGCGCCGTCCGCGGCTCGTCATTGATGATCATGATCCGGCGCTGGATGACCGTCCCGGCCGGCCGGGCGTCGATGATGTAGCGCAATGCGCGCGGGTTGTTCTTCTCGTCCACCGGGACGTCGACCAGCCGGACGCCGAAGTTCAGGCGCTTCAGGCCGTCCTGCGGGCCGGCCACCGACGCGGGCAGATCCCCGGCAGGCCGGCCCTGCGCGCTCACGGCAACGGTCGCCCCTGTGGCGGCACTCGCGTGCGGGGCGCAGGGGACGAGGCCACCGACCGCGGCGAGCGACAGCACCAGCGCGCCGAGCCCGCGGCGCGCGGCCTGCCTGCCGGGGGCCGTCCTCATGCGACCGACTGGGTGAGCGTGCCGGTGTACGCGCCACCGATCGCGGCCGGCGGCACGGCGACCGTGAGCGTCGGGTCCCAGCTGGCGGTGTTGTCGCCAACACCGTCGGTGCCGGAGAGGACGGTCTGCGAGGTGTTGCTCAGCGTGATGTTCGTGCTGGTGGCCGTGATCGTGCCGGTCGTGGTGACCACGCCCACTTGGTAGGTCGCGTCAGTGGCCGGGATCGTGGAGGAGCCGCTGGCGAAGTCGGTCTCCGCGGCGGTCACGGTCCAGGAGGCGCTGAGCAGCGCCCGGTCGTCGGTGACGGCACACGCGCCGATCGGGGCGCTGATTGTCGTGCCCGGGGCGCCGGAGCCCAGGCTGGCGGAGACGGGCACGCTCAGCGTGAGCGCGCCACTGGTAACCACGAACGTAATGGTCGTCGAGGGGTCCCCCGGTCCCCGCGCGGCGTCCGCCTGCGGCCTGGCGGACCCGGAGTCGCGGGTGACCGCGGCTCTTGCGGCGGTCCCCGAGGTCATTGCGATAGCTGCCACCACACCCGTGGCAATAAAGATTACCCGACTTGCCCGCATTTTTACTCCCCCCAGGAGCATGGCGAATCTTGAGCGCTGACCCGCTACTCGATTACCGACACGACTCAAGCACCCCATTGGGCGCGAATTCACCATGCTGGACGCGGATGGCAATGCGGCACTGAGCCTGGCCTGCGGTCACTCGAATCACAGTTCCCCGTTGTTATAGCACGGCCCCATCCAGCCTCGATCCACCGGGGCGCAACGCATGGGCCCCCCGCGCCGCCCCGCGGTCGTGATGAACACCCCCGGGCAAAGGATCGCGGCGCCGTCGCCGAGCCACGGAGTAAATCCACTATCGCGAAGGATTCGCACGTTGCGAAAGAAATACACGCAGGAACGTAGCAGATCTTACCCAACGTGCGAATTCCACGACAAATCTGGTACCGGCGAGGCAGGAGGAACGCGAGAGGAACGCGAGAGGAACGCGAGAACGCGAGAACGCGAGAACGCGAGAACGCGAGAGCACCAGGGGTCCCGAGCTCAGGCTTACAGGAGGCCGTCGCAGGCCCCCGGGCTCGCAGCGCTAGGTGGCTAGGGCTAGGTGACCGGGCCCACGGCGCTAGGTGTTGGCGCTGGCCTGCTCGCCGGCCGGCTGGCGGCCGCCGGCCCGGCGGGTGCTCGGGCGGCGCTTGGGGCGGATGAAGATGACGCCCGGCTTGCCGTCGCCGGATCCCCTGTTCTCGCTGTCGAACAGCTTGGTGGCGGTCACCAGGTCGCTGAGCTTGGCATACCCCCAGGTCCGCGAGTCGAAGTCGGGGCTGCGATTGGTCAGGATCTGGCCGACGTAGGCCAGTGCCGCCCAGCCGTCATCCCCGGACGCGGCCTCGACCGCGTTGCGAAGCTGCGCGGCCAGCGCCGTGTCGGCCTGTAGCTGGGTGGCGGTCAGCTTCTTCTTGGCCGCCGGGGGTGCCTCGGGCGACTCGTCGTCCTCCTCGGCCTGGCGCAGGTTCTCGATGTAGATGAACTTGTCGCAGGCCGCGACGAACGGCGTGGGGGTCTTGCGCTCGCCGAAGCCGTACACGGTCAGTCCGGACTCGCGCAGCCGTGCGGCCAGCCGGGTGAAGTCGCTGTCGCTCGACACCAGGCAAAAGCCGTCGAATCGCCCCGAATACAGCAGGTCCATCGCGTCGATGACCATGGCGGCGTCCGTCGAGTTCTTGCCCCTGGTGTAGGCGAACTGCTGGATCGGCTGGATGGACTGGGCCAGCAACTGGTCCTTCCACCCCTTGAGGTTGGGACTGGTCCAGTCCCCGTAGGCCCGCTTGACGTGCGCGGTGCCGTATTTGGCCACCTCGGCCAGCAGCGCCTCGGTGATCGATGCCTGCGCGTTGTCCGCGTCGATGAGCACCGCGAGCCGCGCGGCACTGACGTTTTCCCCTGCCACGCACCAAGGGTAGTGCACCCGACCGCGCCGCGCTGCCCGGCCGGCACCGTGGGCGACAACCGCATGCTGTTAGGAACTCGACTGCAGATCTTCGCACCGGGTTTTCCTGCGCTTACACTGGCCGACATGCCGGATATAGTCCTCGCCTCCGCCCGCCTGGTCGCTTGTGCCATCGAAGAGGACGACCTCGACGACGTGCTCGCGGTGCGGCTGTCCAACCCGAAGCGGCTGGCGCGGACGGAGGGGTCGGACGGCGAGGCCGGCCGGTATGACCGGGGCATGCTCGAACGTGACGTGACCGTCGCCGACTACGACCCGGAGCGGGAGTTCCTGGCCCTGCGGCTGCGCGCCGATCCGGCCCATCACGCCGCCGGGCGGGTCGTCGGCCTGGTGGACCTGCTGGTCACCAGCCCCGGTGACGGCCACCCGTGGCTCGGCGTGGTCGAGATCGCCGCCGCCGACCAGCGCCATGGCTACGGCCGTGAGGCGGCGCTTGCCGCGGTCGCCTTCCTGCGCGAGCGGCACCACGGCGAGCAGCCGGTGCGGACCGCGGTGGCCGCGGATGACGCGGTCTCCCTGACGTTCGCCCGCCAGTGCGGGTTCACCGAGCGCGCCACCCCGGCCAGCGTCTCGCTGCGCGGTGACCAGGTCCTGCTCGAGCTCGGGTAAGTCCCGGCCGAGGGCGCGGTCCTGGGTGATGGCCTCCTCGGCCAGCACGGCCTCGTCGGGCAGCCCGGGGACCTGGGCGGCGGCCTGCTCGGCGTCGGCCCGCTCGTGGGAGGCCGGCTGGGCGGACTCGGCGTCGGCCGCCGCCAGCGGGCGGTGGACGGTGGCGAGGACCAGCGCCCCGAGCACGACCGTCGCCGAGCCGAGCAGGAACGGGACGTGCGTGTTGAAGTGCTCGACCAGCTTGCCCGCCGCGAACGGTGCCAGCCCGCCGCCGATGAACCGGACGAAGCCGTAGGTGGCCGAGGCGACCGGGCGGGGCACCGGGGCGATGGACATGACCGCGGTGGTGACCAGCGTGTTGTTCATCCCGATGACGATGCCTGAGGCGATGGTGGCGACGATGACCGCGGTCTTGTCGCCCGGCCAGATGCCGATGACCGCCGACAGGATCGCCATCAGGGCGAACGAGCCGTACAGGGTCTTGGGGGTGCCGAAGCGCGCCTTGAACCACGGGGCGCCGAAGATCGCGAAGATCGCCACCAGGACGCCCCAGCCGCAGAACACCGCGCCCAGCCGCAGCGGCGACAGCTCCATCAGGAACGGCGCGTAGCCCAGGATCGTGAAGAAGCACCAGTTGTAGAGCAGCCCGGTAACGCTCGTCGTGGTCAGGGCGCGGTGCCGCAGCGCGGTGATCGGCTCGCGGATGGAGCTCTTGCGCTCGGGCGTCGGCGTCTTGGGCACCAAGACGATGGTGGCGATCAGGGCGATGAACATCAGCACGCACACGCCGTAGAACGGGCCGCGCCAGCTGATGTTGCCCAGCAGGCCGCCGAGGATCGGGCCGCAGGCGATGCCGACGCCGAGGGCGGTCTCGTACAGCACGATCGCCCCGGCCATGCCGCCGGAGGCCGAGCCCACGATGACGGCCAGGGACGTCGCGATGAACAGCGCGTTGCCCAGCCCCCAGCCCGCGCGGAACCCGACGATCTCGGTGATGCTGTGGCTGGTGCCCGCGATGCCGGCGAAGACCACGATGAGGATCAGGCCGGCGACGAGCGTGCGCTTGGCGCCGATGCGGCTGGAGACCCACCCGGTGACGAGCATCATGACCGCCGTGACCACCAGGTAGCTGGTGAACAGCAGCTCGACCTGGGCCGGGCTGGCCTTCAGCTTGCTGGCCAGTGACGGCAGGATCGGGTCGACCAGGCCGATGCCCATGAACGAGATCACGCAGGCGAACGCGACCGCCCAGACGGCCTTGGGCTGGCGGAAGGGGCTGACCGTGCCGCCAGGGGGACTAGACGACGTAGTTTGCATAGAGGTACTATATTCAAGTTTTATATAGAGTGTCAATGTACTAGCGGAGAGGGTGCGACGCTATGCTCCCTGTCATGAGCGCCGACGTGACCAGCACGGACGTGACCAGCACCGACGAGACCGGCACCGACGAGACCAGCCTCGCGTCGGCGGCCGCCGTCTACGAGATGCTCTCCACGCTGCTGCGCCGGGTACCGCGCGACCTCAGCCTGACGTCGCTGGCCACGCTGGCCACGCTGGAGCGCACCGGCGCCCGGCGGATTACCGAGCTGGCCACCGTCGAGGGCATCACCCAGCCATCCATGACGACGCTCATCGCGTCACTGGAGAAGCAGGGCCTCGTCGTGCGCAGCGGCGACCCCAACGACAAGCGGGTCTCCCTGGTCACGCTGACCGAGGCTGGCCGCCAGTACCGGCGCAACCGCCGCCTGATGAGCATCGGGAAGCTGGCCGAGCTGGTCGCCCAGCTGCCGCCGGATGAGGCGGCGGCACTGTCGGCCGCCGTCCCGGCGCTGACCCGGCTGCGCGACCTGGACAACGCCGAGCGCGACGCCGCCCTCCGCCGTCCCTGAGCGCGCGGCGGCCTCACCCGGCCGCCGCCCCGAGCGGTTGCCTGGCTAGCCGCCCGAGCCCCGCGGCCTCACCGGGTCCCGGCGGGCTCACTGGGCCAGCGGCCCCGAAACCGGCCCGGCCGGCATAATTGTCGCCATGCGCATCGAGCAACGCCTCGCCGACCGCGGCCTCGTCCTGCCCGCCCCCATGGCCACCCCGCCCGGCATGGCCCTGCCGTTCCCCTGGGTCCGGCTCTGGCCCGCCAGCCGGCCAGGACGGGCGTTCGTCTCCGGGCACGGGCCGCTGCTGCCCGACGGGTCGATCCCCCGGGGCCTGGTCGGCCGGGTGGGCGCGGAGGTCTCGGAGACCGACGCCTACGAGGCGGCCCGGCTGACGGCGCTGTCGATCCTGGCCAGCTTGCAGCGCGCCCTCGGTGACCTCGATCGGGTGACCGGCTGGCTGCGGGTCTTCGGCATGGTGAACGTCGCCGACGGCTTCACCCGCACCCCCGCCGTGATCAACGGCTTCTCCGACCTCATCATGGACCTGTGGGGCCCGGAGGCCGGAGCGCACGCTCGGTCGGCGATCGGCGTGGCGGCGCTCCCGCTCGGCATCCCGGTCGAGGTCGAGGCCGAGGTCGCCATCGACTGAGTCCTCTCGACTGAGCGCCCGCGACTGAGCCGCCTCGGCTAAGCACTAGCGGCCATCGACCGGGCGCGGCCAGCCTCAGGCGAGCAGGTCGGCCGCCAGCTCCGCCAGCTCGCCCAGGCTGCCCGGGGCGAACTTGCCCTCAGGGCCGAGCAGCTGGACCACCACATGGTCAGCGCCGGCGTCCAGGTGCTGGCGTATGCGGGTGAGCGACTCGGCCGGGCCGTTCGGCGTAATGGTGGCGATGAGCTGGTCGCTGCCACTCCCTGCGATGTCGGCGTCGGTGAACCCGAAGCGGCGCAGGTTGCCGGCGTAGTTGGGCAGCCGCAGGTAGAACTGGGCGTAGGCGCGGGCGTTGGCCTCGCCGTCCGCGCCGGGCGTGAGCGACACCGCGACCTCGGGGATCAGCAGTGGCTGCGGGCCGATGGCCTGGCGGGCGAAGGCGGTGTGCTCGGGCGGGGTGAAGTAGGGGTGCGCGCCCAGCGTGCGCCCGGCGGCCAGCTCGAGCATCTTCGGGCCGAGGGCCGCGAGCACCAGCGGCGCCCGGGTCTCAGGAAGCGCGTTGAGGAACTCGACCGTCTTGGAGTAGGGCTTGACGTACTCCTGTCCCAGCGCCTGGACGACCGAGGCGTGGCTGTTGCCGAGGCCGAGGATGAACCGGTCACCGTAGCTGGCGGCGAGGCGGTCGGCCCGGGCGGCCAGGTCCGCGGGGTCCCAGTGCCAGACGCTGGCGATGCCGGTGCCAACGAACAGGGTGCTGGTCCCGGCGAGCGTCGCCTCGACCGCGTCCAGGCTCGTGACGTCATTAACCCCTGGGAACCATACAGAACGAAACCCCTGGCTCTCGATCTGGTGCCCGTACTGTCCGGGGTCGAGCCCGAGGGCCGGCATCGGCGGCATCCAGATGCCGATCCGGCCCAGCGCGTGCCGCAGTTCTGTCGTCGTCACCATGGTCAAATACTGTCACGGCCGGCCCCGGCGCCGGGCACGACCCACGCCAGTCGCCTGCCGCTCCCACCGATGGCTTGTGACATGGCTCACACATGAACATCATCACCAGCCACATCCCTGTCTTCCCGCAACAGGCCGGGGCGTGCTGTCAGCACCGAGGGCCTGCTCGCAATGTACATCCGTTCGTCACCGTGAGGTCATGTTGGGTTCAAGGCCCTGATCGGCCCGCCGCCTACTGTGTCCGGATGGCCGACATCCCCGCTCGCCGCCTGACGGCGTGACGGCGCGTCAGGGCCAGGCGATCGGGGTGACCAGTTGACGGCATATGATGGACAGATGGCCGACGTGCGCCGCTGCGAGCAGTGTGGAACCGAGTTCCTCCCGCGGCGAGAGCACTCCCGGTTCTGCTCGGCCGAGTGCCGGCTCGCCTGGAACAAGGCCAACGCGCGCCACGCCAACGTCTCGGCCGCCGCCCTGGACTGGTCACTGAGCGCGATGTCGGAGGCGACCGGCCGGCTCGCCCGCGCCCGCGTCCTCGACCCCAGGCACGCGGCCGTGGCGGTCAGCGACGCGACCTGGTGGGTGACGATCGTCGACGCCACGCTCGTGCGCTACCTGCCCAGCGCCTACGACGCCGCGCTGGACGCCCAGGCGCCGCACCAGCGGGCGGAGATCGAGCAGACCCTGGCCGGGCTACGCTACGTCCGCAACCAGCTGGGCGTGCACCTGGACCCCTTGGAGTTCATCACGGTGGTGCCGGCCGGCCCTGGCAGCGGTACCGCGCTGATGTGGAGCCCGCTGCCGCCGCCGGAGGCCGGCGAGCTGACCCCGCGCAGCCAGACGTGGGAGCGCGGCCGCTACCTCGCCTACTCAGAGCGCCTGGCCCGCCGCAGCGTCACGCGAACGTTCGCGCTGGCCGCCCGCTTCCTGCGGCTCGCGGCCGTTCCCCTCCCCGGCCTGGCCGCGACCGGGCCGGGAGAGGGAATCCGGGCTCACGGGGAGCCCGCCTAGCACCGTCAGGACAGTCCCCAGCGGCGCCGCAGCGACCGGTCGGCCGCGCTGAACGCGCTGTCGACCACGATGCCGATCACCAAGATCATGATCATGATCGCGGTGGCGCTGGCCAGGTCGGCCTGATCCTGGTCCGTCTGGAGCAAGACCCCCAGTGACGGCTGGTTGGCGATGACGACCAGCAGCTCGCCCGCCATCAGCGAGCGCCAGGCGAAGGCCCAGCCCTGCTTGAGGCCGGCCACGAACGACGGCAGCGACGCGGGCATGATCAGGTGCCGGTACAGCGACAGGCGGCGCAGCCCCATCATGTGGCCGGCCTTCAGCAGCAGCGGCGGCGTGTAGTCGACCCCGGCGATGAGGCCGTTGGCGATGGACGGCGCGGCGCCCAGGATGATCACGAACATGATCGCCTGCGTCGTCAGGCCGAACAAGATGATCGCGAACGGGAACCAGGCGATGGACGGCATCGTCTGCAGGCCGGTGAGCAGCGAGCCGACCGCCGCTCGCAGCGGGCCGATGCGGGACACCAGGGCGCCGACGATCGACCCGACAAGCAGCGCCAGCGCGAAGCCGATCACCGCCCGGTACAAGGTGGTGCCCATGGCGTGCCACAGCAGCCCGGTGCCCAGCTGGTCCCACAGGTTGGCCAGGGTGGGCCCGGGCGCGGGGAAGATGAGCTTCTTCCACCCCGACAGGGCGATCAGCTCCCAGATCAGCAGGACGAGCGCGATGGCCGCGGCCTTGGGCCAGGTGGCCTTCCAGGCCCGCAGGGCGAGGCCGTCGCCGACGGCCGTGCCCGGCTGGGGCTGCTCGAGGGCGTCGAGGCCCGCGATCGCGGCATCGGTGTTAGTCGCCATGACGGCCCGCCTTCCCGGCGATGACCGCGCGCAGCGTGTCGGTGATGGTGGCGGCGAGCTCGGCGACCGGCGCCGAGTCGATGCGGCGAGGCCGCGGGACCGTCACGGGGAACTCCTCAAGGACCCGGCCGGGGCGGCTGGACATGACGACGACCCGGTCGCCGAGCCGGACAGCCTCACGGACGTTGTGGGTGACGAACAGCACCGTGATGCCGCGCCCGGCGGTGATCCGGTCAAGCTCGTCGTGCAGCAGGTCGCGGGTCATCGCGTCGAGCGCGCCGAACGGCTCGTCCATCAGCAGGACGTCCGCCTCCTGGGCCAGGGCGCGGGCCAGGGCGACGCGCTGGCGCATGCCACCGGAAAGCTCGTGCGGGCGCTTGCCGCCGAAGCCGCCGAGCCGCACGGTCTCAAGCAGCTCCCGGGTCCGGGGCTTACGCTGCGCCCGGGGCACGCCCCGGGCGCGCAGCGCGAGCTCGATGTTCCCGGCCGCGGACAGCCAGGGGAACAGCGCGGCCTCCTGGAACATGAACGCGACCCGGCCGCCGACGCCGATCGTGCCTGCTGTGGGCTGCTCCAGGCCGGCGACCAGGGAAAGCAGCGTGGACTTCCCGCAGCCGGACGCGCCGATGAGGCAGGTGAACTCGCCCGGGGCGACGGAGAGCGTGACCCCGTCGAGCGCGCGGACGGCCGCGGTGCCCTTGCCGTAAACCTTGGAGACGCCGGACAGCGTGACCGCGGCCCTGCTGTCCGGCAGCGTCTCCGTCGCAGACGTGGTGCTCATGGCGAGCTACGATCCGCTCACCGTCGGCTCGCCCGCGGCCGCGAGGGCGGTGTTCAGCGGGCCGAGGTCGAAGATGTTGGCCAGGTTGCTGACCGGCTTGAGCAGGCCGAGGCTGGCGGCCTCGCTCGCGTCCTGGGTCAGCGACGCCTCGTCCGGGTTGTCGGTGAAGGTGATCTCCTTGAAGGAGGCCGTGACCAGGGAGGACTTCAGCGGCTTGCCGGTGTAGGCGGCGAGCTCCGCGTTCGCGTCGGCCTCGGCCTGGGTGGGGTTGGACTTGATGAAGTCGTTCGCCTCGACCTGGGCCTTGATCAGGTCGGCGACGATCGCCGGGTGGGCGGACAGGAACGACTGGGTCACCACCAGCAGGGTGGTGACGCCCGGCTCGGAGAACAGGACCTTGCCGCCGTCGTTGACCATCTCGACGTCGTAGGGCGCGGGCTCTGAGGCGCCGGCGATCTGGCCGGACTGGAACTCGAGCACCGCGTCGGCGTTGGTCGAGGTGGGCCGGACGGACACGTCGCCGCCACCGGTGGTCGTGGTGGCCAGGCCCTGCTGCTTGAGCCAGTACCTGGCCGCGACGTCCTGGGTGTTGCCGAGCGACGGGGTGGCGATGCCCTGGCCCTTGAGCTGGGCGGCGCTGGTGACGGAGGGCTTGACGACGAAGGACGCGCCGCCGGTGGCCACGCCGGAGACGATCTTGATCGCGGTGCCGTTGGACTTCTGCCAGGCGTTGATGGCCGGGTTCGGCCCGACGTAGGCCGCGTCGAGCTGGCCGGACAAGATCGCGGTCGTCTCCTGGGTGCCGGAGGTGAACGTCGTGGTCTTGAGCGTCCCCGCAGAGCCGAGGGCCTTGGTGAAGAAGCCCTCCTTCACCCCGACCAGGGCCGGGGCGTGGGTGATGTTGGCCAGGTAGCCCAGCCGCACGGTGACCGGGGTGGCGGCCGCGTCGCCGACGGGGCCGGAGGAGGAAGAGGTGGAGCTCGACCCGGAAGAGCACGCCGCGAGGAGCAGCGCGGCGCCGACGGCGGCCGTCGCTGACGCGAGGATGCGTCGCATATAGTACCCAATCTCTATCGTTTAACTAGCAATACGCGACACTATAGCAGTCGAAATGGTGGGATTTACAGACGTAACGAGGTATCGGCGCCCGGCGGTCCCGTTACCCGCGCCCGCTGTCGGCGGTCGACCGCGGTCGACCGTCAGCTCAGGGGCCTAGCGAGCGGCGGTGGCGGGCACCGCCGCGGCGGCCCCGGCAGTGGCGGCCCCCATGACAGCGGCGACGAAGCTGGCGGCGGGCACCGCCGTCACGGCCAGTACGGCAGCGCCTGCTCCGCCGCGCGGCCGATGGCGGCCCCGTCGAGCGTGGTCGCGGTGGTGTCGATGCCCACGCTCCGCCACTGGGCCACGAGCTCGAAAGGCCCGGCCGCCGGAAGCGGCCAGAGCCAGAGCCGCCTGCCGCTCTCGTAGGACTTCTCGCCGCTGCTTGACTCCCCGCCCGCCTCGACGAGCATCGGCGGCGCCGGCCGGTCGGCGGGACCCGCCCAGCCGCGGAACGCGTTGCCCACGGTGGTGGCGCGCGAGCCGTCGGGAAAGGCGACGCCGAGCTTCAGGTCGTCGTCGTCGTCGGTCGGGCCGAGGGGGAAGCCGGCTCCGGTGTGGCGGGCGAGCAGGCCTTCCCAGGCCGCCTCATCCAGCGAGCCCCGCCGGACGGCCAGGTGCAGCTCGATGCTGCAGCCCTGGGGGAACGCGGTGACGTGCCGCAGCGCGATGACCGCGTGGTCCGTGCGGGCCAGCAGCCGGTGGATCGGCACGGGGCAGCCCAGGATGCCCGTGGGCGGCCCCTGCCAGGCGGCGGCGTTCATCCCTCCACAGTAGTGCGCTCGCGTTTCCGCAGGCCAGCCCGCCTCAGCGTCGGCGGCTCCGGCTCAGGCGGCCCGGCGGTGGACTAGCCAGATGATTGCGATGATGAGCAGCGCGGACAGGGCGAGCAGCCAGCCGCCCTCGATCCACTGGAACGGCCAGAGCCGGCTGGCCGGCTGATAGCTGGTCCACTGCGTGTAGCCGTGCTGAGCCAGGCACAGCGCTTGCTGCTCAGGGAATCCTCCCGCCAGCGGCTTGCCGTTCCCGGCGTTAAGGCAAGGGCCGAGCTGGCTGGAGATGCTGACCGGGGGATTTCCGGCCAAGGCGAACCTGCCGTGCAGGGTCGACCACTGGCTGATGATCCACGCGGTGCCGGGCGGGCTCGTGCTGCTGGTGACCAGCGGGGTCAGGTAGTGCTCGCGCAGGAGACCGCCGGTCGCGAAGGCGAGCCCGGCGTAGACGGCCAGCGCGGCCACGATCGCGGGGACGACCTGGCGGATGGGCATCCCGGCCAGGGCGCTGATCGCGAAGGCGGCCAGCGTCCAGGCGGGGAACGTGACCGCGCGCAGGGGAAGCAGGTCAGCGAACGGTGAGCTCTGGAAAAGGTCAGGTGGCTGGCCGCTGGCGCCGAGGTACGGCCGGTAATGCCAGGACACCAGCACGCCGAGGGCGGCGGTGGCGGCGGCCAGCACGACCGCGAGCAGGACCAGCTTGGCCAGCGCCCAGCGCCAGCGGCGCAGGCCCTGGGTCCAGGCGAACCGGAAGGTGCCGGTCTCCAGCTCCCGTGCCAGCACCGGCGCCCCGGCGAACGCCCCGATCAGCGCGGGCAGCAGCTGCAGCAGGATGCCCCCGGCGCCCATGCTCCCCCTGAACTTGTCCGTGATCGAAGCGCCGGTTCAGGCTGCGGGTCACGTAGATCATGTCCGCACCGTCAGCGTCTTGTACAGCGGCGTGTCCTGGGCCACGAACGCGATCACGTCCAGCGCGGCCGACTACAACAAGGTCGTGGGCAACTGCGGCACGTCGTGGATCGCCGTCATGCAGACCGGCCCCAGCCAGGTCCAGGTGGCCAGCGGCTTCGCCGTCAACTCCTCCCCGGCCATCGGCTACGGCTGGACCGTCTCGCTCAGCGACGCCAACGGCACGTCCCAGCAGAGCGCGTCCGGAGGGCTGTTCCTGCGGACGTTATGGGCACGGTCCTGGACCAGCCTCTACCAGCACGCCTACACCTACGATTACGTCCAGAGCGGCCTGGCCAACCTCGAGGACGGGACCATCTGCTACGCGGGCCGGCCGGACGTGTCGATCCGCGGGCTGGCCTGACCGCCCGCGCCGGGCTCAGTTGCCCATGTCGGTGGAGTCCTGGAAGTCCAGCCCGGCCACGGACTTGTACTTCGACAGGCACTCCTGCAGGCGCGCCTCCTCGGCGTCGTCGGCGTTGGTGACGTTGAAGGTGACCTGGCTGAGGCTCTCAGACAGCGGCACGCCCGACGGCAGCGGGACCGGGCTCACGTCAGGCAGCTTGCCGCACGCGGCCCGCACCTGCAGGCGCATCGCGTTGGACGTGCCGTCCTGGAAGCTGACGACGGCCTGCTGCTGGCCGAGCTCCTTGTCCAGGGACGAGCACCCCCCGATGCCGAGGACGCAGGCGCCGACGGCGAGGACGGGGACGACGACGCGACGGGCACGCGACACCACCGCCCTGGCGGGCTGGGTGTCGCGGCAGGTCCCTGGGGTCGTCCCCCTGGGAAGGCAGGGGACGCGCATGGAAGCAGCCTACGCGGTCGCCGTACCGAGTACGGTATCGAGTACAACACTGCCATCGCCGACAGCGCGCTCGATGGATGACAGCGACCAGGAGGTTGGAGTCTGTGCTCGCCTTTATCACGGCCAGGTGACCCCGGATTCGCTATGTCATCGCGTTACATCCTCATCGTTAACTCGCGGAAGGTCGCCCGGCCGGTCTTCGTGATCGGGGCACCGCACTCCGGCGTGGCCGAGGTGGGCACCGCGCTCAAGCTGTCCCCCGGCTTCCACGTCACCATCGGCCAGCCGGCCGTGCTGCAGGCCGTGCAGGGGTTCGCCCGGCGCCCGTCCCTGCTGCGCGGGCGCGGCACTGCGGCGGTCACCGTGGTCAGGGACGCCTTCGCGCAGGCCTGGCAGCTGACCCCGACGGGGTGCCTGCAGTGCACGCCGCAGTGCCGGTCGGCGGCCGGGCTGGCCGACGGGCAGCTGGGACCGTGCGTGGAGTCGCGCGGCCTGGCCCGGTTCGGCGATGCCACCCCCGACCTGGCCTACTGCGCCGAGGAGCTGATCGAGGCGTTCCCCGACGCGCAGATCGTCCAGGTGGTCCGCGACGGCCGCGACGTGGTCGCAGGCATGCTGGCCGACCCCGACATCCACGCCTGGTACCGGCCGAGCGTGGTCAACATCGACACCGAGTTCCCCAACCCGTTCTACGGCGTGGAGGACGAGCTGGACCGCAGCACCTGGAACACGACCGGCACGGCGGGCAAGTACGCGCTGCGCTGGCGGTGGGCGGTCCGGCTGGCGGCCAGGCTCCGCAAGGAGCTTCCCGAGGGCCAGCTCAAGACCCTGCGCTACGAGGACATGGTCCGCTCCCCCGGCGGCGCGGCCGCCGCCCTGTCGGAGTTCACCGAGGCAAGGATCGCGGCGCCGGTCGTCCCGGCCAACCGCAAGTCCCGCGGCGAGGCGACCAGCTGGCGGCGCGTGCTGCCAGCAGCCCAGGTGGCCGACGTCGAGGGCGTCGCGGGCGAGGAGCTGCGCCGCCTGGGCTACTGACCGGCGCGCAGCACCCGGGCGGCGTTGCCGAGCAGCAGCCCGCTGGTGACGTCGGCGGGCAGGTCCAGCGTGGCCAGCTCGTCCAGGCAGCGCTCGGGCGTGAAGAAGGGGAAGTCGCTGCCCCACAGGAACTGGCCCGCGAGCCGGCCGCGCAGCTCGCGGATGACCTCGGGCGGGATGCGGCGCGGTGACCAGCCGGAGATGTCGATGTGCACGTTGGTCTTGTGCAGCGCCATCGCGATCAGGTCCATGTGCCACGGCCAGCCGAAGTGCGCCGCGACGACGCTCAGCGCGGGGAACGCCGCCGCGACCGGGTCCAGCCTCAGCGGGTGGGCCAGGTCGATCCTGATGCCCTGGCCGCCCGGCTGCCTGGCGCCGATCCCGCTGGTGCCGGTGTGGAACAAGGCGAGCAGCCCGCGAGCCTCGCACGCCTCGAACACCGGCCAGTACCGCTCGTCATCGGGGGCGAACCCCTGCAGCGACGGGTGGAACTTGACCCCGCGCAGCCCCAGCTCGGCGATCTTGGCCACCTCGTCCACGGCGGCCTGGCCCTTGCGCGGGTCGACCGACCCCAGCCCGGTGAAGGCGTCGGGATGGTCGGCGATGGCGGTGGCTATCGTCTCGTTCGGCACCCGGGGGCGGCCGGTCGCGGTCTCCGCGTCCCAGGCCAGCAGCACGGCCTTCAGGCCCAGGCCCTGGTAGCGCTGGGCCAGCTCGGCCAGGGACTGCCGCTGCACCGTGCCGCGGAAGTAGGCCTCCGCCGCCTCGACGTACCCGGCCATGCTGCCGTCGAGCCAGTCCGGCGTGGGCAGGTGGACGTGGAAGTCGTAGCCGCGCAGCGGGGGGTGCAAGGTCACGGGCTAATCGTAGACCGGTCCTGCCCGGCGAACTGGGTGTGGTAAAGCTCGGCGTACAGGCCGCCCTGGGCCAGCAGTTCCTCGTGGGGGCCGCTCTCGACCACCTGGCCGCCGTCGATCACCAGGATCTGGTCGGCCTCCCTGATGGTGGACAGCCGGTGCGCGATGACCAGGGAGGTGCGCCCGGTGAGCGCGATCTTCAGCGCCCGCTGGACCGCCGCCTCGGACTCGGAGTCCAGGTGCGCTGTCGCCTCGTCGAGCACGACCACCGACGGGGCCTTGAGCAGCAGCCGCGCCAGGGCGACGCGCTGCTTCTCGCCGCCGGACAGCCGGTAGCCGCGGTCACCGACGATCGTGTCGAGGCCGTCGGGCATCACCGAGATCAGGTCCCAGATCTGCGCCGCCTCGCACGCCTCGACCAGCTCGGCCTCGGTCGCCGACGGCCGGGCGTACAGCAGGTTGGCCCGCACCGTGTCGTGGAACAGGTGCGCGTCCTGGGTGACGACCCCGACCACGTCGTGCAGCGACTCCAGCGTGACGTCGCGCAGGTCAAGGCCGCCGATCAGGATCGCGCCGTCGTTCGGGTCGTACATCCGGGAGACCAGCTGCGTGATCGTGGTCTTGCCCGCGCCGGACGGGCCGACCAGGGCGGTGAGCTGGCCAGGCGGGGCGGTGAACGAGACGTCGCGCAGCACCCCGGCCCCGGCGTCGGCCCGCTCTGGCACCTTGAGCGCGATCGACTCCAGCGACGCCAGGGACACCTCCGACGCCGTCGGGTAGCGGAAGAACACGTGGTCGAAGCGGATGTCGGGGGCCGTCTCCTGCGCCCCGGGCTGGTCCGCGGCCGTCAGCCGGGGCAGCGTGACCGCGTCCGGCTTCTCGTTGATCAGCGGCTCGAGGTCCAGCACCTCGAAGACCCGGTCGAAGCTGACCAGCGCGGTCATCACCTGGACCTGCACGTTGGACAGCGACGCGATCGGGCCGTAGACCCGGGTGATGAGCTGGGACAGCGCCACCAGCGTGCCGATCTCGAACGTGCCGTTGACGACGAGGCTGCCGCCGACCCCGTAGACCAGGGCGGTGACGACCGCCGCGAGCAGGCCGAGCATGATCGGGAACACCTGGCCGTACATCGCCTGGGTGATGCCGATGTCGCGGACCTTGACCGCGTTGCCCGCGAACACCCTGGACTCGTCCCGCGGCCGGCCGAACAGCTTGACCAGCATCGCGCCCGCCACGTTGAAGCGCTCGGTCATCATCGAGCCCATCTCCGCGTTGAGCTGCATGGACTCCCGGGTGAGCCGCTGCATCCTGCGGCCGACTACCCGCCCGGGCACGATGAACAGCGGGACGATGAGCAAGGTAATGAGGCTGACCAGCCAGGACAGGTAGAACATCGTGACCAGCAGCACGATCAGCGCCAGCGCGTTGGCCAGGATCGACGACAGCGTCCCGACAATCGCGGACTGCGCGCCGACCACGTCCCCGTCGAGCCTGCTGACCAGCGACCCGGTCTGGGCGCGGGTGAAGAACGCGATCGGCTGGCGCTGCACGTGGCTGAACACCTGCGTGCGCAGGTCATAGATCAGCCCCTCGCCGATCCGCGCGGACATCTGGCGGTTGACGAAGCCGAGGAAGACGTCGAACAGCGCCACCACCACGACCGTCAGGGCCACGACGACGATGACGGTCTCGTCGCGGGCCAGGATGCCGTGGTCAATGACCTCGCGCAGCAGCAGCGGGTTGACCACCGTGATGACGGCGTCGAGCGCGGTGCCCAGGAGGAAGGCGACGAGCAGCCCACGGTAGGGGCGCGCGTACCCGGCGATGCGCCGGATCGTGCCCGGCTTGATCTTCTGCTTAGTGACCGAGGGGTCCATCCGGAACCCCTTGCCGACCGGCCCGCCCGGTCCGTGGAATGCGCCCCTGCCGTACATAGTCCTCACAACCTACAGTGGCCGCCCGCCCTTCCCGTATCGGTTATTCCTGTGGCGAAACCCGCTATCGGGCTGACTGCCGCGACCGCGTCGAGCCACCCCGGCCGCGCAGGGTCACGCCCTGCTCGGTGAGGATCCGGTGAATGAAGCCGTACGACCTCCCCGTCGACAGGGCAAGCGCCCTGATGGATTCCCCGGCGTCGTAGCGGCTCTTCAGGTCCGCCGCCATCGCCGCGCGGTCGGCCCCGGTAACCCGGCTGCCCTTCTTGAGCTCCTCGGCCACTTATACCTACCTCCCGTTAGGTGGACCACTCATTGCGTAACCCCCAATTGCAATGATCACGCATCAGCGCATGAGTGGCCACCCACATCGAGGCAAATATCGGTCAAGCCGGGAAACGACGGGGCGGTTAAGCGAGCGCGACCAGCTCGGCGAAATCGTCGCTCCAGGTGTCCTCGGTCCCCTCGGGAAGGACGATGACACGCTCGGGCGAGAGCGCGTCCACCGCGCCCTCGTCGTGGGTGACGAGGACAATCGCCCCGCGGTACCCGCGCAGGGCGGCCAGGATCTCTTCCCTGCTCGCCGGGTCCAGGTTGTTGGTCGGCTCATCCAAGAGCAACACATTCGCACCGGAGACCACAAGGAGCGCCAGCGCCAGGCGGGTCTTCTCGCCACCGGAAAGGACGGCAACCGGCTTATCCACGTCGTCGCCACTGAACAGGAATGAGCCGAGGACACGCCTTTGCTCAGTTTCCGTCAGTTCGGGCGATGCGGTCTTCATGTTCTCGAGCAGCGTCCGGCCGGTATCCAGCGTCTCATGCTCCTGGGCGTAATACCCCAATTTCAGCCCATGTCCGGGGATGACCTTCCCGGTGTCTGGTTCCTCGACGCCGCCAAGCAGCCGCAGCAGCGTGGTTTTCCCCGCGCCATTGAGGCCGAGGATGACGACCCGGCTGCCCCGGTCGATTGCCAGGTCCACGTCGGTGAAGACCTCAAGCGACCCGTAGGACTTCGACAGGCCGGTCGCGGTCAGCGGGGTCCGGCCGCACGCCACCGGGTCGGGGAACCGGAGCTTGGCCACCCGGTCGGCGCTGCGCTCGGCCTCGATCCCCTCCATCAGCTTGTCCGCCCGGCGCAGCATGTTCTGCGCGGCCTTGGCCTTGGTCGCCTTGGCCCGCATCTTGTCGGCCTGCTGCTGCAGGGCGGTGGCCTGCCGCTCGGCGTTGGCCTTCTCCCGGCGGCGGCGGCGCTCGTCGGTCTCGCGCTGCTGCAGGTAGGCCTTCCACCCGACGTTGTAGACGTCCAGGGTGGAGCGGTTGGCGTCCAGGTGGAACACCTTGTTGACGACCGCCTCGAGCAGGTTGACGTCGTGGCTGATCACGATCAGCCCGCCGCGGTAGCTCTTGAGGTGGTCACGCAGCCAGCTGATCGAGTCGGCGTCCAGGTGGTTGGTCGGCTCGTCAAGCAGCAGGGTCTGGGAGTCGCCGAACAGGATGCGGGCCAGCTCCACCCGGCGCCGCTGGCCACCCGACAGCGTGTGCAGCGGCTGCTGCAGCACCCGGTCGGCCAGGCCCAGGGACGCCGTCAGGCTGGCCGCCTCCGACTCGGCCGCGTAGCCGCCGAGTACCGCCAGCCGGTCCGACAGCGTGCCGTACCGCTTGATCGCCCGCTCGGCCACGGCCGGGCTTGGGTCGGACATCTGGGCCTCGGCCTTGCGCATCTGGGCGCGGACCTCATCAAGGCCGCGGGCGGAAAGGACCCGGTCAAGCGCCAGCACGTCCAGGTCCCCGGTGCGCGGGTCCTGCGGCAGGTAGCCGACGGCCCCCGACTGCCTGACGGTCCCCGCGGCCGGCTGCCCGGCCCCGGAAAGCACCTTGCACAGCGTGGTCTTGCCCGCGCCGTTGCGCCCGACGAGGCCGATCCGGTCGCCCTCCGCGACCTGGAAGGAGGCCTCCGATAGCAGGAGCCGGGCACCGGCACGCAATTCGATGCCACTGGCGACGATCACTTTTCTCCGCTCCCGTTCCAGGCCGTCCCGCGCGCCGCGAGTGGCTGCAGTCCCCGTTAAGGATACCTGCGGGCGCCATCGCCAAGGTCGGGCCGGGCGGCCGCCCAGAGGCCCTGACGGGGGGCACTGATCACTGTGTGAATCACACTGCTTACTATTCGTAGATCACGACGATCTTGAGGAGGCCACCATGATTCCGAACGGTGGCACGTTCGTGCGCCCAGGGGTCATCGCCTGGGACGGCCTGCTGTCGCCCGGCCCCCGGCCGGCGGACGAGCCGCACTACTCCTCCTGCGAGGTCGTCGAGCAGGCCATCGCCGCCGCCCTGGCCGACCTGGACCGCCTGCCGGACCTGCTCGGCGAGCTCGCCCGCGCCCGGCTATGGCTGCCGCTGCCCGATGGCCCCAAGCCGGTCACCGACGGGTCGGCCATCGTCTTGCCCGTGCTGCCGTGCCCGCACCCCGCCGAGGGCGGCGCGCCAGGACCCGCGGCGGAGGAAAGCTGCGACCACGTGCCCGCGTTCACCTCGGTCCAGCGCCTGGGCACCTGGTCGGACCCCCGGGCGCTGCGCGCCGACCCGGCCAGCGCGGCCGGCCCGCTGCGGTCCGGCGACCCCGCCCGGGTCAGGGACATCGCCGCCGGGACCGGCATGGTGCGGCACATCGTCGTTCCCTTCGCCGGGCTGGTGAGCCGGCTGCCCGCCGGGGTGGGGGTCTCGGTCAACCCGGGCAGTGGCCTCGGCCTGCAGCTGTGCCCGGACGCCGTCGCGTGCCTGGCCGCCCAGCCCCCGGACGGCAATCGCCCCTGACCACGGACCCTTCCCCGGGCGCCGTCGGCCGCCGACCGGACCCCTCGACGGGCGCCATCGGCCGCCGGCCGGGAAACCGGGCCACGGACGGCCATCGCCCGTGGCCGACGGCCGGCCACGGGCGATGCGAGGCGTGCCCGGCTAGTCCGACGACGGCAGGCTGGCGACCACCTGGGCCTTGACCGGCGCGCCGCTGGCGGCCGACTCCGCCTGGAGCCGCCTGAAGATGGCGGCGGCGCTGGTCACCGCGGCCGGGCTGACCTCGCCCGCCCGCGTGCGGGCGGCCATCGCCCGGACCGTCGACGTGAGCTTGTCGATCGCGCCGATCGTCCGCCGGCAAAGCGCCGGGTCGGACTGGGCGCTGGCCTTGACCTCTCGCAGCTGGCCCGTGATGAACCGGGCAGCCGCGGCGGCCCGCGCGACCGAGCCGGCCCGCCCGGCCGCGCCCGGGCGGAAGGCGCCGCCCAGGTAGGGCGCGTAGATCCACGTGCGGAACGCTCCGGCCGCCAGGCCCGCGTCGGTCACGTACAGCGCCCGGGCGAACTTCCCCGTCGGCGTCGCCGGGCAGGGCGAGGCCGAGCTGACCGCCGCCACGGCGGGCACGCGGGTGCCGTGCACGCTCGCGCCCGTGACGGCACTCGATGACCCCGTGCACCCCCCGACCAGCGCGAGCAGCGTGATGCACCCTGGAATTGCCAACTTGCCGACCATTAGCTTCCCCCCGAAGCTCCAGCTCCCCCGATTCCTGCCAGAGCTTACCGGAAGCAGGCCGCCCGAGTACCGTGAGTGCAGATCCGTGAACGGATAGTGACCGTCTTGGAATCGTCGCTCAGATGCTGAAGCCCAGCGCGCGCAGCTGCTCGCGGCCTTCCTCGGTGATGTGCTCCGGGCCCCACGGCGGCATCCAGACCCAGTTGATCCGAAAGTCGCTCACCACGCCCTTGAGCGCCTCCCACGCCTGGTCCTCGATCTCCTCGGTCAGCGGGCAGGCGGCGCTGGTCAGCGTCATGTCGATGGTCGCCACGTGCTCTGCGTCGAGGTCCAGGTCATAGACGAGGCCGAGGTCGACGACGTTGATGCCGAGCTCGGGGTCCACGACGTCGCGCAGCGCCTCCTCGACCTCCGCCTTGGTCGGCGCCTTGGAGATGGCCGGCATCGGCCGGCCCGCGGTTGACTCGATCTTGAAGTCAGGGAAGCCGGCCGCGGCAAGGGTCTCGCCGACCTGGCTGGCCACGTTCTCGGGCAGCTGGGCCGCGTGCGAGGTCCGCAGCACGAGCACCGCCCGGTTGCCCTCTTCCACCCGGGCGTCGAGCAGCAGCTCGGCGAAGGTGCCCGCGTCCTCGGGGCCGGGCAGCTGCCGCAGCGCCGCGTACACGTCGTCCCGGGTCAGCTGGGCTGCCTGGGAGTCCTGCTGGGTGGCAGTTGCCTGTGCTGGCTCGCTCACTTGTCTCCTCCGCCTGGGTTGGAGCCGTCCGTTGCCTGACCGGCCTGCGCCAGCGCCTGCGCGGTCGCGTCCTTCCATGCCATCCAGCCGAGCAGCGCGCACTTGACCCGGGCCGGGTACTTCGAGACGCCCGCGAACGCCACCGCGTCCTCCAGGACGTCCTCATCCGGCTCGGCCTGCCCCTTGGACTGCATCAGCTCGAGGAAGGCGTCGCCGATCCGCATCGCCTCGGCGACCGGCTTGCCGATCACCAGGTCGGACATGACCGACGCGCTGGCCTGGCTGATCGAGCAGCCGAGGGCGTCGAACGAGACGTCCTCGACCACCTGCTCGCCCGCCACGTCCTTCAGCCCGACCCGCAGCCGCACCTCATCGCCGCAGGTCGGGTTGACGTGGTAGACCTCGGCGTCAAACGGGTCCCGCAGCCCCTTGTGGTGGGGGTTGCGGTAATGGTCCAGGATGATCTCCTGGTACATCGACTCAAGTTGCATGACCATCTATTCGATTCTCGAGAGCACTCCGCCGCGAAGCCGCACGCCGTCAGACGCCGAAGAACCGCTGGGCGTAGCGGATGCCCTCGGCGAGCGCGTCGACCTCGTCGTGGGTGTTGTAGATGTAGAAGCTCGCCCGGGTGGAGGCCTGGACGCCCAGGGCCCGGTGCAGCGGCCACGCGCAGTGGTGCCCGGTCCTGACCTCCACGCCCAGCTCGTCAAGCACCTGGCCCATGTCGTGCGGGTGGATACCGTCCACCTCGAACGCGACCGTCCCGCCACGGTCCTTGGTGCTGTCAGGCCCGACGAGCCGCACGCCCCTGATCTCCCGCAGCGCGTCGAGCGCGTGCGCCGTCAGCGACTCCTCGTGCGCGGCGACGTTGTCCATGCCCAGCCTGGTCAGGTAGTCCACGGCGGCCGCCAGGCCAGCGGCCTCCGGTGCGGGGGGCACGCCGGGCTCGAAGCGGGCGGGCGGCGGCTGGAAGGTGGAGCCCTCCATCCGCACGACCTCGATCATGTCCCCGCCCGCCAGGAACGGCGGGAGCGCCTCGAGCCGGTCCCGCTTGCCGTACAGCACGCCAAGTCCCAGCGGGCCGAGCATCTTGTGCCCGGAGAACACCAGGAAGTCCGCGTCCAGGGCCTTCACGTCGACCGGGTGATGCGGCACCAGCTGCGCCCCGTCCGCCAGCACCAGCGCGCCCGCGTCGTGCGCGAGCCGGGCGATCTCGGCGACCGGCGGGATCACGCCGGTGACGTTGGACTGCGCGGTCACCGCGACGATCTTGGTCCGCTCGGTGATGAGCGTGGGATCCAGGTCGAGCCGCCCGTCAGGCAGCGCCTTGAACCACTTCAGGGTCGCCCCGGTGCGCTGCGCGAGCTGCTGCCAGGGCACCAGGTTCGCGTGGTGCTCGATCTCGGAGATCAGGATCTCGTCGCCCGGCCTGATCGACCCGGTGATCGAGTAGCTGACCAGGTTGACCGACTCGGTCGCGCTCTTGGTGAACACGACCTCGCCCGGGGCGGCGCCGATGAACGCGGCGACCTTGGCCCGGGCCGCCTCGTAGATCTCGGTGCCCTCCTCGCTGAGCAGGTGCGCACCGCGATGGGCGGCACCGTTGTGCCGCTGGTAGAACTCGCGCTCCGCGTCAAGCACCTGGACGGGCTTTTGCGACGTCGCACCGGAGTCCAGGTACACCAGCGCCTTGTCGTTGCGGACCCGCCGGGACAGGATCGGGAAATCCGCCCGGATGGCCGAGACATCCAAAGGTCCGGTCACCGTCATCGTGCTCCGCCTCCCCGCTTCGCCTTGAACGCGCTCATGGCCGTGCCGCCCCCGCCGCCGAGTACCGCTCGTAGCCCTCGCTCTCCAGCGCCTTGGCCAGCTCGGGACCGCCGTCCTCGACGATCCGGCCGCCCACGAAGACGTGCACGAAGTCCGGCTGCACGTACTGCAGGATGCGGTTGTAGTGGGTGATCAGCAGCACGCTGCGGCCGGGCTGCCCGGTCGAGCGGCCGTCGGTGGCCCCGCGGAAGTGGTTGATGCCCTCGGCGACGATCTTCAGCGCGTCGACGTCGAGGCCGGAGTCGATCTCGTCGAGGACGGCGATCCCCGGGTTCAGCAGCTCCATCTGGAGGATCTCCTGGCGCTTCTTCTCGCCGCCTGAGAAGCCCTCGTTGAGGCTGCGCTCGGCGAACTTCGCGTCGATGGACAGCTCGCCCATCGCGCCGCGCATCTCCTTCATGAACTCGCGCAGCTTGGGCGCCTCGCCCCGCACCGCGGTGACCGCCGTGCGCAGGAAGTTCGACACCGACACGCCCGGCACCTCCACCGGGTACTGCATCCCGAGGAACAGCCCGGCGCGGGCGCGCGCGTCCACGCTCATCCCCAGCACGTCCTGCCCGTCCAGGGTGAGGCTGCCGGAGGTGACGGTGTACTTGGGGTGCCCGGCGATGGCGTAGGCGAGGGTCGACTTGCCTGACCCGTTCGGCCCCATGATCGCGTGCGTCTCACCGTCGCGAACCGTCAGGTCGACGCCGCGCAGGATCTCGCGCAGCGAGCCGTCCTTCTCGGTGACGGACGCGTGCAGGTCCTTGATCTCAAGGGTGGACAACTGAGGACTCCTCTATCGACACGAGGACATCGTCGCCCTCGATCTTCACTGGGTACACGGGGACCGGCTCGGTGGCGGGCAGGTTGGTCGGCTCGCCGGTGCGCAGGTCGAAGCAGGACCCGTGCAGCCAGCACTCGATGGTGTAGCCGTCGACCTCGCCCTCGGACAGCGCCACCGACGCGTGCGAGCACTCGTCCTGGATGGCGAAGTAGTCGCCCTCGGTGGCCACCAGCGCGACCTGCGCGCCGGCTACCTCGAAGTGCGCGGACTTGCCGTCGTCGGGCAGGTCAGCGAGCTTGCACAGCGGGACGAACTTGCTCACGCCAGTTCCCTCTCGATGGCCTGCGCCACCCGGTCGCGGATCTCCGGGACGCTGATGCGGTCGATCAGCTCGCCGAAGAAGCCGCGGATGACCAGACGGCGGGCCTCCGCCTCGGGGATGCCCCGGGACATCAGGTAGAACAGGTGCTCTTCTTCCAGCCGTCCGTTGGCGCTGGCGTGGCCCGCGCCGGCCACCTCCCCGGTGAGGATCTCCAGGTTGGGCACCGAGTCGGCCCGCGCCTTGTCCGACAGGACCAGGTTGCGGTTGTACTCGTAGGTGTCGGTCCCGGTCGCCTCCGGCCTGATCAGCACGTCGCCGATCCAGACCACGTGGGCGCCATCACCGCTCAGCGCGCTCTTGTAGCGGACCAGGCTGCGGCAGTTGGGCGTGTCATGATCGACGAACAGCCGGTGCTCCAGGTGCTGGCCGCCCGCGCCCGCAGGCGCCGTGGCGAAGCAGATCCCGTACAGCTCGGCGTCGCCGCCAGGCCCGGCGTACCGCACGGACGGCGACAGCCGGACCAGCGAGCCGCCCAGCGTCACCGCGACATGCCTCAGCCGCGCGTCGCGGCCCAGCGTCGCGTGGTGCGCGGACACCTGCACGGCGCCGTCGTCCCAGTCGGCGATCGTCACGACCTCCAGCTGGCCGCCGTCGCCGACGACGATCTCGACGTTGTCGGCGTAGGTGGCGCTGCCCCGCTGGTCGATGACGACGGTGGCCTGGCCGAACGGCTGCACGTCGATGACCAGGTGCCCGGCCGTGGCGGCCTGCCCGGTGCCGCCGGCCGCCCCGGTCCCGGTGATCCGCACGTAGGTCGGCCGGGACGCCTGCGCCTCCTTGGGCACGGTGATGACCGTGGCCCGCTCGGCCGCCGCGTACGCCCGGGCGCTGACCCGGTCAGCGGGGCTGAAGGTCGAGGCAGAGGGGGCGGCGCCGGCCGTCTCGGCCTGGTCGTGGTGCACCTCGGGCGCCGCGTCGACCTCCACGGTCACGCCCGCCGCGCCGAGCACGGCGGTGGAGTGCAGGTCGCGCAGGCGGCGCAGCGGGGTGAAGCGCCATTCCTCCTCGCGCCCGGTCGGCACGCCGAAGTCCGCCGGGTCCTTGGAGAAGAACCCGTGCACGCTGGCAACCGGGGCGGTCTCGACCGCCCCGCTCAGGGACCCCATTAGCCGACCGCTCCTTCCATCTGCAGCTCGATCAGCCGGTTGAGCTCAAGCGCGTACTCCATCGGGAGCTCGCGGGCGATCGGCTCGACGAAGCCGCGGACGATCATCGCCATCGCCTCGTCCTCGGTCAGGCCCCGCGACATCAGGTAGAACAGCTGGTCCTCGGAGATCTTCGAGACGGTGGCCTCGTGGCCCATCTCGACGTCGTCCTCGCGGATGTCGTTGTAGGGGTAGGTGTCCGAGCGGCTGATCGTGTCGACCAGCAGCGCGTCGCACTTGACCGTCGACTTGGCGTGGGCCGCGCCGTCCTGCACCTCGACCAGGCCGCGGTAGGACGTCCGGCCGCCGCCCCGGGCGACGGACTTGGAGACGATGGTGGAGCTGGTGTTCGGCGCGCAGTGCACCATCTTGGCCCCGGCGTCCTGGTGCTGGCCCTCGCCGGCGAACGCGACCGACAGCGTCTCGCCCTTGGCGTGCTCGCCCATCAGGTAGACCGCCGGGTACTTCATCGTGACCTTGGAGCCGATGTTGCCGT
>Ga0335075_10001675_pt1 | contig 36202 bp, 29 predicted proteins | sample Lox_Sample_24_FD_206723 | JGI IMG/M metagenome (GOLD analysis project Ga0335075, IMG submission 206723) | Soil microbial communities from Loxahatchee National Wildlife Refuge, Florida, United States - Lox_Sample_2.4 | ecosystem: Environmental > Terrestrial > Soil > Wetlands | place: USA... | reverse complement strand
TGGACAGCGAACAGCCCCAGGCAGATGTCGAGCCAAAGAAAGTCTAAGTTTCGTCAACGCCCCACCAATCCAGCTTCGCGATGCGCGGGTAGTAAAGCCCGAATCGCACCGGCAGATTGACCGCCTGCGCCTCGCGCAACGCACGCTCATATCGCACCAATTGCGGAGCGTAGACTTCCCGCTGTCTTTTGAAGAAATCCTCCACACCTGCTGGTGCCGTCATCTTGTAGTCGATGATCCAGAGGTGATCTTCACCTTCGACCCGAGGCGCAGACCCGGCTACGAACACGCGGTCAGGTCGCAGCGTCTCCAGCGCGCCGCCTTTCCAGTCAGTCAACGACCTCTCTGACTGCGCCTGCCGGTGCGGTGCCAGAATCCATGCTCCCCCGGGATCACCCAAACAGCTGTGAACTGCAGCGTTTACCTCTTCCACAGCATCTTCCAAAGCCTTGCCGAAATAGGCCAGCCCGCGCAGCAACGAGCGCGAGGCGGCAGATAGAGTATCGATCGGAGCGCCGTCGCTCACCATCTGCAGCAGCGCATGCACCACGCTTCCCTTATTACGCGCATCGCGCGAACCTTCCGGGCGCTCGAATGCAGCCTCGTTTCCGACGGTCGCGCTCGCTGTGAACTGCACATTCTCGCCGGGCGAGGCCAAATCCGCATCAAGGGGAAGCCGCCGTATCCGAAGCTTCGCGGCAGAATCCGTCGCTGCCGCAATGTCCAGCGTGATGCCCTCGGCCTTGCTTACCGGAAACTCGATCAGGTTGTCGTTCTTCGCTGCCAGTTCCCTCTCAAAGTCCGCCGACAGTGCGGACCATGCGGTCTTAAGAAGGCTATCTCGCGCGCCGTGCTTCAGCCCTGACCTTGTCCTCTCTGCCGTGCCCAGCAAATGCAGCGACTTTCGCGCGCGTGTGCAGGCAACATAGAGTAAACGCTTCAATTCTTCTTGGAGCCTCTGCCCGCGCTGTCGCTGCACCCAGTCGTAGGTCGGGTGCTTTGTGCCGCCGCGTTCTCCAATCGGCGCCACCAGCATCACTGTCTCTCCCGTCTCGATGTTCGCGCGTTCCAGCCAGCCGATCAGCGGCGTATCCGCGCGGCCGCCGACCCGCTCCAGCCCCGGAACAATGACCACGTCGAAACCAAGGCCCTTTGCCTTGTGAATCGTCATTAGCTGCACGCCCGCCCGCTCGCTTACTGTTGGATCGGGCTGCGCATAGAGGTCCGCCATCTGCGCCTCGAAGTCCTCTGTAAGGCAAACCATACCGTCGGGAGCGGCCTGATCAAGCGTTGCGAAGAACGTCATCGCATTCTCGTAGGCGGCCATATCAAGGCATTGCGGTCCTCCCAGGCTGCGCCACGTCCGCTCAACCCATTGCGAAAACGACCAGGCGAACGCACGCTGAAACCGGACGGCCAGTGCCTGCAGCAAAATCGAGCTGACGCGCCGCGCTCGCGCTGCTCCCTCTTCGCTCAGCAAATGCAAGCGCGACTCGAGCAGCTCGAGGATCGGAGAGGGTTTTAGTGTTTTGTCATCGCCGCCCGTGAGTATGTGCAGGTCGCGCATCGACAAGCCGCACCACGGCGCCCGCAGCACTGAGAGCCACGCCACCCGGTCCATCGGATGAAGCAGAGCGCGCACCAGCGACATCAGATCCAAAAGCTCCTGCCTCTCGTTCAACGTTTCCAGCTCTACTGCACGGAACGGCACACCCTCCTTGCGGAGCAGCGCGGCGATCTGCGCAAGATGCCTGCGCGCCCGCGCCAGCACGGCCACCCGATACTCTTTGCCCTGCGCTCGGGCCTCTTCCATCTGCGGCTGATGCGCCCGCACTATCTCCAGAACCTTAACGGCCTCGGCATCACGCGCTCTCTGCCGTTCCTCCGGCGTCGGCTTCAAATTCCCAGTTTCAATGATCTGCGGATGCACATGCACTGACTCATCCGCAAGCGCTTCTTCCGCCGCAGTCGTTTCCGAGTACTGAATGCCTCCCGCGCCACCGTCTTCGAATATCACCTCGAACATCTCGTTCCATCGCGCCGTCAGCCCCGCGTGCGAGCGGAAATTCGTCTTCAGCTCCGCATGTTCAAACTCCAGAGTGACGTTGTCCGAAACCAGCCCATGTCTCTTCACGAGCTCAAATAGCTCCACCTCCGCCTGCCGGAACAGATACACCGACTGCATCGGGTCTCCAACCAGAAACGCCGTCCGGCTCTCATCCATTTCCCATGTCCGGATCAGCAGCTTCAGCAGATCGTACTGGCTACGCGACGTGTCCTGAAATTCATCCACAAGCAGGTGGCGAATATTGCCGCTGATCGCGAACAGTGATTCCATGCTCATATTGGAATCGCCGAGCACCTGTCGTGCCGCCAACCCAATCTCGGTAAAGTCCACCGTACTCCGCTCGACAAATAAAACTCTCAATTCAGCAATCGCCTGCCCCAGCACAAGGAAGACATGCCGGAGGGTCTCCCATTGCTGATCGTCGTAGTGCGTAAGCGGAGACTCACGCACTGCAACGAGAGCCTCGCGCAGGTCGTCAACGTTTGAGAGCACCGTCAACAGATGGCCCATTCGATTCTTCTCCATCTTGCCGCCCGGCGGAAAACCCATCGTAACGTTCAGCCCCTTCGGCTTGCGCCATTCGTTGCCGGTCAGCAGAAACTCCGCAATACACTGCCAATGCCTCACGGCAAGAAGCTCCGGCTTCGGCAGTTCCGGAATTCCAGCGAGCTCCGCAATCCTCTCGTTCCCGTTCCTAATGGCGTAGCGTGCTAGTTCAACCAGCTCCGTCGCCAGAAGCGGCTGTTCGGTTAACAGCTCATACACTCGCGAGTGAACCCGCTTCACTTCATCACGAAAAGGCTTCTCCAGCTTCGACCGCAGGTTCAGCCAGTCGTCCTCGCCCATATTCGGCGTGAGTGGTACCGCCCTTATCCATTGGTCGCGTTGCGCCAGCATGCCGCTGATCAAGTTCACGCAGTCGATCAGGTTGTTGTCGCGAAGCTCCAGCAGATGCCGCAGTGCCGCATCCAGCTTCGGATCGGCCCCGCCCAGCAGCCCCAGCGTGCGCCTCGCCGCGAGCCCGTACAGCGGCTTCGCATTCTCTGTTGGCGAAAGCCTGCCGCCCAGCCGCGAAAGCAGCGGCTGGTTCTGCGCAATCCGCAAGCACAGAGAGTCGATGGTCTCAATGTTCAGTCGGTGCGGCTGCTCCAACAATCGCCAGCTTCTCACCTCAGAACGGGCAAGCGCCGCACGCGCCAGAGCATCGCGTTCCGAATCATTCGTTGCCTCCTGGCGGGCAGCTATTTCCAGGTCATCGAGTACGCGCGCGCGCATCTCGGCGGTCGCCGCACGGGTAAAGGTGATGGCCAGTATCTCCTCCGGCTCATCCACCAATGCCAGAAGTTTGAGAAAGCGCCGTGTCAGCAGGTCCGTCTTGCCAGAACCCGCGGGAGCCTGCACGATGATCGACTGGTCGTGCGCGAGTGCGCGCGCTCGGGCGGTAGTGTCCGCAGGCGCCTTACTCATCGCCGTCCTCGTCCTCAGCCTCCGAATCTTCCATCGGCATGCCAAGCTCTGCTATACGGCACAGTCCCTGAAACTGACAGTAGCTGCACGTTACATTGCCGTCCCTGGGGTCAACCACTGCATCGCCACGCAAAAAATCATCCGCCAGCCGTCGCAGCTCCTCTTCCCATGCAGCGCGGCGAGCAGCATCATAGGGGTGATTCGCCAGCTTCTTGTTCTTGCTCTCATCCGCCAGCACCTTCACTTCCTCACCCGCTATGCAGCCGATGACCGGCTTTTCCTCTCCTGCGCGAATCTTCCCGAACAGCACTCCGCGAACATCTTCTACCCCGCCAAAGACCGCATAGAGCGGTAATTGAGGCTCAGTAGGCCGCGGAGTATCCCAGTCCCTCGTCTTCACTTCTCCGCTTTTGTAATCAATCAGGACACGCCCACCATTGCCGAGTTCATCCACCCGGTCCACGCGTAGACGCAGCTTCAGCTCGCCTACGCACACATGGTCCAACCGTTCCTCGCCCGCGATCACTGCGAAGGGCGCTCGTTCCGCTTCTGTTTTCAGCCACAATCTCAGTCGCGTCTGGAGTCGTCGTTTTTCGCTCTCGATATACGCGCGTTCCCAGCCTTCCGCGTGGTCGTACCTGGCAAAGCCCTCAGCAATCGCCATTCGCAGAATTTCATCGAGCTGGTCATCCCTTATCGCCGCCTGCAGCTCTTCCAAGGTGTGTAGCGCGCCCGTACCAGGCATCCATATTCGCCCCAATACATCGTGCAGCAGGTTTCCCCGCTCCTTTGCAGACAGTCCCCACTCATTGCGGTTAAGCGCTTCGGCACTGAGCCGCTTACTTGCAAAGGCCTGAAACGGACATGCCGCTTGCTCTTTCAACACTTCTGACCCGCCAGCTATCTCGCTCTGCGGCCACACCGCCACCTCCGCGTCTTCTTCGACTGTATCAAGTGCCGGAGCAGGCGTTATCGTCTGCACCTCATCCGCTGCGCGCCAGACCGTGCCCCCGGACAGCAGCGGAGATGGCCTCATTTCGCCGTCCTTGTTCCGCTCCGCATAACTGAACACAAGCTCAGGCGCGCTGGATATGATCCTTCCCGTCACGTGTTGTGCGAGCGTAAGATCGTTGTCCGGATTTGCATATGGCATTCCATAGCGGCGTTGCACGTCTCTCGGAAGCAGGGGATGCGGCCTGCCGCGCAGAGGCCAGCCCTGATCATCGGCCGACAAGAACCAAATTGCGTCAAACTGCTGGCCCGACGCCTCAAGCGCACCCATGATCTGCACCGGCGCGCCCTCCGATTCCGGCGCAAAGAGCACTTCCTGCACATGCGGCAACAGTGCCGCGAGGAATTGACTGTAATGAATCCGCTGGCCGTCAAAGTCGAGCAGCGCAATCTCATCCAGCACGCGCTCCCAGCGCCGCAACGCCTGGAAATGCAGCGTGTCGCGTTCCGCAGCACCCGGCCAGCCAGCCTCTCGCAGCAGCAACTGAGCAAGATCCGTCCATCTGCCCGGCAAGCGCTGTTCATCTTCAAGACTGCTCGCCTCTGCTGCTTTATACACAGCTCGCAGCCGCGCGAGCGCGGGCTCGGTCGACACTTTGCCTTCTTTCAGAAATGCCGGCAGCGAAACCTCAAGCGAAAGCGCGCCTTCTTTTCTCCGATATGCATCCAGCCGGGAAAGCTTGAGAAAGTCTGTGCTGTCTTGCTGCAAGAATCCCGAAAGCAGCAGCCAAGTAACTTCCTCCTCAAACAAGGGCTCGTGCAGCCAGCGCAGCAGCAAAAGCGCCGCGCGGACTACCGGCAGGTCTGCCAGGGGCAACCCCAGAGAAAACTCGAATGGCATAGCCTGGTCTGCAAAAATACCGTCGGCCTGCGGCATAAGCACACAGCGGAAGGTACGTTCGAGTTCGCTTCGAGTTGTTGCGAGGTCGGGCGCAAGAACCCCAATCCGCGCCTCAGGGCTCTCCAGCAGACGATCGCGCACCCATCGTGCGGATTCTTCAATCTCCTGCTTCAATCCCGAAGATCGTATGTATTCCGCTTGCCCAGGACTCGCAGGCGTCAGAAATGCTATGCTCATGCCTTTGCCCGAGAGCGTTTCCAGCAAGCGCTCCTGCGCGGGAGTTGTTCGGTCGAAGCCGACCAATAGAACCCCCGCCGGAAGCTCCATCGCCGGCAACGCCTCACCAACCCGCTTTTCGAGCTCTGCCTGTGGCAGCCAGCCTTTGCGGGCGCATTCGGCGTCAAAATCTGCCGCCCAGCGGCGAAAGCGCGCGGCATCTGTTTCCCCCCACAAACGCTTGCGCTCAACGTGCGCCTCGTAACTGCTCAGCAGGCTGTACGCGCCTTCCGCTAACGCGGCAATGCCAGCGGCAGAGACTACTTCGTCCGCGTCCTTCCCCAGCACTCGCGTCCAAACGCGGCGTTCCTGCGGACTCGTCAGCAGCAGCGGAGAGTCGGGCTGCCGTAAAGCGATTGCCTGCCACCGCTCTCGCAGCCAGGTATCCCAATCAAAAATCGGAGGCGTGGCCCATACCCGCCGTTCTGCCGCTCGCTGCTCCAGCGCGTACTCACGCCGGAGCCACCGTGCGGCGCGCACGGTCGACGTCAGGATCGTCGTACCGGCGGAAAAAGCCTGCTTGACTTGTTGAGAGACGGGCATGGGTTTGCAGAACGAAACTCAAGTGTAAACTGGTCGTACATGCGCTTTTCTTCTGGATTCGCGGTCGTGCTCCTTGCAAGCGCTCTGGTTTCGGTTTCCGGATGCCATCGGGCGCCCGCTCCGGTAAATTCCACTGCAAACAACGGGGTCAAGCAGTATCACATACGCGGCGTCGTGGTTGCTACCAACACCGCCAATGGCGTGGTCACGGTCAGCACTGAGGCCATTCCAGGCTTTATGCCGCCCATGATCATGCCCTACAAGCTCGAGAACCCCGGCGTAGCCTCCGGGCTGCACCCAGGAGACACAATAACCGCGGAACTGCTTGCGTCCAAAGACTCCGACCTCCTCGATCAGGTCGTCATCGTGGGGCAGGCCAAGCTCAATTCCTTGCCAAAAGTGCAGTACAAACCTCTTGTACCGGGCGAGAGCGTTCCGAATTTCAGCTTCCTGAACCAGAGCAACAGGATCATTCACATCGACCAGTTTCGCGGCAAGGTCCTGCTGATGACCTTCATCTACACGCGCTGCCCGCTTTCGACCTACTGCCCGCGCATGAGCCGCAATTTTGCCGAGATCAACACGACGCTTTCGACCGAACCCAAGCTCTATGCCAGGACGCACCTGCTGAGCGTAAGCTTTGACCCCAGCTACGACACGCCGTCCGTGCTGCGCAGCTACGGAGGCGCCTACACCGGGAAATACACCCAGGAGACCTTCCAGCACTGGGATTTCGCCGCGCCTCCAGAGAAGGAGCTGTCCAGGGTCCTGCAGTTCTTCCTCGTTGGTGTAACACCGGAAAAGAATCACGTGCTCGCTCATTCACTCTCAACTGTTGTGATTACCCCGCAGGGGAAGATCTACAAGTGGTACCCCACCAACACATGGACTCCGCAGCAACTGCTGGCGAACGTGAACACTTTGCTCAAGAACAAGACACCTTCATGATCGTGATCCTTATGGGTGTTACCTCCTCTGGGAAATCGACCATCGCTGCTGAACTCGTAAAGCTGACCGGCTGGAAATCCGCCGAGGGCGACGACTACCACAGCACCGCGAACAAGCATAAGATGCAGGCTGGAATTCCGCTCAGCGACGAAGACCGCGCTCCGTGGCTCGACAGCCTGCATGGCGTAATTATGGACTGGATTCGCAACGGAGAGAATGGAGTGATGACCTGCTCCGCCCTCAAGCAGTCGTATCGAGACGTTCTGACAGCGGGTACACCCGCGGGAGCCTGCCGCTTTGTGCTCCTCGACGTTCCGGTTGATGTACTCGAAAAGCGCATCGCGTCCCGCCCGGGACACTTCATGAATCCCACCCTGCTGCGAAGCCAGCTGGATACACTGGAACTACCGCATGACGCGCTGCGCATGGACGCAACCGGCGCACCGGCAGACGTTGCAAAAGCAATCTTGAGTCAACTCGCGCCTGAGAAATCGCTGTAGCCGCATATCAGGACGCGTTTCGGGAGGCATTTTTCATGGCGAAAGTCACCATCGTTCTCGGTATCGTTCTGATTCTCCTCGGGGCTGTAAGCTTTGTGGTCACGGGCAGCCAGCATCCTACCTCGCTCATCCCCGCGGCGGTCGGACTAATTCTTTCCATCCTCGGATTTTTCTCTCTGACTGAGGATACAAAAAAACGCATGCTCTACATGCACATCGCCGTCATGATAGGGCTTCTCGGCTTCCTCGGCACCGGCTGGAGCATTGTTCACTATTTCCAGATGCTGGGCGGACGTGAGTTCCCTCACCCCATTGCCGTCGAGGAGAAGGCAGCGATGGCCGCAATTCTTCTGTTCTTTGTGCTGCTGTGCGTACGTTCCTTTATTACAGCGCGCCGAAGCAGGGCATAATAACTCCAGCACCCACCCCGATCAGCAAGGAATAGTCCGTGCCCAGACTTGGCGGTTCCAACCTCGGATCAATGTCGGCAACGGCCGAGAAGTCCCGCATGTCCGGAAAAAGCGGGACCAGGCCAGGGCATCGCGGCTCAGGCGATGAAGCCCGGCGCAGGCCACCACTGCGCAAAGTTCTGCCCGAGATATGGGAGCTTATGCGTCCGCGCCGCTGGCTCGTATTACTGGGCCTCATTCTGGTCGGAATCAATCGGTTCGCGGGTCTGGTACTGCCCTACTCGACCAAGCCTTTTATAGACACGGTCCTTCGCCAGCACCACGCCAACAAGCTTCTGCCCCTCGTCGAGCTGGTATTTACCGCCGCCGTAGTTCAGGCCGTCACGTCCTTTTCCCTCGCGCAGCTTATGTCCAAGGCCGCGCAGCGCATGATTGCCGAAATGCGCATCAAAGTACAGCGCCACGTCGGACGGCTCTCTGTCTCGTTCTACGATGCAAACCAGTCCGGCATGCTCGTCTCACGCATCATGTATGACGTCGAGGGTGTCCGCAACCTTCTTGGCACCGGCTTAGTGGAGTTTTCCGGCAGCATGCTGGCCACTGCGATGGTGTTTGGCTATCTGCTGCACAAAAGTCCCAGCCTGACGCTCGTAGTGTTCTCAGTTCTGGGACTCTTTGTCCTGGCGCTGCAGCGGGTGTTCAAGTTCATCCGTCCTATCTTTCGCGAACGCGGCAAAATCAACGCCGAAGTCCAGGGGCGGTTGAATGAATCACTGGGCGGAGTCCGCGTCATCAAGGGCTATCATGCCGAGGAGCGGGAAGCGCGTGTTTTTGTCGATGGCGTATTTCGGCTGCTCAATAACATCATGCGTACCATTACTGCCACCAGCACAATGTCGCTCTCTGCAACCACTCTGTTGGGTGTAATTGGCGGCATTGTGATGTGGATGGGCGGCCATAGAGTGCTCTCCGGGCAGATGACGGTGGGCGGCTATGTGCAGTATTCGTCGCTGCTGATCGCCATGATTGCGCCCATCTTCCAGATTGTGAACATCGGTACACAGCTCACCGAAGCCGTGGCAGGACTCGACCGGACTGTCGAACTGCTGAACATAGAAGACGAGTTTGTTGACCCGGCCCGCACTGAGACCATGGGCCCTATTCGCGGCGACGTGACCTTCGAGAATGTGACCTTCTCGTACGAGAAGGGCAAGCTGGTCTTGCATGACATCTCATTTGAGTCGAAGCCGGGCACCGTTACCGCGCTCATCGGGTCCTCAGGTTCCGGAAAATCCACGATCATCAGCCTGATCTGCGCCTTTCATAAGCCCGATACCGGCCGCGTGCTGATCGACGGCATTGATCTTTCCACCGTCAAACTGTCTGACTACCGCTCACAGCTCGGAGTAGTCCTGCAGGAATCGTTCCTGTTCGACGGAACAATTCGCGAGAACATCATGTTCTCCTGCCCTACGGCCACTGACGAGCAATTCTTCAGCGCCTGCCGCATTGCCTGCGTAGACGAGTTTGCCGAGCGCTTCCCCGACCATTACGACACTATCGTCGGCGAGCGCGGCATCAAGCTTTCCGGCGGCCAGCGCCAGCGCCTTTCCATCGCGCGGGCCATCCTGGCCGATCCTCGCATCCTCATTCTCGATGAAGCGACCTCGTCGCTCGATTCAGAGTCGGAAGCCATGATTCAGGAAGGCTTGAAATTCCTGATGCGGGGCCGTACGACGTTCGTCATCGCGCATCGGCTCTCGACCATCCGCCGTGCCGATCAGATTCTCGTGGTCGAAGGCGGGCTGATTGTCGAGCGCGGGACACATGAAACCTTGTTTGCTCTGGGCGGGCGCTATTACAGCCTCTATACCCGTCAACACGGATTGGAGTCGAACCTGTTTCTCGCCCCCGGCGAAGGCGACACCGTGGAAGAAGAAATTCCGTAGCACCCGGCAACAGCGCCCTACTTTGCAGCCTCTTCCAGCGTTGTGGCGGCCCGGGTAATTGCCTCGGTCAACACTCCCAGCTGTTCCTGCGCGGTCGCGGCATCATGAGCGTCAATAGCTTCATTCACCCCCGGAATCACGACCGCCGCATATCCCGTGTACTCACCCGGTGCATAAATGGTGTGTTTGAACCAGGGTCGATTTGGCAGTCCCTGCGCTGAAAGCAGATCCTCCTCCGTCTGCCGCAGCGTGGCATTCAGAGCGGCCTCTTTCCCTTGCGGATTCTCCTGCCACTTCCTGATAGCCTCAGCCGCAGCAAGAAAACGGTGGGCGGCGGCAAGTGCGGGATCAAAGTTGAGTGTTAATTTGTCGTGCCGGGCCTTCTTCTCCGCATTCACGAGATATCCGGTTATCTCCTGTGCATAGGTCCCATAGTCATAAGGCAGCACATCGGCGTCAGCCATGTTGAGCGCTTCCAACCCAAATACGCGGGCTTGTTGCTGCTCATAGACGAACGTGGGGTCGGCATTCTCCATGAACCACTGGAAGTCATCGAAAGCCGAGTGATACACCCCATACGGCCCGTTCGAACTGATGTCTGTGGCGGGCACTCCGAAGTGCTGGATAAACGGCGTGTAGTCTGATCCACTGCCCAGATCTCCGATCCGGACGCCGTTCTGGTTCTCATCGCCCTTTCGGTTTTCGTTGAATCCGAGCCGCGGCTCGCGCGCGTCACGATCCTCCGCTTGTTGCGTCAACCACTGTTCGTAAACTGTTCCGCTGGCCGGGCTCGGGACCTGCATAGTCACCGCACGCACAAACTCCTTCAGAGACGGAACAGCCTCCGCCTCAAAGTCCGGCCCCGAAACGCCGATGTCCATGTTGAAGTAGGCCACGGCATGCGTCAGTTGGCTGCTGTGGGCTTCAGACCACTCTGTCGACCCGATTAGGCCCTCTTCCTCGCCGTCCCAGCTTGCAAAAATGATGGTGCGCTTCGGCCTCCATCCCTGCTTGAGCAGGGCGCCAATGCCTCGTACCGCCTCAAGCATGGCCGCCGTGCCGCTGTTGGGATCAACCGCCCCGAAGGTCCATGCGTCGCGATGATTGCCTGCGATCACCCAGTCATCCTGGTATTCGGTTCCGGGAATCCTCCCGATGACGTCCCATAGCGGGCGGAAAGCGTAGTCCTGTTCCAACAGCATATGAACCTTCACCTTGCCGGCGCCGCCCACGTGATAGGTGAAGGGCAATGCTCCCTGCCAGCCTTTCGGCACCACATGCCCGCCTAGGTTTTGCAGGATGGGAGCCGCGTCATGCCACGAAAGCGGCGTTGAGGGGATCTTTGGCATCGCGGGCGATTCGCTCGGAGGGATGCGCTTTGATGCGGGCAGATTCGGCGTTGAAGCAACCCCCGGTGTGGTGACATCACCAGGGAACTTAAACATATACTCAACGGATCCGCGCTGAACGCCTGTCTCGGGCCGGTAAGGGCCATTTGGATACGTGTCGCCGCGATAAAAACCATCGTCCTGGGGATCGGAATAGATGATTACTCCCGCCGCCCCTCGCTGCTGCGCGATGAACACTTTCACCCCCCGATAATTCGCCCCATAGCGCACCAGAACAATTTTGCCCTTCACGCTTACCCCCAGCTTGTCGAGCTGAGCAAAGTCTTCAGGGCGGCCGTAGTTCGCGTACACAACCTCTGCCGTGATATCCGCTGAAGGCGAAGAGCCATTGAACGGCGTAACAATGCGCGGATCATTTTCGTAGCGGTCCCCAACCACGTGCTCGCGCGTCGGCCCGCTCATCAGCAACGTGCCGTTGGCGCTGAATGCCTGCACTTCGATCTTCTTTGGAAGGTTCATCCAGGCGACATAGGGAACAATCGACGTCTCAAGTCCCGCAGCCCGAAATTTAGCCGCTACAAACTCTGCCGTATCGTGGTCCTCCTTCGACCCGGCAACGTGAGGGACGGCCGTCAAAGCCTTCAAGTCTTCTCCAGCGAACTTCGCATTTGGCACAGTCAGAAACTCAGCATCCAGTTTTGACTGAGCAGAGAAGTCCTTATACCCAAAGAATCCGGCAGGTTGCTGCTGGCAGATCGCAATTGTCGGGAAAATTGTGAGAAGTACGAGACAACGCCGAATACCCTTCAAGAGCAGCTCCTTGCCGTGATCGTGGCCTGTGACCTGGGCTGCGATTCTGGCTTTGAATCCGAACCACCAGCTTACAACAGCTTCTCGCCCTCCTCTCGGTGCCAAACTCTGCTTTCCTTGTGCTAATAGGGGCCGTACAATAAGAAGTGACGCGGCATCACCGCGGCCTGGAGGAATCGAGCGAATGTATCCCGAGATTATGGTCATTCCTATGCGCGAAGAGCTTACTCGCGCCGGAATCAAGGAAGCCCGAACGGCAGAGGAGGTCGATGCAGCCTTGGCACGGTCCGGAACAACCATGGTGGTCGTGAACTCGATCTGCGGCTGCGCTGCCGGGAAGATGCGCCCCGGCGTCCGGTTAGCCTTGCAGAATGCAGTACTTCCCGACCAGTCCGTCACTGTGTTTGCCGGCCAGGATCGCGAAGCCACTGAGCGCGCCCGCAGTTATTTTGACGGCAATCCTCCAACCTCGCCGGCAATTGCCATCCTTCGCGACGGCAAGCTGGTTTACCTGATGCAGCGCTATGTGATCGAGGCCAATTCCGCGCAGGCCATCGGTCAGGAGCTGGCTCGCGCTTTCAACGAGTTTTGTGCCAGGACCACCGCATAAGTTGGGTCTTGGATACAGAAAAGCCCCGCACATTGCGGGGCTTTTCTCTGTCCCGGCCCTTTAGCTGTGACGCCTGGCTACCTCACCGTAGACCTCGACATATTCCCGCGCCGGCTTCTCCCAGGTAAACGACTTCGCCATACCGTTGCGCATGATCTGTATCCAGCTGTCTTTGTCGCTACGGAAGACATGCAGAGCGCGCTCCAGGGCGGCATAGAAGTCATCCGCAGTCTGATTCACATACTTGAATCCTGACCCAATTTTCGTGGCAGGGTCCCATTCATCGACAGTGTCATCCAGTCCTCCGGTCGCATGAACCACCGGCACCGTTCCATACTTCATGCTGTAAAACTGGTTCAGTCCGCACGGTTCATAGCGAGAAGGCATCAGGAAGATATCTGACCCGGCCTCTACCTTGTGCGCCAGTATGCTGTCATAGGCAATTTTGATCGACGCCTTGCCCCGGTATTGCTCCTGAAGCGACCGGAACAACCCCTCGTAATATGGCTCGCCCGTTCCAAGAGCCACCAGAAACACATCCCCGGTCAACAGCTTGGGAGCGACCTCGGCTATCAGGTCAAACCCCTTCTGTGTGGCAAAACGCGAAACAATCCCCAGCACAGGCATCTCGTCAGGCACGTGCTCGGCGCCAAACGCATGTAGCAGATCGCGGCGGCATATCTGCTTGCCCTCAAGGTTCTCCGGCGTGTAGTGCGCAGCGATATTGTGATCTGTCGCCGGGTTCCATTCTGTGTAGTCAACACCGTTCAGGATTCCATGAATATCAACAGTGCGTTTACGCAGCGTGCCATCCAGCCCCTCGCCAAACTCCGGCGTCTGTATTTCCTCAGCATATTTCCGGCTTACAGTCGTGATTGCGTCGGAGTAGACGATTCCGCCCTTCAGGTAGTTGAACGTGTTGTAATGCTCCACGCGGTCCATTGTGAAGACTTCCCAGGGCAGCAGCAGGCGCTCCGTCGTCTGCGGCGGGAACCATCCCTGGTACCCGGCATTATGGATCGTCAATACTGTTCCCGCGTTGCGCAGCGCGGGATCAAAGTAGTAGACCGTCCGCAGATACACAGAAAGCATCGACGTCTGCCAATCGTGAACATGAAAAATATCCGGTGCACCCAGCTGCTTGGCAGCCTCAAGCACCGCGCGGGAGAACGAGCCGAACCGCTCCCAGTTGTCGAGGTAGTCTCCTGTCGGCGTCGAATATAGCGACTCCCGGTCAAATAATTCAGGACAATCGACAAAGTAAAACTGAACGCCCTCTTGCACACCGCCGTCAAGCACGGCCGCGAACCGGTTGTAAGACTGAAAGGGCATTGTCAGGCTGCGAATCACAGCATTCTTCTCCGGCACACGCTCCCGGACCTGGCGATAGTACGGCAAATAGACCGTTGCCTGGTGCCCCAGCTTTACGACTTCGCGCGGCACCGCGCCGACAACTTCCGCCAGCCCGCCGGTTTTTACGTAGGGAACGCCTTCAGAGGCAGCAAAAACAATGTGCATAGAGGATCGTGCTCCGTTTTATTCTCTAAGATGCAGGCTCACAATTGGATGCAGGTTGAAGATTTCGGTCGCGCAAACCTGAGTCTATACCGTTCATTCAGTGAGCGTCGTTCTGATGTGAGGAAGTTTGAGACAAAAACCCAAGCTGGGCCAGAATTTTCTTGTCGACCCATCCGCGTGCGCGGCAATCGCCGGGGCTCTTGGTGATGTCTCCACGCGCACCGTGGTCGAAATCGGACCCGGAGCCGGCGCAATTACCGGCCTGCTTGCCTCCCGCGCCCGGCGGCTCGTTGCCATTGAGCTTGACCACGATCTCGCCGCACGCCTGCGCGTGGAACTTCCAAATGTTCACGTCGTCGAGGCGGATGTTCTCACGGTGGATTTTTCCGCTCTCCGCGAACGCGAAGAAAAGCTTCTCATAGTCGGCAACCTTCCCTACTACATTACGTCGCCGATTCTGCTGCGCCTCTTTGATGCGAGCAGCATCATTTCGACTGCCGTTGTCATGATGCAGCGCGAGGTCGCCGAGCGCATCCTTGCAATGCCCGGATCGAGCGAATACGGCCTTCTTTCCGCCACGACGCAGCTTTACGCCCGTGTCGAGCGAATTCTTGACCTGCAGCCCGAGGCTTTCATGCCTCCACCGAAGGTGAGCTCGACTGTCCTAAGATTGACCATGCAGCCGCGCTTTGTAGAACTGGGGGTTAAACCGGCACCGTTCCTCAGCTTTCTCCGACACGGGTTTGCGCAAAAGCGTAAGACCCTCGCAAAGAATCTGCGCGCCGCGGCCTTCACCCCAGCCCATATATCCATCGCTCTCGATGCATGCGGAATCCCGGCGAACGCCCGCGCGGAACAGGTCAGCCTTGAGCAGATGGCCGCCCTGTTCCAAGCATGCCCACGCTAGCGGTGGGGATGGCCAGCTGGAGCTGGAGCCGGCGCCGGAGCATGCATTACTGGCGCCGGGTGCGCCGCCGGTGGGCCTGAAGGCCTGCCGAAGTTCTGGGGCGCGGGATTGAATGCGGGACCTCGGTAGAAGTTATCGCCGCCGGGTCGGACCGGAGGTGTGTAGACGGGGTTCGGGCGGTAAACCAAATGTCCGCCACCGGGCGTGGGCTGGTACCACACCCCTTGATATGCCCGCCGGACCATCACGCCGGGATTAGTTCGCTCAATGGAATTCGTGAATCCTTCGCCGAGCGGCCCTCCCTGATACGGAAGGATCGAGTGCTGGATCGGGACAATGTTCCTGCCCTCATACTGGAACGCGCGCGGCTGAGCCTTCTGAACGCCGACTGAACGAAAGAACTGCGTAGCCTGCGGTCCTCGATTGACAGCGATCAGCGGCTGCGGATGAATCGGGTAATGTCCCGGATGGCGAACCCTCACAGGCCGGTGCGGGCAATGGTATCCAACCGGAATCGTCCAGATTACAGCATACGGGTACCAGTCGCCACCAAAGCCAACTCCACCCCAGCCGCAGTTGCCTGGGAACCACATCCATCCGAAGCTGTTGAAGTAGCTCCATGCGCCGCAGCGATATGGCCACCATCCCCACGGATATCCGGAAATCCACGTGTACCCAATGCCATCGTAGTAGCCCCATGAGCCCAGTCCATACGGGTCCCAATTCTCACCAACACCGGAGGGCGTCCAGCCCATTCCATATCCCGGGACGTTATACCAGTCTCCGTAAGCGTCCAGATCACTCCATGCGGGATTGTCTGGATTCCCGGTGTCGGCGCGTGCCTCGGTCGCGCTCTGGTCGAGTTCCGCCAGCGCCTCATCCCTGTCGGAGTTCCACTGGTCCCAGCTGTTGGCTGCCACGCTCTCGATCAGCTGATACTCATTCTGGCTCTCGGAATCGAACCTTGCTGTCTGATTTGTGTGGATATCAGCGGAGAGCCCGCTGTCATTGCTGATGTGCACGCTGCCGTGCATAACTGCCAGCTGCGGCGTACTGTCCAGGTCGATCCTAAAAATGCTCCCATCGTTTGGCGTTATGCTGTTCTCGCCAAACTTTACTGTGTACTGACCGGCGCGCCCATTCAATTCGTAGTAGGTCAAGCCGCTGTCTGCCTCAATTACGGTAACGGTGCTGCCGTCCGGATTGCGGCCCAGCTTAGCGATTGTGAGTGAGCTGTTCGGAGTGGCGCGCGCCACGCTTCCGTCTTCAAACTGGATCTCCGCTCGTCCCTCTTCTGAGGTAACGAACTTCATGCCCTGCACGACAGGCATATTGAGCTGCGCCTGGCTGAAGTCGATTTCCCCGCCCTGAAAAACCTGGACCGGTCCCTGCACATCGCTCAGTCGGACTGCGCGCACCTCGGTTGGAGCCGCGGTTTGTTGAAGAGAAGGCTGCACATCAGGAGGTGGAGGCGGCGCGGTGGTCTGAGTCTGCGCGAGTGCAAAGCCGCCACCCGTTACAAAAAGACCTAAAACCAGGCAGTTACCTAATAAAGTCGATCCAAAAATCGGGTGCCGCATCGTGCACCTCCCCCAAGCCCAGAACTTCACTATTAATTACAACGCGCTACACTGCGAAAAAGTTTCGTCCGCACCCGCCGATGTTCCATTCTCTGTTTTGATTGGATGACTACCGCGTCATTGACGCTTCATTCAGAAGCCTCTGCGCGCGCTCCCGTGCTCTATTCATCACCGCTGAATCGTTGACGATGGACGTGAGTTCCGGCGCGATGTTCTCAATCTCCAGCGCCCGCTTTTCCGCTACGGCCTCCTGCAACGCTTCCAGTTCGGAATCCAGCGAAAGGCGATCATAGCGATGCTCGCTTGCCAGCTGTGCCCCGATCGCCAGCGTGTAGGCCACGGACATCAGGTTTGTTGCCGCCTCATTGATCCCATTGGTGTGTGAATAGTTGAATGTGCAGCTTCCGCTGCCGTCCGGACCTGAATAAGCAAGCGTCTTCTTTCCTGTAAATGCCACTCGCTGGGAGCCATGGCAGTCGATTGCAAAGAAGTGGTATTTGCGCGCCGCATTAAATATTTCTGCCAGCACTGGATCATGTATGAGGATAGCGCGATCTACCGGTGCCGCCGCAGTATCCTCCCCTGACGGCGTGTACGTCGCTTTATATTCCCCGGTGCCGTCTTCGCGAATCTTGAGTGAATACTGCGACGGTTCAACCCTGGGGTTGGCAACGGAAAATAAAATATAGGAGCTCTGAGACACGGCGGAGGTTTGCGCCGTCGCGACTCCAGTAGCAAGCACCACAAACAGTACACCAGCAAGCTTCATCCACTTAGTCCGTCTACGCGCACAGAATAAACTGAAGAGCAGGAATCGATCACCCGATATGGACAACACGATAAGCCGACGAGCCTTCTTAATCAAGGCAACAACCGCGACCGCAGCGGCCTGCTCATGCGGTACCATTCTCGCTCAACAGTCTGACGCATTGCGCACGGCTCTGTCACCCGCCACGTACAACGGATTAGTCAACGTCGCAGCCAACCGTCTGGCATATCAATCAAGCTCTATCGACGACAACCGTACCGCCCACCTTGTGACGGACGGCAGCGGGCAGACTGTGTGGGAGTCAAAACCGGGAGGCGAGCAATGGATTGCGGTCGACCTGGGTGCGACCCTCCCAATCGATCATTTGACCATCCGTTGGGGTCATTCGTTTGCCTCTGCTTATCGCATACAAGCCTCCACCGAATCCGCGGCCAACTGTCACGCAGTAGAACATCTTCATTGGCAAACGGCTTATGAGACTTTGCGCGGCTCGGGCGGAACAGAGCAAATCCCTCTCCATGGCATTTCTGCCCGGAATATACGCCTGGTTGCGACCATTCCTTCCAATCGAACGCTCGCCATTACCGAAATCGAAGCCTGGAGCATCGAAAGTAAGTCTGCTCAGCCTGCATCCCCGCAAACCGTCGCGTCGAACGGTGCGCCCCTCACCGAGGGCTGGACCCTGCTGAGTGCCATGTTCAACGCCAGCGCCCCGGAAGAAATCTCGTCAGCGCGAAATGCTTGCCCCGGGTGGATGCCAGCCACAGTCCCCGGGACCGTGCTAGCCAGCTATCTGGTGGCTGGCGCAATCCCCGATCCCTTCTATGCCAACCAGCAGGATCAGGTATCGGAGGCCTTTTTTACCCACAATGACTTCTGGTATCGGAATACCTTCCACATCTCGGCCGTGTGCCGTGGACGCCGCCTCTGGCTCGTCTTTGAAGGCATTAACTGGAAGGCTGACGTCTACCTGAACGGGACCAGGCTCGGCAGCATTGCCGGGGCCTTCGTACGCGCGCGCTTCGACATCACGCACGCCGCGGTCGTGGGAGGCGAAAACTGCGTCGCCGTTCTTATTCATCAGGTTGATCATCCCGGGCCCGTGCAGCACAAAGTCCTCGGTGGCCAATATCGCAATGGAGGCATTCTTGGCATCGACAGCCCTACATTCCTCGCCAGCATCGGCTGGAACTGGCTGCCCACAATTCGCGGGCGAAACATCGGCATCTGGAACCACGTGCGATTTGAGACAAGCGGCGACGTTGTCCTCAACGACCCCTGGGTGGCCACTGAATCGCTTGCGCCAGATAACAGCCGTGCAGAACTCGTCATAAGGACCGGTATCACAAACAATGCCGCCACTGCCGTAGTCTGCACGCTCAGACTGGCTCTCCATGGAACGACATTCCTTAAACAGGTCACGCTTCAGCCCGACGAATCACGATCGATCGAAATCGACAAACAGCAGTGGCCTGCGCTTGATCTCGCCCATCCGCAGCTGTGGTGGCCCAACGGATACGGCGAGCCCACGCTCCACACCCTCCACCTCAGCGTGGAATACGCCGGCAAACCCAGCGACGAAAAATCCGTCACTTTCGGCATCCGCAAATTCGACTACAGCACTGACGGCGGAGTCCTCACCATCTACGCAAATCACAGCAAAATCCTTTGCCGGGGCGGAAACTGGGGTATGGATCAGGGCATGCTCATGTGCGACCGGGACGGCTATGACCTGCGCGTGCGCATGCATCGCGATATGAACCTGGTAATGATCCGCAATTGGGTTGGGATGGTTGGCCGCGATGAGTTTTACGATACCTGCGATCGCTACGGAATCTTGGTATGGGACGACTTCTGGCTGGCCAACCCCAGTGACGGCCCCGATCCGTCAGATCACGCCATGTTTATGAGCAACGCGCTCGACAAGATTCGCCGCATCCGGCGCCACGCCAGCCTGGCGCTGTACTGCGGCCGCAACGAGGGCAACCCGCCGTCTGGCATCGACACGGGCCTGCGCGAAGCGACCACTTCTCTCGACGGAACCCGCTTCTACATCCCAGCGTCTGCATCTGGGCTGGTCACGGGTCACGGCCCATACGACAATCAGGACCCCGCTTGGTACTTTGAGCACCGAGGCACAACTTTTCACAGCGAGCAAGGGATCGTCTGCATTCCACCGCTTGAGAGTATGCGTGCAATGATGCCCGGGCCATCGCTCTGGCCAATCAGTGACTTGTGGGCCATCCATGATTACCAGGATCCACGCTCCGTGCTCTACACGCAGCGCATGGAACAGCGCTATGGACCGCCAAGGGGAATCGAGGAATACTGCCGCAAGGCGCAGATGCTGAACCTTGAAACTGCCAAAGCCATTTACGAGTCGCTCCAGAGCCATCAGGGCAGCGGTCAGCTTATCTGGATGAGCCAGGCAGCATGGCCCGCGCTGATCTGCCAGCTCTATGACTACTCGTTCGAGCAGACCGCCGCCTACTTTGGCGCAAAGACCGCCTGCCAGCCGATTCACATCTTGTGGGATCAGTTCACCAATACCGTCAAAATTGCGAATAACACTCCAGACCGGCAGCATAATCTCCACGCTGAAGCCTGGATCTACGACCTTGACGGCCGCCTGCGATGGCACAGGCAGACAGATGTCAGCGCTCAACAGACGGCGGCGCAGGAGTGTTTTCGGCTCGATCTACCTGCTGACATGACGCCCGTATATTTCGTAAAGCTGGCCCTCCACCGTGGCTCGCAGCTCATCTCCGACAATTTCTACTGGGCGCCACTGCGAAACCAGGACTGCACTTCCCTCAACCATCTTCCCTCGATAAGCCTCGGGGCCTCGGCACACCATTCTGACGGCCCAGAAAATGAGGTCATGGCCGCGATCTCGAACCTCACAACCGCCGTCGCTCTCGCGGTTCGCCTCAAAGTTGTCGACGCGGCCACAGGTGAGCGAGTTCTTCCTGCCATGTATCAGGACAACTATGTCTCTCTACTCCCCAGCGAAACGCGGCAAATCAAAATCCGCTTCCCGCAGCATTCGCTAGCAAATAAAACTCCACAGCTGCGTTTGGAAGGCTGGAACATCGAGCCGCGCATAATCCACATCCAATAATTAACCTAATAACCCGAACACAGGAGACCCCAGGAATTATGGCGACTTCAGGCACGACAATCTCAGCAGCGCAGGCCGGCTCCCTCACTCTCGGAGGAGACATGACCGTACACCGCCTCGGCTACGGTGCGATGCGGATCACCGGCAAGGGGATCTGGGGACCTCCGGACAACCGCGCCGGAGCGCTGGCTACACTGCGACGGGCCATCGAACTGGAAGTCAACTTTATCGATACGGCAGATTCCTACGGCCCGTACATTTCCGAAGAACTCCTCGCCGAAGCGCTCCATCCCTATCCTGCGGATCTTGTGATCGCCACCAAGGGCGGATGGCTCCGCTGTGGCCCCGGGCAGTGGCTGCATAACGCAAGCCCGCAGCATCTTGAAGAGGCCATCCACGGCAGCCTGCGACGTCTTCGCCTTGACCGCATCGATCTCTATCAGCTTCACGTGCCCGATCCAGCGGTCTCCTTCGACGCGTCCATGGAGACACTCGCACGCCTGCAGGAGCAGGGCAAGATTCGCCACATCGGCCTTTCAAACGTCACGCTGGAGCACTTGGAGCGCGCATTCAAGATCGCCCCAATCGTCTCTGTCCAGAACCGCTACAGCTTTGCAGACCGCGAGTGGGACTACCTGCTCGACTTTTGCGATGCGAACCACATCGCGTTTCTGCCGTGGAGCCCATTGGCGCAGAACCGCGAGGCAAACGAGGTGGTGGAACGGATCGCAGCATCCCGCAATGTCTCGCCCATCGTCGTCTCGCTGGGATGGCTTTTGTGGCGCTCGCCGGTGATGCTGCCCATCCCCGGCACCTCGTCAGCGAAGCACCTGGAAGAGGACATCAGCGCTGCTGCCTTTCAGCTAACGAATGAGGAAGTCGCCGCGCTGGGCTCGGTGGTTCCAAGGCCCTTCAGCCTTCGCTGAAGAGAACCGTGGGAGCTGGTGATCAGGGTTCGGAGCGCTTCCGCCAATCATCGATTGCTTGCCGAATCGCGGCGGGCGCAAGGTTGCTGCACCGCATCTTGTATTCCGGAATCCCACCAAGCGCCTCGGCCACGGCCTCTTCCGTGATGTGGTATGCGTCGCCCACAGCCTTGCCCAGCGCCATCTCGGTAGCCATGGATGAGCACGCTATGGCCACAGCGCAGCCCATGCACTTGAACTTCACCTCTTCCACAATGCCCTGCTCAATGCGCAGAGTAATCAAAACCGTGTCGCCATCAAAAGGGCTCTTGACCAGCGCCCTTCCGGAAGGCTCTGCAACGCTGCCAGTGTTGCGCGGATTCGCATAGTGGTCTTTGACCTGCTCGCTGTACAAGGAAATTCCTCTTGCTTGAAGACTAAACCAGACGCGGCTTAGGATGAAGTCAGGGATATGCACGACGAGTTCTACAACACGGCCGCCAAGCTGGCCACTTCGGGAAGTTCCTTCGCGGTCGCGACCGTAGTTCGCGTCGACGGGTCTTCATCTGCGCGCCGAGGCTCCAAAGCCATCATCGGCTCGGACGGAAAACTCATAACCGGATGGGTCGGAGGAGGCTGTGCCGAAAGCGCCGTCCGGAGCGAGGCCCTCAAGTGCATCGAAACGGAAAGGCCTCGGATGATCACGATCGACATGAGCGATGAACAGCTTGGAATAGGAATGCCGTGCGGAGGGACCATGGATATCTTTATCGAGCCTGTTCTACCGAAGCCGGAACTACTCATCGTTGGGCATGGCCGCATCGCGGAAACGCTTGCCACCCTGGGTCACCTCATGGGCTTCGCAATCACCGTCAATGATCCCGGCGCCGAACGCTCGGCATTTCCCCATGTCGCCAAAATCGTCACTGATGACTTTGATCTGACAGAAACGCCAATCGGTCCCAAGACCTGGGTCGTGATCGCCACACAGCACAAGCGCGACCATCTCTGGCTGCAAAAAGCGCTGGAGGGCAACGCAGCTTACATCGCTCTTATCGCCAGCCGCCATCGCTCGGCGCTGGTGCTCGACTATCTTCGGCTCGCCGGCATCTCCGAGGAAAAAATTGCGACAGTCCGTGCACCCGCCGGACTGTATCTCGGCGCGGCCACACCCGAGGAGATCGCGCTGAGCGTCGTCAGCCAAATGGTCGCGCTGCGCCGTGGCGGCAGAGCCGGCGCGCAGGATAACTCAGACCACGTACAGACCTATGCTGACGTCGACGCGCTCATCCGCCAATGCGAAGCTGAAGGCATCTCCGGTTAAGTCAGACTCTCCGTTTCACTAGCCGCTCGTAGTCCTCTCTGCTGTCGATGTCGAGCAGCACGCCTTCATCGTCAACGTCTACGGCAAGCAGTTCTGCGGCGTGGCTGCTGAAGATTGTGCGAAATCCAGTATCCCCCTCAAGCCCTATCGCCTCCGGAAAGACTGTTCGATCCAACAGCACCGGATTCCCGCGTCTGCCCTCGAAGTGCGGGACTACTATCTTTGCATTGCCTTGCTTATACGCGCTGATGATGCGATCTATCGTCTCTGGCCTTACGAACGGCTGGTCCGCCAGCACAATCAGCGCGGCATCGACCTTCGAGGGCAGTGCCGCCAACCCCACACGCAGGGAGCCTGACATTCCCTCCGCGTGTCTCTCATTCACCACAACTGCCAGGTGGTCCGGAAGCTCCTGCTGAATCTCGCGCCGAATCTGTTCCGCCGCATAGCCCAGCACCAGAACAGTCTCATTGACAGCAGAATTCCGGACGTTCATCAGAGTCCGGGCCAACAGCGTGTTTCCATTGACCCGGAGAAGCTGCTTTGCTTCACCCATTCGCGAAGAGCGGCCAGCAGCCAAAACAATCGCATCAACTCTGCGATGCTCTTTCGCGTTGTCAGCACTATCCATGCGGCTTTAGGCCCTTTCCACGTGCAATCTGCGGAGGTCCCATTCCAGCGGGCATCCTTCACAAATTGGCGCCTTTCGGCAGTGCTGCTTCCCCACCTCCACAATAAGCGCGTGGAATTCATTGCAGTGCCGCGCGCGTTTCCTATCGGGCTTATCAGCAAAAGCTGCATCACCCAGCGCCTGAATCTCCGAATCTTTCACCGCGGCTGCCAACAAGGCATGACGTGTTACTACACGCCTCAGGTACTCGTCCACCACAATCGCCGGGTGCCCAAGGGCATACAACAGAATTGCATCTGCCGTCTCCGGTCCCACACCGGGAAGTTCCAACAGGCGCTCGCGAGCTACTGCAGGGCCTTCACCCGCCAGGTTTTCAATTGATCCGTCATAGCGGGCATCCAGAAACGCCACAAATGCCTTGATGGCCGCTGCCTTTCGCGTCATATAACCCGACGGACGAATCAGCTCCCGCAGCTCAGGCTCCGGCAGATCGCGAATCGCCGCCACGCTTAGCAGTCCGTGCTCGGCAAGATTCGCAATCGACCGTTCAACCGAAGTCCAGGCCGTGCTCTGGGTCAGATAGGCGCCCAGAACAACTTCGAAAGGAGTCTTTGCCGGCCACCACTGCTGCGGCCCATATGCTTTTTCAAGGCTTCTGTAAATCGCGCGCAAACGCCTGGCAGCGCCACTCATCCGCTGCCTCCGTCTTCTTTTTCGTCGCGTAGTTGCCGTTTCCAACCGAGCAGCTTAGCACGCGTTGCCGCCGACTCAGCCTCCGCAATTTTTCCCTGGTGCTGGTACAAGATGGACAGGCTGGTATACCCCAGCACGTCATCCGGATCTGCGGCAAGGAGTTCCCGCGTCACCGCAATCGCCTCGTCCAGCTTTCCTGCATTCTTCAGCGCGTGAATCAGGCCGTGAGTTGCGTCGCGAAATCCGGAGTCGGCCGCCAGGCTCGCGCGAAAACCCTCGATGGCTGCGGACAAATTGCCCTCTGCCATCCGTTCGATGGCTGCATCGTAAAGCTCTTCAGCGAGCGCTCGCGGGCCTGATGTTGAGGTTCGATTCATCCATTTTCATCATAGCCTTTTCAACCTCTGGAAGATTGATGGCAGCCACAGGAACGGACGGCGTGATATGCGGCAGGACAATAATGTCTACCCGGCGATTCTCGCTGCGGCCCTCTGGGGTCGCGTTGCTGGCGACCGGATGATACTCCGCATATCCCGACGCAGAAAGCCGCGCAGGGCGGAAGTGATCTCGTTCAATCAGGAGTCGCGCCAACCATGTTGCCCGCGCCGTCGAAAGCTCCCAGTTTGAGTCAAACTGCTTGGTGTGAATCGGCACATTGTCCGTGTGCCCCTCGATGCGAATATCGTACGGCGAGGCCTTCAATATTCTGGCAATCTCATCCAGGCTCTTCATGGACGAAGGATGAGGCACTGCCGACCCGCTGTCGTAGAAACCCGCTTCCCGCAGCGATATTACCAGACCGTCCCGTCCAATGTGCAACGCAACCACATGCTGTGCAATCTGGTTCGACAACTTGCCCTGAAGTTCGTGCTCCAGGCGGTTCAGGTCCTGCTTCACAGCAGGCGACACCGCCAGCTCGTTTCCCAAAACAATGTCTACGGGAGCAACGGCATTGTCCGGCGAAATCGCGACAGCCTGGGAGTGAGCGTCAACCTTCGCAGTCTCAAACAGCCCTAGTGTCCGAAACGCCTGGTCAATCGCGTGCGATACCTCTGCCTGCTTTGCTTTATCTGCCTGTGATGTTGCAAACAGCACCACAAACAACGCAAACATGAGCGTGATGAAGTCAGCGTACGATACAAGCCACCGCTCGTGGTTCAGGTGCGGTTTGCTTCTTCTCCTGCGTCTCATGCCGCGTCTTTCTTCGCTTCCAGGGGCTTCCGTTTCTCTTCATGTGCCGCTCCTAAAAAGCTGTACAGCTTGATCTCCAGAATGCGTGGGTTCATTCCCTCAAGAATGGACACTACACCTTCCAGAACCATCTCCTTCAGCGCCTGCTCCTGGCGCGCCCGCTGCCGCAACTTGCCCGCAGCAGGAAGAAAAAAGAGATTTGCCGCAGCCACGCCATAGATGGTTGCAACAAAAGCTACCGCAATTCCCCTGCCGACCGCATCGATGTGATCCAGATGCTGCATCACCTGGATGAGTCCCAGGACCGCGCCGATAATACCGATCGTCGGCGAGAAACCTCCAGCCGACTCGAATACCCCCGGAATCTTTTCCTCCATCTCATGCTGGTTGTCCATTTGCAGCTCCATGATCCGCCGCAGTTCATTCGGCTCCGTTCCGTCGACGGCCAGCATGACCGCCTGCTTGAGGAATGGATCCTCAATGACCACCAGATCCTCATCGAGCGAGACAATTCCGTTCCGCCTCGCCTTATTTGCGAAGTCGACCAGTTGTTTTATGACCGCCTCACCGCTCTCCCCGCGATACACAAACACCCGCACTAGGCGCCTCGCTGCCGCCGTCACGGTCTCCAGAGGGTATTGCAGCATGACTGCGCCGATCGTGCCGCCAAAGACAATCATCGCCGCCGTCGGCTGCAATATCTGGCCGACGTGGCCGCCCTCGAGCAACAATCCCGCCAGGATTCCCACCAAAGCCAGCAATATCCCCAACAAGCTGCTCGTGTCCATAGTTATCCCCTTGCCGTTGTTATGGACGCAACGCCTTGACCCAGGAGGCGTCGAGTCAAGGGTCCGCCCTGCGCCGCCTGCGCATCACCTCCGCGCTCTCCTCGTCAATCTCCTCGCCATCATTGCTTTGCGCCCCCTCAATTACAGCTCGCGCCGCGCGGGCCGGAAGCTCAGTGCCCGTCATGACATTCAATCCGCCCGGGCATAGCTGCGCCGCCTCAGCAATCGTGCGCGCGCGAAAGCCACCCATCAGTGCCGCAACCTCAGCAAGACTCTCAGTTACGATCAGTTTTTCTCCGGTAACCATCGTCAGCAGCGTGTCGGGCGCGGCGTCTGCGAACAGGATCAGATCGCTGTTCACAGCGAGTCGGGCTCCGTTCAGGCGTGTGAGTTCAATCATGTGCGCTTTCCCTTTGGGGTTTATCGGCAAAGATAGGGAAAACAAAAGGGGCACGGACACAACGGCATCCTGTGTGCACCATCGCCGCGGACATTCATCCGGAAACAGCAAAACCGGCCTCATCGGGCCGGATTTGCCACAACTTCAATTGACGAGCGGACTCAGTTCGCCTCTGCTCCGTGACACTTCTTGTATTTTTTGCCGGAGCCGCACGGGCAGGGATCGTTGCGCCCCACCTTGTCGCCCGCCCTGCGCTGCGTCACCTGCCGGGCTTCTTCACCTCCACCGGCCATGCGCGCATGCTCGAGCTCGCGCTGCTTCTTACGGCGGAACTCGCGCTCAATGGAGTCGATCGTCGTCTCCGGCGCCAAGTCTCTGTGCAGCAATGGAACGCTCTCATGGTGCCCGTTTCCGCCGGTGCTGCCATCAAAGATGGCCGATGCGACCGCCGGTGCGGCCGGAACCGGGGCTCTCCGCTGCGATGGAATCTGTACTGGCCTGCCATCAGGCCCGATAATCTGCATCAGGAACAGATAGCGCACCGTGTCCTCCTGGAACCGCGCCATCATCCCCTCAAACATCTCGAAGGACTCTTTCTTGTACTCCACCAGAGGATCCTTCTGCCCATACCCGCGCAGTCCGATCCCTTCCTTCAGATGGTCCATGTTCAGCAGATGGTCCTTCCACAGCCCGTCCAGCACGCTCAGCATGATCATTCGCTCGTGAGTGCGCATGGCCGCTTCACCAATGATCTTTTCCTTGGCCTCGTAGCGCTCCTTCAACCGCTCAAACAGCGACTCGCCCAGCTCATGCCGCGTCAACCCCGCCGTGTCCAGTCCCTCCTCGGTCATATCAAAGGCGAACAGCTCCACCAGCTTCGCCTTCAAGCCCTCCAGGTTCCACTGATCAGGATGCAGCCGCTCCGGCGCAAACTCATCCAGCAGGTCGCTCAGGATATTCGCGACGTAATCTTCGACAATCAGCTCCTTCTGGTCGAGCCCTTCCAGCAGTTGCCTGCGGATGCCGTACACCGCCTCGCGTTGCTTGTTCATCACGTCGTCGTATTCGAGGAGGTGCTTGCGGGCCTCGAAATTCTGCGCTTCCACCTGCTCCTGGGCCTTCTCGATACGCCGTGAGATCATCTTCGACTCAATCGGAACGCCCTCTTCCATCCCCAGCTTCTGGAGCAGGGTTGAAACCCACTCCTTCGCGAAGATGCGCATCAGGTCGTCTTCCAGCGACAAGAAGAAATTCGATGAACCGGGGTCGCCCTGACGGCCCGCGCGCCCGCGCAGCTGGTTGTCCACGCGCCGGGACTCGTGCCGTTCCGTGCCGATAATGTGTAAACCGCCCGCCGCAATCACATCGTCGCGCTCCGTAGCGGCGGCTTCCCCATGAATACCGTAGGTCCGGTCCCAGTTTTCCTGGGTTGTCTCGTACTCCTGCCCCTGGTAGTAGAACCGCATCATACCGGAGCCGGCCATCGGGTTAATTGCGCCCTCTGCTACGCTGATCGCGCGCGCCGCGCCTTTTTTTACCAGTTCCTGCTTGGCAACAAAATCGGGATTGCCACCCAGCAGAATATCGGTACCGCGGCCGGCCATGTTCGTCGCAATCGTCACCATGCCAAGCCGGCCCGCCTGTGCCACAATTTCCGCCTCACGCTCGTGAAACTTGGCGTTCAGCACCACATGGCGCACGCCCTTGCGCTGCAGAATCTGCGAAAGCAGCTCGGACTTTTCAATCGATGTCGTGCCCACCAGCGCGGGGCTTCCGGCTTCGTGCAGCTCGGAAATCTTGTCAGCGACGGCGTAGTACTTCTCCTTGGCGGTGCGGTACACGACGTCGGGATTCTCTTTCCTCAGAAGAGGCCTGTTCGTCGGAATTACTACAATGCCGAGCTTGTAGATGCTGTCGAACTCGGCAGCTTCCGTCTCCGCAGTTCCGGTCATACCCGCCAACTTCTTGTAAAGGCGGAAGTAGTTCTGGAAGGTAATGGTCGCCAGCGTCTGGTCCTCGCGCCGGACTGTCACACCTTCTTTGGCCTCGACAGCCTGATGCAGACCATCTGACCAGCGCCGGCCCGGCATCATGCGCCCAGTAAACTCGTCGACGATGATGATTTCGCCGTCTTTGACCACGTACTGAACGTCGCGCTTGTAAAGCGTGTGCGCCTTGATGGCCACTTCGACGTGGTGCTTCAAGTCCCAGTTTTCGGGGTCTGCAATGTTGCCGATGCCGAGAAGCTTCTCAATCTTCTCCCAGCCTTCGTCCGACACCGATATGGTCTTGTGCTTCTCATCCACCACGTAGTCGCCGGTCAGTATCTTCGTCTCGCCCTGCTCAATCTCCTCGCCCTCCTCCAGCGAAGGAACGATGCGGTTGACCCGTACGTACTTGTCCGTCGTCTGATCCGTAGGTCCGGAAATGATCAGCGGCGTTCGCGCCTCGTCGATCAGGATGGAGTCGACCTCGTCCACGATTGCGAAGTTATGCCCGCGCTGCACGCAATCCGACAGCTCAAACTTCATGTTGTCGCGCAGATAGTCGAACCCAAACTCGTTGTTCGTCCCGTACGTGATGTCGGCCCCGTATGCCTCGCGACGCTGCTCGTCGCTCAGGTCATGCACAATCACGCCGACCGTCAGGCCCAGGAACTCGTAGATCTTGCCCATCCACTCGGCGTCGCGCTTGGCCAGATAATCGTTCACTGTGACCACATGCACGCCGTGGCCGGCAAGCGCGTTCAGGTATACCGGCAGAGTGGCCACCAGCGTCTTGCCTTCGCCGGTCTTCATTTCAGCAATCTTGCCCTGGTGCAGCACCATGCCGCCGATTAGCTGCACATCAAAGTGGCGCATGTTCAGCACGCGCCGGCCTGCTTCGCGAACTACGGCAAATGCCTCGTGCAGAATCTCGTCCAGGACCTCTTTTTCCGCCTCTTCGCGTTCCTTTTCGTCCTCAATGCCCTCAAGGGTGGCTGCAATCCTTGCGCGAAACTCGTCCGTTTTTGCCCGTAACTGTTCGTCGGAAAGTGCCCGCGTCTGCGGTTCCAACTCCCCCATGGCCCGAACGCGGGGCAGCAGGCGCTTCACTGCCCGCTCATTGCTCGTTCCAAAAACCTTCGCTAAAGTACTACCGATCAACGCAATTTCCTCAGCTACCAGTGTAAATGGTAGAGAGAGAATTACCGAACTCCACCGTCACGCGCCGACCCGGCGCAATAGCCCCTTCAAACTGTTCTAGTTACTGCCTTCCTTGTAGCCGGCTTTCTGTGCATCGGCCTCTGTCATCCACTTGCCCTCTCTTGTTCTTCCATACCACCTCGAACCGGGCTTGTGATACACCTTCGAGGTCGTATTCGCCCATACCATTCCGGGCGATGGAGGCGTCCGCGCCATCTCCTCGCGATGTCGATGCGAAGCCTTCTTCCCTGCGCCGCTGTCCTCAGATGCCTTCTGCGGCTGTACCGGTTTAGTTCCACTTTGCGACTGCACGCCGGCGGCATCCCGTGCTCCCTGCGCGCGCAGCACACCAGGACTCATCACTCCAACTATCAAAAGCGCCAATGCAGCCGCCAGGCAACGTCCTCTTCGACCCAGATCCATATCTCTTCCTCTCAGCCTTCTGCCGCATCGATCGCGGCTCGAACTGCCTCGAATCTAAACCGGAATCCCTCAATCTACGCTCCGCAGAATCAAAGTTCCTATACTTCCGTAACTTGCTTCTCAGGGAAGTCATGCGCTAGGAACAGGTGGCCTCGTCTACGGCCCTGATCGTCTGCACCATCGAGGGCTGTCGGGCAAGCGCCTCAGCTAATTGGAAGCTACAGTTACATCCGCAAACACAAATCCATCCCGCTCGACAACCTCTCCATTCTCAATAGGAATCGCGGACCGGAACATGGGCCCGGCATAAGCCAGGGTGTGGAACTCGCCCCGCTCCGCGCACCGATCGACTTCAGCCGGCATTGCATCCAGCATCTCTTCGTTCAGGTCCTGCCCGGCATACTGCCGAGGCAGTTTCTTCGGATCAACGCACACAATTCGCGCGCGCAACCCACTCCGGAGCATCTCCCTCGCCAGCGCATCGGTCGGCAATCCCCACAGCGGGAACACAGGGCTCAGGCCTGTCCCCGCCAGCTTTTCCTCCCGATAGCGGCGCACGTCCTCAAGAAACAGATCGCCGAACGCCATCACCTCTATCCCATCAGCAACCGCCTGCGCGCATGCCCGGCGCATCGCAGCCTCGTACTGTTCATTGGAGCAGGGCCATGGCAAAGGAATTGTGCGCAGCGCCAATCCAGCCACTGCCCCCTGAGCTTCGAGCAGAGCACGGCGCGTTCCGTGCATGGCCACGCGGTCAAATGCAGCGTTCATCGTCGTCAGCAGTCCGGCAATCTCATACTCGCCTGTTTGCTGCAACACATGCAGCGTCCACGCCGAATCCTTCCCGCTGCTCCATGAAACCAACGCCTTCTTCTTCATAGATAGAGCCTTCCCCGTCCGGAACCAGCCAATCAACGCTAGTATACGGTCGCTGCATGGCCCTCTTGTTGCAACGGCAATCCTTTAGATCGCCGGTATACTAAGCCTTGCGCGTCCACTCAAAATTCGTCATTTCCGCCAATTCGCCGGCGCAGTTTCCCGCGCCGTCCATTCCGGAGATCGCATTTCTCGGCCGCTCGAACGTCGGCAAGTCCAGCCTGCTCAATGCCCTTCTCGGCTCAAAACAGGCAAGGGTCTCCTCCACGCCCGGCCGCACTCGCGCCATCAACTTCTTTTCCATCACTGACACCCCACAACGCCAGCAGCCGCAAATGTACTTTGCCGATTTGCCCGGATACGGCTACGCTAAAATCTCCAAATCCGTCTCTGCCGAATGGCCAAAGTTTATTGAGCCGTATCTTACTGACCGCCCCACGCTCGCGCTCTGCTTGTGCCTGGTCGACAGCAACATTCCCCCGCAACAGTCAGACATGAAACTCATCGAGTATTTGAAACATGCAGGCCGAAGCCTTATTGTCATCGCCACCAAGGCCGACAAGCTATCCGGCAACGGCCGCGCCAAGGCGCGCGCCACGCTAAAAAACGGCCTCGATGTCGAGAATGTTCTGCTCTGCTCGGCGAAAACCTCGGCCGGCATCAAGGACCTTTGGGACGCCATCCATACCGCCGTGCAGCAGCTCTAGATCTGGATGAGCAGCACTTCCCCATCAATCGCCATATGGACAGCAGCCTGAACCGCCCCTTCCCTCACCGCGGCCTCTACCGCTGCTACAAAGCGATCTGTCTCCTCTGCAGTCATCCGCAAATACCGTTGCCCAGCGAACATCCGGCCAAGGTATCGCGGTGCTGCCTCTAGCCAGCGAATTCTCCAGTACCTGCCCGCGTCGCCCTCGCCGAGCGAGATCGCCGCCAGCTCATCCAGCACCGGCAGCCAGCGCATCGGTTCGCGCTGCACGCTCCACGCCACCGCCCGCATCCCGTCATGCTCGTCGCCGGTATCAGCCGGCAATATCCTTGCCCCGCGCTTAATCAGCTCAGGCACAGTGAGCGCTAGAACATCCGGCTGGACTCCTCGCTCAACGATCTCCGCCACGGTCGCCTCGAAAGCCTTCGTCACAACCACGGACGCTGCCCGGTGCTGGCGGACTTCGTTCTTCAGAATCCGCAGCCCCTCATCCAGAGAATTCACCACGAAGTCGCACACCCCAGCCCGCAAAGCCTGTTTGGCCAGCTCAGTGTCTGATTCAATTCCCAGTGACGCCGCGCCCGCCACGTTCGCAGCCGTTACAGTTGCAATGCCCTCAGCGTCAAGTCCTCCATAAAGCAGAAGCAATCCACCCAGATCTTCATCGAGCGCAGCCAATGCTGCGAAACACCGGTACACTGCGTCGATCTTGGGCAAATCCAGCTGAGCCCCGGAACTCGGAATCATTCCCTAACTGTAAAACAAATAAAATCGCCGCCCCTGGAGGCGGTGTCTCGGATTAGATTTCGCTCTCGTCGTTGCCGCGCTCTTACCACGTCGAATACAATGTCCCGTTTGAGCCGGCGTCCTGTGATCCGCTATGAACATCGTCGATGCCCGGCTCGCTTTCATCCACGCTTTCATAGGTGTCGCTCGTGTCTGTAACCCAGGTGTCGCTCGAGTGCGTCATGGGATCGACCGGGATCGCTCTCAAGTATCCTGCCTGCACCAGATCATCGAGCGACTGGGGGGCCTTGCCCTTGTCCATAGTGTAGGCATCGATCGCATTCCTCATCACGTGCAGGTCTTCCCGCAGCACCGCCTCTTTAGCCCTCTGAATCTGGGCCGTGAAGATAGGAATGGCCAGCGACGCAAGAATCGCAATGATCGCCATCACAACGACCAGCTCAATCAGCGTAAAGCCACTCTCACGCCGCGCGTCCCGCGGTTCCGGAATTTGTGTCAGTCGCACGTCTACCAGTCCTTGTACTTCGTCCCGTCGAGCGCCGTACCGTTCGACTTCGAGTACACGTCGAATACGTTCTGGCCCCCCCACGAATCGCTGTCCGGATCATCCTGATTCGAGCGCAGCCCCCAGTCCGTATTCCCCGTCATCGGATCCACTGGAATCTTGCGCAGGAAGCGTACCTTCTTGCCGTGTACGTCCACGCCATCCACCAGCGTTTGCAGATCGGGTGGATAGCCCATGCTATCTATCTTCGTCTGGAATGCTCCCCGGTCCGCCGCATCCTTGTAAGCGTCGATGGCGCTGCGCATCTCCCATAAGTCGTACCGCAGTTCCTGCTCCTTTTCGCGCTTCACTTCAAACCGCGTTACCGGAATTGCGGCCGAGGCGAGAATAGACAAAATCGCCACCGTAACGATCAGCTCAACCAGCGTCAGCCCGTCTTCGCGTCCGAGTTTTTGCTGCAACTTCATTTGCCGCCTTCGACCACAGCCAGCTTACGGCTGAATCTGCACGATGGCCCGCGAACCCGTTGCCGGAACCGCCTGCTGCGCGCTGTTGCGGACCACCGGCCGAGTAATCACGACTGCTGCCGGCCCCGGAGCCGTCGCCTTGAAAGTAAGCACGCACACCGTTCCAGACCCGCTGACACCGCGCGCCCCTGGCGGGCGGGACGCAGAAATCGCAACGTTGCCGTCTCCTGCGTCGCGATGCACCAGCGCCACCGCCTGGCCGTCTTTGCCCAGGAAGTCCATGCCCGCGCCCGGCAGCGAATCTCCCAGGTCCACATTGATCAGGCTCAACTTCGTCTGGTCGTATTGCAATTGCATCGGGACCGAGAACACATCTGTGCCACCTGCTAGATTCACCTTGATCTGGAAAGTTGACCCCACCTTCGCCTGCTGTATCTCCGGCGCAAGATTGAGCTGTACCGGAGCGGCAGGTAAAGCCTGCTGCTGCATGTTGGCCAGCGCAGCTTGCGCCGCGCCAGCGGCTGTCGCCTGCGCACCCGCAGGTGCCGGGACAGTCTGCGTCATCGCAACCGGAGAAGCCTGCATCTGCGACTTCACTGCGGCGGCATTGTTCAGAAAGTGCAGCTCAATATTGTTCGCCGTGCCGGTGTCAATTTCACGCAGATTCATCGGATCCAGCGTTTCCGCGCGAACAATATGCGGAATCAGTAGGAAGACGATCTGGTCGTCCTGTATCGTTTTGTCATTGCTGCCAAAAATGTACTTCAGGATCGGAAGGTTGGCCAGCCCCGGCGTGCCGGACAATGTCTCGCTCGTCTCTTTCTGCAAAATGCCACCCAGAATATTCGCCTCTCCCTCCTTTAGACGAATCGTTTGGCTGACCGTTCGCTGCGTAATAATTGGCTCGGTAATGCCGCCAATATTTGTAGAACCGCTCTGCGATGTCACTCCAATATCCAGCTTCAACGTCACATCGCCGTCATAGTGGATCGTCGGCTTCACCTTGATGTTGACGCCCACATCCAGGTATTGGAACTGCGTGTTGACCAGCGAACTTACAATCGCTGTCGCCGCTCCCGTCTGGTACGACCCCGTGGCAACCGGAATCCGCTCACCGATCTTGAGCGTTGCCTCTTGCCCGTCAAGAACCCGGATCTTCGGGTTCTGTAAAATCCTGGTCGAACTGTCCGTCAACAGCAGGTTCGCCTGCGCCTGACCGATCGTTACTGCAAAGTTTGTCGCATTCAGATGCGCGAGGCTGTTCAGCGTAAGGCCGTTGCTGGTGCTCGACGAGGAAGAGGAGGAACTCGAACTGCTGGACGAAGAGCTGGAATTGCTGTTGTTGTAATTCGAAGCCTGGAATGCCACGCTCGCTGTCTGTGGGAGCTGTATGCCGATGGTTCGCTCGTAGTTGCGGCTTACTTCCAGCACCGCAACATCTAGCACGACCTCCGGCTTCGGCTTGTCGAGGTCGTCAATCAACTGCTGCGCTAGAAGCAGTTCGTCGGGAGTCCCGCGCATGATGATTGCATTCTGACTGGCAACACCATAGATCCTTGCCGTCTGGAACATGTTCCGCAATGCGGTCTGAATATCGGTAAAGTCGTTCTGCTGCGACACATTTGTCAGATAGAACGTCTGTACAGCCTCCTGTTCGAGCTCCGTCCGCTTCATGCGGCTGTTCTGCGCTACAAAAATTGTGTTCGAAGTAATCGGCTGCCAGAAGGTATCCGAGATCATGCCGATAATGCGTAGCGCGTCGTACAGATTCGTGTTCGTCAGGTCGACCTGGATCCGCTTCGAAGTGTAATCCGGGTCAAACAATACGTTGATACCCGCTGCTTTCCCCACGGTCTCGTAGATAATTTTGCTGTCCTCGACCATGTGCAGCGTCAAAGGCTCGTTAGAGAGTGGCTTGAGCTGAATCGGTCCTCCGATCTCGCTCATCTCCTGTACTTCCGCGGCTGGAAGAGGCACTTCTCCGCTCTGCGGTTGCGGCTTGCCGGCCTTTCCCTGTGCGGCCAGTTGTGTCGCGCGAATCTCCTGCGTTGCCATCTCGTTGCTCGGATCAATCTGCAGCGCCCGCAAAAACTCCGTCAGCGCACCGGTCATATCGCCCTGGCTGCGCAGCGTTTCCCCGCGACTTACGTGCAACGCGGCGGCGTCAAACCGGACCCGCTCATAAGCCGTCTTGTAGCGAAGATCCTGTGGTTTCTCCTGGTAGGCCTGGTAGTAGTCCTGGTAGGCCGTCTCAATATCGTTTCGGGCCTCGGCGGCCTGGCCATTTTTGTAAAGCTTCTTGGCGGATTGCTCCTTAGCTAGAACGCCTGAGGTTGCGCCAAAAAGGAAGAGGCCCATAACAAGAATCAGTGCCGCACTGGGCGCCCACTTCAAGATGCGTTTTTTCATGAAACTCCGGCAGGCTGGCGTTGGAAGCGTCCGCAACCGCGCCTCCAGCTGCAACTTCCATGCGCTGTAGCACGTACCCTGACGCACGTTGAGTATAGCAGCATCGGTTTGCCCCCCGCCGGGTTGCTCCGGCTGCCCGTCTCCGCGTGCTAGCATTGAGGTTCGGACCCCCAAGTATGCCCCGTCAGGCGACACATTCCAACGTTCAGGCTCCTCAAAAGAACAAGCCGCGCGACCCCGTCGCCGCTGGCGAGCGGGACGCTGCCGTCAAC
>Ga0335075_10001674_pt1 | contig 36222 bp, 28 predicted proteins | sample Lox_Sample_24_FD_206723 | JGI IMG/M metagenome (GOLD analysis project Ga0335075, IMG submission 206723) | Soil microbial communities from Loxahatchee National Wildlife Refuge, Florida, United States - Lox_Sample_2.4 | ecosystem: Environmental > Terrestrial > Soil > Wetlands | place: USA... | reverse complement strand
GCTCCATGCTGTTTTTGGCCACTAACTCTCGCCGCACCTGGTGCACCGCCAACATCTGCGGCAACCGCACCCGCGCCCATCGCCACTACCACCAGCATCACGGCAAAAACCCCCCGCCGACCACACATAACTAACCGACACTTACAGACACGAAAACCCCTACTTAGCAACAACACTGACAATGCGGTAATTCGTCGCGCGACAGAGATGCATTCCTCTTCACTGCAGGGGGATGTCGTGTCCTGGTCCGCGTTCGTTGTCGGGGCGGGGTCCAAAGTAGTGACGGTCGGCTTCGTTGATGGCGATGTCATTGATGCTGGCTTCGCGGCGGCGCATGAGCCCGTTGTCGTCGAATTCCCACAGTTCGTTGCCGTAGCTGCGATGCCACTGGTGGCTGCTGTCGTGCCATTCGTATTGGAAGCGTACAGCGATCCGGTTCCCGTGAAATCCCCACAGGCTTTTGCGGAGCACGTAGTCGAGTTCGCGTTCCCATTTGGTGGTCAGGAATTCGACGATTGCTGGGCGGCCGGACAGGAAGTGGTCGCGGTTGCGCCACACCGAGTCGGGGGTGTAGGCGAGGCTGACGTGATGTGGGTCGCGGGTGTTCCAGGCGTCTTCGGCTGCTTGCACTTTGTGGATCGCTGTGGCGGTGTCGAACGGCGGGAGCGGTGGGAGTTGCTCCGTCATTTTGGGCTCCTTCCTCGTTGATGCTTGTCGGTGACGGGTCTGCCCGCGTTGACCTCTGGGCGCACCGCCAGCCAACGGTGTGGATTGCGGGCCACGGTGGCTGGCGGGACCCGATGCCCTCTAGTTCTGATGGGTTTTCAGCGCGACGACCGGCCAGTCATTGTCGACGTGGGCCATGACGTTGAAGTAGTTGGTCAAGATGTTGAGCGCCAGATTGGCCACCAGTTCGCCGATCTCTTCTTCGGTCACCCCGGCTTCGCGGGCGGTCTTGATGTCGACCTCGTCAACGTCGCCGGCGTTGTCGGCGATGGTGTTGGACAGCGTCAGCAAGGCAGCCACATGGGCGTCCTCGGAGTCACCCCGACGCGCCCGGTCCAGCTCGTCGGCGTCCAGTTTGGCGATGTTGGCGCCGATGTACGTGTGCGCAGACAGGCAGTACTCGCATCCGTTCAGCTCCGCGGTCGCGATCGCCAGCCGCTCACGCACCGCTGGCGCCAGCACACCGCCGGCAACTGAGCCCGACAGGGCCAGATAGCTCTGCAGCAGGGTGGGGCTGTTGGCCATCACTTTGGTCATGTTGGGAGTCAACCCCAGTGATTTGTGCACCTGGGCGAGCAGGCCGGCGGCCTTGCCGGTGGCGGCCTCGGGCTCGACGGGAACAAAGTTGGTCATTTGGGATTCCTTTCTCAATCCGCCTAACGGATCAGTTGCTTCTCGCCCGCTTTTATTCGTATAAAAAACGAGCGCTTTCTTCAATTCTTTTCGGCTCCCGCAGCGTATGAAACATTATTATTCCACGACTTGGACTTGATCGAAATCCAAAAGATCATCAAGTGTGCAGCAAGTACCACGGGAACGTAAAACGTATAGATATACCAAGCGGTACTCAGGTTGAAGCTCGGAACGTTCAACTGGAAGACGCCGCGCACTCCGTTGAGCAGGTCCACGAGTCCCCATACGTTGGTCAGCCACACGAGAGCAACGGCAACGCGCCAGTTGCTCCGCAGAGCAAAGATGGAAGCGAGGGCAAGCGCCGCTGTTAAGAGATCACCGTAAGCAGCAGCGGAAAGGAACGCTCTGGGCAGTTTCGGATCGACCATTTCCGTGACCAATAGAGTCATTCCCACATAGCGAAACACATGCACAAAGAGCAGCCGAATTAGGGCAGAATTACGCGAAAGCTTGGTCAGGTACGGCCAAACGTACCACTTTGCGACAATGGCGTAGACGACAAAACTTATTATGAACTGCATCCAGAATATCGTGTCGTTATCCATCGCGAGTCGTATGCCCATGAGTTGCCTTTCATTGTTCGTTTGTCGATCCCGGTAAGCGTCCGGGTCGCGGTCTTTGATGCCGGAGGAGTCGCCGTTGAAGGTTCCCTTGACGCGTTTAGGCGCCCAGTGGCTAGTTTCGTGACTTTGTGCGCCGGCCAAGTTGGCTGTGTCGGCGACTTGCCAGTCGTTGACGGTCGCTGTGGGTCCACCAGATCGGCGGGCAGGCCAGGCGAAAGCGGTTGGCCCGTTCGCACGCGGCGTGGCCAGTCCCGGTTGGCCACCGCGGGTTTGGCCAGGGCGACGACGTCGGCGGTGTGCAGCACTGGGTGCTGCCGCGGTGGCTCCGGAGGCGATGACGACTGCCCTGCTGGTTGCATTGAGGTGCGGCCAGAAATCGTCGATGTGGTGGTGGTGGCTAACGGACACGACGACGCTCCTCGACGGTGAGGAATCAGACCGGCGTGCAGGGACTACGCGGTACGGTCTACGCGCTCGCCGGCGCGCCGGGCCGAGGCGCAGAAGATGAGCTCGATGGGCAGGTCGACCAGTAGGGCGCAATCCATCCCGAAGGCCAGATAGGAACCACTCCGGACAGGCTTCCGAGCCGCCCGACCCAACGGCAGCATCGCGCCGTTCATGAACACCCAGGTACCCGCGCCATAAGCCACGCCGAGAACGTAGGCATTCGCCAGGGTATGGGCCCAGGGGGAGATGATCAGTGCATAAAAGACGATCAGCATCACAGCCAGAGTCGCGGGGCTGGCCAATCCCAAGGTGGCGGTGGCAATGCCCTGCGCGCCAGTGGCGAACGCTGCATTCCCGAGCGGCCCGCCGGCGATGTAATGCGACAACGTCTCGACGTTGAACCTGCCGACGATCACCACGAACGCGAACGCCGCGCCGGAAATTGCGGCGACCCGGGCGGCCATCACCACCGCACGCCACGACCACCGCCGTCGCGATCCCGCGGGGCGACCGCCACCAGTCGGTGCCAACGAGTAATGGGTCGTCGCAGCTGAGCTCCTCACAACAAGACGGGGCGCCAGTGATCGACATAACGAGTCATCAACATACACACGCATTAGATACCTTGTCAAAGAGCCCTATTTTGCCCTGTCAGATGCGCGTCACTATGCATATCCAGTTCTACTACCTAATGGATGAAATGAACCTATGAGCGTCAGTGACGGACCTCCGTCTTTACAGCTCTTGCAGCAGGCGGGGTTTCCGATGGGAGGCGAACCCTCGCTCGCGTTGGACCTCGTCGACACCCTGGTGACCGTCACCGATCCCGCCACCGACCTGATCGCCGACCCTGCCCAATTCCGGCGCTGGTGGGAACTTCAGGCCGCCCGGTTACCGGCGGCAGGCGAACCGACCATCCCCGACGTCACTGCTACCCGCCGTTTACGTCATGCCATCCGTGAGGCGTTCGACGCCCACCTCGCCGCTAAAGCACCGCTGATGACCTCGGTAGACGACATCAACGCCGCCGCCGCCGCGGCGCCCACCAGCACCCGCCTCGAACTGCGCGACAACACACTGCACCGCAGCACCCGCTGGCATTCCGAGCACGGCGGACACCCCGCACTTGCGGCAATCGCCGAAGACGCCATCACCGTGCTCACCGACAGTCAGTTACGCGGCCAACTGCGACGCTGCGCCAACCCCGCGTGCTCCATGCTGTTTTTGGCCACTAACTCTCGCCGCACCTGGTGCACCGCCAACATCTGCGGCAACCGCACCCGCGCCCATCGCCACTACCACCAGCATCACGGCAAAAACCCCCCGCCGACCACACCTGACTAGAGACTGTCCCGGTCCTGATCGCACCCCACAACGGAGGATGGCGCAATGTCGCTACACGATGAATATTTCACGGAATCCGAATTCACCGTTCGACTCATCACGATGCGGTCGAAAAAGCCGTTCGCTGAAGTCACCCGTGAAGTCGAGCGCCTGTTTCAGCCCTATGACCTTGACAAGCTCAGCAACCTGGCCGCCAGCGGTGACCCGCAGAAGTTCCTCGCCTACGCCAAACAAGTCGACGGATCAGCCGGATTCGGAATGTTCTTTCAGCTGGACATGGGTTCACTGATGAGGCCCGGCGACATTTTGATGGAGTCGAAGCTCTATCTGATCGGCAGTGTCATCACCGGGCAGGGCCTGTTCCGGTACTCCGGGGTTGCAGGCTTGGGGGCGCCGGTGCGGTTTTGTGTATCTCAGCGCGTCGGCGAAGACACCAGGATCGACATCGATCGCCCGACTTCTTTCCATAGCCAATTTCCTGAGCTCGACAACTCTACGGTCCCTGCCGAAAAAGATGCCCGCATGCTCCCGCTGCTGGCGAGAGTCGCCGGAATCCGATGGCCGGACGCGTAACTCGATCTGCGCACTCGCCTGATGAAGTCGAAATCAGCGGCTCGTGTCCTCGTGTTCATCTACGTACTAGTAGTTACAGTTCCTGGGGAGATACGGGGAGGCCCGACGAGTGTGCACGACGCGGTCAGCGAAAGACGCTCGGTCCGTGCGTTCCCTCACCGACCGATCCCTGTGGAAATCCTCTACCGCGTGTTAGATGCCGCACCGGCTCGCACTTCGCTGCCTTCTACGAGCCGTTTCCAGCAGCTCGTCGGCGTCGGAGCTGACGTTGTCTGGGCGGCGCGGCCATCGAAACCACCAATGCCGTAAAAGCGATCTCAAAGTCTGCGCCTCGCACGCGTTCACGCTAAGCAGTTCCACCGACACTCAAGCGGCCGCGCCCCGTCGGCGGCCACGGCACTGGCCGCACTTGGTACACCCGATGGTCCGACCGGTTGCGCGACCGCCGATTTCAACACCGTCCGGACCTCGCTGACTTTGACGCTCGCCAGCTCGGCGATCGCGGTCAAAGTTTCCCGCGATCCACCATCTGCGACAACGCCGCTGCGCCCGCCTAACGGTGCTCGTGCCGACGCCGCTCATCCTCTGCGTGGATCTCGGCCATACGGCCCTGCTCCCACTCGTCAACGGCTGCTAGCCGGCGAGCTCGATCAGAGACGATGCCGCGTATCGACGTTGAGTCGCTCGCGTTCCTGCCGGGCCTCGTTGGCCCGAGCTTGCGCTTCGCGAACCTTCTTGCGCGCTTAGTTTTTCGAGTTGATATTCGCCATGGGCCGAACCTTACGGCGCGGTCACCCGCGTCTCTACCGTCACCCACAACATTCCCTGTCCCCATTTGTCCACATGCCTGGAAGTACGTCCACAACAACCCAGCGAGCAACGTCAAGCCCCCCAAACTCCCCCGGACGCGAAGGAAGGTATGGAGGCCTGACGAGATCCAAACCTTCGTCACGTCGGTACAGCACGATCGATTCGCCGCATTTTTTTGCTCAAGCTGACCACCGGAATTCGTCGCGGCCAAATTTGTGGTCTGAAGTGGTCGGCCGTAGACCTTGAGGATGGAAAGGTCACGGTTCACGACGGTCGTGTTGTCGTGAAAGACCTTGCGCGCGAGAAAGATGGCGCTAAGACCAGGAACGCCGACCAGACGATCTCAATCGATCCTGCCACCGTCGCGGCCTTGCGTAGATGGCGCAAGATTCAGGACCGCGAGCGCGAGTTCTTCGGCAGCGACTACCAACCCGGCGACTATGTATTTACCTTCAACGATGGCCGGCCCCCGCACCCCGACACGAGAAGGAAGCGCTTCGAGCGCCTCGCCGCCGCGGCCGGTGGAAGATACCAGCGTGCTGATCGCGCCTCCTGGCTTGGGCAAGACGGTGATTGCCTGCGCCGCCATCGCTTCCCGCGCTACCTCGGCCCTCATTCTGGTCGACCGCAAAGCACTGGCCGACCAATGGCGTGACCGCTTACAGAAGCATCTCGGATTCAAGTGCGGACAGATCGGAGGCGGGCGATCCAAAACCACCGGCATCATCGACATTGCACTGCTACCCACCCTCGCGCGCCGCGACAACATCGAAGCTCTCACCGCCGGTTACGGTTTCGTCGTCATCGACGAATGCCACCACATCGCCGCCAGCGCGTTCTTCCACGTCCTCAACCGAATACCCGCAAAATACTGGCTCGGGCTCACCGCTACACCCGAACGCCGCGACGGGCTTGAAGACCTCATCTACCACCAACTCGGGTCGCATCACGTCACCCTCGAAGGCCCTACCGCCGGCCAACTCCCCTCGGCAGGCGCCGACCTGCTCGCGCCGCATCCCCTCCTACACGTCCATCCCACCCAGTTCCGCTACACCGGGCAAGCCGATCCCAGTGCGCCAGGCGGAATGGCCGAGATCTACCGAGCCCTCATTACCGACGAGGCCCGACTCGAGCAGATCATCGCTGACGTCCTCTCCGCTCACGCCGACGGCGCCAACATACTCATCCTCACCACATGGATCGATCACCTCAACGCCATTGCCGCACGACTCCACCCGCCGGCAAAGATGTCGTGGTACTGAGCGGCCAGATGAAGGCGCGCCAGCGCCGCGAGATTTCCCAGCAACTCGCCAACCACACCGCCGAAGCCGGGCCGTTGCTGATCCTCGGCACCAGCTCATTCATCGGCGAGGGCTTCGACTGCCCGGCCCTGGACACGCTGTTTCTCGCCGCCCCAATCACATTCAAGAACCGACTCGTCCAATACGTCGGGCGCATCACCCGGCCGTACGCCGCCAAGACCACCGCAACCGTGCATGATTACCACGACGAACTCACTCCGGTAATCGCCTCTTCACTGCGAAAACGCGCGCCCGGCTACACCAAACTGGGCTTCCCCGACCCCAAAACACTGCTCTGATAGGCCTCGCCGGCCAGCACAGCCGACAAGAGGTTTCGGTCGATGTCACGTTTTCGCGGATTTTCGAGCCGATCTAGCAACACTTGTCCCTCAACTAATTACTAGCTAAGTCCGGCCCTAGCAGCGGCCTTAGCAGCGAGATCGTGATTGATCCGGATAGACCAGCAAAGGCTAATGTGGCCAAATCCGTGGCCAACGGGTATGAAAATGACCCCAGAGGTCACACCTCTAGGGCCATTTCCGCTGGTAGCGGGGACAGGATTCGAACCTGCGACCTCTGGGTTATGAGCTAACCGGTCGCCGTCTCCCCCGGCGCGCTCGGTCTCATTGCTGCACGTCAGCCAGGGTCAGCGGTCTGAGCTGTACCGCCCTTTTGCGCTCGGTCGCATCTGTTTCGTCGCCTTTGGTGTCCAAATCCGTGGCCAAGCGATCAAGCGACAGGTGCACGTCCCCGGTCGCGATCTAGGGGGATTTGCAGCGATCGCGCCGGGGAGTCGCCGGATCGGCGACGTAGGCATCGCAGGCTGGGAGGAACTTCGTTCTCACCACGTCCTTGAAAGTCACTCGGTGCTCAGCTCTCAGTTTGCGGTAGTTGGCATCGGATGCAGGGGGGGTGGTCTCGAACTTTACGGCTGAGGCCCGGCGTCCTCGGCCTGGGCCTGGGCGTCGAGGTGATCCAGGTGCTCCAGGAAGGCGTCGCCCTGGTCGTGTACGGTCACCCGTCCAGCCGCCACGTCGTCGTCGACTTCCTTTTCCCGCCGCTGCCAGCGGTCCTGCCAGAACCACCGCTGGTCGGCGGGAATCGGCAGCGCCGGCCGAAGCTCGAGCACCCCGTCCTCACGCTCGGTGATCTCGACTTGAGCACCTAATTCGTCGAGGTGCAGCCGCCGACACACCTCGGCCGGCAGCGCAACGACACCGCCCCCGTGGACCGCCACAAAACCATGAAAAGCCATTACTTCCCCTTTGTCAGAAACCGGCTGGCTGCGGCTCCAAATGGTCTGAATTTGCGCCAAGCAGCTCGGTTAATCATCGGCCGATGTCAGCAGTAACATTGTGGTGTGATGACAAGCGGCGAAGACATCGGTATCCCCTCCGATGGGGCCGACGCTGACAAGCTCGACCAATTGCTGCGTGGGATGCAGGCCATCGACGTTGAGGTTCTACTCTCCGAGGAAGCGTGGCGATAAGCCAACTTGATTGTCATCCGGGTGCGTCATCGTCGATACCTCGGCGCAGCGTAGGAGTCCAACGTCGGCAATCCGGGTGGGAGGAGGCCCAGATACAGGGGGCATCTGGCAACAGTGTCCTGTCAGGCCAAACGCGCATTTCGAAGAGCGGATTTACAGTCCGTGTAGAGCTGTTTTATGGCGTCCCAGCGAAGCCCACTCACTAGAGCGACCCGCACAAACAATCCCAGCGTGTCCCATTCTGAATCCGGTGATTTCGCTCGGGTTGGGACAATCTCGGGTTGTGACAATGCAGTGACAAGTTCGGGGTCCACGACCAGCGCTTCGTCTAAAAGCAGTATTTCGTCATCAGATGATCATTGCCGTATCGAATAGCCGGAGGGATCGAATAGCCGGAGGGTTCGAACCGGCGACCTTCCGCTTTTCAGGAGCACGTTTCGGCATCGTCCCAGGTCGCTGGTTCCCACCCCGAACCGGTGACCTGCATGTTCTCCGGTTCGGTCGCACCCACCGGTGCGGCTTGTGTGTCACTCCTGTGTCACGTCGTGTCACATCGAAAAGTACGCCGCACAGGAGGCCCCCTGAGCCGTGCTTGCGTTCGTCAGCTCATCTGTCGGAGGTACCGCTTACCCTCCGCGTATGGCAGTCGTTCCGGTCCAGTGTTGGATGCGCACGTTCAAGGTCGAGTTTGCCGGCGGCGCCGCATCGTGTTTCGCCATCAACCATCGAGACCGGCAGTGGCTGGTGACCGCCAAGCACGTAGCCGACGCCGCGGTGAAGAACGGCGCCGCTGCCCTCACCCTCACCGGTGAGAACGGACTCAACGTCGAGTTGTCGGGACCGCTGGTAAACGTCCCCCTAGTCCAAGAAGGGCCGGATGTCACCGTGTTCGACCTCGGCGGCAAGAAAATCGTTCGCGACGACATGACACTGGTGCCGTCCGCCGATGGGATCCAGCTCAGCCAGGAGGTGTTCTTCCTCGGATACCCGTTGCCGGGCACCCTGCCGCTAATGGGCCGGCTCCCCGCCGTGAGGCACGGGATCCTATCGCAGCGGGCGCTTCTGAACGGAATCACTACCTGGATCATCGACGGCCACAACCTGCCTGGATTCTCCGGCGGTCCGCTCGTGTTCGCCGAACACGGCGGGGCGGGTTCGACGTGGCACGTTCTGGGAGTCGTCCACGGGTACTGGCCGCACCGGATCGACGTCGAAGTCGCCGGCGCCGCCATGCCGGCCGGTGTCAGTTTCAAGGTGCCCACCAACGCCGGCCTGGTGGTCGTCTACGACATCCAGCACGCCATCGACGCGATCAACGCGTACGTCGACGCCGGGAACTGAATCGCGCCGGAACGACTCGACTCAATCGCTGAGCGCTACGGTGTAGCTGCGGATTACGTGGGCTGTTCAAGGCGCGGGCCAGACCACCTGCGCGAACCGCGTGCCGGGATCAATCACCACCACCGCCTTCTTCGCCAGTTCCCTCGCGGTTGAGGTACCGCCCGTCCGAAGGTAGCTGCGCACCGCCGAGACAGGGTCCGCCGCCGCTGAGACCTTGAGTGTGCGGCCCAACAGGTCAACGCGCCGGCCCACGAAGTCGTGATCCTCCGGGTGCCGGCCGTGCTCCGAGACGCCGAAGTCCTCCACGCCGCGGCGCCGGTACGGATAGCCGATCGCGGGATCCTCCGCGTAGAACGTGTACACGTCGAGGTCCTTTACACCGTTGGTGCCGTTCACGTAGTGGAGCGCGGCGCCCTGGCACAGCGCGGTCAGCAGGATCCGGTCGCGGTAACCGGCAAGGTGCGGCTTGCGGCTGAACAGCCCTTCGCGATCAGCCTCCGCGATCCGGGCCAGACGGCGCAGATGCTCGTCCGTCAGCGGCGCCATGGACCGTTCGACCATCACCCTCCGCAGTTTAGAGGTGCTACTCCGTCGCCTCAGAGCGCGCGCACGGTCACCGTGTAGCGCGATTCGCCGGGTTCCTCGCGGTACGTGATCTGCTTGATCTGTTTGTCGTCCTGGTAGAGCCAGACAGTCGAAAGATCACCCAGGTGGTCGATCGACGACCGGTGCGCCCGCACGGGCTTGTTCTCCAAGACATCCGCGATCCCGCCGAGGATGTTGGTCGCATCTCCGCCCGGCGAGCAGGTGATGACCTCCAGCGCCACGCCGCCGTCATCGATCGGGGCGAACCCATGTTCCTGGCAGGCACGCTGCGCGGCTTGCAGGAGGGCGCGGATCCTGTCCGCCTGACCATGTTTCGCGTTGAAGACGGAGAGTGCTTCGTTCTTCAACGGTGGCTTTCCCTGCACCTCGAAACGGATCGAGTTAGCGGCTTCGACTAACGGTTCCTGCGTCGCCTCGTGGTCGGGCATCGACAGCTCCTTCCCAGCCTGTGATCGAGTCCCCGGTCGCGGGAAACCGAACTGCACGTTCGCGCTCAGCTTGCCAGTGACCGCCCACGAAGTGGGCTATACCCGCGCGGGATCGCAGACGCCGAACTGTAGAGGTCGCCGCCGCTGCGGTCATCTGCTGTGTCGGTGCCTCGTGCCATGCTCCGGCCATGACCGAGGCCACCCCCACCGAGCGGTGTGCCTGCCCGGATGCGCATCCCACCGTGGACGGCCGGTGCGTCGAGCCGTCGATCCGTAGCGAAGATCCGGATGACCCGACGCTCGCCAAGTGCGACTGGTGCGGCTGCTGCATGGCCGACTGCCCCGACGTGCATCCCGACTCACTCGAAAATAGAGGTGACCAGATGCTGGTGAGTGGCTGCGATCTGGTGTCAGGCGGCGTGGGTGTGTGGTTGGAGGGTGACGTCGTAGCCCAGTGCCTGGAGTTGTTTGATGGCGCGGTTTTTGGTCTGGTCGGGATGTTGGCGGGTGTAGTAGTTGGGTCCGGGGTCTTGGTAGAAGGCGCCGTTGGTGAGCATGTGCCAGGCGCAGGTGAGCATCTTGTGTTGCAGGGCGACGACGGCGGTCTGTCCGGCGGCGGATTGTCGGCGCGATGTCTTGGCGGGTTGGGTTGGTCGTCGTCCGGCGATGCGTCGGAAGCGGGCGCCGAAGTAGGTGTTGGTGCTGCGCGAGGCCGACAGCGCGGCCACCCCGAGTGCGGCTTTGAGGTGGCGGTTACCGGGCTGGGTCTTGGCCGATTTGATCCGGCCAGCCGATTCGTTGCTGCCCGGGCACACGCCGGCCCACGAGGCCAGCTGAGCGGCGGTGGGGAACACGCTCATGTCGGCGCCGGTCTCGGCGATGAACACATCGGCCACGACGTGTGACCAGCCGGGGATGCTGATCAGGAGTTCGCGGGCGAAACGAAAGGGTTCAATCACCCTCTCGATGCGGGCATCGAGGCGGGCGATGTCGGCTTCGTGAGCGTCGATGCGGTCCAGATACAGCCGCACCATGAACGCGTGGTGGTCTGTGAAGCGTCCGGCCAGCGCCTCGGTCAAAGCGGGGATCTTCGTGCGTAGCCGTTGTTTAGCAAGGTCGGCCAGCACGGCCGGGTCGCGTTGGCCGGCGATGAGCGCTTCGAGCATGGCCCGCCCTGACACCCCGGTGATCTCACAGGCCACCGATGACAGCTTGATCCCGGTGTCTTCCAGTAGCGTCTCCAACCGCCCGATCTCCTTGGTGCGGGCCGCGGCGATGGTGGCCCGGGACCGGGTCAGATCGCGCAGCACCCGGACGGGTTCGGGCGGCACGAACGAGGCGCGCACCAGCCCATGGGCGCCCAGCTCGGCCAGCCAAGCCGCATCGGAGACATCGGTTTTGCGCCCAGGCACGTTGCGCACGTGGCGAGCGTTGACCAGCATCACGTTCAAGGCGTCCTCGAGCACGAAATAAAACGGCTTCCAATACGCCGCGGTCGACTCGATCACCACGCACGTGACGCGTTCAGCGATCAGCTGCTCGCGCAGCGCCACGATGCTGCCAGTCATCGACGTCCATGTCGTCACCGTCGATGACGTGGCACGCCGACCCGCGCCCTGCACCCGAACACAGACTTTGGCGTCCTTTTTCGACACGTCGACGCCCGCACACCGCGGATGGATCACCTCCATGACAGCACATCCCCTTCCGCACATCGAATCCTGTTGTAAATAGGCGTGTTTCGGGGAGGACGGGTAAAGGCAGAAGACTCACTCGCGTGCTCACAGGCAACAATCCACATCCCTCGCACAAACGCTCGGGACGTCCTCCAACCCCACGCTCTAGAGACGTGCTCAATGGCAACAAGGCGGGAATGGGGTCGCCGAAACACCCTCTAAGCGTCGACCCCGATGATCACCAACACAACCGCACCAACGCGCCATTTTCATACCCCACACCGGGGCGCAGCCCCTTGACCGCTCCGAGCGGAATCCGCGTCCGGTCCCCGGCTTGATGGTGATAGTGGAGGAGTACGTCAACACTTTGCCGGAGGGGAAACAGCGCGAGCTGCGGGACCTGGAGGCCCGGGGCGAACTGCGGATCGCGCCGCAGTCGGAGATGCGTATTCCGGACCCGGACCGGATCAGGATCCTGCGCAGCGCATTTCGGCACAGCGTCGACTATCCCGACGAGACCGAGTGATGAGCGTGTCGGCTGCAGCCACACGACTACCTAATTCACGCCGAGCGCCTTCGCAGCCTCGGCCAGATCCGTCACCTGGAACAGGTCGGTACCGTACCGGCCGGGCCACGCGACGTACAGCTTCGACTTCCGCGCCCGCGCTCGTGCGACCGCCTCTCGGACCTCCCCGCGGTCCTTGACCCAGTTGAGCTTTCCGCCGGCCAGCTCGAATTAGCAGAGCCCGGACTTGGCGTGAACCGTGACCGACGGAGCTCGAATCTGGCGGTCGGGGCGCGTCCACCTCGGCGCGAAACCAGTCGAACCGGACTTCCAGCTGCTACCGAACCGCCGCAATCCGAAGCGGCTTTCACATCGTCGCCGCTAGAGTCGGCGGATGGCACGCCCGCCCCGCTGGCAAGCGACGCTGGACGCCAGCGTCGAGGAAGCATGTCTGGCCGTCAGGCTCTACAACGACCCCGCGGAGAGCCGTTCCTTCGAAGGCTTCGTCATTCACATGCACCTGGCTTGGCTCTACCTGCTGCACGCGGAGTTCATCCGCGACGGGATCGACTACCGGTACTGGGATCCGCAGTACAAGAAGCGTCTACTTAAAGTCGACGGCGAGCCCAAGACCTGGGAACTGGAACGCTGCCTTCGCGAACGCTGGACCGACGACGCCGACGTTGTGCGCGCGAACCTCAAACTCTTCATCCGCCTGCGAAATCGACTGGAGCATAGGCACGCTCACGCCGACGCTGCACTCACGGTCACGCTGTCGGGGCACTCCCATGCACTTCTACTCAACTACGAGCAAGAGCTCACAAGCCAATTCGGAACCGATCATTCTCTGGCCGTGCGGCTCCGCATCCCTCTCTTCGTCGGCACGTTCAGCCCGCAGGGGGAGCAGGCGTTGCGGCGGCTCCGCAAGACTCTCCCCACCGACCTTCGCGGCTTCCTCACCGACTTCGAGTCCGGGGTGGACCCGGCCGTGGCACGCGATTCTCGGTACGAGTTCAGACTCCGAGCGACCGTCGAGTTGGCTCCCAAGGATCCGGATGCCGTGGCCGTACAGTTCACGCGCTACGACGACATGACAGAAGAGGAACGCACAGCTGTCGAGGAGATGGGGCGCAAAGGACAGGTCATAGTGAGGGACCGCAAGCAACCGGTCTCAGGACTCGGCCGGCTGATGCCGAAACCCGCCGCCGCGGAGGTAGAAGCGGGGATCCCGTTCATGTTCAACGTCAGCCACTTCACGTCAGCCTGGAAACGAGGAGGCGTTCGCCCGTTACCCGGCGACCCGAATCCGGATCGTACGAACCCCGACTTCTGCGAATATGACGAGCCCACAGGGTCGTACCGGTACACGCGGGCCTACGTCAGCCACCTAATAAAGCGGTGTGGCACCACGGAGGGGTTCCGCGAAGCGACGGGCATGTCGCCCCGCACCAAGCCGACGGAAACGGACGTTGCTGCGGGTTGACCGGAGGCGACGGGAGGCGGCCGCCTTCGGTAAGCATGTGGACTACGCCGCGGCGTCGCCCTCCGTGATCCGCACCAGCTCGCGCATCGGCACGTGTTCGGTGGCCTGCCGCAGACCCTCAGCGAGCTCCACAAGGTCACCACGCACGACGTGCCAGCCGGCCCGTCTGGCCTTCGTCAATGCGACATGCACCGATGCCCGCACGTGTGCGGCGATTTCCTCCAACGCTTTGCTCCTCGTTTGAGTGAAATAGATTGAACCACATAGCCTTTTGAGACAGCGTGAAAGTCCCGAGGCCAGGATTGGAGATCGACGTCAGAAAGTCATTGCGCCGTTTGGCCCGCCAAGTCGATCATGAAATCGCCGACCGCTCGAAGCGGCGGCGAAGGGTGACAATGACCGCCAACGCTTTGACTATCCGCGATGACGTCGTGTGTGTCGGTGTCATCTGAAAACTGACCCCGTGTCGTGGAAAGCCCAGCTGTGCTGCAGGTCGCCACCGGCACCGGTTGCGGTCGGAGCTAGCGTCGCCTGCCAAGGCCAGGTAGACCGCCACTGGTTGTCCACACGCTGCCGCCGCCTCTCGGCTGTTTCCCCTTCTTGGACTGCTTCGCTGCCGCCTTCCGATTCCGCCGCGATTCGCGCCGTTCCATTTCGATTGTGTAGAGCGTGGCCGCAAACTTGCCGGCCCCTCGGCACCCGTGTGGTCCGGCACCGTGGGGTGGAATGAAATTGGCATCGAAGTCTCGGTAGCAGACTGGGCAGTAGGTAGCGCGCGCGTAGTAGTCGGGTGGCTTCAGGTCCGCTGCCTGCGTTTTGGCTGTCAACGGCGGTCCAAAATTGACCCCTTTTCGACGGTTGAAAATTGACCCCCTTGGTGTTCATTCTTCGGTTGTTGACCCGGGGACGCGCCCGAGGTCGCGGTCTTTGATGCGGTAGGAGTCGCCTTTGAGGGCAATGACTTCGGCGTGGTGGACAAGTCGGTCGATCATCGCGGCGGCGACGACGTCGTCGCCGAACACCTCGCCCCAGCGGCCGAAGGGTTTGTTGGAGGTAACGATCAGCGAGGCTCGCTCGTAGCGGCTAGAGACCAGCTGGAAGAACAGGTTGGCGGCTTCGGGTTCGAACGGGATGTAGCCAACCTCGTCGATCACCAGCAGCGGGTAGCGGCCCAGCCGGACGAGTTCTTGTTGCAGTGTGCCGGCGTGGTGGGCGTCGGCAAGTCGGGCGACCCATTGGCTGGCGGTGGCGAACAGCACGCGGTGGCCGGCTTGGCAGGCCCGGATAGCGATCCCAATGGCGAGGTGGGTTTTGCCGGTGCCCGGTGGGCCGAGGAAGACGACGTTGTCGCGGGCGGTGACGAAGTCCAAGGTGCCCAGATGGGCGATCAAGTCGCGTTTGAGGCCGCGGGCATGGTCAAAGTCGAACTCCTCCAACGACTTACGGGACGGGAAGCGGGCTGCACGGATACGGCCTTCACCGCCGTGGGACTCTCGGGCCGACACTTCGCGCTGCAGACAGGCCACCAGGAATTCCTCGTGGGTCCACGATTCGGCGCGGGCTCGCTCGGCCAATCTGGTGACTGCTTCGCGCATCGTGGGTGCTTTCAGGGCGCGGGTCAAAAAGCTGATCTCGGCACTCAGGTCCCGGTTGGTCGACGACACCGCGGTCGTCCGGGTGGTTTTGGTGGTCATGACACCAACCCGCCTTCGCCGAGATCGATACCCAGGGCGGTGTCGTAGTCGGCCAGCACCCGTTGCTCGACACTGATCTGGTTGCCGGGTTCCCGCACCGGGCACAGGGCTCCGATACGGTTGCGGCGCAACATGTCTGCCGCTGCGCGGTGCTCGGGGTCGGTGATGGTTTGATGCCAGGCCCACACCCGCTCGTGGTCGGCGACGGTCTTGCCGTCACAGAGCACCCGCACCCGGTCCAGATCAGCGAGGACCTGGATGCGCCGGCCGATGACCCCCGGGTGTACCGAGTAGTCGTTGGAGTCCAACCGCACATAGTGATCGCGCGCCAACCGGGTCGCCGATCGCCAGCCCACCGCCGGCGCCACCGGCGGCAGCGCGAGCATGGCCTGGCGGTCCGCGCCGATCCGGTCAGTCGGGGCGCACCCGAGCACGCGGCGGGTGCGGCCGTTGACGACGTGTAGCCATTGCTGGAGTTGATAGTTGAAATCACCGGGGCCACTGAAGGTACGGCCCGGCAGAAACGACCGCTCCAAGTAGTCATGGGCGCGTTCGATGATGCCCTTATGCTCAGGTTCCCTGGGCTTGAGAACCACCACTTTGGCGCCCAAGACCCCGCGGAACGCCTGGCACTCACCGGTCAGTTCGGCGCGGCCCGACCGCCAGCGCCCGATAGCGCCTTCGCCGTCCCAGACCAGGGTTCGCGGCACCGCCCCGAGCGCGCCGATCAACTGCCACCACCCGCCAAACAGATCCTCAGCACCCCGCGTAGGAACCAAAATTGCTGAGAGCCAACGTGAATAGCCGCACACCATTGTTAGCACCGGAAGCCGCATCGGAGTGCGGGCCTGCCCATAGCCCACCGGAACCGTCGTGGGCGGAAACCAGAAATCGCATTGGGCGATATCGCCGGCCTCATAGGTCGTGCGGCCGGCCGGATCCGGCGGCAGATAGGCCGGGCGCAACTCCCGCACACGCTCCTTGAACACCGTCATCCCACGCGTCCAGCCGACCCGCTCGGCGATCACCGTGGCCGGCATCGTCGGCACCTCCTTAAGCTGCGCACGGATCGCGTCTTCGAACGCATCGACCGCCGAGCCCGCCGGTTTGCGCTCATACTTCGGCGGCCCCTCAGACGCCAACGCCGAGCGCACCGTATTCCGCGAGATCTTCAACGTCCTGGCGATCGTCTTGATCGGCAACCCCTCCGCTCGATGCAGCCTGCGGATCTCCGCCCAATCCTCCACTTACAACAACTCCCTTCTCCTCTCGGCTCGTAAGCCGAGATTCGGTCGAAGGGGGTCAAAATTCGGGCGTCGACACGGGGTTAGTTTTCAGGCGTCGCCGACATTGGCGGCCTCATCTCTACGGCGCGCCTCTTGTGCTTGCTGATGCATCTTTCGAAGAGCCCGGTATTCGGCACGGTGGCGACTCTGGTCCAGGGCAACGGCCCTATCGATTGCGCCGCGTGCGACTTTGTATTTCGATTGATACTCGATCAGCAAGCGTTTCAACGCCTTTTGGTCTTGGGTCGCGTAGGTGTCGCGGTAGGCCGCCAGCAATGCGGAAGTCTCCTCGCTCGTCAGGTTGTGTCGTGGCGCAACAGCTTTGGCGTGGGACTGCTTCTTACGAGGTTGTAGGGGTACATCAGCCAGATAGTCGGGCAATTTCCCGTCCATGAGGACGCGCAGTGCGCTGTAAGAGATGCCGTACTTCTGCTCGTACGAGTCACACGTCTTGGCGAGACTGATATGTGACTGTGTCAGTGCCGCTCGCAGACCCTTCCGGATGTCGGCTTTCTGCGATGTCGAGAGCATTCTGGCCTCTTGCTCAGGGGTGAGATTGCTCATGAATGCACGATAACCAGCAAGTGGAGGCGCACTACAGGTTGGGCATCATCGACCGGCAGTGCGGCGACCGACCTCGGTAACACCGTTACGGATAACACTGATCCCCACGAGGAAATCGCGCTTCGAAAGCCGTGGGCAACAGTCCTTCACACCACGTTTTCCGTTACAGATAACACCATCGAGCACAACAACGGGTTGAGCGCTTTCTTGCCCCAAATTAGCCGGAGGCCTCATCGGGAGCGGTGACGCGGTGGCCGATCAGGCTGGTCCTGGGCGCTTGGATGTAGTACAGAATCGCCCACTCTGCGAACCAGGCCACCAACATGCGCCGCTGGCCAGTAATCCCCGTATGTCCGAAGCCGTGATAGGCCATCGCAAGACCCTCGTGGACCGGCTCAGACCGGAATTCGTACAGCCGTTCAAGCAGCATGCGCCGCAGCGTCTTCGGCGACTTGGACCCGCGAGTGATTTCAAACGCCTGCTCAAAATTTCCGTGCTGGACCATCGAGTCGAGGTGGTCTGGCATCAACTCGTTGAAAAACTTGACGAACCTCGTCGTCAGGCGATCTTTCTTCCAGGGCTGAAATGGATTGGTCAGGCACTCGGCGGCGACGACGAACAGGATCATGGCGACCTGCTCGCGCTGCTGGCGCAGGGCGGCGTCATAGCTCAGTAATGCACCGCGGATGCGTTGCCAACTGTCCTTGTCCTCGACCGCCAAGTGAAAGATGTCAAGCGGGATGCCTTGTCGCGCCAAGGTCAGAAGAGTCGCATCCGCGCGGCGAATTTCCAGATCAGCCAAAGTCTCACCGCGAAAGTCTTGCACCGGCATGACGAGCGGGGGCAGATTGATCGGCCGGCCAAGTGCGAAGGTACAGATTGCGGCCACAACCTCCATGAATTGGTGCGCGATGGGCCGAGTTAACGGACCGTCAGCTGGTCCGGGAACCGCAACGTAGGCATCGATGATCACGTTCGGGTGAAACAGAACCGTCTCGCCCTGCCCCGTACCCTCGGGCAAGTTCGACGCGTCTTCGCGGAAGTTAAGCAACACGCCAGGACCAAGACGCAGCCAACCGACGACCCGGGCCGGCGTGTAAAGCAGTTGCTGCATGCGAGAGAAAAACATCGGATCTGCCAGATTCGGCGCCTCGTCGGTGAGGGTGCAGGTGTACCAAACGACACCACCGAAGTCCTCCTCGGTCTTCAGATCGCGGGAGGATAGTTCGCCGCTGCGCCGGACCAGCTCGCAGATCTGGCCTTGGCGTTCTTGTTCGTTGGATTCCGCGGCGATCCAGGGCGGCGAATCCAATGGTGTCGCTGTGACATGGAGGCCGTCCTGCGGGCCGATGATGAACGGATGATCGGGCGACAAGCTTGTCTGCGAGACGTCGTACCCGGCTTCGCCGAGAAGGCGCCGAAGCCAAGAGGCACTCAAACCTTGAAGCTGATCAAGGCGCAGCTGTATTACCGGTTGGTCGGGATTGCTCAACCTATCCTCATCTGCCTCTCCACTGACCTGCTGGTCCCGGCTGTTGTCGGGCTAACTCGACAAGATGTGCCCGCCGGCCCCGCCAAGTGCGCCGATGGCAATCTTCGACAGCGTGTCGCCTAGCCACAGCGCGGCCTGTTTCGCCTTGCCGCGTTCCGGCTCGGGCACGTCCTCATCCTCGCTCGCAGCCTTCAGCGCCGCGACCAGCCGCTCAAGCAGATTCTCCGGCGTCGGCCACTTGCCTGCGATGCGGTAGGCGTCGCTGGTCGGGTCACCTACGAGAATCCGGTTGCCGCCCCACGACGTCGCGTCACTAGGTTGAAAGTAAGGTTCGGTGTAGAGCGCGCGGATTGCCCGCTGGACGGTGTCAGAGTCGAACTCGAGGGCTCTCTCGATCGCGTCCGCTCGAACATGGCCGGTCTGGTCAAACAGCTCCACGGCCGCTTTGAGCACCGGCAGGTCGCGATTGTTCCAGGTGTCCTCGGTCATACTTTTGAAAACTACCCCGCACCAGCGACACGCAGCGGGAGCTCCTCACCGCCCGGTGCACGTAGTCGGCAGGAGCTGCGATGGTCGCTCATCGGTCGCGCCGCGGTCGAGCAGTCAGACGAACGAACTGAGGCTGGCAATGGTCAGTACCGCGGGCTCAGCGACCGGGTGCTCGCTTAGCATCATGCGCGTCAACGTGAAGAGCCCGGCAGTTACATAGGCGGCCTGAAGAGTATCCGGCCAACAACTCCGACAATCCCGTTTCCGTCACCCGATCAATCCGCTCGACGAATTGCGAGACGTCCTCCGCTGTCGGGTCGACCGTCTTGGCAAATTCAAGGTGGTCAAGCCCCTCCAGCGCAGGTGGGTACATGGCGGACAAGCGCGATAATCCGCCTTCACTGTCGGCTTCACAAAGTAAGGTCAGCCTCGTTTGGTGCTTGACGCAGGCGGAAGGGGGCGCCGCATGGACGCGTTCGGTGTCCTGAACGAGGTCTTGGGCGACTACGAGAACTTCGTCAAGGGCTTCTTGGAGATCAAAGACGACCAGATCCGCAGCAAGGTGGAGAAGGAGATCGCCGACGGTCTGCTCTGGCCAAAACCTTGGCTCGCGCTGAATCCGGCTTTCGAATCCGGTGGGACGGTCAGCGATCTGGTCGGCAACGATGTTCTTGCCCCCGAAGCGGTCAACATCTTCCGAGACCAAACCGGCAAACAGATCGCTTTCCATCGCCATCAGACCGACGCCTTCCAGATCGCCAACCGCCGTGAGTCCTACGTGCTTACGACTGGTACCGGCTCGGGCAAGTCGATGTCGTACATCGTGCCGATCGTCGATCGGGTGTTGCGGGAGGGATCGGGTAAGGGACTGCGGGCCATCATCGTCTATCCGATGAATGCTCTGGCCAACAGCCAGCTAAAGGAGCTGGAGAAGTTCCTCGGGAAGACAAACCCCAAGGTCAGCTTCGCGCGATACACGGGGCAGGAAAACAGGGAGGAACGCGAGAAAACCCTCGCCTCTCCCCCGGACATCCTGCTGACCAACTACGTCATGTTGGAACTGATGCTCACCCGACCAAAGGAGCGCAAGAACCTCATCAGCAGCGCGGAGAACTTGTCATTTCTGGTTCTCGACGAGCTGCATACCTATCGCGGCCGACAAGGCGCCGACGTCGCGATGTTGGTCCGCCGGCTGCGCGGCGCCGTCACTTCGAATGACATCCAGTGCATCGGTACCAGTGCGACGCTCGCCGGTCCCGGCACGAAGGCCGAGCAGCGCCAGCAGGTCGCCGAATTGGCAACCAGGATCTTCGGCGTCGAGGTCCCGGCGGCCAACATCGTCGGGGAAACCCTCCGCCGGGCGACGACGGGGGAAGCAGACCCGACCGCGCTGGCGGCACGGCTGGCTACACCGACACCTACAGAGTGGGAACGACTCAATGCCGACCCACTAGCTGTCTGGACCGAACAGCACTTTGGTCTGCACACTGACGATGAGGGCAAACTGGCACGGCGCCCGCCGTCCAAGCTCAGCGATGCCGCCGAGAAGCTGCACAACGATACCGGCGTGGACAAGGCGGTCTGCCGGGACAAGCTGCAGGAGCTGCTGCTTGCCGGCTCGCGAACCCGCGACCCGCAGGGTCGTTCGCTGTTCGCCTTCAAGCTGCACCAGTTCATCGGCAAGGGCGACACCGTCTACACCACCCTCGAACCCCCGGCGAAGCGATTCCTTACCACCCAATACCAGCGCAGCGCACCCAACAGGCCCTCTGGGCAGCCGTTATTCCCGTTGGCGTTCTGTCGCGAGTGCGGTCAGGAGTTTCTCGTCGTAAACCTGGAGCGGGGCGGTGAGTACTTCAGCCCCCGCATCCCCAACTCCGATCTCGTAGAACATCCCGACGCCGACGGTCTGTTGCTTCTAACGGAGCAGCCGTGGCCCGACCCGCACGACCCCGAGTTGCTCGACCTTGTCCCGGAGGATTGGCTCGTGCCCAGCGGCAGCGGTCAGGTGCTCGACAAGGCTCGAATCCCAAAGCTGCCCAATTCATTACGAGTTGACGAGTTCGGGACCATCGCCGACGAAGGTATGCCGGTGGCATTCTTCGAGCGGCTCGACTTTTGTCCGTCGTGCAAGACGAGTTATGAGAGCACTCGTCAGTCCCAGTTTTCCCGCGTCGCCAGCCTGGGCACCGAAGGTCGTGCGAGTGCGGTGACAGTTCTCTCGCAGTCGATCGTCAGAGCGCTCCGAGGTGAGTCCGACCTCGACGACGATGCGCGAAAGTTCCTGGCATTTAGCGACAACCGCCAGGACGCAAGCCTGCAGGCGGGCCACTTCAACGACTTCGTGCTCGTGGGGCTGATTCGCTCAGCCCTGTACCGCGCCGCCTGCGATTACCAGGAACAGAACCCCGGAGAACCCCTCACTGACGAGAACCTCGGACCCGAAGTAGTGAAAGCGCTCGGCGGCAAAAGTCTGAAGTTCTTCGCCCGTGACGAAGAGACCGCCGACGAGCACATTCCGCGGAAGAAGATCGCCCGCGCGCTGCGCGATGTCGTCACCTATCGCTTGTGGGCTGACCTCAAACGTGGCTGGCGTATCACCATGCCCAACCTGGAACAGACCGGGCAGCTGCGCCTGGCCTACGAGGGTGTGGACGAACTCGCCGCCAACAGTGGCAAATGGGCTGGCTGCGGAGAGCCTCTCGCTGGCGCCAGCCCCGAAACGCGACGCGAGGTAATACACGCTCTTCTCGACGAACTTCGCCGAAACCTGTGCATCGACACCGAGTTCCTGACTGACGAGAAGTTCGACGCCATCCGGCGCGCCAGCAAGGAGTGGCTGAAGGACCCGTGGGCCATCTCCGATGACGCCGGCACGTACAGCGGCCTCGCCTACCCTGGTGGCCGACCGAAGGGTGCGACCGGGATAGGCGCCGATCTCCACCTGTCAGGTTTGGGCGCGTACGGACGCTGGCTCCGCCGCCCCAATCGCTTTCCAAGTTTCCAGCATGCGCTCAAGACAGCCGACGCGCAGCTAATAATTGAGAACCTGATGGGCGTCATGGCCGATGCCGGAATCCTGCTACGCATTGCGATTCCCAAACGGCCCACGGGCTATCAGTTGCGCGCCGATCTCATAGCCTGGTATCCCGACGAGGGTAAGCACCGGGCACAGGATCTCATCCGCAGTAACCAGACCAAAGGGCGAGTGAACCCGTACTTCCGTGCTCTCTATGCCGAAACCGCCAAGGCGCTCGTCGGCCTGGAGGCACGCGAGCACACCGCACAGGTCGAGCCGTCCAAACGGCAGAAACGCGAAGAAGAGTTCAGCGAGGCGCGGCTTCCGGTGTTGTACTGCTCACCCACGATGGAACTCGGCGTCGACATCAAGAGCCTCAACGTCGTTGGCATGCGCAATGTCCCACCCACCCCAGCCAACTATGCGCAGCGTTCGGGGCGTGCCGGTCGGTCGGGTCAACCGGCGATCGCCCTGACGTATTGCGCCACAGGCAATGCGCATGACGCCTACTACTTCCGGCGCAGTCAGGACATGGTCGCGGGAGCGGTAGCTCCGCCGCGATTGGAACTGGGCAACCAGGATCTGGTTCGCGCACACGCCCACTCGATCTGGCTGGTGAAGTGCGGACTGGACCTCAAAGCGAGCATGGTCGATCTGCTGGAGATCGACCAGCCCGGCCTACCCTTGCGGGCCGAGGTCCTCTCGACGATCGAATCTCCGTCGAGCCGCAGCGCCGCCGTCACCGCAATCACCGAAGTGTTGACGGCGACCACCGAGGTCACGTCCGCCCCGTGGTGGACGGAGACCTGGATCGCCGATACCGTCGATCAGGCGCCGAGTCGGTTCAACCACGCAGCCGACCGGTGGCGCGGGCTCTACAACGAGGCGCAAACAGAGTTAGACCAAGCCAACACGACACTGAAAACCATCGGCGCATCTGAAAGCTCGAAACAACGTGCCCGCGGCCGCATTTCAGAGGCGCGTGCCGCCCTCGACCTCCTCAAAGGTCAGGTCGACGACGTTCTGCAGGGAGATTTCTATACCTACCGCTACTTCGCGTCGGAAGGCTTTCTGCCCGGCTACTCGTTCCCGCGGCTGCCGCTGTCGGCATTCATCCCGGCCGAGCGACGCACCCGCAGCGGTGGAGAAGGCGATTTCATCCAGCGGCCACGGTTCATGGCGATCAGCGAGTTCGGCCCCGGCGCCTTCATCTATCACGAGGGCGCGCGTTACGAAGTAAACCGCGTCAGCCTGCCCGCGCGTGAAGACGGCACCGGTGTCAACATCACCGAGATCAAGCGCTGCAGTGCCTGCGGATACCTCCATGAATCCACCGAGCCCGATCTCTGCCAGCACTGCGGTGCGCCGTTCGCGCCGGAAAGCACGATGGCCAACCTGATGCGGCTGCTGTCGGTCAAGACCCGTCGCCGTGACCGGATCAGCGCCGACGAGGAGGAACGCCAGCGCGCAGGGCACGAAATCGTCACCACCATTCGCTTTGTGCCGCATGGAGTTCGGGCAGGACAACTCACCAGTACCATCACCGAAGACGGGCACGAGCTCGGCACCATGACCTACGGGGACACCGCGTTGATCCGCCGGATGAATGTCGGTCTGCGCCGCCGCAAGGACAAGGACGTCCGCGGGTATGTGCTGGACACCGTGGATGGGCGCTGGTGCAAAGAGGCGGACCTGGCCAAGAACGTCCACGGTGAGGCCCCGCGGTATCAGCGTGTGATCCCCCACGTCGAAGACCATCGCAACGCCCTGCTGCTGCATCTGGACCGATCGATCGACACAGATCAGCGGATGGCCGCAATGTATGCGCTCAAGCGCGGCATTGAAGCGGTCTATCAGTTGGAAGGCTCCGAGCTTGCAGTGGAAGCACTGCCCACCAATACAGGCGACCACGCCTGGTCGCGGTTATTGTTCTTCGAGGCCGCCGAAGGCGGCGCTGGCGTGTTGCGCCGCCTCGCCACTGAAAACGGTCAGCTCACCCTGACAGCACGAAAAGCGTTGGAAATTCTGCACTTCGACCCAGATACCGGCGAAGACCGCCACCGCGCACCGCATGCAATCGAAGACTGCGCACAGGCTTGCTACGACTGCCTGCTGTCCTATAGCAACCAGTGGGACCACCAACACCTGGACCGCCACAACGTCGTCGACCTGCTCCGGCGGCTCGCGGCCGCCACTGTGGCGGTCGGGGCCGGCGGTGAGGATCGGGCGGCACAAATGGAACGCCTGACGAAGGCATGCGACAGTGAGCTAGAAAAGCAATTCCTCAACCTGCTCGATGAACATGGCTTCCGGCTACCCGATGATGCTCAGCAGGTTGTTGACGGTTACTACGTTCGGCCCGATTTCGCCTACCACACCGACGGTATGGACGTTGCGATCTTCATCGATGGACCCGTCCACGACACCGCACACCAGCAGGAGAAAGACGAGCAAGCACGCACGAAGCTCGAAGACGAGGCCGGCTGGCTGGTACTGCGGTTCCATCACGACGACGCAGAAGCCGACTGGCTCAACATATTTGCGGAACACGTCGGCATCTTCGGCGAAGCGAAGGCCAGCGCATGACCACCCTCAGCTACCCAGCCGGCAGCCTGGTCACCGCTCGCGGGCGAGACTGGCTTGTTCTGCCCGGCTCCCCCGACGGCACGCTGCTTGTCCGACCCCTCGGCGGGCACGAACACGAAATCACCGTATTACTTCCGGACATCGACGACTTCGCCGCGGCCACATTCGAACCACCCACCGTCGACGACCGTGGGGACGCAAGCCGGGCCCGGCTGCTGCGCGATGCCTTGAGACTGTCATTCAGTGCCAGCGGCGGCCCATTCCGGTCGTTCGCGCGCCTCGCCGTGACGCCCCGCAACTACCAACTGGTTCCGCTGATGATGGCCGCCAACCAGGAGGTCACCCGGCTGTTGATCGCCGACGGCGTCGGTATCGGCAAGACGGTCGAGGCCGGACTCATCGCCGCCGAGCTGCTGGCCACCGGCGAGACCCAGCGCCTGGCCGTGTTGTGCTCACCGCAGCTCGCCCCGCAGTGGCAAAGCGAGCTTCGGCACAAGTTCGGCATCGATGCCCAGCTCCTCCTGCCGTCCACCGTCAACCGCTTGATCCGCAGCGTTCCGTTCGGCTCCAACGTCTACCAGCACCACCCGTACCTTGTGATCTCCACCGACTTCATCAAACAGAAGTCCCGCCGCGACGAATTCGCCTTGCACTGCCCGGAATTGGTGATCGTCGACGAAGCCCACACTTGTGTGGCGCCCGCCGGTGTCGGCAAATCGTCCCAGGCCCACCTGCGGTACACATTACTGCGCAAACTCGCCGATACGGCCGACAGGCACTTGGTGCTGCTGACTGCGACACCCCACAGTGGAGACGACACCGCTTGGCAGTCACTGATCGGCCTGCTCGATCACCGCCTCGGTAGCTTGCCAGCCGACCTCTCGGGGCGGGACCGTGAAGACGACCGCAAGCTGCTCGCCAAGTACATGATCCAGCGCCAACGCGCCGACATCCGCGAATACCTCCGCGGGGATTTCCGGGAGGACACTCCGTTCCCGGAGCGCGAAACCACCGAAACCGCATACAAACTTACCGCCGGTTACCGCAAACTGTTCGACGACGTGATGGATTACGTCCGCGAACAGGTCGCCGATCCCAAGCTCAGCGCGGTCCGGCAACGCGTTCGGTGGTGGTCGGCGATCGCGCTGCTGCGGTGCCTGGCATCCAGCCCCGCTGCCGCCGAACAGACTCTGCTCAATCGTTCGGCGGTCGCCGCCGCCGACGACGAGACCGAGGTGGACGCGTATGCCGAACCCCGAGTGCTCGATACGGATCTCGACGACACGCTCGAAGCCGAGGACGTCACCGTCGGCGCCGACACCGGCGACAACGACGAGCCCGACACGAAGGTACGAAAGCGCCTCCGCGAGTTGGCGGCAGCGGCAGCAGCCCTGAAGGGCCCGAGGTCCGACGCCAAGCTCAAGCGCCTCATTCCGCTGTTGAAGGAGCTCCTCGACGAGGGCTACCACCCCATCGTCTTCTGCCGCTACATTCCCACTGCCGACTATCTCGCCGAGCAACTGAGCTCTGCCTTCTCGAAGGTCAACGACCTCCGGATCGACGCCGTAACTGGAACCCTCCCACCGGAGGAACGCGAATCACGCGTCGACGCCCTCAGCGCTCACGACGGACGCCGCCTGCTGATCGCAACCGACTGCCTATCGGAGGGCGTCAATCTGCAGGACGGCTTCACTTCCGTCGTCCACTACGACCTGGCCTGGAACCCCACCCGGCACGAACAACGCGAAGGCCGCGTCGACAGGTTCGGCCAGCAAGCCCCCACCGTGCGGACCGTGACCTACTACGGCGAGGACAACGGCATCGACGGCATCGTGCTGCAGGTCCTCATCCGACGCCACGAGCACATCAAACGCAGCATTGGCGTCTCGGTGCCGATCCCGGTCGATTCCACCACTGTGATGAAGGCCATCTGGGAGTCGCTGCTTCTGCGGGGCAAGGAAGCCGAACAGCTAACTCTCGACTTCGCCGAGGCCACCTCCAAATCGCTGGCCGATCAGATCGAGGTCGAATGGACGAACGCAGCGAAACGAGAGAAGGCGTCGCGCTCACGCTTCCGTCAGGCCGGCCTCAAACCCGACACCGTCGAGCAAGTCCTGACCGAGGTCCGACGTGCATTGGGCGGGCCTGCCGATGTGCACGCTTTCACGCGCGCAGCGCTATCCCTGATGGGCGCCGCAATCACCGACACTAAGGACGGGTTCGCCGCGATCATCAACACCCTGCCCGCAGCGGTGCGCGACCAACTCCCATCCGCCAAAGGCGGCCGACTGCACTTCCACCGGTCGCTACCGGTACCGACCGGACACAGTGTGCTGACCCGAACCGACACCACGGTGGACGCCTTATCGCGCTACATCCTCGACGCCGCACTCGACTCCCGGCTTGACCCCGCGACCCGACCCGCGCGCCGCGCCGGGGTGATGCGCACCCGCGCAGTCGACAGAGTGACGACATTGCTCATGGTGCGCCACCGACTGGAGATCACCATCCCCGGGTCGGCCACCACCGTCACGCAGGTCGCCGAGGAAGCCAAGTTCCTGGCGTTCACCGCTAGCGGTGAGACCCTGACCTGGTTGCCGCAAAGCGACGTCGACGCGCTCCTGACACTGAAACCATCGGGCAACGTGGATAACTCGCTGGCCCGAATGCAGTTAGGACGCGCACTGGGCCGCCTGCACGAGCTCACCGAACACCTAACCGCGACCGGCAAAGACGCGGCGAAGGACTTGGTGTCCGAACATCAGGCAGTGCGCAGCGCCTCCAAGGCCGGCGGACGCGCACCTACGGTCCGGTTCCTGCCGCCCGCCGACGTCCTTGGCATCTACGTGTTCTTGCCGGATGCGGGTGCCCGATGAGTGCCCTGACCGTTTTCAAGGCCGTTCACACCGTCGGCACGGCGCTGCCCGCCGAGGCCATCCCTCGGGCCAACGAACTGAGGATGCCCGGCCAGACTGCCGAGGCCTACCAATTGCCACCAGGCATGGCCGTCAACGGCGCCATCGCCCGCGCATGGGAAGCCATGCTCGCCGCGCACCGGAGCTGGTGCACCGCGCTGGAGCGGCTGCCGGAAGGTGATGCCGCCACCAAACTCACCCGGGATAAGTGGCTGCTGCCTTTGCTCTACGAATTGGGTTGGGGCAGACCCGATGTCATCAGTGGCGGCCTGGCTGTACCGCCCGGGCTGGGCGAGATCGAGTCACCGCACTTCCCTATCTCGCATCGGGTCGCCTGGCCCGACGCCGCGAACGCCTCGGCCTGGGTGCCGCTACAGCTGGTGGGCGCCGGCATCGACCTAGACACCAAGACCGCGGGCGTGACCGCCCGCGCCCCGCAGGCAATGGTGCAGGATTACCTCAACCGGGAAGACCACGCGCTGTGGGCGATCCTGTCCAACGGCCACCAGCTCCGGCTGCTGCGCGACGCCTCCAGCCTCACCCGACAGTCGTTCGTTGAATTCGATCTCGACGCGATCTTCACCGATCAGCTCTACGCCGACTTCCGAGTCCTGTTCCTGACCGTTCACGCCAGCCGTTTCGCGCCACGCCTGGATGATAAGGCCGCCAAAGCCGTTGCTGACAGCGGCGATTCCGATGGGGACGCTGAGATCGAGCAGGCCGAGCCCAAGCTCGACAACTCCTGGCTGGAACGCTGGCGCACCACCGCGATCGACGACGGAGCCCGCGCCCTGCTGAATCTGCAGCAAGGTATCGCCGGCGCGCTGCAGGAACTGGGAACCGGATTCGTCGCACACCCTGCCAACACCGCGCTGCGCGAGACGCTGGCCGACGCCACCGACGCCGACCGCGATCTGCAGCGCGCACTGCTGCGCATCGCCTATCGGCTGATTGTGCTGTTTGTCGTCGAGGACCGTGATCTACTGCACCGCTCCGATGTCGCCCCCAGTGCCCGCGCCCTGTATCGGGACTACTTCTCCACTGCGCGGTTGCGCCGACTGGCGGCAGAGCCAATCGGCGGGTGGCATACCGACCTGTGGGAGGCGCACCAGATCGTCACCGATGCGATCGCCGGCGACGGGCTGCCCCCGCTCGGGTTGAGTGGCCTTGGCGCGAGCTTGTTTTCGCGGGATGCGCTAAGCATTCTCGACGGCGCCAAGCTGCCCAACCGGGCATTGCTCGCCGCGGTGCGGTCGTTGTCGCAGATCGACGACCCCGTTACCGGGCTGCCGCGCCCGGTCGACTACCGCAACCTCGACAGCGAGGAACTCGGCGGCATGTATGAGGGACTGCTGGCCTACACGCCGCGCTACCACGCCGACGAGCGGGCGTTCACCCTCGATGTGTCCACCGGTAATGAGCGCAAGAAATCTGGGTCGTACTACACGCCGTCTGACCTAATCGCGCTGGTGCTCGACGAGGCGCTGGATCCGTTGATCGACGAAGCGTTCCGGCAGCCCAATTCCGAGCAGGCGCTGATCGATCTCACAGTCGTCGATCCGGCTTGCGGCAGTGGGCATTTCGTCGTCGCGGCTGCCCGGCGGATGGCCGCCGCCTTGGCCACGGTGCGCACCGGAGAAACCGAACCCACGCCCGCGGCACTGCGGGCGGCCACCGCCGATGTCATCGAACGCTGCGTCTACGGTGTGGACCTCAACGACCTGGCCATCGAGATCACCAAGGTGGCGCTGTGGCTTGAGGCCTTCGACGCCGACCGGCCCTTCCCGTACCTCGACGCGCACTTCCGCGTCGGCAACGCTCTGCTGGGCACCACCCCGGAGTTGTTGCGGCACAACATCCCCGATAACGCATTTGTGGCGCTTGGCGACGACGACAAGACGTGGACGTCAAAGCTTAAGGCTCGTAACAAGACCGAACGACAGGCTGACCAGGATCAGCTGACGCTGAGCTTCGGCCCCGAAACCCTCAATGTCGAGACCGGCCAGTTCACCAAGGCTGCCCGCGAAGCCGACACTGGCACCGTCGCCTCGGTGGCCGCGCTGCGGGCACGGGCGGACGCCTGGCGACGCTTGGAGAGCAACCCCGACCTGGTGGCCGCCAAGCTAGTCGCCGATGCGTGGTGTGCGGCGTTCGTCCAGCCCAAGACGGGGGCCACAACGTCCGGCCAGGGCATCACCCATGCCACCGTGCGGGCGCTGTCCGAAACCCCGGAGTCGGTGCCCGACACCATCGTCACCCAGGTCAATACTCTCGCCCGCCAGTATCGGTTCTTCCACTGGCACTTGGAGTTCCCCGGTATCTTTACTGTCCCTGACGATGGCAGCGCCGATGCCGTTACCGGGTGGACAGGCGGATTCTCCTGCGTCGTCGGTAACCCGCCGTGGGAGCGGGTGAAGATCCAAGACAAGGAGTTCTTTGGCAACGCCGGTCGCCCGGACATCGAAGGCGCGTCGACCGCGGCAATCCGCAAGACGATGATCGACAAACTCGCCGATACCGACCCCGACCTCCATCACGCATACCTGGCCGCGCTTCGGCAGTCGGACGGCACCGCGCACCTGCTGCTGAAGAGCGGTCGCTACCCGTTCACCGGCCAGGGCGACGTCAACACCTACAGCGTGTTCGCCGAGACCATGCGGACAATCGCAGGGCCGCTGGGCTTCGCCGGGTTTATCACGCCTACGGGTCTAGCGACTGACAACACCACTGCACCCTTCTTCGCTGATACCCTTCGCAGCCACCGACTACACGCCTTCTACGATTTCGAGAACGAAGCGAAGATCTTCTCCGACGTCACGAACCGTGTACGGTTTGCAATCACTGCTCTCACGGGTGTTGCGCGTCCGGTCGATAGAACACGATTTGCGTTTGTTGTTCGTTACATCAGCGATGTTCCTGCAAAGCGGTTCGAGCTCAGTGCGGATGAAGTATTGAGGTTGAACCCCAACACAGGCACGTTGCCAATGTTCCGAAGTCGCGTCGATGCCGACATCACTCTCGATATTTATTCCCGATTCCCGCTACTCATCCGCGACGGCGATCCTGACGGCAACCCTTCCGGCTTGTCTTTCGCCCGATTATTCGACATGTCGAGCGACTCCGGTCTATTCCTCCAGCCAGATGACCTCACTGATGCGAAATTCAACGGATGGTCGTACGCACGGGATGGTAAGAAGTTTATCCCGCTGTACGAAGGGAAAATGGTTAGCCACTTCGACCATCGCTACGCCACCTATCTGGACGCGACTCAGGCACAACTGAATAAGGGCACGCTACCCCGGGTGACGGACAAAAAGCATGACGACCCCGATCTCGAATCCCGAAGTCGCTACTGGCTCAAGGAAGATGAAGTAACATCCGCCCTGGCGGATCGGTGGGACCGAGACTGGATTCTGGGTTGGCGAGACGTTGCTCGATACAGCGATGCACGCACGTTCGTGCCATGCGTCATCCCCACCTCGGCAGTGGGTGACAAGTTCCTTCTTGCACTCCCCGATGATCCATCGAATGCGGTCTGGCTTCACGCCGCGTGGTCGAGCCTCGCCTTCGATTATGTTGCAAGACAAAAGTTCAGCGGCTCATCGATGAAGTACTTCATCGTAAAGCAACTCGCATGTCCGACACCCGATACACGCATGAAGCCGGCGGTCTGGCAGCCCGAGACCACCCTGGGCGATTGGACTGCGCCATACCTAGCCGAACTGTCTTACACGTCAAGGAGATTGAGTTCATACGCCGACGAGCTCGGATATGGCGGCCCTCCGTTTCACTGGCAGCCAGACCGGCGTGCACTTCTACGCGCAGATTTTGACGCGGCCTTCCTACATGTGTACGAGCTGAGACGCGAAGAGGTTGAACACCTTCTGGACTCGTTTTTCGTCGTTCGGAAGTATGAGGAGCGTGATGTAGGCGAATACCGTACCCGAAGGCTCGTTTTGGAGGCGTACGACCGCATGGGCGAGGCCATCGCTAACGGCGGCAAGGGCTGGAAGCCGCTCGCCAATCCCCCCGCCGGCCATGGCCCCCGTCACTCCGAATAACCAAGTGACGAAAGAACAATGCCACTAGCCATCGACAAGGGATTTCTCAAAGACCTGGGCAAGCTGGAGAAGCCCGTCTACAACCGGGTCACCGAGGTCTTCGACGAGTTCGACGCCGCAACGCTCGCGAAGAAGCTAGGGCCGCCGAGAATCGTGCCGTCCGGCAGGATCGACGAAGCATGACCGGCTCAGACCCGGATACTTCTGAACTCCGCATTCAGTTCCCGAACGAGTACTTCCACTCGGTGTCAATCAATATGCTCTGGCATCCCGACGGCGGCGTCACCCCAGACCAGGTTGTCAACCCGGAAGACGGCACCCTTCGACCTGGCGTCAAGCCCTGCACGCAGGGCACCGGTTTCTTCTACCGGTTCGAAGGAAAAACTTTCCTGGCGACTGCGCGCCATTGCTTTACGGATCGGGCATGGCGTACTAACGAATACCTGGAACCTCCTGTGACTCCCACACACCTGACGATGCGCGTGCGAACCAAGCCAAGCTCAGAAACCTTGGAAGCTAATCATCTTGGCATCATCGATTTTTGCCTGAAACTAGTTGACGGAGACGAGAACCCCCTATGGTTTGAGCACCCCCGCGGCTTCCAGGTAGACATCGCGGCGCGCCCACTCGATGACCTGCCTGTAGACGAACTGCTATTCCTTCCGCTGGAACCCAAAGATGCCGCATATGGAACGGATCCGCGGTTCTGGGTGACAGACGACGTTTACACCGTCGGATACCCATTTGGCCTAGACCACGGCTTTCTCTGGCCGATCTGGATGCGCGGGACCGTCGCATCCGAACCCGCGCTCTACTTCCCCTACAAAGGGGAGGAATATCCGCTGTTGCTGGTGGATTCGCGAACCCGCCCGGGACAATCCGGTTCACCCGTGTTTCTGCGTAGGCGGCACTTCACAGACATCGCGGCTGACGACGTGCTACCTCGTTTGCGGCTCATCGGCATCTACTCAGGGCGGCTAAATGAAGAGTCCGAACTCGGTTTCGCTTGGCACATAGGAGAACTCGACAGGCTGTGTCACGCGAAACAGAACGCAACAAAAAGCAAATCGTAGATTGCCCGGGAGAACAAAATGCCACTCGCCATCGACAAGGGATTCCTCAAAGACCTGGGCAAGCTCGAGAAGTCTGTCTACAACCGCGTCACCGAGGTCTTCGACGAGTTCGACGCAGCGACTCACACAGGTTTGCACCTGGAGAAGATCGTCAACGCGCGAAACCCGCGGTTCCGATCGATCCGAATCGATCAGGCGTGGCGAGGAGTCGTGCTCGCACCCGTCACCGGCGACGTCTACACCCTGCTGAAGGTGTTGCACCACGACGACGCCTACGCCTGGGCGGAACGCAGCAACGTCTCGGTCAACTCCGCCACTGGCGGTATCGAAATCCGCGACGAAGTCGAACTCGACCGCCAGATCCCTGAGTGGGCCGAAGCAGCCAAGAACGCGGATTCCCCGATCTTTGCCAACGTCAAAGACAGCGAGATGACCAAACTCGGAATCGATGAGCAGGTGCTCGCCTTCGCGCGGACCGTCACCGACGGCGCACAGCTCGACGCGGCGAAATCCTTTCTACCCGAGACTCAGTGGGATGTGTTATTCGGCCTTGCAGCCGGCTTCACCCCTGAGGAAGTGTGGGCCGACCTTGGCGCGCAGATCCTAAATGAACCCGTCAATACCGAGGACATCGATGCGGCCATCTTGCGCAGCAACGACCGTGTCGTCCTCGTCAGCGGCCCGGACGAACTGATGGACATCTTTGCCTATCCGTTCGCCACCTGGCGGGTGTACCTACATCCAACACAGCGCGCCGTCGTCGACGCCGCCTACAACGGGCCGGCCCGTGTCACCGGGGGCCCCGGAACCGGCAAAACCGTCGTCGCCCTGCATCGCGCACATATGCTCGCCAAACGCGGTGCCGGCAAAGTCCTCGTCACCACCTTCACATCCACCCTCTCCGAGACCCTGCAGTCCGGTCTGGACATGCTCGTCGATGACGAGGATGCCGAAAGCCGTATCGACGTGTCGCATGTCGACCGGATCGCCCACCGCATCTTCCGAAAGACCCACGGTGCACCGCATCTGCTCGGCGCCGAGGACGAGAAAGCATTGTGGGCCAGGCTGATCGGCGAGCTCGGGATCAGCTTTACCTCGGTATTCCTGTCCGAGGAATGGCGGCAGGTGGTACTCGCCCGCACCATCGGCACCGCCGACGCCTACCTGACCGCCAAACGGACCGGCCGCGGTCGGCCCCTCGGAGCCGCCCAACGCGCCCAAGTATGGGAAGCCATCTGGGAATTCGAACAGACCCTTACCGAGCAGGGCGTATGGACCCATGAAACCATCCGGCGCGAAGCGACTCGGCTGCTGGAAGGAGTGACAGAAAAGCCGTTCCGACACATCATCATCGACGAAGCCCAGGACCTTAGTCCAGATCAATGGCGGCTGCTGCGTGCCGCGGTCGCCGAAGCTCCCGACGACATCTTCATCGCCGGCGACACCCATCAACGCATCTACGACAATCGGGTCAGCCTGCGTGAGGTCGGCATCAACGTCGCGGGTCGGTCCTCACGTTTGAACATCAACTACCGCACCACCGCCGAGATTCTCGGCTGGAGCCTCGGCCTGCTACGCGGCGAGCCAATCAACGACATGGAAGGCGGACTGGACTCCATCGCCGGCTGCAAGTCCTACGTACACGGGCAACCGCCGGTATTGAGTGGACACCAGAGTGCTGCGTCGGAAGCCGAATTCATCGCCGCATCCGTTAGGGACTGGATCAGCGGCGGAATTACCCCGTTAGAAATCGGGATCGGCGTCCGCGCCAAGTGGCTGACGTCAAAGATCGAAAGCGCCTTGCAGGCGATTGGAATCGACAGCATCGACCTAGCGAAGGCGTCGGAAAACGACAATGCCGTGCGCGTCGGAACCATGCACCGCGTGAAGGGCCTGGAATTTCGCTGCATGTGTGTGGCCGGTGTTGGTGCCACGCTGGTGCCCGCCGCCAACGCCGTGACCCCTGCCGAGGACGACAAGCAGACGCATCAACAGGACCTGGAGCGGGAGCGCTGCCTCCTCTTTGTGGCCTGTACCCGTGCCCGCGAGGAGCTGCTCGTCACCTGGCACGGCGAACCCAGCCCGTTCTTAACCGCAATCGATAAGGCTTGAATACGAGATTTTGAGTGAAACCGTCACCGATGGCCGCCGAGTGCAATGCCACCGGGATCGTCAAACTGACCGTGACCCGGGCCCTTCACAAGTTATGAGTCGAGCGCCGGCATTCGTCAGCGTGCACCGAGGGATCGCCCCAGAGCGCCGCCGCGGCGCCCCGCTTCGCACGCCCTCACGTTAAGCAGTCGCACCGACACCGAACGGACGCGCCGCGTCGCCGTGCGCCGCGCCACCATCACAAGCCGCGCTCTCGTGCGCGCTCTGCGGCGCGTCGCTCGCCGCGCTCGGCGCGCCTAGTGCATCCGGTAGCGCGACCAGTGGTCCGCCCGCTGTTTTCAGCGCCGCGCGCACCTCGGACACTTTGACACCGGCCAGCTCTGCGATCGCAGCCAGCGATTCCCCGCGCTCCTGCATCCGTCCCCCCGCCGCCGCGGCCACCTGGCGGTGCTCGTGGCGACGCCGCTCGCCCTCTGCGTGAATCTCGGCCACACGGCAATGCTCCCACTCGTCGACTGCCGCCGTGCGACCCAGCTCGACCAGAAACGAGGCCGCGTCATCGACGTTGAGCCGCTCACGTTCCTGGCGAGCCTCGTTGGCCCGGGCCTGCGCTTCGCGAACCTTTTTGCGCGCTTCGGTTTTCGAGCTGATATTCGCCACGACCGCACCTTACGGCGCGGAGTATCCATTTCTCTACCGTCACCACCAACATCACGCTGTCTCCATTTGTCCACATCCTCCGTTTCCCAGTCCCCCACTCCCCCAACACAACCCGCTCCACACCCGCAACCTACTCACCAGAGCACACTGCCAACAACCCTTTTCGACCAGCCCACGAACCACACACCTCTTGCATTAAGGTCACGGTTTGATAACGACCGCCGGAGCGATGCAAGACACGGCGATGGCCCAGTCCCTAACGTGCGCGTGGAAGGGACCGCGCCGC
>Ga0335075_10001673_pt1 | contig 36222 bp, 31 predicted proteins | sample Lox_Sample_24_FD_206723 | JGI IMG/M metagenome (GOLD analysis project Ga0335075, IMG submission 206723) | Soil microbial communities from Loxahatchee National Wildlife Refuge, Florida, United States - Lox_Sample_2.4 | ecosystem: Environmental > Terrestrial > Soil > Wetlands | place: USA... | reverse complement strand
GCCATTGCGCAGGATCGTTTCGCGGCCGACGAGCACGATGTCGGGGTCGTCCACAGTGAAGCCCGCGAAGCGCTTTGTCACAGATTTGCCCGCGGACGCTTCCAGCGCGCGGCGGCCGAGGAAATCGGTGTTCTTGCGCAGCTTTACCGCCCAGCCGAGGCCCGCTTCGACCGGCGTGTCGTTCGGCGTGATGTCGGACCCCCAGGCGCGATAGCCTTTCTCCAGCCGCAGCGATTCCAGGGCGCGGTAGCCGACCGGGCGGATGTCGTAATGCCGGCCGGCCACTATCAACGCATCGAAAATCTCGCCCGTGGCCGCGATCGGGACATGCAGCTCCCAACCGAGCTCGCCGACATAGGTCACACGGAGCGCCCGCACCGTGTGACCAGCGATCTCGATCTCGCGGGCATGGCCGAATGGGAATGCGGTGTTGGAGACGTCCGACGGAGTCACCTCGAACAGCACGTCGCGGGCGCGCGGACCCATCAGCGAGAGCGTGCCGAACTGTTCGGTGACATCGGTGAGCGCGGCGTCCAGCTCATCCGGAATGTGATCGCGAATCCAGCCGAAGTCGTGCGTGCGGAAACCGGTGCCGGTAACGATGTAGAATTTGTCCTCGGCCAACCGCGCGACGGTGAGGTCTGCCTCGATGCCGCCACGCGTATTGAGAAGCTGCGTATAGGTCAGCCGGCCGACCGGTTTTGACACATCGTTGGCGCAGATCCAGTCCAGCGCCTTGCTCGCATCGCGGCCTGACAGTTCGTATTTGGCGAAGGAGGATTGGTCGAAAATGCCGACCTTCTCGCGCACCAACCGGTGCTCGTCGCCGACGGCCGCGAACCAGTTCTGCCGACCCATCGAGTAGACGTCTTTCGGCTCAACGCCCTGGGGCGCGAACCAGTTCGGCCGCTCCCAGCCGAGCTTCGAGCCGAACACGCCGCGATGCGATTTGAGTCGGTCGTAGAGCGGCGAGACGATGCGCGGCCGGCCGGATTCGTATTCCTCGTGCGGGAAACCGATCGTATAGTGCTTGCCATAGGCTTCCAGCGTCCGGTCGCGCACCCAGTCGCGGTCGCGGTGCATCTCGGAGAAGCGGCGAATGTCGACGACCCAGAGGTCGAGCGGGGCCTCGCCATCGACAACCCATTGCGCCAGCACCCAGCCGCCGCCGCCGGCGGACGCGATGCCGAAGGCGTTGAAACCCGCGCCGACAAACATGTTGGGACACTCCCGCGCGACGCCGAGAATGAAATTGCCATCCGGCGTAAAGCTCTCCGGCCCATTGATCATCTGCTTGACGCCGACTGACTCCAGAGCCGGCACGCGCGCGATGGCCTGCGTCATGTGCTGCTCGAAATGATCGTAATCGTCGTCGAACAGGCGGAACTGCCAGTCGTTCGGCACGTCGCCCGTCGTCCACGGCTGCGGGTTCGGCTCATAACCGCCCATGACAAGCCCGCCGACCTCTTCCTTGAAATAGGTGCGGCGGTCGGGATCGCGGATCGTCGGCGCGTCGGTCGCGAGACCGTCAATCTTTTCGGTGATGATGTATTGATGCTTGACCGGCTGCAACGGCACGTTGATGCCGGCCATCGCGCCGACCTGCCGCGCCCATTGCCCGGCGCAGTTGACGACCTTCTCGCAGGCGATGTCGCCCTGGTCGGTCTTCACCTTGACGATACGCCCGTCCTGCATCTCGAAACCCGTGACACGGGCATCCTCGAAAAGCTTTGCGCCATGCATGCGCGCGCCCTTGGCCAGCGATTGCGCGATGTCGGAGGGCGAAGCCTGACCGTCGGTCGGCAGCCACGAGGCACCGACGAGGTCGGAGACGTCCATTAATGGCCACATCGCCTTAACCTCGGACGGCGAAAGCAAGGCCATGTCCATGCCGAAACTCTTCGCCGTGGTGGCGAGGCGGCGAAACTCGGTCCAGCGGTCCTGGTTGGTGGCGAGGCGCAGGCAGCCGGTCATCTTCCAGCCGGTAGCAAGTCCGGTCTCGGCTTCCAGGCCTTTGTAAAGCTCGACGGAGTATTTCAGCACGCGCGTGATCGAGGCCGAAGAGCGGAGCTGGCCGACGAGGCCTGCCGCGTGCCAGGTCGAGCCTGAGGTCAGCTTGCCCTGTTCAAGCAGAACGACGTCGGCCTTGTGCTGCTTGGCCAGATGGTAGGCCGTCGAGCAGCCAATGATGCCGCCGCCGATGACAACAATGGCTGCGTGGGTCGGCAATGTCATGCTGGCTTTCCGTATTCCGAGCGATACGCGTCGAGCGCTGCGTCGAGGCGCGAGAGATTTTCGGCGGTGTAGGCGACGTAGTTGGCGCCGGGCGCGTTGAGGTGGAGTTCGGACACCATGCTCCACATCGCCTCGCGCAAGAGTGATGCAACCTGCATGGCGGAATGCGATTTCCTGAGCGCGGCGTCAGGTGCGCGGCCGAAATAGACGTCCAGCAGCTCCCCGGATTCATCCGCCGTCATGCCGGCATTGGAGGCGGCACCGGCGAGGTCGAACATGGCGGTGTTGAAGCCGGCATATTCGAAATCGATCAGCCAGAGTTTTTTCCCGTCGTCGAGGAAGTTGGCGGGCAGCAGATCGTTGTGGCCGAAGATGACGGGAAGGGCAGTCTGCGCGGCCTCAAGTTCGTCAGCGAGCGCGAGGTAGCCGGGCAACGCGCTGGACATGCGGCTGTTTCCGTCGACGAGCGTGCGCGCATAGTCGCGGATGACGTGAAAGACCCAGAACATGAAGCCGGCGCCGGTGACATGGCGCGGCATCTCGTCATGGAAACGGCGAACGAGGGTTGCGATGCGCGCGCGGTTGGCGCGGACATCGTCCGCGCCATAAGTCTTGGCGCCGAGGAACTGTGTCACCATCATGCCGGGCTGGGCATAAAAGACTTCCGGCGCGAAACCGGCGGCATGCGCGGCGCGCGCCACCATGATTTCCCGTTCGCGGAAGACATGGTGGAATGGAAAATCCTGGCCGAAGCGAACGACGTATTTCGTGCCCGCGTCGGTGACGACCCAGCTCTCGTTCGACAATCCACCCTTGAGTGGTACGATGTCGATAACACCCTTCCAGATCGGAATCGCACGGATGCGGTCATGGGTGGTCATGGCGCCAGCCCCAGCCGTTTCTTTGTCCGCAAGGCGCCGGCGGCGATGAGCCGGTCGGCAATGATGGCGATGAAGGCCACCGCCAGACCGGCGACAAGACCGCGGCCCGTGTCGGCCTTGGTGAGCGCGATGTAGACCTCCTGGCCGAGATCGCGCGTGCCGACCAGGGCCGTGATGACCAGCATCGACAGCGCAAACATGATCGTCTGGTTGAGGCCGAGCATGATCTCGGGCAGCGCCAGCTTCAGCTTGATCTTGGCGAGCAGCTGGCTTCGCGTGCAGCCCATAGCGCGGCCGGCCTCGATCAGGTTCGGATCGACCTTGCGCAGGCCGAGCACCGTATAGCGGATCGCCGGCGCGATCGAATAGGCGACGACGGCGATCATCGCCGTGAAGTCGCCGACGCGGAACAGCATGACCGCCGGCATCAGATAAACGAAAGACGGCAGCACCTGCAGCGTGTCGATGACCACCTGCACCCCGCGCCAGAGCCGGTCGCGCTCCGCGGCAAGAATGCCGATCGGAATGCCGATCAGCGCCGCGAGAACGACGGAGATGCCGCAGAGATAAACCGTGACGGTCGCCTTTTCCCACTGGCCGGTCGCAGCGATCAGGAACGACAACAGACCGGCGGTCAGCGCCAGCCGCCAGCCGCCGAGACGCCAGCCGGCGAAGGCGAGCAGCGCGACGACGCCCGCCCAGGGGAGTTCGGCGAGGAAGCGCTTGAACGGTATGAGGACATCGAGAAGAACTGCGTTCTTGATCGCCTCGAAGACGTCGAAAAAGTTCACATTGATCCAGCGCACGATCTCGTTGAAGAAGGTGCCGGTCGAAACCTGGGTGCTCTCCGGATAGGATTGGAGCGCCGGAAAATCGAAGCCGAGATAAGCGGTCACTGTGACGAAGCCGAGCGCGGCGATGAGATAGGGATGACGCGCAGCGAAGTTGTCGGCGGGGATTTTTCCCTCGGCCTTGGCTGCTCTGATCGCATAGGCCTGGCTGAGGCGGTCGAGCGCGATCGCGAGCGCGACGATGGCGAGGCCCGCTTCCAGTCCGGCGCCGATGTCGAGGCGCCGAAGAGCGGCGAGCACGTCGAAGCCGAGACCGCCGGCGCCGATCATCGAGGCGATGATCACCATGTTGAGGGAGAGCATGATCACCTGGTTGACGCCGACCATCAAACTGTCTTTGGCGGAGGGCACCATGACGCGCCAGGTCATCTGGCGGCGCGTGCAGCCGATCATCTTGCCGAGGTCGAGGATCTCATTGGGCACGCCTTTTAGCGCCAGTGTGGTGATGCGCGTCATTGGCGGCATGGCGTAGATCAGCGTCGCCACCACTGCCGCCGTCGGTCCGAAGCCGAACAGAAAGAGGATGGGCACGAGATAGGCGAAGACGGGAATCGTCTGCATGAGGTCGAGGATCGGCGTCAGTGCCTTCTCGAAACGCCACCAGCGATAGGCGGCGATGCCGAGTAGCAGGCCGCCGATCACGCCGATCGGCACGGCGACGAGGATCGAGGCTAGCGTCACCATCGCCGAGTCCCACTGGCCGAAGACGGCGAGGAAGCCGAAGCAGATGCCGACGAGGATGGCGAGACGGCGGCCGCCGGCGTGCAAGCCGAGCAGAACGACGATGGCGATGACGGCAATCCAGGAGAGCGGCGGCAGAATCTGCACGGCGCTGGAACCGCGGCCGGACAGGAAGCCGGTGGAGAGCAGGCTGAGCGCCAGCCGGTAGGGCAGGTCGATGATGGCCGCGATGAAGCGTGTCAGGTCGGTGAACGTGAACAGTCCGAACGTCGCTTCGTTGAGCAGCCATTTCATGAAGGCGCTGATCCACGCGGCCGCGGGGATCAGCCAGTCCTTCGGGTAGACAAAGGCGGCGGGCAGCCGGTCCGTGCCTGCGAGACAGAGTCCGACGAAGGCGATGCCCGCAATGAGCCAGGGAAGCGAGATGCGGCCCGTCATGCGTGGAGCGATGACGGTCGGCTTGTTCTCCGCGGCAGGTGCGCTCACCGTCACCCCCGCATCATCATGTCGGCAACGTCGGAGCGGTGGAGAGCACCGGCGACAGCGCCGTCAGAATCGGTGACGCGCAACACGTCCGTGCCGGCCGCAAATAGCGGCGCGGCTTCGGCAATGGTCGCGCCAGCGGAAACGACAGCGCCGTTGAGCGTACTGTCCGCAGGTCGCATCAGCGAGCGGACGCGCACGACCTTCGCCTTCGGCACATTGCGGGTGAACTCGGCGACATAGGGTGTTGCCGGATTGAGCACGAGGTCTTCCGGCGTGCCAGCCTGGACGATCTCGCCGTCCTTCATGATGGCGATCTTGTCAGCCAGCCGGATCGCCTCGTCGAAGTCGTGCGTGATGAAGACGATCGTCTTCTTCAACACTGATTGGAGCCGCATGAACTCGTCCTGCATCTCGCGGCGGATCAGCGGGTCGAGCGCTGAAAACGGTTCGTCGAGGAACCACAGCTCCGGCTCGACGGCTAGCGAGCGCGCAATGCCGACGCGCTGCTGCTGACCGCCGGAGAGTTCGCGTGGGAAGAAACGCTCCTTGCCGGAGAGGCCGACAAGCTCGATCATTTTTTGCGCGCGCGCCTCGCGGGTGGTGCGGTCGACGCCCTGCACCTCGAGCGGGAAGGCAACATTGGCGAGCACGGTCAGATGCGGCAGCAGCGCAAAATTCTGGAACACCATGCCCATCTGGTGCCGGCGAATCTCGATCATGCGCTGCTCGGACGCCGCGAGCAGGTTTTCGCCGTTGAAGAGGATCTCGCCGGCGGTCGGTTCGACAAGACGCGACAGGCAGCGCACCAAAGTCGACTTGCCGGAGCCCGACAGGCCCATAATGACGAAGATCTGGCCTTCCAGGACTTCCAGATTCACCGCGCGCACGGCCGCGATCAGGCCGGCGCGCTGTACCTCCGCGGGCGATGGGTTCGCAGCGCGCGCCATGAAGCCCGCCGCGCCCGCGCCGAATAGCTTCCAGACATTGCGGCAGACGAGTTTGGGCTGCATCGCTAATTGGTAAGGGCTCCACACGGCCGCCCCCTGCGGGCGGCATCCCTCCCCTCAGTGAGGAGGGATGGCGGCGGTGCCTACTTCTTGATCCACTCCGACCAGGTCGCTTCGTTCGCGCCAATCCATTCCTGGACGACGGCGCTCACCGTTTGGCCTTCGAGGTCGACCTTGGTGATCATCTGGCCCATCGCGTCATTATCGATGGTGAAGGCCTTGATCGCCTTGTAAGCGCCCGGCCATTTGTCTTTCACGCCGGCCCAGCCGACCTTCCAGATCTCGCCAAATGGCTTGCCGCAATCGTATTGCGCGCCGGTATTCGAGCCCCAGGCCGGGTCGGTGTAGCACTCCTTTGTGTATTCCGGGAATTCGACCCACTCACCCTTGTACTTCGCCGGCGCCCAATGCGGCGCGTAGATCCAGAGCAGGATCGGCGCCTCGCGCTGATAGGCGCTTTCAAGCTCGGCGAAAAGTGCGGCGTCGGTGCCGGCGTGGATCACCTCGAAGGGAAGGTCGAGCGAGACGACACGCTCGTCGTCATAGCCGCCCCAGGTCACCGGTCCGCCGAGGTAGCGGCCCTTCGGCGCGGTCTCGGCGGTGGAGAACGCTTCGGCGCAGGCCGGGTCCTTCAGCGCTTCCCAATTGGGCAGGCCGGGACACTTGGCCTTCATGTACTCCGGATACCACCACTCCTCCTTGGCCTTCATGCCGGTCGCGCCGAAGACTTCCGTCTTGCCTGTGGCGGTCGAGGCATCCATGGCGTCGCGGCCGGTGGTCTCCCACATCTCCATCGCGACATGCAGGTCGCCCGCTTCGAGACCGGCGAACTGTGCCAGATAGTCGGCCTGCACATATTCGACGCTGTAGCCGGCCTTCTTCAGGACCTCGCCCATCAGCTCCGTGGTGATCAACTGCCCGGTCCAGTCATGCAGCGTCAGCTTGATCGGATCGGTGGATTCCTGCGCGGCGGCCGGCAGCGCGAGCGCGGCGGAAAGCGCCAGCGCCGCGGCAACGGACGGTAAAATGCGGTAGTTCCCAAGCATCAAAACCTCCTGCTCACCCTCTGAAATCTTGTCATTGGTGTGCCCGAAGGTCTTGGCCGCATCGGCGGCCGGTCGTCCGCGGGCTTTTCACGCCATCACTGTCACGCGGGGGAAGCTTTGTTGTCAATGCGAAGTTGTGGCTTTTTCTGCCTTTTTGCCCGGTTCTATTGCGTATCCGGTCAGACAGCGGCATGAATGCCCGAAATTCAGTCACGAGTGCTCCCGCGCGAGGCAGGTGTGGCAAACCATTCGAAACGGCACGGCGAAATCCTGAGACTGCTTCAGGACGAGGGTACGATCACCATCGCCAGCCTGTCGGAAAAGCTCGGCGTTTCGCTGGAAACGATCCGCCGCGACGTGAAGCCGCTGCAGGCAGACGGCACCGTGCTGAAGATGCATGGCGCGATCGGCCTGCCGGCGCTGGCGGGCGAAGCGCCCTTCGAGCGGCGCATGCGCGAGAATGCCGACGCGAAACGTACCATCGCACGGCACACGGCGGCGACGATCCGCGACGGCGAGTCCATCATGCTTGATACTGGCACGACGACCAGCTTCCTCGCCCGCGAACTGCTTGGGCACCGGCGGCTGACCGTGGTGACCAACTCATCCGACATCGCCCGCACGCTGGCGACGGTGAACGGCAACAAGGTCTACATGGCGGGCGGCGAACTTCGCTCCGACAGCGGCGCCGCCTTCGGCGTGTCGGCGATCGAGTTCGTGCGAAGTTTCACCGTTACCCACGCGGTCATTTCGGCAGGCGCCATCAACGCCGGGAGCGGCGTGATGGACTACGACCTGGAGGAGGCGGAGTTCGCCCGCATGGTGCTGTCGCGGGGCAGCCGCACGGTCGTCGTCAGCGATCACACCAAGTTCGGCCGGCAGGGGCTGGTGACGGTCGCGGACTTCGGTGGCTTCATGGAACTGGTGACCGACAGCGTGCCGCCGAAGGATATTGCGGCAGCACTTGAAGCCGGCGGCGCGAGGCTGAGCGTGGCGGGATAGGATTGCCTTCCATTCTTGTGCGCTGCCGTGTTTATTCGCCCATATGGCCTTCACCCTTCGCCAGCTTCAATATTTCGTCGCGGTCGCCGAGCGCGGCACCGTGTCGGGCGCGGCGCAGCACCTGTCGATCTCGCAATCGTCGGTGACGGAAGCGATCAAGGAGCTGGAGAACGACCTCGGCGTCGAACTGTTCGAGCGGCACCCACGCGGCCTGTCGATCACCCACAAGGGCCACCAGTTCCTGCGCCATGCGACGAAGATCCTGACCGATGTGTCGGATGCGCGCCGCAGCTTTTCGTCGGACCAGTCGACGGGATCGGGGCGGCTGGCGCTCGGCGTCACGTCGCTCGTCGCGGGTTATGTTCTGTCCGATCTGCTGGCGCGCTACCGTCGCGCCTGGCCCGGCGTCGAGGTGACCGCGATCGAGGATACAGGCGACTATCTCGAACATCTGCTGGTCGGTGGTGAGCTCGACGTGGCGGTGATGGTGATCTCCAACTTGCGCGACCGCATGGCGCTGCAGGCGGAAATCCTCGAGGTTTCGCAATACCGGCTCTGGCTGCCGCTCGGTCATCCGCTGGCTGCGCAGGACATCATCCACATCCAGGACATTGCGCGCGAGCCGCTGATCATGCTCACCGTCGACGAGATCGAGGAGAACACCGGCAAGTTGCTGGTCGCGCTCGGGCAGCGGCCGCATGTCGCCTTCCGCACGCGATCGGTCGAGGCGGTGCGCAGCCTCGTCGCGACCGGCGCCGGCATCGCGCTGCTGCCCGACCTCGTCTATCGCCCGTGGTCGCTGGAAGGTGACCGCATCGAGAGCCGCGACATTTCCGGCGCGCTGCCGGTGGTACAGGTGGGCATGGTGTGGCGGCGCGGCTCCGGCCTGCCGGACGTGGCGCGCGACTTCATCGGCATCGCGCAGGGCCAACGGACGATCAGGCAGAGACCCTAGCCTAGCCTTGATCGCAACCTACCTGTCATGAGGGCAGGATAGCACAAACCCACTTTCACCTGGAGGCTCGACGGCAAATGCAGATCGCAATGGTTGGACTGGGGCGCATGGGCGCCAACATGGTGCGCCGTCTGCTGCGTGGCGGCCACGCATGCGTCGTCCACGACGTCAACCCGGCAAGCATCGACGCGCTGGTAACTGAAGGTGCGATCGGCGCGGCCTCTCTGGAAGAACTCGTCGGCAAGCTCGCCAGCCCGCGCGTGGTCTGGCTGATGCTGCCGGCGGCAATCACGGGAAAAGTCGCCGACCAGGTCGCGGCGCTGCTCAAGCCGGGGGACATCATCATCGACGGTGGCAACTCGCACTATCACGATGCGGTCGATCGTGCGGTTGAATTCGATCCGAAAGGCATCGCCTATGTCGACGTCGGCACCAGCGGCGGCGTGTGGGGCCTGGAGCGCGGCTACTGCCTGATGATCGGCGGTCCGGCAGCCGCGGTGAAACACCTCGATCCAATCTTAGCCACGCTTGCTCCCGGCGCGACGGGTGATGGAGGTGAGGGACGGGGAGGAACAGCTCAACTCGGCTATCTTCACTGCGGTCCGAGCGGCGCCGGCCATTTCGTCAAGATGGTCCACAACGGCATCGAATACGGGATGATGGCAGCCTATTCGGAAGGGATGAACATCCTGAAGCAGGCGAATGCCGGCAGCGGAAAGCGGGCGGCCGACGCCGAAACGAGTCCGCTGCAGAATCCGGAATACTACCGGTTCGATATCGACATCGCCTCGGTCGCGGAGGTCTGGCGGCATGGCAGCGTGATCGGTTCGTGGCTGCTCGACCTGACGGCGGGTGTGCTGAAGGAGGATGCGACGCTGTCACAATTCAGCGGGCGCGTTTCGGATTCGGGCGAAGGTCGCTGGACGCTCAAGGCGGCGATCGACACCGGGGTGCCGGCGCCCGTCCTGTCTGCCGCTCTCTTCGACCGCTTTGCGTCACAAGGAGAATCGGAATTTGCCGACAAGCTTCAGTCCGCTATGCGCTTCGCATTCGGCGGGCACATCGAGAAGCTGAAGGTCTGATGGTTAAAAGTTTACATATCGGAAAAACCGAAACCGGCTTTCTGATAAATGAATTTGCGAATGCTCTAGATTCTCATAACGTCCGCATTCAGGGATAGTGCCGCCGATTGGAGAGCGGCTCCTCGAAATCGTCGTCGAAGACGACGTTAAACCGTCGTCAAAGACGACGTTAATGGGAGACGTGACGATGAAGAACTTCCTGAAATCGTGTACCGCGCTGGCGCTCGCAACGAGCTTCTCGGCTCCGGCCTTCGCGCAGGTGAAGGAAATCGGCGCTGGCGAGGGTCAACTGAACATCATTGCCTGGGCCGGCTATATCGAGCGTGGCGAGACCGACAAGGCTTTCGACTGGGTGACGAAGTTCGAAGAGGCCTCAGGCTGCAAGGTCAACGTCAAGACCGCCAACACCTCCGACGAAATGGTCGCGCTGATGAACGAGGGCGGCTTCGATCTCGTGACCGCGTCGGGCGACGCATCGCTGCGCCTCATCGCCGGCAAGCGCGTTCAGCCCATCAACATCGATCTCGTGAAGAGCTGGTCGACGGTCGATGACCGTCTGAAGGACGCACCGTGGCATACGGTGGAAGGCGTGCACTACGGCGTGCCCTACATGTGGGGCCCGAACGTGCTGATGTACAACACCAACGTCATCAAGACCGCGCCGACCTCCTGGAAGGTCGTGTTCGAGGAGATGAACCTCGACGACGGCAAGTCGAACAAGGGCCGCGTGCAGGCCTATGACGGCCCGATCCACGTGGCGGACGCAGCACTCTATCTGATGACCCACAAGCCGGAGCTCGGCATCAAGAGCCCCTACGAGCTGAACGAAGATCAGTACAAGGCGGCGCTCGAGCTGCTGCGCCAGCAGCGCCAGCTTGTCGGCCGTTACTGGCACGACGCATTCATCCAGATGGACGACTTCAAGAACGAAGGAGTGGTCGCTTCCGGCTCCTGGCCGTTCCAGGTGAACATCCTGAAGTCCGAGAAGCAGCCGGTCGCCTCCGTGTTCCCGGACGAGGGCGTCACCGGGTGGGCCGACACCACCATGATGCATGTCGATTCGGCCAATCCGAACTGCGCCTATATGTGGTTCGAGCACCAGCTCTCGTCGAATCTGCAGAGCGACCTGTCGGTCTGGTTCGGCGCCAACCCGTCAGTGCCGGCGGCGTGCACGGACGGCCGCGGTATGCAGACGGCTGAAGGCTGCACCACCAACGGTCTCGACAATTTCGAGAAGGTAAAGTTCTGGACGACGCCGACGACCAAATGCGCCAGCCAGAACGACCAGTGCGTGCCTTATTACCGCTGGGTGTCGGACTATATCGGCGTGATCGGCGGACGGTAATATCCGATCACCATAGAACCCTCTCTCCTGAGAAGGGGAGAGGGGTCGCCACCGTGGGCAGCCGCGCCAAAAGGCGAAACTGCGCTCCTTTTCCCGTACTCCCCGGAGAAAGGATGCCGACAGGCAGGTGGGCGGTGGCGACGCCCTTTTTCTTCGTAGAACCGGTTTGCCATGACCCCAGCCGTCAAATTCCAGAATGTGTCGCGCCATTTCGGCTCGGTCCGTGCTGTCGATGCGGTCGACCTCGAGATCCAGGCGGGCGAATTTTTCGCCATGCTCGGACCGTCCGGCTCCGGCAAGACGACCTGTCTCAGGCTGATCGCCGGCTTCGAGCAGCCGACGGCGGGACATATCGAGATTTTCGGCGAGAGCGCCGATGGCGTTCCGCCTTACCGGCGCAACGTCAACACGGTTTTTCAGGATTACGCGCTGTTCCCGCATCTGAACGTGCTGGACAACGTCGCCTACGGCCTGATGGTGAAGGGCGTGTCGAAGCAGGAGCGGCTGGCCGCGGCGGAAGACGCGCTGAAGCTGGTGAAATTGCCGGGCTACGGCGCACGCCGGCCGGGGCAGTTGTCCGGCGGTCAGCGGCAGCGCGTGGCGCTGGCGCGTGCGCTGATCAACAAGCCGAAAGTGCTGCTGCTGGACGAGCCGCTCGGCGCGCTTGATCTGAAGCTGCGCGAAAACATGCAGGAAGAGCTGAAGTCGCTGCAGAAGTCGCTCGGCATCACCTTCATCTTTGTGACGCACGACCAGGGCGAGGCGCTGTCGATGGCTGACCGCGTCGCCGTGTTCAACGACGGCAAGATCATGCAGATCGGTGCTCCGCAGGACATTTACGAGCGGCCGCAAACGCGTTTCGTCGCCGACTTCGTCGGCTCGTCCAATGTGCTGCCTCCGGACTTCGTCCAGCGTTATTCCGGGCAGAAGCGCTGGGGGAGCCTGAGGCCTGAGGCGATCCGCGTGGCGAGCAGCGCGACCGGCGACGGTGTTTCGGCGTGCGTCGTCTCCATGCACTATCTTGGCGCGGCCACGCGCGTTGCGCTGGATGCCGACGGGTTGAGATTGCACGCAACGATGCCGGCCGGCGCTTCCGTGCCGGCCCAGGGCGACCACGTCGTGCTCACCTTCAACCGCGATCAGCTTCATCTCATGGACGAAGCGGTATGACTGCCGCAGCGATAACCGCGCAGTCGGGCACCCCCGCAATCCTTCCCGCTCGCGGCGGGATCGTCGGCGCGCTGTCCGATCTCTTCTGGCGCCGGCCGAAATTCCTGCTGGTTCTGATGCTGCTGCCGCCGGTGTTGTGGCTGGGTGTCGTCTATCTCGGCTCGCTCCTCGCGCTGCTCCTGCAGAGCTTTTTCTCGATCGACGAGTTCTCCGGGATGATCAACCGGGAGTTCACGCTAAAAACCTACGGCGAGCTCCTGCTGCAATCCAATCTCGACATCATCATCCGCACCGTGACGATGGCAGCACTGGTGACGATCGCCTCCGCCTTCATCGCGTTTCCGATCGCCTACTACGCGGCGCGCTATGCACGCGGCAAATGGAAGGCGCTGTTCTATCTCGGCGTGATGCTGCCGCTGTGGTCGAGCTATCTGGTCAAGGTCTATGCGTGGAAGCTGATCCTGGCGAAGGAAGGCATCCTCACCTGGCTGCTCGAGAAACTGCATTTGACGTGGTTGCTCGACGCGTGGCTCTCGCTGCCGATCGTCGGCGGCAATTCGCTCTCGGTGTCCTTCACCGGCACCTTCATCGTCTTCGTCTATGTCTGGATGCCGTTCATGATCCTGCCGATCCAGGCAGCGCTGGAACGCGTGCCGGGCAACCTGATCGAGGCGTCATCCGATCTTGGCGCCTCGCCCAAGCAGACATTCAGCAACGTGATCTTCCCGCTGGCGCTGCCTGGCATCGTCGCGGGCTCGATCTTCACCTTCTCGCTGACCTTGGGCGATTACATCATCCCGCAGATCATCGGCAATTCGCAGCTTTTCATCGGTCAGGCGGTGTTTGCGCATCAGGGCACTGCCGGAAACATCCCGCTGGCGGCGGCCTTCACCGTCGTGCCGATTGTGGTGATGGGCCTCTATCTCTGGGGCGCCAAACGCATGGGAGCCTTCGATGCGCTCTGACCGCCAGCAACGTTCGCCGCTTGGCTTGAAGATCGCCGCAGGCGTGGGGCTGCTGTTCCTGCATGTGCCGATCCTGCTGATCTTCGTCTACGCCTTCACGACGGAGGAGCGGACCTATCAATGGCCGCCGCCGGGCCTCACGCTGCAATGGTTCGCCGTCACGTGGAACCGGCCGGATGTGTGGGACGCGCTGAAGCTGTCGGTGCAGGTCGCGTCGATCTCGACGGCGATTGCGCTGGTGCTTGGCACGTTCTGCGCGGCGGCTGTGTCCGGCTCGAAATTCTTCGGCCGCGAGGCGATCTCGCTGCTGGTCATCCTTCCAATTGCGCTGCCCGGCATCATCACCGGCATCTCGCTGCGCTCGGCGTTCAGCCTGATGGAGATACCGTTCTCCACCTGGACGATCGTGCTCGGTCACGCGACGTTTTGCGTCGTCGTCGTCTACAACAATGCGGTGGCGCGCTTCCGCCGAACGTCGGGATCGATGGTCGAAGCGTCGATGGACCTAGGCGCCAACGCCTTCCAGACGTTCCGCTATGTGATCCTGCCGAATATCGGCACCGCGCTGCTTGCCGGCGGCATGCTGGCCTTCGCACTGTCGTTCGACGAGGTGATCGTTACCACCTTCACTGCCGGCCAGCAGCAGACGGTGCCGATCTGGATGCTGGAAGAGCTCGTGCGGCCGCGGCAGCGCCCCGTCACCAACGTCGTCGCGATGCTCGTCGTCATCGTGACGCTGCTGCCCATTCTCGTCGCCTATTACATCACCCGCGACGGCGATCAGATCGCCGGCATGGGCAAATGAAGCGGCAGTCGGCAATCGGGAGTTGGTAGTCGGATCCATCCAAGGCTCCGACTGCCGACTGCCCGTGAAAGAATAGAGAGGACACGTCCATGAATATCGAAATGCTCATCGGCTCGACATTCGAGAAGGGCACGGAAACCGAGGAGCAGATCCTCAATCCGAAAACGGGCGAAACGATCCTCGATCTTCCCGAGGCAAGCCAGGCACAGATCGAGAAGGCAGTCGCCGCGGCCGAGAAGGCGTTCGCGACCTGGTCGCGCACGACGCCCGGACAGCGTTCCGGCTATTTGCTGAAGATCGCCGACCGCATCGAGGCAGAGGCGAAGGAATTCGCCACGCTCGAAGCGCTGAATTGCGGCAAGCCCATCAATGCGGTGCTGAATGATGAAATCCCGGCGATCGTGGATTGCTACCGCTTCTTCGCCGGCGCGGTGCGATCGATGCCGGGCGCTGTTGCGGGCGAATATCTGCCGGGCTTCACCTCGATGATCCGCCGCGACGCGATTGGCCTCGTCGCTTCGATCGCGCCGTGGAACTATCCGCTGATGATGATGGCATGGAAGCTGGCGCCGGCGATCGGCGGCGGCAACACTGTCGTCTTCAAGCCGTCCGAGCAGACGCCGCTGACCGCGCTGAAGCTCGCCAAGGTGTTTGCCGAAATCCTGCCGGAGGGCGTGGTCAATGTCGTGCTCGGACGCGGCGAGAGCGTCGGCAACACGCTGATCAACCACCCGAAGATCAACATGATCTCGATCACCGGCGACGTGGCGACCGGCAAGAAGGTGCTGCAGGCGGCGGCGAAGTCGGTGAAACGCACGCATCTGGAGCTCGGCGGCAAGGCGCCGGTCATCGTCTTCGACGATGCCGATCTGGAGGCGGTGGTGAACGGCCTGCGCGCCTTCGGCTACTACAATGCCGGCCAGGACTGCACGGCGGCCTGCCGCATCTACGCCGGCAAGAAAATCTACGACAAACTGGTCGCGGACCTTTCGTCCGCCGTGTCGACCATCCGCTACAACCAGAAGGACGACACCGAAAACGAGATCGGGCCGCTCATCTCGAAGCGCCAGCGCGATCGCGTCGCGAGCTTTGTCGAGCGCGCGTCCGAGCTGAAGCACATCGAGATCACCACCGGCGGCAAGCCGGGCGACGGCAAGGGCTTCTTCTACCAGCCGACGGTCGTGGCCGGTGCGTTGCAGGAAGACGAGATCGTGCGCCGCGAAGTGTTCGGGCCGGTCGTCTCGGTGACGCGCTTCTCTGATGTAGACGAAGCAGTGAACTGGGCGAATGACAGCGACTACGGACTGGCATCCTCGGTGTGGACGAAGGACGTATCCCGCGCCATGGCTACCGCCGCGCGTCTTCAGTACGGCTGCACCTGGATCAACACGCACTTCATGCTCTGCAATGAGATGCCGCATGGCGGGCTGAAACAGTCCGGCTACGGCAAGGATATGTCGCTCTACGCGCTGGAGGACTACACGGCAGTCCGCCACGTGATGGTGGCGCACGGATAGGCCTGGCCAGCCTCGGCAGAGTGGGAGGCCCTATCCCAAGGGCCTCCGGCGCGATAATTGAGCACGAGCCATCGAGGGAAATCCCATGTCCGCCAATGCTTCGCTCCAGTCCCGCCGTGTCGCCGCCGTGCCGCGCGGCGTCGGCAATGCCTTTCCGATCTATGCCGAGCGCGCAGAGGATTCGGAAGTCTGGGACGCCGAGGGCAAGCGCTACATCGACTTCGCCGGCGGCATCGCCGTGCTCAACACCGGGCATCGGCATCCGAAAGTCATTGCGGCGGTGCGGGACCAGCTCGACAAATATACGCACACCTGCTTCCAGGTGCTGCCCTACGAGCCCTACATCGAGGTCTGCGAGCGGCTGAACAAGCTGGCGCCGTTCAAGGGCGATGCGAAGACGATCCTGTTCTCGACCGGCGCGGAAGCGGTCGAGAACGCGGTGAAGATCGCCAAGGCGCATACCGGCCGGCCGGGCGTGATCGCCTTCACCGGCGCCTTTCACGGTCGCACGACGCTCGGCATGGCGCTGACCGGCAAGGTCGCGCCGTACCGCAAGAAGTTCGGCCCGACGGTGCCGTCGATCTACCACATACCGTTCCCGACTGAGGATAGCGGCGTCTCCGTCGCGGATTCGCTGAAAGCTCTGGAGTTTCTGTTCCGCGCAGACATCGAGCCGACCCAGGTCGCCGCGATCATCATCGAGCCGGTGCAGGGCGAGGGCGGTTTCCACCCGGCGCCGACGGAGCTGCTGGAAGCGCTGCGCGCGCTCTGCGACCAGCACGGCATCGTCTTCATCGCCGACGAGATCCAGACCGGCTTTGCACGTACCGGAAAGATGTTCGGCATTGAGGTCAGCGGCGTCGAGCCGGACCTGATCACGGTGGCGAAATCGCTGGCGGGCGGCTTCCCGTTGTCGGGCGTCGTCGGCAAGGCGGCGATCATGGATGCGCCAGAGGCAGGCGGTCTCGGCGGCACCTATGCCGGCAATCCGCTCGCCTGCGTGGCAGCACTTGCCGTGCTGGACGTGATTGCCGAGGAGAAACTTGTCGCGCGTGCGGAAAAACTCGGCGAGCGGATCAAAGGCGCGATCGTGAAAGCGTCGCAGCGCAACGACACCGTGCCGATCGCTGCGGTGCGCGGACCGGGCGCGATGGTCGCCTTCGACATCGTCAAGCGGCGCGGCACGAACGAGCCCGACGCTGACGCGACGAAGCGCGTCACGCAGGCCGCGATCAATGAAGGGCTCGTCCTGCTCTCCTGCGGCGTCCATGCCAACACCATCCGCATCCTGATGCCGCTGACGGTGAAGGACGCGATCCTCGACGAAGGCCTGGCGAAGCTCGAGAAGGCGCTGATCGCCGCAAACGCCTAAGAAACCGGGCTTGCCCCATCTGGTCCTACCAGATTATCCGCGCTACGCTGCGCGGGACATCGGGAGGATTGCATGAAGATCGGGTTCAACATGTTCCTGTGGACGACCAACGTCACCAGGAAACACGAGGCGCTGCTCAGGGACCTCAAGGCGACCGGTTACGATGGGGTGGAAGTGCCGATCTTCGAAGGCACGCCCGACGATTTCCGACGCACCGCCGAAATGCTCGACCGCATCGGGCTGGAGCGCACGGCGGTGACCGCTATGGGCGATCCGTCGATGAACCTGATCTCGGCGGACGCCGCGACCCGCAAGAAGGGCGTCGAGTACATGAAGTGGGCGCTGGATTGTTCGGAAGCGCTCGGCGCCAAGCTGATCTGCGGGCCTATGCACTCGACACTCGGCGCCTTTAGCGGTGTGGGCCCAACGGCAGCGGAGAAGAAGCGTTCGGTGTCGTCGCAGCGTGCGATAGGCGACCACGCGGGAAAACGCGGCGTCACCGTCACGCTCGAAGCGCTGAACCGCTTCGAATGTTATCTGGTGAATACGATGGCTGACCTCTCGTCCCACATCGACGAGATCGGCCATCCGAACATCAAGGCGATGTACGACACGTTCCATGCCAACATCGAGGAGGCCGATCCGATCAAGGCCTATACGAAGCACAAGCGGAACGTCGCCCACATCCACATCTCAGAGAACGACCGCGGTGTGCCCGGCCGCGGCAACATCCCATGGACGGAGACGTTCTCGGCGATCCGCAAAGGTGGCTATGACGGTTGGTTGACGATCGAATCCTTCGGTCGCGGGCTGAAGGATCTGGCGGCAGCGACAAAGGTCTGGCGCGATTTCGCCGAGAGCCCGGAAGCCGTCTATCGCGACGGATTCAGGCATATCCGGAACGGCTGGAAGAGGGCAGCGTAAACGCCGCTTCACCCGCTGACGTCGGCGTTCGCCTCGGCGGCCTGTTCCGCGGTCAAGGCCTGGGTCGGCCGCCTGATCTGCGGCGCAGCCTCGAGCACGATCGGCTTCAATCCCTCCCCACCGGCCGCGACGATCTCGAAGAACTGGCGGCGCATGCGCGGCTCCCAGAACTTGTTGATGTGCTCGGCGACGCCATGCACGCCTTCCTCGCGCCGCTTCGATTCGAAGAAGGTGCCGATCTGGTTGGCCATGCGCACGAGCTTCTCGCGCGGGCTGGCGTGATGTTCTTCCTCATCGCTGAAGTCGTCATGCGACATGGCGTGTCTCTCCGTCGGTCACGCGGTCGGGATGCGTGAAAATGTCGAAATCGTCGCCGCGCACCAGCGCGACCAAAGTCATCCCGGCATCCTCCGCCGTGCGGATCGCCAGCGCGGTCGGCGCCGAGACGGCGATGATGAAGGGTGCGCCGATCGAGGCAGTCTTCTGCACCATCTCGACAGAGACGCGCGATGTAACGACGACCGCGCCGGTGGTTCCGTCGATACCCGCCTTTGCAAGCGCGCCGGCCAGCTTGTCGAGCGCATTGTGGCGGCCGACATCTTCGCGCGCGGCGACGATGCCTTTCCCGGGCACGAAGAAACCGGCGGCGTGAACGGCGCCAGTCTCGGCGTGCAGCGGCTGCTGTTTGGAAAGCAGACGGACGGCCTGGGTAATGTCGGCTGATGAGAGCGACAGGCGCGCCGGGCTGACGCTGTCCACCGACCGCATCGCCTCGTCGATCGACTCGATGCCGCAGAGTCCGCAGCCGACCGGGCCGGCAAGGCGGCGGCGGCGCGCCTCGAAGCGCGTATTCGCCTGATCCTTCAAGCGGATCTGGATATCGATGCCGGCGCCGGCTTCCTCGACGCCGATCGAGTCGATCTCGGTCGCCGATGCGATGATACCCTCGGTCAGCGAGAAGCCGAGCGCGAAGTCGTCGAGGTCGGCGGGCGTCGCCATCATGACGGCGTGCGTCGTGCCGCCGTAGGACAGCGCCACCGGCGTCTCCTCTGGCACCATGCGTGGGGCAGCGGCGGTTACACGGCCGCGCCGTGTCAATCTTGATGTCGACGTGACCGGCTGACGGGACATGTCAGCTTACTCCGCCGCCTCCAGTCGTCCCGCAATGCGTCGGCTGCGTTCGGAGAGCGCTTCGTATTCTTCCTGCCAGGCGCTCGGGCCGTTCGACGGTGATACCTGCACCGCGGTCACCTTGTATTCCGGGCAGTTGGTCGCCCAGTCTGAATAGTCCGTGGTGATGACGTTGGCCTGCGTATCGGGATGGTGGAACGTCGTATAGACGACACCCGGCGACACCCTGTCGGTGATGTCGGCGCGCAGCGTCGTTTCGCCGGCGCGGCTCTTCAGGCGCACCCAGTCACGGTTGCGGATGCCGCGCTGCTCGGCGTCGTGCGGGTGGATTTCCAGCAGATCCTCCGAGTGCCACATCACATTGTCGGTGCGTCGCGTCTGCGCGCCGACATTGTACTGCGACAGGATGCGGCCGGTCGTGAGCAGCAGCGGATAGCGCGGTCCGGTCCTCTCGTCGGTTGCGACATATTCGGTGCGGATGAACTTGCCCTTGCCGCGTACGAAACCGTCGACATGCATGATCGGCGTGCCATGCGGCGCTTTTTCGTTACACGGCCACTGGACGGAGCCTTCACGGTTCAGCCTGTCGTAGGACACGAAGGCGAAGCTCGGCGTCGTCTTGGCGATCTCGTCCATGATCTCGGACGGGTGCGTGTAGGCCCATTTCAGGCCCATCACCTGCGCGAGCCTCTGCGTGACTTCCCAGTCGGCGAGGCCGTTCTTCGGCGTCATCACCTTGCGCACCATGTTGATGCGGCGCTCGGCATTGGTGAATGTGCCGTCCTTCTCCAGGAAGGTCGAGCCCGGCAGGAAGACGTGCGCGTAGTTCGCCGTTTCGTTGAGGAAGAGGTCGTGAACGACGACGCATTCCATCGCCGCGAGTCCGGCCGACACATGCTTGGTATCGGGATCGGACTGCAGGATGTCCTCGCCCTGGATGTAGAGGCCCTTGAAGGTGCCCTCGACGGCGGCGTCGAGCATGTTCGGGATGCGCAGGCCGGGTTCGTTGTCGAGCTTCACACCCCAGAGCGACTCGTAGATGTCGCGCACCGCATCGCCCGAGATATGGCGATAGCCGGGCAGTTCGTGCGGGAAGGAGCCCATGTCGCACGAACCCTGCACATTGTTCTGGCCGCGCAGCGGGTTCACGCCGACGCCGCGGCGGCCGATATTGCCGGTCGCCATGGCAAGGTTGGCGATCGCCATGACAGTGGTCGAGCCTTGGCTGTGCTCGGTGACGCCGAGGCCGTAATAGATCGCGCCATTGCCGCCGGTCGCGTAGAGGCGCGCGGCGCCGCGAAGCGTCTCGGCGGGTACGCCGGTGAAGGCTTCGGTCGCTTCCGGCGAATTCTTCTCCTCGGCGACAAAGGCGGCCCAGTCCTCGAATTCGGACCAGTCGCAGCGCTCGCGGATGAAGGCCTCGTTGAACAGGCCTTCGGTGACGATGACATGCGCGAGTGCTGTGACGACCGCGACGTTGGTGCCGGGCTTCAGCGGTAGGTGATAGTCCGCCTCGACATGCACGGAGCGGACGGTTTCGGTGCGGCGGGGATCAAGCACGATCAGCCTGGCGCCTGCGCGCAAGCGCTTCTTCATGCGCGATGCGAACACAGGATGGGCGGCGGACGGGTTGGCGCCGATCACCATGATCACGTCGGAGTCTTCGACCGAGTCGAAATCCTGGGTGCCGGCGGATGTGCCGTAGGTCTGGCCGAGGCCGTAGCCGGTGGGCGAATGGCAGACGCGCGCGCAGGTATCGACATTGTTGTTGGCAAAACCCTGCCGGACCAGCTTCTGGACGAGATAGGTCTCTTCGTTGGTGCAGCGTGATGAGGTGATGCCGCCGATCGAGCCTCGGCCGTACTGGTACTGGATGCGGCGGAACTCGTTGGCGATGTGGGAGAAAGCCTCCTCCCAGGTGACTTCCTTCCACGGATCCGAAATCTTCTCGCGGATCATCGGGTTGAGGATGCGCTCCTTGTGGGTCGTGTAGCCGTAGGCGAAGCGGCCCTTGACGCAGGAGTGGCCGCGGTTCGCCTTGCCGTCCTTCCACGGCACCATGCGCACGACTTCGTCGCCCTTCATTTCGGCTTTGAAGGAGCAGCCGACGCCGCAATAGGCGCAGGTGGTGACGACCGAACGCTCCGGCATGCCCATGGCAAGCACGGACTTTTCGCGCAGCGCGTCGGTCGGGCAGGCCTGCACGCAGGCGCCGCAGGAGACGCATTCGGACTCGAGGAAGGGCTGGTGCATGCCAGCCGTCATGCGGCTTTCAAAGCCGCGGCCTTCTATGGTGAGCGCAAACGTGCCTTGCACTTCTTCGCAGGCGCGCACGCAACGCGAGCAGACGATGCACTGCGCCGGGTCGTAGCTGAAATAAGGGTTGGACTCGTCGCGGGCGATGTAGTCCACCATCAGCGAGCCGTTGCCCGGCGCAACGCCGTCGTCGGAGACGACGTGATTGCGGCCTTCGGTGCCGTAACGGTTCTCGGCGAGGCCGACCGATTTCGCGACCTCGTCGAACTCGCTGGCGCCGGTCCCGTCCTTGTTGCCGCCCCACGCCATCGGATGGTCGGAGACATAGAGCTCCATCACGCCACGGCGGATCGCGTTCAGCCGGTCGCTCTGCGTGTGGACGACCATGCCTTCGCCGACCGGGGTCGTGCATGACGCGGGCGTGCCGCCGCGACCGTCGATCTCGACCAGGCAGACGCGGCAAGAACCGAACGCGTCCATCATGTCGGTGGCGCAGAGTTTTGGAATCTCGACGCCGGCCTCCATGGAAGCGCGCATAATCGAGGTGCCCTCGGGGACCGTTATGCTGCGGCCGTCGACGGTGAGCGTCACCTGCTTCGCCGCTTTCGAGGCGGGCGTGCCGAAATCGATTTCGTGGACGAGACCCATCTGGTTCTCCTATTCCGCTGCTTCCGCGACCGGGCGCGGCTTGAAATCTTCACCAAAGTGATTGATCGCGCTCATCACCGGGTAGGGCGTGAAGCCGCCCAGCGCGCAGAGCGATCCGAACTTCATCGTGTTGCAGAGGTCGGTGACCAGAGCGAGATTCTTCTCCGGCTCGATGCCGGCCGAAATCTTGTCGATCACCTCGACGCCGCGCGTCGAACCGATGCGGCAGGGCGTGCACTTGCCGCAGCTCTCGATCGCGCAGAATTCCATCGCGAAGCGCGCCATCTTGAGCATATCGGCGCTGTCGTCGAACACGGTGATGCCGGCATGGCCGATCAGGCCATCGCGCTTGGCGAATTCCTCATAGTCGAATGGCGTGTCGAACAGCGCGCGCGGGAAGTAGGCGCCGAGCGGACCGCCGACCTGCACAGCCTTCACCGGCCGGCCCGTCGCGGTGCCGCCACCGATGTCATCGACAATCTCGCCAAGTGTCATGCCGAAGGCGGCCTCGAACAGTCCGCCGTGCTTGACGTTGCCGGCGATCTGGATCGGGATCGTGCCACGCGAGCGGCCCATGCCGAAATTCTTGTAGTGCTCCGCGCCCTTGTCGAGGATGATCGGCACGGAGGCGAGACTGATGACGTTGTTGATGACGGTCGGCTTGCCGAACAGGCCCTGGATGGCGGGGAGCGGCGGCTTGGCGCGCACCACGCCGCGCTTGCCTTCGAGCGAGTTGAGCAGCGAGGTCTCCTCGCCGCAGACATAGGCGCCGGCGCCGACGCGCACTTCCATGTCGAAGGCATTGGGCGAGCCAAGCACGTTGACGCCGAGCACCTTGGCGCGGCGCGCGATCTCGATCGCGCGGTTCATCGCCTTCACGGCGTGCGGATATTCGGAACGGATGTAGATGAAGCCCTTGGTCGCGCCGGTCGCGATGCCGGCGATCGCCATGCCCTCGATGAGCACGAAGGGATCGCCTTCCATGATCATGCGGTCGGCAAAGGTGGCGCTGTCGCCCTCGTCGGCATTGCAGACGATGTATTTGCGGTCCTGAACCTGGTCGAGGACGGTCTTCCACTTTATGCCGGTCGGGAAGCCCGCACCGCCGCGGCCACGTAGGCCCGACTCGGTGACGATCTTGACGATCTCGGCCGGCGCCATCGCCACGGCCTTCTCCAACCCGCGCAATCCGCCATGAGCGCGATAGTCGTCAAGCGACAGCGGGTCGGTGATGCCGCAGCGCGCGAAGGTGAGGCGCGTCTGCTTGGCGAGGAACGGCAGGTCCTCGGTCTTGCCGAGTGACAGCCGGTGCGTGCCGCCGTTCACAAAATCCGCGTCGAACAGCGAAGCGACGTCCTTCGCCTTCACCGGTCCGTAGGCGACGCGGCCGCCGGCCGTCTCGACCTCGACCATTGGCTCCAGCCAGAACATGCCGCGCGAGCCGTTGCGCACGATCTCAGCCTTCACGCCGCGCGCATCGAGCTCTTTCGCGATCGCCTTGGCGACCTTGTCGGCGCCAAGCGCCAGAGCCCCGGAATCGCCGGGAACGTAGATTCGCGTGGTCATGCCCGCACCGCCTCGACGATCTCGTCGATCGTCTCCGGATCGTTGATGCGGCCGATCACCTCGCCGTCGAGCATCGCCGACGGCGAGCAGGCGCACATGCCGAGGCAATAGACCGGCTCGAGCGTCACCGCGCCGTCCTTCGTCGTCTCGTGAAAGCCGATGCCGAGCAACTGCTTGATCTTCGCGGCAGCCGCATCCGAGCCCATCGACTGGCAGGCTTCCGCCTGGCAGAGCTTCAGCACATGGCGGCCAGCGGGCTCCTTGCGGTAGTCGTGGTAGAAGGTGACGACGCCGTAGACCTCGGCCTTGGAGATGTTCAGCTCGTCCGCGATGACCGGCAGGCTTTCCGCAGGCACATAGCCGAACTCGTCTTGAATCTCGTGCAGGATCGGGAGCAGCGGGCCTTCCAGCCCGCGCAACTCCCCGATGATTTCCGCGGTGCGCGCCGCGATCTGGGTACCTGCCTGCTGCATGCGTGCAGACCTCTCCCTGGATTGGCCCATTGGGCGCTATCTACCTATGAAACCAAAGAAAACGCTCGGTTTCAATAAAGCTGTTCCGTGGTTTGATAGAAATTTCCTATCAAACCTCCCTCTCAAAGCGTGTAACTCAGCGCTGGGCGGCGAAATCGCTCGCCAGCGCCATCGCCTCGTCCAGAAGCGCCGAGACGAGCGGCGTGTGCGGCACCCGCGGCGCGGCGACCAGACCGACCATGTGGCTGGCGTCCGGCTCGACGATGGGGATGGCCCGGATCGGCTCGGAGAAGCCGAACGTTTCGGCGAGGTTGAGCGGCATGATCGACGACCATTTGCCGGTGCGGATGTGGCTGAACAGCACGATCATCGAGTTCGATTCGAGCGTCGGGCGAACCTGGACGCCGGCCTCGGCCAGATGCTGGTCGATGATACGGCGGTTCTGCATGTCGGGGGTAAGCAAACAGAGTGGCAGAGCGCTCACCTCGGCCCAGGTAACTTGCTTCGCATCCGAAAACGCATTCCCCGCAGCGGTGATGAGCTGATAGCGCTCCTCGTAGAGCGGCACCGAGGTGACGCGGCCGAGCGGCTCGTTATCGAGATAGGTGATCCCGGCATCGACGTCGAAATTGCCGAGCAGCGACAGCACCTCGATCGAGGTGCGCGACAGGATCGAGAAGGTGACGCCCGGGTGCTTTTCGCGAAATGGCGTGGTCAGCCGCGGCACCATTGCGAGCGCGGTGGGGATCGCGGCGATCTTCACATGGCCGGACAGGCCGTGCTTCGCCGCCTTCATCTCCTCTTTCATGGTGCGCGCGTCGCCGGTGATGCGGCGCGCCCAGTCGAGCACACGCTGGCCTTCCGGCGTCAGGCCCTGGTAGCGCGAGCCGCGCTGAACCAGCATCACCCCGAGCTGGTCTTCGAGCTGCTTGATTGCCGCCGACAGCGTCGGCTGGGTTACCCCCAGTTCCTCCGCGGCACGGCCGAAATGCTGGGCTTTGGCCAGCGCAATGAAGAATTCGAGCCTGTCGAGCATTGCCTCAAATTAGCGAACCCTTAAGCACAGATGAACGTGGCCCGGGTCACCACCACGCCCGGTAAGGACTCGGCAACTTCTCTAGCAGACTTTTCCGCGGTTTCGCCTGGAAACGTGCATTCCCAACGACATTGCTGTCCGGAGGCCTCCAGCATGACGCTCGCTGCCCAAACGACGACCGCGCCTAGGGTTGATCCGCATGCCGCCGAGGCCGTGCGCCTGGAGGCGCTCGATCGCTTCGACGTCCTGGATGCGCCGCGCGAGGACAGCTTTGACGCCATCGTGCGGCTGATCCGAACTGTTTTCCGCGCGCCGATCGGCATTGTCTCGGTCATCGACGGACATCGGCAGTTCTACATGGCGTGCGACGGCCTGGCGGCCGGCGAGGCGCCACGCAATGACACATTCTGCAATGTTACGATCCGGTCGGATCAACCACTGATCGTTGAAGATGCGGCGACCGATCCGCGCTTTTCGAACAATCCGAGCGTGACGGGCGAGCCTCATATCCGCTTCTACGCCGGCGTGCCGCTGACGACCAGCGACGGCCACAATATCGGCACGGTCTGCGTGGCCGACCATGAGCCGCGTGCGTTCGGCGCTGAGCAGGTCGAAATGCTCCAGGATCTCGCTCGCCTCGCGATGGCGCAGCTCAACCTGCGTCAGCATATCGACATCGATATCGGAACCGGGGTTTTGTCTCGCCGGGCCTTGATGCTCAATGGCGATACCGCCATCACGCTCGCCCGCCGCCACGACATGGAAGCAAGCTGTATCGCGGTCGAATTCGACAATCTTCCCAACGCTACCGACGTCGCCGATGGAAAGGCACGCGAGGCGGCGATCGCGGCGGCAGCCGCCCTGTTGCGCCGCAATTTGCGCCGCACTGACATTATCGGCCGCAACGGCGCGACGGGTTTCGCGATTGTGTTGCCCAACACCGGCCGCCACGGTGCGCTCGAGGTTGCAGACAAGATTCGCGGCCTGATGAGTGCTCGGGCTGCAGCGGACGGAGCGCTGTCGGGGATCGCAGTGACCATTGGTGCGGCGACACTCGACACAGACATGGACGATATCGACGACCTGCTCGCCTGGGCTCAAGCCGCGCGTTCCGAGGCCAGAACCGACGGCATCAGCAGCCACCATTGGCGTCTGCCTGCCAAGCCAGAAAGGGCGGCACTGCGCCGCGTGCTCAAAGCGGGCACCATTCATTTCAACAACCGCGCATCGACGATGGACTGCACGGTCCGCGCGATATCGAGCGAAGGCGCGATGCTGGATATGTCGAGCTCCTTCGGTCTGCCCGAGACGTTCGACCTGAAAATCCGCTCGGACGGAACTGAGCGGCTGTGCCGGATTGTTTCGCAATCGGAACGGCAAATCGAGGTCGAGTTCCTCTAGTCGCCCGCCACGATTTCGCGCTTTTTGCCGAGCTGCGCGCCTAGCGCGGTAGTCTTGAGAGTCCAGGTCGTTCGAATCCATCCCCAGTTTTCCACGGTCTGGCGGTTTCCGAACCCCGGCTTGGGCGCTATTTGCTCGGCTCTATAGTCGGCAAAGGATGTCGCCATGCTGGGCTGGTTTCGTGCGCTGCTCCCTCGCGAGGACAAGTTTTTCGACCTGTTCGAGCAGCATTCCCGGATTCTGGTCGCCGGCGCCGAGGCGCTGCAGAAGCTGCTGGCCGGCGGGGAAGGCGTCGAGCGGTACTGCCAGGAGATCGTCGATCTCGAGGACCAGGCCGACGAGATCACCCGCGAAGTGCTGCTGGCGGTCCGCCGGAGCTTCATCACCCCGTTCGACCGTGGCGACATCAAGGACCTTATCCAGTCCATGGATGACGCCATCGACGTGATGCACAAGGTGGTCAAGACGGTCAGGCTGTTCGAGCAGAAGAGCTTCGATCCGCTGATGCAGGAGATGGGTGCGGCGATCGTCGAGGCGTCGCAACTGACCGCAAGGGCGATCCCGCTGCTCGAAAAAGTCGGCGCCAACCTCACGGAGTTGGGCTCGCTTGCCGAGGAATTGGTCAAGGTCGAGGAGCGCGCCGACGGACTGCATGACGCCGGCCTCAAGGATCTCTTCAAGAAGTACGGCAAGTCGGATGCGATGGCCTATATGATCGGCGCCGAGATCTACGGCCAGCTCGAAAAGGTCGTCGACCGCTTCGAGGACGTCGCCAACGAGATCAGCGGCATCGTCATCGAGAACGTCTGACCGATGGACGCAACCCTCGCTTTCCCGCTGCTGGTCGCGCTGATCGGCGTCGCGCTGTTCTTCGATTTCCTGAACGGCTTGCACGATGCCGCGAACTCGATCGCGACGATCGTGTCGACGCGCGTACTGCGGCCTCAATACGCGGTGTTTTGGGCGGCCTTCTTCAACTTCATCGCCTTCCTGTTCTTCGGGCTGCATGTGGCAGAGACCATCGGCAAGGGCATCGTCGATGCGGATATCGTGACGCCGCAGGTTGTGTTCGCGGCACTCACAGGGGCGATCACCTGGAACATCGTCACCTGGCTCTACGGCATCCCGTCGTCGAGCTCGCACGCACTGATCGGCGGGCTGGTCGGCGGCGCGGTGGCCAAGGCCGGCAGCGTCGCGATCGTCTGGGCAGGGCTGCTGAAAACCGGCGCGGCGATCGTGCTGTCCCCGCTGACGGGTTTCGTGCTCGCGCTGCTGTTGATCCTCACCGTGTCCTGGATCTTCGTGCGGGCGACGCCGTTTGCGGTCGACGGCACCTTCCGCTCGTTGCAGTTCGTCTCGGCCTCGCTCTATTCGCTTGGCCACGGCGGCAACGATGCCCAGAAGACGATGGGCATCATCGCGGTGCTGCTCTACTCGCAAGGCATGCTGGGCAGCGAGTTCTACGTGCCGTTCTGGGTGGTGATCACCTGCCAGTTCATGCTGGCGTTCGGCACGCTGTTCGGCGGCTGGCGCATCGTCCACACGATGGGCTCGAAGATAACGCGACTGAACCCCATGCAGGGCTTCTGCGCCGAAACGGGCGGCGCGATCACGCTGTTCGCCGCGACCTATCTCGGCATTCCGGTCTCGACCACGCACACCATCACCGGCGCGATCGTCGGCGTCGGCGCCGCCCGCCGCGTCTCGGCCGTGCGCTGGGGGATCGCCGGCTCGATCGTCATTGCCTGGGTGATTACCATGCCGGCGACTGCGCTGATCGCCGCCTTCACCTTTTACCTGACCTCGCTCTTCGGCTGATATCCAAGCGCCGTGGACCGCTGGCCCTTGCACGGCTTGGTTCTCTCTGCGACTTGCACTATCTGAGACCCAGCATTCGCCAGGCGAGACATCATGGCCGTTACCAAGGAAACCGTTCTCGACAAGCTCCGCACCGTGCAGGGGCCGGATTTCGAGGGCAATCTGGTCGATCTCGGCCTCGTCTCGGACATCTTCATCGCCGACGGCAAGGTCTTCTTCTCGATTACCGTTCCGGCTGCGCGCGCGCAGGAGCTCGAACCCCTACGCGCCGCGGCTGAGCGCAGCGTGAAAGCTATCCCCGGAGTTACGGGAGCAGTCGTCGCGCTGACGGCGGAGAAGAAGGGCGGCGGTATGGAGCGCGCCGCCCCCCCGCCGCGCCCCGTTCCGCCAAGACCGCAAGCCGCGCCTGCGCCAAGGCCCGCGCCGCAAAGACACGCTGGCCATTCGCACGGACCTGCCACGTCAACGTCGGGCAAGCGCGGCGTACCGGGCGTCGAGTCGATCATCGCGGTGGCATCCGGCAAGGGCGGCGTCGGCAAGTCGACAACGGCCGTCAACATCGCGCTCGGGCTAAAGGCCAACGGCGCGCGCGTCGGCGTGCTCGACGCGGACATCTACGGGCCGTCGATGCCACGGCTTCTGGGCATTCGCGGCCGGCCGGAGACGGTCGACGGCAAGGTGCTGAAGCCGATGGAGAACTATGGCCTGAAGGTCATGTCGATCGGCTTCCTCGTCGAGGAGGAAACCCCGATGATCTGGCGCGGGCCGATGGTCATGTCGGCGTTGACGCAGATGCTGCGAGAGGTGGAATGGGGCGATCTCGACATCCTCGTCGTCGACATGCCGCCCGGCACCGGTGACGCGCAGCTCACCATGGCGCAGCAGGTGCCGCTGGCCGGCGCGGTGATCGTTTCGACACCGCAGGACCTGGCGCTGATCGACGCGCGCAAGGGTTTGAACATGTTCAAGAAGGTCGACGTGCCGCTGCTCGGTATCGTCGAGAACATGAGCTATTTCGTCGCCCCGGACACCGGCAAGCGTTACGACATTTTCGGCCATGGCGGTGCGCGTCGCGAGGCGGAACGTCTCGGCGTGCCGTTCCTCGGCGAGGTACCGCTGGAAATGACGATCCGCGAAATGTCGGACAGCGGCGCGCCGGTGGTGGTGTCGCAGCCGGACGGGATTGGAGCGATTGCCTACCGCGCGATCGCTGCTGCGGTGTCCGAAGAACTGACGAAGACAAAGGCCGCCGCGACGGCCGCGCCGGCGATCGTCTTCGAATAGTTTTCCCGGGGAGGGGTGATGGCCGAGGTTCTGCTCATCGACCGGCGTGATGGCTATCACGTTCTGACGCTCAATCGCCCCGAGCGGCTGAACGCGTTTACCGAAGGTCTGCACCTGGCGTTGCGCGAAGCACTCGACGAATGCGGGCGCGACGACAACTGCCGCGCCATCGTCATTACGGGGGCAGGCCGCGGCTTCTGCGCAGGGCAGGATCTGGCTGATCGCGACCCGACCATCACGGGCGAGAATCCCGACCTCGGGCGCACGCTGGAGACCTTCTACAACCCGCTGATCCTCAGGCTGCGCGGACTGCCGAAGCCGGTGATCGTTGCGGTGAACGGTGTCGCTGCGGGGGCGGGCGCGAACATCGCGCTCGCCGGCGACATCGTGATTGCGGCGAAGTCGGCAAGCTTCATCCAGGCCTTCGCGAAGATCGCGCTGATCCCCGATGCGGGCGGCACGTGGTGGCTGACCCGCCACCTCGGCGAGGCGCGCGCCAAGGCGCTGGCGATGACGGCCGAACCGCTGTCGGCCGAGAAGGCAGCGGAGTGGGGACTGATCTGGAAGGCGGTCGATGACGACAGATTGATGGCCGAGGCGACGAAGCTCGCCGAGCATTTTGCCAACGGTCCCACCAACGCCTACGCGCTGACCAAGAAGGCGATCCACGCTGCCTCGGCCAACGCGCTGGAAGCGCAGCTGAATGTCGAGCGGGAACTGCAGCGCGAGGCAGGCCTCTCCGGCGACTACAAGGAAGGGGTGGCGGCCTTCTTGCAGAAGCGCCCGGCGAATTTTCGCAAGCGCTGAATCACCCCCGCCAGTGCAGCACGCAGACCAGCGTGAAGAGCCGCCGCGCGGTGTCGAAGTCGATGTCGATCTTTCCCGAGAGCCGATCCATCAGCGTCTGCGAGCCTTCATTGTGCAAGCCGCGCCGGCCCATGTCGATCGCCTCGATCTGTGACGGTGTCGCCGAGCGGATCGCCTCGTAATAGCTCTCGCAGATCATGTAGTAATCCTTCACGATCCGGCGCAGCGGCGTGAGCGACAGGATGTGGGTCGCGACCTGATCGCCGCTCTCGCGCTGGATGGCGAAAACGAGCCGAGCCTCCGCGAGCGACAGCTTCAGCCTGTAGGGGCCGGGGCCGGTGTCGCCGACGGGCGCAAAACTGTTGTCCTCGATCAGATCGAAGATCGCGACCGCGCGCTCGTGCTCGATGTCGGGCGTCGAGCGTCCGATCGACTCGTCCAGCTCAACATCGACAAGCTTGGCGGTTTTTTCGGCGCGCCCCATGTCATGCGGCCTACAAATTCAGCCTGATCGCAACGGAATTTCCGTGCGCGTCGAGACCCTCGGCCCTGGCGAGTGCGATCGCGGCCGGCGCAAGCTGCCGAAGCGTATCGGGTCCGAGCTTCAGCACCGAGGTGCGCTTCATGAAGTCGAGCACGGACAGGCCCGACGAGAAACGCGCCGAGCGAGCGGTCGGCAGCACATGGTTCGAGCCGCCGACATAGTCGCCGATCACTTCCGGCGTATGGCGGCCGACGAAGATCGCACCGGCGTTGCGGATCTTTTTCAGGAACGCGTCCGCATCGTCGATGGCGAGCTCGACATGCTCGGCAGCGATGCGGTCGATCAACGGGACAGCCGCGTCAAAACTGTCGACAACGATCACCGCGCCGAAATCGCGCCAGCTCGCGGCTGCCGTTTCGGCGCGCGGCAGCGCCTTGATCTGGCGCTCGACGGCGGCCTCGACGGCCTGTCCGAATGCCGCGTCGTTTGTCATCAGGATCGACTGCGCCGCCGTGTCGTGCTCGGCCTGCGCGAGCAGGTCGGCGGCGATCCATTCGGGATCGTTCGAGCCGTCGGCGATGGCCAGCACTTCCGACGGGCCGGCGATCATATCGATGCCGACGGTGCCGAAAACCTGCCGCTTGGCGGCGGCGACATAGGCATTGCCGGGGCCGACGATCTTTGCCACCGGGCGGATCGTCTCGGTGCCATAGGCGAGGGCCGCGATCGCCTGCGCCCCGCCTATTCTGTAGATATCGGAGACGCCGGCGATGTCGGCAGCAACCAGCACAAGCGGGTTGAGCACGCCACCCGGCGCCGGCACGGTGATGACGATGCGATCGACGCCCGCGACCTTCGCCGGCACGGCGTTCATCAGCACCGAACTCGGATAGCTTGCCGTGCCGCCGGGCACATAGAGGCCGACCGCTTCGATCGCTGTCCAGCGCGAGCCTAATTCGACGCCAATGGCGTCGGTGTAGAAATCATCCGCCGGCTTCTGTCGCTTGTGATGAGATTCGATGCGGTCGCGCGCGAATTTCAGCGCATCGACGGTCTTCGGATCGGCGCCATCATACGCGGCTGCGATCTCGGCCGGTGAAACGCGCATCGATGCCGGCGTGAGGTCGGTGCGGTCGAATTTTTTCGTGTAGTCGATGACCGCGCTGTCGCCCTCGGCGCGCACACGGGCGACGATGGCCTTCACGGCGCCGTCGACCTCTTCCGAAATCTCGCGCTTGGTCGCGAGGAAGGCGGCGAAACGCGTCTCGAAATCCGCTGCGTTCTGGTGGAGGGTGATGGCCATGGCGGCTCAGGGCGTGTGCCGGGGCTGCGACTGCGTCTCCCACGCAGCACCGATATCAGCCAGTCGCACCTCGATGCATTCGACCGCCAGCAGGATCGCCGCGCCGCCGGAAAACACCAGCTCAACCATGCCGGCAGGCCCTTCGCCGCCCTGCGCGAAGCGGATGGCGAGCAGCGAGAGGACGTCGTCCGGTTTGTCGCGGTTGATGCCGGCGAGCTTGGCGGAGAGAACGCGGTCGAAAGAGAGCACCGCCTTGCGGCGCTGATGATGCTTGCGGAAGAAGCCGCGGCTCTTTTCCCAGGCGAAGCGGTTCATGGTCAGCGTCAGGCGCTTCGCCTTCGGCGTATAGTCGAGCTCCGAAACCTTCAATACCGCGTCCTGCACATAGGCGGACACGATCTTCAGGTCTTCTTCGTCGAGCGCAACAAGCTTCAAGGAGTCCACGGGCAGTCCCAAGATTTGTTCGCGTTTCTGTTAGGCGGGAATATGCGGCAGTGCAACAAATTTGCCCTTTTCATGGGCAGGGCGCGCGAAAACCCTCCACGGTTTTGGGCCGGGAGCTGGTGCGATCTCGTCGGAGCAGCACGAGGGCGGTCAGGACGTGTCGGGCGGTGCGTTCCGCGCCCACCAGGCGCGCTGGTGCGCGCTTTCGAGGATGCTGAAGAGTTCATGGCTCTTCAGCCGCCTTGCGGCGGGGCCACGCAGGTCGAGCGGCGGACCGGGCCTGAGCGGCTGGATGGCGCAGAAGACGCCGCGCTCCCGCGCGCGTTTGCGCAGCGCCTGCCAGCGCGCCAGCCGTTGCGCCGCAGCCTGGATATCGTCGAGCGCGTGAAACAGCGCATCGATGCGATGGGCGAGGCGGCTGCCATCGATCTCATCGCTGCGTGCCGGAACAATGCCCGCAAAGGCACGCGGCGGGGCGTCCGAGTTCGGTAAACGCGGGAACGGCTCGGGAAGCACAAAAGGCTGCCAGCGGTCGGGGCGCCACTCGTCCGGGAGCAGATCGACTGGGGGGCGAACGCCGTCCGGACGTGTGGTGTCCGGCTGGCTGTTGTCCGGCTTTGGCGCGGCGGCGCGGGCGGGCGGTAGCGTCACGGTGATGCGGTAGGCGAGCACCAGGATCAGCCGCCGCGCCGCAGCCTCGGCGGGACGCAACAGCCGCATGACGGCACGATGGACGCTGCGCAGGATCGTTTGGCGGCGTCCAAGCCCGGACATAATCCAGAGATCGCCGAGGATGCGCTGCAGCGATCTGTGCTCCAGTTCGGCCAGCCTTTCGTCCATCATCACCGCCTCCTTTCCAGGCGACGGGATTATCAGGCAGGGCGGGCAGGGCGTGGATGAAGACTACTGACAGATACTGACAAGGGCGGCGCCGAAGCACCCCCTCTCCGTCGCGCTTCGCGCGCCACCTCTCCCCCGCTTCGCAGGGGCGAGGAACCTAAATCCTGAGGCGTCGGCGGTTTTTTCAGCTTGGGTTCCTCGCTCCCATGAAATGGGGGGAAAGATGTCGAGCCCGCAACGGCGGCGAATGCCGCCGGGGGCGCGACGGAGAGGGGCAACTACCCGCTGATACGCTCGATCTGCGCGCCGCAGTTGGAGAGTTTTTCTTCCAGCCGCTCGAAACCGCGGTCGAGGTGATAAACGCGGTTGACGGTGGTTTCGCCTTCCGCCGCGAGGCCGGCGATGACCAGCGAGACGGAGGCGCGCAAATCGGTCGCCATGACCGGTGCGCCCTTCAGCTTCGACACGCCCTCGACGATCGCCGACTGGCCCGACAGCGTGATGTGTGCGCCCAGCCGTGCCAGCTCCTGCACGTGCATGAAGCGGTTCTCGAAAATCGTCTCGGTGATCTTCGACTTGCCCTTCGACATCGTCATCAGGCCCATGAACTGCGCCTGCAGATCGGTCGGGAAACCTGGGAAGGGCTCGGTGACGACATCGACGGGCGAGATGCCGGCGCCGTTGCGCTTCACCCGGATGCCGGCATTGGTCGGGGTGATCTCAGCGCCCGTCTGGCGGATGATTTCGAGCGCGGTCTCGAGCAGGTCGGGCCGTGCGCCTTCAAGCAGCACGTCGCCACCGGTCATCGCGACGGCCATGGCGTAGGTGCCGGTCTCGATGCGGTCCGGAATGACGGCGACGCGCGCGCCGGAGAGGCGGTCGACGCCGTCAATGGTGATGGTGGCGGTGCCGGCGCCGCTGATCTTCGCGCCCATGGCGTTCAGGCAGTCGGCAAGGTTGACGATCTCGGGCTCGCGCGCAGCGTTTTCCAGCACGGTCTCGCCCTTGGCGAGGGCAGCCGCCATCATCAGCACATGCGTTGCGCCGACCGAGACTTTCGGGAAGACATAGCGGTTGCCGACGAGACCCTTCTTCGCGCTGGCCACGACGTAGCCGTTCTCGACCTCGATCTCGGTTCCAAGCGCCTGCAGGCCTTCGAGAAACAGGTCGACCGGCCGCGTGCCGATGGCGCAGCCACCAGGCAGCGAAACGCGGGCCTCGCCCATGCGGGCGAGCAGCGGGCCGATGACCCAAAAACTGGCGCGCATCTTCGAGACGAGCTCATAGGGCGCGGTGGTGTCGACGATCTGGCGCGCGGTGAAATGGATGGTGCGGGAATAGCTGCCGTTCTGCTTCTCGCGGCGGCCGTTCACGGAGTAGTCGACGCCGTGATTGCCGAGGATGCGGATCAGTTGCTCGACATCGGCCAGGTGCGGCACGTTCTCCAGCGTCAGCGTGTCGTCGGTGAGTAGCGAAGCGATCATCAACGGCAGCGCGGCATTCTTCGCGCCCGAGATCGGGATCTGGCCCGAAAGATGGTTGCCGCCGACGATTCTGATGCGATCCATGGATAACTGCTTTTCTCCGGCATGGCCGGTTCAGAAGGTGGGCGCCCGTCTAGCCCATTGGAAGTTGTGGTTCAAGGAAGGCCAGGATGGCTGGTAAACGCGGCTCATTCGGCTTTTTCCGCGGGCTTGGCGTCCAGCCCGTCGGGCCGCCGGTCCGCCTCGCCGGCGCGGCGCGAGCGGGTTTGCGCCTTGCGGCGCGTGAGATTGGCGCGCAACTGTTCGGCGAGCCGCGCCTTGCGGTCGCTTTGAGTCCCTGCGGATTTATCCTTGTCGGCCAAATCGCCCGTCCCCTGGCGAGAATGCTCACATGAGCGTCACTTTATGGCCGCGCCAAGGCCGAATCGAGCCGTTTTGCTGACTGCTTGCGCTTGGGCGACCGATATGCCAAAGACCGCCGCACCTCGACAGGCTGCGGTAGCTCAGTGGTAGAGCACTCCCTTGGTAAGGGAGAGGTCGAGAGTTCAATCCTCTCTCGCAGCACCATTCTAAGTCTATGAAATCACTGAAAGCCTTGACCCATACTGACGTTACAAAAGTCGTAACAAAAAGGGGCGTCAGACAGTGACTGGCAGGGTGCGAAATCTGCTCTAGCCAGCTCAGAGCGCCAGAAAATTCGGCTTCGTCGGCTCGTCGAGATCAAGACGGTCTTGCGGTCGATGTGACGGGATGACTAGCCCGCCACATCTCTGTGGCGGGCTTAGCCAAGCCTCAGAATGCTTCGCGGTGACGCGAACGCCGGAGAGCTAATCCGTGCAATCAGCACGTCGAATAATACTTGGTGGAGCCACACATATACCACCAGCGGTCGCGTCGTGCTTCGGCGCAGGGAATGTGCCTTC
>Ga0335075_10001672_pt1 | contig 36241 bp, 34 predicted proteins | sample Lox_Sample_24_FD_206723 | JGI IMG/M metagenome (GOLD analysis project Ga0335075, IMG submission 206723) | Soil microbial communities from Loxahatchee National Wildlife Refuge, Florida, United States - Lox_Sample_2.4 | ecosystem: Environmental > Terrestrial > Soil > Wetlands | place: USA... | reverse complement strand
GGCGTCCTCGAACACCGGCTCGACCTCGACGTCGTCGGCGGCGTGGACGATCTCGATCTGCTTGTCGAACTCGTCGGCGAGCACCTGGATGGCGTCGTCGGAGAGCGTCTGCGTGAGCGTCGCCATCTCGCCGAGGGACATCAGCTTCTTGATCACGTCGGGCACCGCCACGCCGAGGTACTCGGCCACGTCCTTGACGGTCGAGCCGGAGTTGACGCGGATCAGGTCGGTCGCCTCCAGCGCCGCGGTGTCGATCGGCGCGATCGTCTCGTCGTAGGTGCCGCGCCGGCGCCGTCCGCGCCGGGGGCGCCGCTGGGGCTGGTTGGAGGGCCCGCTCTGCTGGCGGCGCGAGGCCTGCGAGTCGATCACGACGCGACGGCGCCCGCCGGGGCCGATGTCCCCGGGCGTGCGCTCGCCGGTGCGCGAGTCGCGCGTGGGGCGCACGCGCTCGCCGGCGGCCGCGGACGCGCTCGCCGGCAACGGCGACGGCGAGGCGACGCGCTCGCCAGCCGGCGCGGACGGGGCGGCCGTGGCCCGCGGCGGCGGCGCGGGAGCGGCGGCGGCCGGAGCGGGAGCGGGAGCGGCGCGCTCGGGTGCGGGCCGGGCGGGGGGCGCGCCCGCGGCGCGAGGTTGTGCCGGTGCGGGTCCCGAGGGGGCGGGAGCGACGCGCTCGGCGGCCGGCGCCCCGTTGGAGCTGGCCTTGGGCGGCGCGAGCACGCTCAACGCGGCTGCCTCCTCGACCGACGAGGCGGCGGCCTTGGCTTCGATGCCGGCGGCCTTCAGCTTCTCGAGCAGCTCCTTGCTCGACAGCCCGTGCTCCTTGGCGATCTCGTGTACGCGCTTCTTGCTCATCAGCCCACGGATTCTACGAGCTTGGGGTCGAGCGTCACAGCCGCTCGCAACGTGCGCGCGATGCCGCCCCGGCGCAGCGCGGCGCGCAGGCACTCGGCGGCCGGCGCGTCGGGTTGCTCGCCGCGGCACAGGTAGGCGCCGCGACCGGGCATCGTGGCGCGCGGGTCGTGGACCGCGCGGGCCGGCTTGGCGCCGTCCTTCGCGCGCGGCTCGGCGAGCGCGAAGCGCATGAGCTGCGACTTGGGGGCTGTGCGTCCGCAGCCGACGCAGCGGCGTAGCGGGGGCGCGCTGTGCGCGGCGCCGTCGTGCGAGCCTATGTCGACTGCTCCTCGCCGGCCGCCTGCGGCTGCTGCTGGGCCTGCGCCCCGGCGACGGCGTCGGGCGCCCCGTTGGCCTCCGCGCCGGCGACCGCGTCGGGCGCGCCGGATGCGCCGACCGGGTCGGCCGGGCTGCCCTCGGAGGCGAGGTCGCCGATGTTGTCGCTGGCGATGGCGGCGAGCGCCTGGTGGCTTTCCAGCCCGCAGTAGCGCGAGCCGGGCAGCGCCGCGTTGGGGCAGCGCCGGCCGTTTGACAGGATCGCGGCGCAGCGGCCGGAGACCTCCTCCTCCTCGTAGGAGTGCTCGGCCTCCTCGGCGGCGAACTCGGTCTCCGAGCGGATGTCCACGCGCCAGCCGGTCAGGCGCGCGGCCAGGCGCGCGTTCTGGCCCTCGCGGCCGATCGCCAGCGAGAGCTGGTCGTCGGGCACGATCACGGTCGCCTGCTTGGCGTCGTCGTCGACCAGCACCTCGCGCACGCGCGCGGGCGAGAGCGCCTTGGCGACGAAGCGCGCGGGCTCGTCGTTGTGGGGGATGATGTCGATCTTCTCGCCGCGCAGCTCGGAGACGACCATGCGCACGCGCGAGCCGCGCGGGCCGACGCACGCGCCGACCGGGTCGACGCCGTCGGTGTGCGAGACGACCGCGATCTTCGAGCGGTAGCCGGGCTCGCGCGCGACGTTCGCGATTTCCACGAGGCCGTCGGCGATCTCGGGGACCTCCAGCTCGAACAGCTTCTTGATCAGCTCGGGGTCGCGCCGCGAGACGATGATCGCGGGGCCCTTGGTCGACGGCGAGACCTCCTTGATGACGGCCTTGATGCGCTGCGAGTGGTCGTAGCGCTCGCCCTCCACCTGCTCTGACTTGGGCAGCAGCGCCTCCACGCGTTCGCGCAGCTGCACGAGCGTGTAGCGCGAGTCCGACTGCTGCACGATGCCGGTGATCAGCTCGCCCACGCGGTCGCGGTACTCCTCGTACATCATGTCGCGCTCGGCCTCGCGGATGCGCTGCAGGATCACCTGCTTGGCGGTCTGCGCGGCGATCCGCCCGAAGTCGTCGGGGGTGACGTCCTGCTCCTCGATCTGGTCGCGGTATTCGGCGAACTTCTTCGGGTCGATTTCCGGTTCCTCGGGTTCGCGCATCTCGCCCGTCTCGGGGTCGATCGTGGTTTCCTCGTCGATCGTCTCCACGATCAGGTGCGCCTCCAGGCGCTCGGGGATTTTCAGTTCGATGACGCGGAAGTCGGCGGTGTCGCGGTCCATTTCCACACGCGCGTACTTGGCCGAGCCGGGCTGCTTCTTGTAGGCGGACAGCAGCGCGTCCTCGAGCGCGATCATCAGCTTCTCGGGCTCGATCCCCTTCTCCCGCGCGAGCGCGTGCATTGCCTCCAGGATTTCGCGTGACATGCTGCTCTACTCCCCGATCAGGTTGGAACGGCGGATCTCCGAGTAGGGGATCGCGATGACGCCCCCGTCGGCTGCCAGCGTGACCTCCTCCTCGGAGGCCCCGACCAGCTCGCCGGTGAAGCTGGCGACCATCTTCGACTGCGCCGCGCGGCGAGCGCTGCCGGCGGCGGCGCAATCCTCGGCGCTCACTCCGGTGGCGGGACGCGGGTGGCGCGTGCGCACGCGCGCGCGCCGTCCGACGAAGCGGCGGAAGTGGGCCGGCTTGGTCAGCGGGCGCTCGCGACCGGGCGAGGAGACCTCCAGCGAATAGCGCTCGCGATACTCCGCCAGCAGCATCGTCACGCGCTCGCACGTGGCCAGCGTCACGCCCTGCGGATGGTCGATGAACACGCGCAGGCAGCGGCCGCCGACGACCTCGGCGAGCAGCACGTCGACCTCGGGCTCGCTGTCGGCGAGGCGGCGTTCGATGTCTGTCTGCAACGTGTTCATTTGGCTTGTGGACCTGCTCCTTACGCAAAAAAAGCGGGCGGGCGCCCACTCTCGGCACTGCTGCCGGCGCTTGCGCGACGGCACGAAAGCTCTAGTTCGAGGATAGCAGCGGCGCCCCTGCGCATAACGCGGTCAGGCGCGCTCGGCGTCGCGTCGCGCGCGGTCGCGGTACAGGCGGTAGTCGGCGCGCTCGGGCGCCAGCGAGCACGCCAGCGCGAGCGGCTTGCACGCCTCGCGGTGGCGTCCCAGCAGCTGCATCGCGCGGCCCAGGCAGAAGAGCGCGTAGTCGTTGGTGGGCGAGGAGGACGCGACCGCGTCGAACTCGGCGGCGGCGCCTTCGTAGTGCTGGGCGTGGAACAGCGCCCGCCCGAGCGCCTCGCGGATCGAGGACTTGTCGGGCTCGAGGTCGCGCGCCTTGCTGAGCGGCACGATCGCCGCCTGGTGGTCGCCGTGGTCGAGCAGGTCGCAGCCACGCCTGTAGAGGTCGTAGACGCTCTCCATGCGACTCAGCTTATAACCGCCCGCCGGGCGCCTCGCAGGCGTTCGACCTCGTCGAGCACCGCTTCGGCGACCCGCGCCTTGGTGGTGCGCGCCACGTGGCGCTCGGCGTCGGCGCCGTCCCCGACGCTGACGATCGTCACCTCGTTGGCGTCGACGTCGAAGCCGATGTCCGGGCGCGAGATGTCGTTGACGACGATCGCGTCCAGGCGCTTCTCGACGAGCTTGCCGCGCGCGTTGGCGACCGCGCCGTCCCCGTGCTCGGCGGCGAACCCCACGAGCGTCTGGTCCTCGCGCCGCCGCGCGGCCAACCCGGCGAGCACGTCGGGCGTGGGCTCGAGCACCAGCTCCAGGCGCTCGCGCGCGGACTTCTTGATCTTGCCGTTGGCGGGCTGCGCGGGGGCGAAGTCGGCGACGGCCGCGGCCATCAGCAGCACGTCGCAGGCGGGGAACTCGCGCTCGCACGCGTCCTTGAGCTCGGCGGCGCTGCCCACGTCGCGGCGGGCGACGCCGGGGGGTGCGGCGAGCGCGACGTTGGCAGCCACCAGCGTCACCTGCGCGCCGCGCTCCAGTGCCGCCAGCGCGAGCGCCACGCCCATGCGCCCGGAGGAGTTGTTGCCGATGAAGCGCACGCTGTCGATCGGCTCGCGCGTGCCGCCGGCCGTCACTAGCACCCGCACGCCGCTCAGGCCCGACGCGCCCGGGCCGGAGGGCGAGGGGGACGCGCGGCGCGATCCCGCCGCGATCGCGTCCTCGCACGCCGCCAGCAGGCGCGCGGGCTCGGCCAGGCGCCCGACCCCGTGCTCCCCGTGCGAGGCCAGCCGCCCGCTGTCGGGCTCGACCACGATCGCGCCGCGCTCGCGCAGCGTGGCGAGGTTGGCCTGCGTGGCGGGGTGCTCGTACATGCGGTTGTTCATCGCCGGCGCGAGCACCAGCGGGCACTCGGCCGCCAGCGCGCAGCTGGTGAGCAGGTTGTCGGCCAGGCCGGCGGCGAGCTTGGCGAGCGTGTTGGCGGAGGCGGGCGCGACCACGTACACCTCCGCGCCCGCGACCAGCTGCAGATGGCTGAGCGGGTCGTGCTGGGGCGGCGCCTGCCCGGGGAACGCGCCGCGCGCGGGGTCGCGCTCGAACTCGCTGACGAGCACCGGCGCGCCGCTGAGCGCGGCGAACGAGTCGGCGCCCACGAAGCGCCGGCTGGTGGGCGTCTGCACGACGCGCACCGCGTGCCCGGCCGCGGTCGCCAGGCGCACCAGCTCGAGCGCCTTGTACGCAGCGATGCCGCCGCTCACGCCGAGCAGGATGCGGGACATGACTACAGGTTGTAGAGCGCCCGGCGCCCGCCGGCAAGCGCTGGCCGGCGGCTTGCTAGCGGTAGTGGTACTTCATCTTTCCCGCCGCTACCTCCTCCAAGGCGATCGTCAAATAGTTTTTGGAGGCGGTTTCGACCATCGGCGGGGGGAACTCGTCGAACGTGCCCTCGCCGAGGTTGTGGTAGTAGCTGTTGATCTGGCGGGCGCGCTTGGCGGCGACGATGACGCCGGCGTAGTTTGAGTCGACCTGCTCGAGCAGGCGGTCGATGCGGGGGGAGATCACGGTTGCCTGGCCTTTCCTGGTTGGCCTTGCAGTGTAGTGCGCCCGTGCGCGCGCTCAGCGGTCGAGGTTGGCCCGGACGATGTCCACGAGCTGCGCGAGCGCGTCCTCGAGGCGGTCGTTGACGACGACGTGCGCGAACTCGGGCTGCGCGCCCAGCTCCTGCTCGGCGACGCGCAGCCGCCGCTCGACCTCCTGCTGGTCGTCGGTGCCGCGGCCGACCAGGCGCGCGCGCAGCGCGTCCAGCGAGGGCGGGGCGATGAACACCTGGACGGCCTCGGGCATCGCCGCGCGCACCTGGCGCGCGCCCTGGACCTCGATCTCGAGCACCACGGGCACGCCCGCGCGCACGCGCTCGTCCAGCTCGGAGCGCAGCGTGCCATAGCTGCGCCCGGCGTAGTCGGCGTGCTCGACGAACTCGCCTGCGGCGACGCGGCGGTCGAACTCCTCGCGGCTGAGGAAGTGGTAGTCGACGCCGTCGCGCTCGCCAGGCCGCGCCGCGCGCGTGGTGGCGGACACGGACAGCTCGAGGTCGCCGAGGCGCTCCATCAGCCCCCTGATGAGCGTCCCCTTGCCGACCCCCGACGGTCCGGTTATGACGAACACGCGCGCCACCGCGGGCACCTTAGTGGCGAGCCCGGCGGCCGCCCTAGTGGTGAAGGAGCGAGATCAGCTCCGAGCGCTGGCGCTCGGACAGGCCGCCGATCGTCTTGCTGGGGGCGATGCGGCAGTGGGCGAGGATCTTGTTGACCTTCACGCGCCCGTACTTCGGAACTGCGAGCAGCATGTCGAACACCTTGGCCGTCTCGATGTACTCGGGCGGCTCCAGCAGCAGCGAGTGGATCGAGCGCCGCCCGGCCTTCAGATCGCGCTTGAGCTGGGCGCGCTGGATGCGAATCTGGTTGGCCCTGGCGAGGGCGTCCATCCTCTGATTCAGCGAACGCTCGGGAGCGGTGGAGGTGTTCGGGGACGTCGTTCCGGTCACCGGCGCCATGGGCGGCGAGTCTACACACCAGCGGCCGCCGATCAACAGAAATCGCCAAATCCACCTGTACCTCAGCCTGAGCTATAGACACATCGAGGCTGGTGGACGGTATCCCGCCGGGTTTGCAGGGTTTTTATGCTTCTCATACATGGAGCTATCGGGACGGTGGTGGCCTCCTGCGCCCGCAGGACGGAATCCGAACCCGCTGTTTGCGAGAAGCGCTACACGGCCGCGAGACCGGCCGCGATGCGGCTGCCGGCGGCGGGATCGCGGAAGCTCTCGGTGCCCACCGCCACGAGCGTGGCCCCCACGTCGAGCAGATCGCGCGCGTGCGCGGCCTATGCGCCTACGTAGAGAGGCTCACTGCTCCGTCAGCTGGGACATCCTGCGCCGTCGGTCGGAGGCCGAAAGCGTTCCGACTGGTTCCCGGGCTCTTGCTACCGATGACGTCCTGAATTGACGCTGCTCCAGCTTCTTGGACGCGGCGAGCTAGACCTCTGTTGATCTGATGCGGCCATCCCGGGCCTCCGTAAATGAAGCCAGCATGAGCTTGCACCAATGTCGCGCCAGCAATGATCCTCTCCCACGCATCTTCGGCGTCGGATACGCCTCCTACCGAGACAAGAACAAGCCTGTCCTCAACGCGAGCATACAGTCGCTCCAGGACCTCAATCGCCCGCGCCCTTAGGGGCGGACCCGAGATACCTCCTCCGATCACGTGGGCAACGTCCTCTGGGCGAGAGAGTATGCCCCGATCTTCGGTTGTGTTGACCGCAACGATCCCCGCAAGCGAAAGCTCCAGAGCGAGATCTGCGACAGCGTCAATCTGATGGTTAGGCGTGTCTGGTCCGATCTTGAGAAGAAGCGGCAGGTTGGGCTTCGCTTTGCGTAGCTCCTTTTGGATATCGATGAGGAGGGGCCGAAGGAGATCGACCGCCTGCATTGTCTGGAGCCCGGGCGTGTTTGGCGAGCTTACGTTGACGACCAAGTAGTCGCATAGCCCGGCAGCTCTCTTGATTACAGCCCGATAGTCAGCAGCCGCTGACTCGATCGGTGTCGACGCTCCCTTTCCGACGTTGACGCCGACGATGAGTCGTCCACTGCGACGTTCAAGGCGATCCGATACCGCGTCCACCCCGTCGTTTGGAAAGCCCATCTTGTTCAGCAGTGCCCGGTCGCCTGTAAGACGGAACACCCTGGGCATCGGATTCCCGCGTTGGGGGGTCGCCGTTACAGTACCCACCTCTACGAAGCCGAAGCCCAGTAGCCCAAGGCTCTCAAACCAGGTTCCATTCTTGTCTAGGCCGGCAGCGGCGCCAAGCGGACTAGGGAAACTTAGACCCAGGGCCTCGACGCGGAGCGCTCGGTCCTGGGCAACAACGAATCGCCGCAAGATGGCGGCTATCACGGGTACGCGGCAAATGGCTCGCGTTGAGGTCGCGGCCAAGCGATGGGCAACTTCAACGGGTAGTCGCCGCAGCACGACATTGAACAGAACGCGATAGATCACAGCCGAGTCGCTAGCGACGTTAGGCGCAACGCAACCACACGCAAGCCGTTCGCCTTTGCTGAACATAGCGCCACAGTTGCAGTACCCTACCCGGGCAAGCGGACCAACTGCGCATAGGACCCGCCGAGGACCAGCTGGACGGCTTAGCGACCCGGCCCGCGAGGGCCCTGACTCTTGGCAATCTGGCCTGATATGGCCCGGCTGCTCACGCCACGCCGGCTCCATCGGACAGCCCCCTCGCCCTGGCGCCGTGCAGCTCCTGCAGGCACAGCACCTCGGGCGGGCCGTCATGTCGCGCGCGCGCGATCGCGCGCGCGGCGGACACGCCGGCGGCGAGCGTGGTCAGGCAGGGGATGCCGTGGGCGACGGCCGCGCGGCGAATCTCGCGGCCGTCGCTGCGGGCGCCGACGCCGGTGGGCGTGTTGACGACGAGGTCCACGTCGCCGCGCTCGATCCAGTCGACCACGTGCGGGCTGCCCTCGCCGATCTTGTTCAGGCGCTGCACGGGCACGCCCATGCGCGCGATCGCCTCGGCGGTGCCGCGCGTGGCGAGGATGCGAAAGCCGGCGTCGTGCAGCGTCATGGCGACGGCGCCCGCGCCGTTCTTGTCGGCGTCGGTGACGCTGATGAAGACGGTGCCGTGCGTCGGCAGCGGCACGCCGGCGGCGGCCTGCGCCTTGGCGAACGCGGTGGGGAAGTCGCGCGCGACGCCCATCACCTCGCCGGTCGAGCGCATCTCGGGGCCGAGCAGCGAGTCGGCGCCCTCGAAGCGGTCGAACGGCAGGACGGCCTCCTTGACGGACACGTGGTCGCCGAAGCCGACGCCCTGGCGCTCGCGCGGCAGGTCCATGTGCGCGATCCGCTCGCCCAGCATGATCCTGCACGCGAGCTTGGCCAGCGGCAGGCCGACGGCCTTGGACACGAACGGCACCGTGCGCGAGGCGCGAGGGTTGGCCTCGATCACGTACAGCTCGCCGGCGTGCACGGCGTACTGCACGTTGATCAGCCCGACGACGCCGATCGCCAGCGCGATCTCGCGCGTGGCGGCGCGCACCTGCTCGAGCATGTCCGCGCCGAGCGAGTGCGGCGGCAGCACGCACGCGCTGTCGCCGGAGTGCACGCCGGCCTCCTCGACGTGCTGCATGATGCCGCCGATCCACACCTCGTGGCCATCGCACAGCGCGTCGACGTCTATCTCCGTGGAGTCCTCGAGGAACCGGTCGAGGTATATGGATGGAGATGGAGGGGTCGCGTCGTGCCCCTCCCCCGCGTCGCGTGCTGCGGCGGCGCCAGAGCCGCCGCCTGCGCCACCGAGCTGGCGGCGCAGGTAGTCGGCGAGGCTGTCGTGGTCGTAGACGATCTCCATGGCGCGGCCGCCGAGCACGTAGGACGGGCGCACGATCAGCGGGAAGCCGACGCGGTCGGCGCACTTGAGCGCCTCCTGCAGCGACCCGGCGGTGGCGTACGGCGGCGCCTTGTAGCCGAGGCGGTCGAGCAGCGCGCCGAAGCGCGCGCGGTCCTCGGCGAGGTCGATCGCCTCGACGCTCGTGCCCAGCAGCGGCACCCCCGCCTGCGCCAGCCCGGCGGCGAGCTTCAGCGGCGTCTGCCCGCCGAACTGGACGATCACGCCCGCCAGCCCCCCGGTCCCCTGCCGCTCGACCTCCACGACCGCGAGCACGTCCTCGAGCGTGAGCGGCTCGAAGTACAGGCGGTCGGAGGTGTCGTAGTCGGTGGAGACGGTCTCGGGGTTGCAGTTGACCATCACCGCGTCGCGGCCGGACTCGCGCACGGTCATGGCGGCGTGCACGCAGCAGTAGTCGAACTCGATGCCCTGCCCGATGCGGTTGGGCCCCGAGCCGAGGATCACCACCGACTCGCGCTCGCCGCGGCGGACCTCGCCTGCCTGTCCTGGCGTAGCGAGGGTGCCCGTCAGGGTATGGCCCGCGCGCCGCTCCCAGCCGGAGTAGTAGTAGGGGGTGCGCGCGGGGAACTCGGCGGCGCAGGTGTCCACCGAGCGAAAGCCGCGCTCGCCGGCGAACGGCGCGGCGCCGTCGCGGGCGAGCGCCTGCAGCTCGCGCAGGAACCACGGGTCGATGCGGGTGCGCTCGTGCACGGCCTCCACGCCGACGCCGCGCGCGAGCAGCTCGAGGATCGTCTCGAAGCGCTCCGCGCCGGGCGTGCTCAGGCTCTCCAGCAGCTGCGCGTCGTCGCTCTCGGCCAGCCGCGGGCGCGTGTCCAGCTCGCGCGAGCGCATGGCCTTGGCGAACGCCTGCTGGAAGGTGCGCCCGATCGCCATCGCCTCGCCCACGGACTTCATGTGCGTGGTCAGCGTGCCGGAGCTGCCGGGGAACTTCTCGAACGCGAAGCGCGGCCACTTGACGACCACGTAGTCGATCGTCGGCTCGAAGCACGCGGGGGTGACGCCGGTGATGTCGTTATCGATCTCGTCCAGGCGGTAGCCCACGGCCAGGCGCGCGGCGATCTTGGCGATGGGAAAGCCGGTGGCCTTGGACGCGAGCGCGGAGGAGCGCGACACGCGCGGGTTCATCTCGATCACGAGGATCTCCTCGCTGTTGGGATCGACCGCGAACTGCACGTTGGAGCCGCCCGTCTCCACGCCGACGGCACGGATCACCTGGATCGCCTGGTCGCGCAGGCGCTGGTAGAGATGGTCGGTGAGCGTCTGCTGGGGCGCGACCGTCACCGAGTCTCCGGTGTGCACGCCCATCGGGTCGACGTTCTCGATCGAGCACACGATCACCACGTTGTCGGCGGCGTCGCGCATCACCTCCAGCTCGAACTCGCCCCAGCCGAGCACCGACTCGTCGAGCAGCACCTGCCCGATCGGCGAGACCTCCAAGCCGTGCGCGACGATGCGCTCGAACTCCTCCTCCGTCCTCGCGATGCCCCCGCCGCGCCCGCCGAGCGTGTACGCGGGCCGCACGACGCACGGAAGGCCGATGTCCGGCAGCGCGGCGCGCGCCTGTTCTAGGCCCGCCTCGACGCTCAGGAAGCCCGCGGGGGCGCCGGGCTGCTCTGCGCCCTCGCCGGCGACCCAGCCGCTGGCGATCGCGCTCCTTGGCATGCGCAGCCCCGCGCGCGCCATCGCCTCGCGGAACAGGTCGCGGTCCTCGGCGCAGGCGATCGCGTCGTAGTTGGCGCCGATCAGCTCCACGCCGAAGCGCTCGAGCGTGCCGTCGTCGTACAGCGCCTTGGCGACGTTCAGCGCCGTCTGCCCGCCGAGCGTGGCCAGCAGCGCGTCCGGGCGCTCGCGCTCGATCACCTGCGCGACCGGCCCCGGCAGCAGCGGCTCGACGTACGTCGCGTCGGCGAACTCGGGGTCGGTCATGATCGTCGCGGGGTTGGAGTTGACGAGCACGACCTCATAGCCCTCCTCGCGCAGCACCTTGCACGCCTGCACGCCGGAGTAGTCGAACTCGGCGGCCTGGCCGATGACGATCGGGCCGGAGCCGAGGATCAGGATCTTGTGGATGTCCTCGCGGCGCGGCACCTAGGCGCCCCACCTCGCCCGCGAGCGCAAGCGTTCGAGGCGCATCCCGTCGCGGCGCGGCATCTACGCGGCCTCCGCGATGCGCGCAAGGAAGCGGTCGAACAGGTACAGGCTGTCGTGCGGCCCGGGCCCCGCCTCAGGGTGGTACTGCACGGTGCCGCCGGGGACATCCAGCAGCTCCAGGCCCTCCACGGTGCGGTCATACAGGTTGACGTGCGACAGCGCTGCGGCGCCGAAGTCGGTGTCCCAGCGCACCGGCTCGTCGCGCTCGATCGTGCGCGCGCCACCGGGGCCGAGCGCGGCGAAGCCGTGGTTCTGCGAGGTGATCTCCACGCGGCCGGTGTGCAGGTCGCGGACCGGGTGGTTGGCGCCGTGGTGGCCGAACGGCAGCTTGAACGTCTCAAGGCCCACCGCGCGGCACAGCAGCTGGTGGCCCAGGCAGATGCCCCACACCGGCTTGCGCCCGACGACCTGGCGCACGGTGTCCACAACGTAGGACAGCGCCGCGGGGTCGCCGGGGCCGTTCGACAGGAACACCGCGTCGGGGTCCTCCGCCAGCAGCTCCTGCGCGCTGGCAGTGCACGGGTGCAGCGACACGCGCGCGCCGCGCGCGACCAGCTCGCGCACCATCGACGCCTTGATGCCCGTGTCGAGCACCGCGATCCGCGGACCGTCGCCGCCGGCGCCCGCGGGGCTGGGACCGGCCGGGCCGGGGCCGGCGTAGCCGTGGTAGGTGACCTGCGCGGGCGTGACCAGGCGCGCGAGGTCCTGCCCGGCCATCGACGGCTCGGCGTCGATGAGTTCGCGCGCGCTGGGCTCGGGCACGCTCGCGGGGAACACGCCGCCGCGCATCGCGCCCGCCTCGCGGATGTGCTTGACCAGCGCGCGCGTGTCCACGCCGCTGATCGCCTGCACGCCGCAGTCGCGCAGCCAGTCCAGCCAGCCGCGCTCGGCGCTGGGGGCGTCCTCGCGGTTGCCCGCCTCGCGCATGATCGCCGCGCGCGCCCACGCGCGATCGGACTCCATCGCCTGCGCACTCGCGCCGTAGTTGCCGATGTGCGGGTAGGTGTAGGCGATCAGCTGGCCGGCGAACGACGGGTCGGTGAGCGACTCCTGGTAGCCGGACATCCCGGTCGTGAAAACGATCTCGCCGACGGCGTGGCCATCGGCTCCGCAAGCCTCGCCGTCGAAGCGCACGCCGTCCTCTAGCAGCACGTAGGCGGTCGGCTCGCTCAACGCGACCATCTCCTCATAATCATCAAAGAATCAGCCTCTGGACCGCCTTGAACTCCGGCGTTCCCGCGCGCTCCAGCAGCTCGAACAGGGCGGACTCGACGGTGGTGACGACGGCGCCGGCGCGCTGCATGCGCTCGAGGCCGCGCTCGTAGTCGAGGGGGTGGCGCGAGCCGACGGCGTCGGCGGGCACGTGGACCTCGATGCCGTCTGCGAGCAGGTCGTGCACGGTCTGGCTGACGCACACGTGCGTCTCGATCCCGCACACGATCGCCTGACCAACCCCTCCGGGGTCGGCGCCCGCGCCGTGCAGGTCGAAGCCGTCGGCGCGCGCGGCGGAGAACACGGTCTTTTCGATCCGCGGCTCGTCCTGCAGGCCCAGCTCTGGCGCGCTGTGGCCGAGGCCCTTCGGGTACTGCTCGCTGACGAGCGCAGGCACGTTCAGGATGCGCGCCGCGGCCAGCAGCTTCGCGCACGCGCTGGCCACGCCCTCGAACGACGCGTACGGGCGAAAGCCCTCCTGCACATCCACGACGACCAGCGCCGCGCGGTCGCGGGCGAGCAGGCTCACGCGGCGCCCGCCAGCGCGAGCGCGCGGTCGCGGTGGGCGATCGTGCCGGCCGCAAGCGTCATCAGCACGCGCCCGCGCAGGGACCGGCCGGCGAAGCAGCAGTTCTCCGAGCGGCTGTGCCAGCCCTCCTCGCCGGCGACCCACTGCGCGTCCAGGTCCACCAGCGCGAGATCGGCGGGGCGTCCGGCGGCGACCGTGGCGGGCTCCAGCCCGAACAGCGCGGCGCCCGCGGTCATGCGCTCGACGAGCGTGCCCAGGCCGAGCACGCCGGGGAGCACCAGCTCGGTGTGCAGCACCGCGAACGCCGTCTCCAGGCCGGTGGTGCCCATCGGCGCCTGCTCGAAGGGCACCTCCTTCTCGTCGCGCGCGTGCGGCGCGTGGTCGGTGGCTACGCAGTCGATCGTGCCCGCGCGCAGGCCCTCGACGAGCGCCCTGCGGTCGTCCTCGCCGGCCAGCGGCGGGTACATCTTCATGCGCGTGTCCAGCCCGCGCACGTGCTCGTCGGTGAGCAGCAGGTGGTGGGGGCAGACCTCGCCGCTGACCCTGAAGCCGCGTGCCTTCGCGCCGGCGAGCGCCTCCACGGAGTCCGCGCAGGAGATGTGCTGGAAGTGCACGCGCGCGTCCTCGTAGCCGGCCAGCGCGGCGTCGCGCGCGAGCATCGTCGACTCCGCCACGCTCGGTATCCCCGCGATCCCCAGCGCCGTGCTGACGGCGCCCTCGCGCATCGCGCCGCCGTGCGAGAGCGTGGGGTCCTCCTCGTGCAGCGACAGCACGCCCCCGCACAGGCGCTGGTACTGCAGCGCCTTGCGCAGCATCCTCGCGCTGCGCACCGGCTTGCCGTCGTCGGTGAAGCCCAGCGCCCCCTGCTCACGCAACTCGGCCATCTCCGTCAGCTGCTCGCCCTGGAGCCCGCGCGTGATCGCCGGCAGGAAGCCGACGCGCACGCGCGCTTCGCGCGCGGCGGCGTCGCGCAGCGAGCGTAGCAACGGCGCGGAGTCGAGCACGGGCTCGGTGTTGGGCATCGCGATCACCGCCGCGAAGCCGCCGGCGGCGGCCGCGCGGGTGCCCGTGTCGATGTCCTCCTTGTGCTCCTGCCCTGGGGTGCGCAGGTGCACGTGCGGGTCGAAGAACGCCGGCAGCAGGCGCAGGCGCCCCTCGCCCTCCACGACCTCCTGCCCGTCCTCGCCGGCGAGCGAGCCCGGCTCGGCGATTTCCGCGATCGTGCCGGCGCGCACGCGCACGTCGCGGCGGGCGTCGATCTCCGCGCGCGGATCGAGCACGTGCACGTCGCGCAGCAGCAGCTCCGCGGGAGCGCCGCCCGCTCCGACCAGCGGCTCGACCGCGCTCACGCCAGACCGCTTCCCACAGCCTGCTGCGGTAGCGCGGGCGTGCGCGGCTCGGCGGGGCGGGCCTCGGGCGCGTGGGCGCCCCTTGCCGCCAGCACCTCGTACAGCACGGCCATGCGCACGACCACGCCGGCCTCCACCTGCGCGGTGATGACCGCCTGCGGGGAGTCGACCACCTCGCCCGACAGCTCCACGCCGCGGTTGACGGGGCCGGGGTGCATCAGCACCTGGCTGGGCGTCAGCCGCCGGCCGTTGACCTGATACCAGGACGCGTACTCGCGCATCGAGGGCACCCACGCCTCGTTCATGCGCTCGTGCTGCATGCGCAGCGCGTACACGATGTCCGCCTCGGGCAGCTGGTCGAGCGTGTAGCGCACCTCGCAGCCGAGCTGCTCGATCTCGCGCGGGATCAGCGTGGGCGGGCCGGCGACGGTGACCTTCGCGCCCATGCGCTGGAAGGCGAGCACGTTTGAGCGCGCGACGCGCGAGTGCGCGACGTCGCCGACGATCCAGATCGACGCGCCGTCGATCTCGCCCACGCGCCTGCGCAGCGTGTACACGTCCAGCAGCGCCTGCGTGGGGTGCTCGTGCTTGCCGTCGCCCGCGTTGACGATCGCCGCGGCGCACCAGCCGGACACAAGCTCCGCTGCGCCCGCCCACGGCGTGCGCAGCACGATCGCGTCGGGCTTGTGCGCGCTGAGGGTCAGCACGGTGTCCTTCAGCGACTCGCCCTTCTCCACGCTGGAGCCGCTGGCCGCGAAGTTGACGACGTCCGCGGACAGGCGCTTGGCGGCCAGCTCGAAGGAGCTGCGCGTGCGCGTGGAGGCCTCGTAGAACAGGTTCAGCACCATCCGCCCGCGCAGCGCCGGCACCTTCTTTATCTCCCTGTCGGACACCTCCGCGAAGCGTTCGGCCTGGCTGACGATCCGCTCGATGTCAGCGCGGGCGAGCTGCTCGATCGACAGCAGGTGGTTCACGCGCCCGCCTCCACCCCGCACGGCACGGCGATGGCCACCTCGTCCACGCCGTCCAGCTCGCAAACACGCACGTGCACGTGCTCGGCGGTGGACGTTGGCAGGTTCTTGCCGACGTAGTCGGGGCGGATCGGAAGCTCGCGGTGGCCGCGGTCGACGAGCACCGCCAGCTGCACGCGCTGGGGCCGGCCGTAGGCGAACAGCGCCTCGATCGCCGCGCGCACCGTACGTCCCGTGTACAGCACGTCGTCCACGATCACCACCGTCAGGCCGCTCACGTCGAAGTCCACGTGCGAGGCGTGCAGCACCGGCGCCTGCGGGCGCGTTGACACGTCGTCGCGGTAGAAGCCGATATCCAGGTCGCCCAGCGGCACCCGTGTGTCCAGCAGCTCCTCCAGCAGCGCGTGCAGGCGGCTGGCGAGGAACGCGCCGCGGCGGTGAATACCGACGAGCGCGGGGACCGGCTCCCCGGGGTTGCGCTCGACGATCTCGTGCGCCAAGCGCGTGAGCGCCCGTCCGATCTCCTCCTCGTGGAGGACCACCCTGTAGTCAGCCGCCGTCATCGTTTCCTTCCTGGCCTCGCGGGACCCGGTTAAAGGAGCAACGGGAATGTATCAGGGGGTTGCGACAGGCTCCGCCGGCGCGGGCGCCGCGCGTTCGCGCTCGCGCCGCTCGGCCCAGCGCACGAGCGTCGCGCCGCCGCGCTCGGGGAACGGGACCTCGATCGTGTCGAAATCGCGGGCGGCCTCCGTGGCGGCGAACACCTCGCGCGCCTCGTCGCGCAGCTCGCCGCCCGCGTAGCGGCTGGAGAAGTGCGTGAGCACGAGCAGGCGCACCTCGGCGTCGCGCGCGAGCGTGGCGGCCTGGCGCGCGGTGCTGTGCTGGGTCTGTCGCGCGCGCTCTACCTCCTCCTGGGAGAACGTCGCCTCGTGCACCAGCACGTCCGCCTGGTGGGCGGCGATCGCCAGCGCCTGGCACGGCGCGCTGTCGCCCGACAGCACCACCTTGCGGCCCTCCCTGGTCGGGCCCATCACCTGCTCGGGCCTCACCCCCGCGACCGTCTCGCCGCGCTGCAGGCGACCGAAGTCCGGGCCGGGGGTCACCCCCAGCTCCTGCGCGAGGGCGGGGTCCAGGTGCCCGGGCCGCGCGTCCTCCACCAGCGCGTAGCCGAACGACGCGTCGCCTTTGTGCGCCACGGGAATCGGCGCGACGATGTAACCGTCGCGCTGGACCGTCTGCGCGGGCTCCAGCTCGACCAGGCGCAGGTCGTAGGGCAGGCGGCCGTACACCAGGCGCATCGCCGACATCAGCTCGCGCAGGCCACGCGGCCCGTACACGCTCAGCGGCTCGGTGCGCTCGCGCAGCGCAAACGACTTCAGCATGCCCGGCAGCCCCAGCCAGTGGTCGGCGTGGAAGTGAGTGATGAACACGCTGTCCACGTCCAGCAGCCCCACCGAGCGCAGCAGTTGGCGCTGGGTGCCTTCGCCGCAGTCGAACAGCAGGCGGTCGCCGCCGCGGCGGATCAGGGTCGCGGGCAGGCCGCGGCGAGCGCTCGGCACCGAGCCGGCGGTGCCCGCCAGGAAGATCGACAGGTCCATTGGGGGTACGGTAGCGGCGGGAGCGGTGCTGGCGGCCTGCGCCGGTGCTCGCCTGTGCCGTCTGCTTTGCAGCCGGCGCCAGCGGGTAACTGCCTGGCGGAAAGGAGGTTTCGATGTTCAAGAAACTGTTCGAGCTGCTCACGCTCAAATGGCTGTGGGATCGGCGCTGAGACGATAGTCCTGGCGGGACGGCAGGCCCGACGCGCTGCATGGGACCCACGCGCAGCGCACGCCGTAGACTGCGAGGCCCTGCGCCCGTAGCTCAGTGGATAGAGCGCTCGCCTCCGGAGCGAGAGGTCGGCCGTTCGAATCGGCCCGGGCGCGTGAGCTGAATGCCTTTGCTGGGACGGGACTCGGGGTAGTCGCTCGACTCCGCGGCGGGCCGATGGGTCATCTGGTTGTACTCGCGCAGTCCTCCGGCACCCGCTCGCTCACACGACATCATCGGACTCGCCGGTCGGGAACCACGCGATGTCCGCTTCCGAGTCGTAGTACGCGAACATGACCATGTCGAGCGACCGCCTTCCGAGCTGTCCTCCAGCTACGAGCTAGACAGCCGCGAGCGCCGGTGCCAGCTGGTCGGCGGTTGTCTCAACGGTGTCGGGCACGGTGACTGAAAGGCGCCCGTCGCGCTCCAACACGTGCTGTGCTCCGAGTACCGTCAGACCCACGATCCGACTGGTTCCGGGCGCGTAGCGGACGACGTGGCCCTCCGGCGTCTCCTCACCCTCGCCCGCCTGCGGCTCGCCTACATGCAGATACAGCACGTCGTTGTCAGCGTCGTAGTCGGCGTGATCGAAGCTCAGCGGCCCGATCGTGATGTTCACGCGCTCCATGATCTTGGGTCCTTCCGGTTGGCGAACGCGGAGACGATCCGCGCCGGCACTTGCTCATAGCTTACGACGACCAGCAGCCATCGACTTGGACCAACGCCCCGCGCGTAATAGCGGGTCCTCTCAGCGAAGATCGGGTCGACAGCAACATGATCGGGTTTCGTCACAGCCCGCAGGACGTCGGACAGGTGCCTGTCGATCTCCGGATGGTCGCGGACGATCTTCGCGCGCCACACGGCGTCTGCCAAAATCACCTGCCTGCCCTCCGGGTCGATCGTCTCAGCGGCTGTTGGCTGGTATTTCACGACCTATTAGGATGCCCTTTCGCCCGGATGCGCTCGGGGAAATGGCAGCCCTGCCTATCTCCCAGAATCGCCCACGAATCGGGGCTATCCGCCGAGAGACAAGCCATACCGCAATCCAGCATTACAAAGCCGTTTTCACCGCGCGGACGCCCTCCCGCGCCCCGCCTCCGGAACGAGAGGTCGGCCGTTCGAATCGGCCCGGGCGCGTAGTTGATTCGTGGCTCGCCCACGCTGCCACCTCTACAGCATCGAGAGCGTGGCGCCGATGGGATGACTGATGCCCTGTCATCGTGCGCGTCTCTGCGGTGCGATGTTCGCGATCCTCGTTCTTGGGGGCGCGAGCGGATGCAGCGCGAGCGTACGGGTCGGGACGCCTCCCACGACCAGCACCCTGCAAGCACCTGGTCGAGCCACGAGCGCTGGACAAGCGCCAGCTGAGGCCGTGACCGCGCAACCACAGCGGCCCGGCACCTGCCAGATTGCGCCACCCCAGGTCCACATCCCAACCGGCGAATGGACCGCGACGGAGACACTCCTCACGACCCGCGCCATATATGCCTGCGCCGGAGAGCGGCTGGTGCGTCCTTGGGATTTCCGCCGCCGCTGCGATGCCGGCACCTGCAAGACCTACCTCTACACCGCCAGCTACTACGGAGTAGACGTAGCGGAAATCGTGCCCGTCGGCGGCGAGCGGTACAACGCGATCTTTCCACCCTCGTCGGTGCCGTGCCCCCACCGTCCCGGAGAAGACGCCGGGACCAACCGCGCCTACGGGACGATCACCCTGTGGTGGTCATCCCACAGGCAGGTCCTCCACGGGCTGCGCCGCGAATACCAGGTGGGTCCCTGCAGCGCCGGCCGACCCGAAACCAGTAGCTATGTCGCGGTACGAACCAATCCGTACGGAGATCCGCCAGCGGAAGGCCCCTAAGCCACCGCATCAGCCTGGGCGCTAGGCGACGCATCAGACCGAACCCAGGCGCGCGACCGGAGGAGTCGCACCGCATGAGGCGAAATCAGTCGCGTGCTAGCCGCGCTGCACTTCCTCTCCGAACAGACCGTCGGCGACAGCTACCTAGAACTGCTGTCGCTGGCGGTGCTCGTGTCGGCGTTTGTGACCGCCTACAAACACGTGGAATGCCACAAGTCCGGCTGCCACCGCCTCGGGCGGTTTCCGCATGGCCACCTCAAACTCTGCGCCCTGCACCATCCGCGCGTGCCCGACGACGGCAAGATCACGAGCGAGCACATCGACGCGATCGCCAAAGGCGCCTAGCAAAGCGTCGATAGAGCCGCGCGACCACGACGGCCGCACGGCTCAACGCTCAGCGTCACTGCACTTTCGATTTCCCTCCCACCGCGTTGGACGAGACGGTCACCGACCCGCTGTTGCCGGTGACGGTGAGGTTCTTGGCGATTTTGTTGTTGGTGACGGCCGCTCCGCCGGAGTTGCCGGTCACCGTCAGCGAGGCGCCGAACGTGTCGTGCTCGACGGTGACCCCTGCTTTGTTTGCTTTGATCGTGGCGTTGCCGTCGATCGTGTTGGCGGGACATTCGCTGCTGCCTTCGCCGAGCACGACGGCGGCGGGCGAGCCGCTGACCTTGAGCACGCCTTTGACGGTCGCGCCGCAGGCGCGCACGAGGGCGGGGCTGCTGGCCGTGAGGCCGGCGTCGAGCGTTGCGCCCTCGACGTCCAGCGCGCCGCCGGGCTGGACCTTCACCGCGCCGCTGACCCTCGCGCCGCTCGCCAGCTCGACCGCTTCGCCGGAGCGGACCGTGAGCTTGCCGTTGACGGGCCCGGAGATCACCTCGTAGTAGCCGACGTGCGTGGTGCACGACCTGGTCGTTTCGAGGCCCACGTTGGAGACAGCCGTGCGCGTGACCGTCTGGTCGCCGGCTTTGCCGGTGTTGATCGGCACCGTCCCGCTGGGGTTCTGGGAAAGCCCCGAGTAGGCGTCGCTCGCGGTCACCGTCGCGCTGGCGTGCGCACCGATCGGCACCATCGCGGGGCAGGTGATTTCGAGGCTCGGCGGGGTCGCGTCGACCTGCACCGTCAGGCAGCCCCCGGACGATTCGTTGCCGACGTTGTCCTGGACCGTCCCGCACGCGGTGTAGGAGCCGCTCGTGGAGAACGTCTGCGGCCCCGGCAGCGTCGCCGGGTTCACGCCGCTGCCCGCGCTGCCGTCGCTCAGGCTCGGGTCGCCGTTGCTTGCGAACGACACTTCCACGCTGTCCTTGTACCAACCCCCGCCGCCCGCGTAGTCGGGCGCCCGCGAGGCGATGGCGCTCGGCGCGTACGGCGCGGTCTCGTCGACCTTGACTTCACCCGAGGCTTCGGAGGGTTCGCTTTCTGAGCCTTCGTTGCTCTCGGTCACGCGGTAGGTCCAGGTGCCTTCGCCCTCCGGGCTTCCCGCGGTGAACGCGTATTCGGGGCTGGTGAGGCCGCTCGCGACCGTGCTCCAGCTGCCGTCGGCGCTCTTGTGCTGCAGCGTGTAGGTCGGCGCGCTCGCCGCCTGCGTCGGCGACCACGCGAGCGTGAACACGCCGTTGGCGTTCGGCGAGCTGCCGCTCGACAGGTGCGGCGCGCCCGGCGCCGCGGGCGTCACGTTGGGCGCGAGCGTGTAGCCCGGCGGCAGGTACTTCGGCAGCGGCTTTGTCACCAGCCCGCCGTCGGCGCCCGGCGCTTCGATCGTGGGCACGCGCAGTTCGAGGTTGCGGACCTTGATCGAGGCGGCGCTGGAGGTCGCGCTGGAAGAGTTGCGCGCGTACCCCGAGTCGGAGATCAGCAGCTGCAGCTTGAGCGTGTGCCCCGCTGCGACGTTCCACAGCTGCGGGTGCAGCTGGAAGACCTGCTTGGTGAAGCCGCCTTCGGGGTTGATCGGCCGGTAGATCGCGCGCCCGACCAGCTGCTGTTCGCCCGCTTCGTTGACGTCCATCAGCCGCGCGATCACCTGGTCGTTGGTGATTGGCGTCGAGAATTCGCCGATCACGGTCGAGGAGCCGGCGATCGTGAAGCCTTCCGACGCCGCCAGCTTGTAGGTGGCCGCCGAGGCGTTTTCACCGGCCGCTTCGGTCGTGCACACGGTCCCCGACGTGAACGCGTTTTTCGGCGCGATGCCGGGCGCTTCGATCGTCTGTTCGGCTGCGCCCTGGAGGTTGATTTCGCCGGGCGCCAGGCTCGCCCAGTTGGCCGCTTTGTATTCGGTGCCGGAGGTTGCGGAGGTGGCGGGGCAGTGGCTGGATATCGCGACCACGCCGCCGTGCGCGCCTTCGGGTTCGCTGCCCTGACCCTTGACGAAGTATTCGAACCAGGCGTTCTGCGCAGCGGCGAGCTTGGCCAGATCGGCGGTCGAGGGCGTGCTCGCCGAGCGCGGGTTGTGGCCGAGGTCCATGTCGAACAGCTTCATCGCCGCGTCCGGGTAGATCGAGCGCACCCTGTTGTAGTAGTCGACGGTCTGGTCGACCGGGAACAGGTCGTCGTTCCAGCCGTTCTCCATCAGCGCCGGCGCCGGCGCTTCGGACAGGTCGGTGTAGTAGGCGCCGTGGTTGGGCAGGTGTTCTTCCTCCTGTATGGCCAGCGCCTGGCCGTTGTACGGGCCGCCCGTGTTGGCGAAGTCATACCATTCGGTGTTGTTCGCTTCGGGGTCGTCGATCGACGTGGGCGCGTAGTAGCCGAGGACCGCGCCGGCCTCGTACAGCTCTTCGTTCCAGAACTTCTTCTGGATGCCGAATTCGTGGTTGCCGAGCATGCCGCTGTAGGGCGCGTCGGCCACGTAGTCCAGGTTGCTGCCGTTGGGTTGCAGCGACTGAGCGAGGTCCGACCACGGGTATTCCGGCGCGATCGCCGCCGTTTTCATGGGGATGCCGTTTTTGGTCGTCCACGGGACGAGTTCGCCGTTGGTCAGCTGCACGCGGCCGTCGAGCGAGCCGAGCTGCATCGACATCCCGCCGCCGTTGCTGCCGCCCGTGGCGCCGATCTCCTGCGGGTTGATCACGCCTTCTTCGGCAAGCAGGCCGAGCAGGTACTGAACGTCGCGCGGTTCGTACTCGCGGCTCATCGTGTGGATGTAGCCGTCTTCGCACGGCGCCGCCTTCAGCGTGTTGGCTGGTTTGGAGGGCCCGCCGCACGAGGAGCCCCAGCCGCGGTTGGTCTCGCTGAACACCGCGTAGCCCAGTTTCAGCCAGCGCTGGGCGGCCGAGCTGGAAGGCAGCACCTTGGTGCTTCCCCACGGCGGGTAGATGCCGATCACGGGGTAGTCGTCGTCCGAGCCGGTCGCGGGGGGAAACGCGACGGCGACGTCGATCGGCGTGACGCCGTCGTAGGTTTTGACGGTCGTGCCCGCCGTGCTGCCGCACCAGCGCTGACCTTCCTCTCCGGCCGCGCTCTGCGTCGCGCATGTCACGGTCCCGCCGAACACCGACGCGATCGTCGCGCTCGCGCTGGCCGGCGCCAGCAGCCCGAGCACCACGCCCGCCAAGATCAACAGCCTGCGCGCGGCGAAACGATCGGTCACGGCGACCCCACTGAACATTCCTCACCCTCCTCACCCGGCCGGCAGCGGCCGAATAGATGCTTGACCCCCTGCCAGTCGCTCCCCCACGACCGTCACGGCGGCTGAATCGTTGCGTCCGGGGCCACCGGTGGTGACCTCAAGCCCCTGGCTGGTCAGCCAGCACAACCACACTCCCCTCAACTCCGCGCTCCTGTCAACCCTGAACCGCACGGATTTCCCGCAATGTGCGGGAGTTTCCCATCACCCGAGCACTTGTGCGGAGATGCACGTACTCGATTCGTCAAGGCGAGCCGGTCAGCGGCCTCCGGCGTTCCACGCGACCGTGTGTGCGAGTCCGCTCCCGATCTCGCTAGGGCTCATCGCCGCACGTCTGTGCTGGCTTGGGCCTGCTCAGCACCATCGTCTGGCAGTCGGGCACGACACGCAGCTCGTCGTGGTTTCGCGCTCGGTAGGCGGACGGCGTCTCGCCGACGAGCTCGGTGAAGCGCGCGGAGAAGGACCCGAGGCTGGCGCAGCCGACGGCGAGGCAGACCTCCGTGACGCTCAGGTCGCCGCGGCGCAGCAGCGCCTTGGCGCGCTCGACGCGCCGGGTCATCAGATAGGAGTAGGGCGTCTCGGAGTACGCGTCGCGGAAGCGGCGACTGAAGTGCGCCGGGGACATCAGCGCGGTGCGGGCGAGCGCCGGCACGTCGAGCGGCTGCGCGTACTCGCGGTCCATGCGGTCGCGCGCCCGGCGCAGCAGACGAAGCTCGTCGATGTAGTCGCCCGGCGGCATGTCCTCCCCTTTCTAGCGGATCGTTCCCCGCCCGGAAGCGATCGGCGATCGGCTCCGGCACCCGAGCCAGGTGCCAGGCCCGGGCGCCCTCGAGCGCGGGAGGGCTCACCCGAAGATGAGCAGTTTTGGAGAAGCGCAGGTGACCGAGCACGCCTAGCATGACCGGGTCGACGTGACCCCACGACCCCAGGAGCGACCCATGACCGACCCTGCCACCAAGGGAATCAAGATCGTGCTGCATCCCGTGTCCGACCTGGAGCGGGCCAAGCCGCTGTACGCCGCCCTGCTCGGCGGACCGCCGCAGGCGGACTCGTCCTATTACGTCGGCTTCGAGGCCGCCGGCCAGCACATCGGGCTGGTGCCCGGCGGCGGCCCGCAGGGCTACGCCAGCCCGGTGGCCTTCTGGGAGGTGCCCGACATCGAGGCGAAGCTCGCCGAGGTCACCGCCGCCGGCGCCACCGTGAAGGAGCCCGCCCACGACGTAGGCGGCGGGCGCCTGGTGGCCAGCTTCACCGACGCGGACGGCAACGTCCTCGGGCTGGTGCAGGACCCTGCATGACCGTGGACGGGCGATGAGCGCGGCCACCAGGACGAGCGCGCGCTCGCGCGCGCCGCACGCCGCTGACAGCCATGGGCTGATCCGCGTGCACGGCGCGCGCGTGAACAACCTGAAGGACGTCAGCGTCGATATCCCCAAGCGCCGGCTGACCGTGTTCACGGGCGTCTCCGGCTCGGGCAAGAGCTCGCTGGTGTTCGGCACGATCGCCGCGGAGTCCCAGCGGCTGATCAACGAGACCTACAGCGCGTTCGTGCAGGGCTTCATGCCGACGCTCGCGCGGCCCGACGTGGACGTGCTCGAAGGGCTCACCACCGCGATCGTCGTCGACCAGCAGCGCATGGGGGCCGACGTCCGCTCCACCGTGGGCACCGCGACCGACGCCAACGCGCTGCTGCGCATCCTCTTCAGCCGCCTCGGCCGTCCGCACGTCGGCTCGCCGAACGCGTTCTCGTTCAACGTCCCCTCGGTCCGCGCGAGCGGCGAGATCACCGTCGAGCGCGGCGACGGCAAGACGGTGACGAGGAGCTTCACCCGCACCGGCGGCATGTGCCCGCGCTGCGAGGGCCTGGGCAAGGCCTCGGACATCGCGCTCGACGAGCTGTACGACGACTCCAAGTCCCTCGGCGAGGGCGCGCTGACGATCCCCGGCTACAAGTCCGGCGGCTGGAACTACAGGCTGTACAGCGAGTCGGGCTTGTTCCCGGCGGACAAGCCGATCCGCAAGTTCACCAAGAAGGAGCTGCACGACCTTCTCCACCACGAGCCGAGGAGGATGAAGATCGCGGGCATCAACATGACCTACGAAGGGCTGATCCCGCGGATCCAGAGGTCGATGCTCGCCAAGGACAAGGAGTCGATGCAGCCGCACATCCGCGAGTTCGTGGAGCGCGCGGTCAGGTTCACCGCGTGCCCGGAGTGCGGCGGCACCCGGCTCAGCCGGGCGGCGCGCTCGTCGAAGATCGGGAAGGTCAGCATCGCCGACGCGTGCGCGATGCAGATCAGCGACCTCGCCGAGTGGGCCCGCGGTCTGCAGGAGCCTTCGGTGGCGCCGCTGCTGGCCACGCTGCGACGCACCCTCGACTCCTTCACGGAGATCGGGCTGGGCTACCTGTCGCTGGACCGGCCCTCGGCCACGCTGTCGGGCGGCGAGACGCAGCGCACGAAGATGATCCGACACCTCGGCTCCTCGCTCACCGACGTCACCTACGTCTTTGACGAGCCAACCGTCGGGCTTCACCCGCACGACATCCAGCGCATGAACGAGCTGCTGCTGCGGCTGCGCGACAAGGGCAACACCGTGCTGGTGGTGGAGCACAAGCCGCAGACGATCGCGATCGCCGACCACGTCGTCGACCTCGGCCCCGGCGCCGGCACGGCCGGCGGCAGCGTGTGCTTCGAGGGCACCGTCGAGGAGCTGCGGGCCGCCGACACGGTCACCGGCCGCCATCTCGACGACCGCGCCGCGCTCAAGGAGATGGTGCGGACGCCCAGCGGCGCGCTGGAGGTCCGCGGCGCGGACGCCCACAACCTGCAGGGCGTGGACGTCGACGTGCCGCTCGGCGTGCTGGTCGTGGTGACCGGTGTGGCCGGCTCCGGCAAGAGCTCGCTGATCGACGGCTCGATCTCGGGGCGCGAGGGGGTCGTGTCGGTGGACCAGACGGCGATCAAGGGCTCGCGGCGCAGCAACCCGGCGACGTACACGGGGCTGCTCGACCCGATCCGCAAGGCGTTCGCGAAGGCGAACGGCGTCAAGCCCGCGCTGTTCAGCGCCAACTCCGAGGGCGCGTGCCCCAACTGCAACGGCGCCGGCGTCGTGTACACGGACCTGGCGATGATGGCGGGCGTGGCCACCGTCTGCGAGGAGTGCGAGGGCAAGCGCTTCGAGGCGTCCGTGCTGGAGCACCGCCTCGGCGGTCGCGACATCAGCGAGGTGCTGGCGATGCCGGTGGCCGAAGCCGAGGACTTCTTCGCCGTCGGCGAGGCGCACACGCCGGCCGCGCAAGCGATCCTCGAGCGGCTGGCCGACGTCGGGCTCGGCTACCTGACCATCGGACAGCCGCTCACCACGCTCTCCGGCGGCGAGCGCCAGCGGCTCAAGCTGGCCACCCACATGGGCGAGAAAGGGTCCGCGCGAGCCGGCATCTATGTCCTAGACGAGCCCACCACCGGCCTGCACCTCGCCGACGTGCAGCAGCTGCTGGGCCTGCTCGACCGGCTCGTCGACTCCGGCAGGTCGGTGATCGTGATCGAGCACCACCCGGCGGTGATGGCCCACGCCGACTGGATCATCGACCTCGGCCCCGGCGCCGGCCACGACGGCGGGCGGATCGTGTTCGAGGGCACGCCCGCCGAGCTGGTCGCTGCCCGCCCGTCGCTCACCGGCGAGCACCTGGCGGCCTACGTCGGCGCCTGACCCGGGGTGCGCGCACACGACCGGCGGGCCGAGCAGGGTCGGACAAAGCGCGGCAGGCACGGGGCGTCTAGCCTTGCGGGCATGGACCTCACCCTCGCCCGCTGTTTCGTGCTGATCCACGACCCCGAGCTGGCGTTGGCCTTCTACCGCGACGCGCTCGGCCTGCAGCCGCGCAACGACGTCGCCCGCGAGGGCTTCCGCTGGATCACGGTCGGCGCCGCCTCCCAGCCGGACGTGGAGATCGTGCTCACCAACTACCTCAACGGCAGCCCCGCCGACGCGGACGCGCTGGCCGCCCTGGTCGCCAAGGGCGCGCTGAACGGCGTCCACTTCCACACGCACGACCTGGACGCGGCCTTCGAGAAGCTGCGCGCGTTTGGAGCGGAGATCGTCGAGGAGCCGACCGACCAGCCGTGGGGCGCGCGCGACTGCGCCGTGCGCGACCCGTCCGGCAACCTCGTGCGGATCGACCAGGTGCCGGCCGTTGGCAACGCGCCGCGAGCGGTCTGAGCGCTCGCGCAGCGCGCCCCCGGACGGCCGGCGAAGCCGATGGCGGGCGCGAAGGGACGACGCCGCGCAACCCGGCGCGCGAGCGCGCGCGGGCTGCTACTGATCTACGGCGTGAGCGCCGAGCACAGCACGTCCGAGATCGCGGCCGGCAGGGCCGAGCGGGCCAGCTCGTTCGCCAGGGTGGCGCAAGAGTACGAGCGCGGCCGCCCGGGCTACGCCCCGCAGGCGATCGCGTGGCTGCTGGGCGAGGAGCCGCTGGACGTGCTGGACGTGGGCGCTGGAACGGGCAAGCTGACACAGGCGCTGGTGGATGCGGGCCACCGCGTGATCGCGGTCGAGCCGCTACCGCAGATGCGCTCGATCCTCTGCTCGCGGCTGCCGGGCGTGCATGCGCTGGAGGGCACGGCGGAGGCGCTGCCGGTGGCGGATGCGAGCGTGGACGCGGTGACGGTGGGAGCGGCGTTCCACTGGTTCGACCAGCGCGCGGCGCTCGCGGAGATCGCGCGCGTGCTGCGAGCGCCGGGAGTGCTGGGGCTGCTGGGCAACCGCTTCGACACCACCCCCGCGTGGGTGGCGCGCGTGCGCGAGATCCTGGGGCCGCCGGCGATCGAGAGGCCGGGGCACTGGCCGTCGATGCAGACCCTGGCGGAGATGTTCGCGGAGGTGGAGGATCGCGAGTTCGCGCACGAGCAGCGCATCGACGCGGCCGGCCTGCGCGATCTTGCGCGCTCGCGCAGCAGCCTGGCGGTCATGCCCGAGGACGCGCGCGCGGCGGTCCTGGCGAGCCTGGATCGGCTGTGGCAGCGGGAGGACGGGCTGCGCGGGCGCACGCACGTGACGCTGCCGTGGCGCACGAACGTGCGACGCTGCACGCGGCTGAGTTGACCAGGCGCCCCCGCGAGACGCCCCGAGCCCGCCCCGTCCGATGACGCTGATCCACCTCGCCTTCCTGCCCAGCCCGTCGAAAAACGGCTTCTACATAGGGCCGCTGTTCGTCCACTTCTACGGGCTCGCGTACGTGCTGGCGGTGACCGCCGCGGTGATCGTCACCTGCCGGCGCTGGGAGGCGGTGGGCGGAGAGCGCCAGCTCGTGTACGACGTCGCGCTGTGGGCGTTCCCCGCGGGCGTGGTCGGCGGGCGCCTGTACTTCCTGGCGACCAGCTGGAACGAAATCCCGCCGCACTGGTGGGGACCGTTTGCGATCTGGAAGGGAGGGCTGGGGATCTGGGGAGGCGTCGCCCTGGGCACCCTGGTCGGCATCTGGGTGTTGCGCCGGCGGGGAGCGAGCGTCCCCGTGTTCATGGACGCCGCCGCCCCTGGGCTGCTGGTCGCGCAGGCGATCGGGCGCATCGGCAACTACTTCAACCAGGAGCTGTTCGGGCTGCCGAGCAAGCTGCCGTGGGCGCTTGAGATCTCGCCCGCGCACCGCCCTGCCGCGTACGCGCAGTACGCGACCTTCCAGCCGACGTTCCTGTACGAGCTGATCTGGAACCTGCTGCTGGCGAGCGCGCTGGTGTGGCTCGGCCACCACCGCAGGATCAAGCCGCCCGGCCTGTTCGCGCTGTACGTGGCCGGATACTCGCTCGCGCGCGTCGGCGAGGAGCTGCTGCGCGTGGACCCAGCGCATCACATATTGGGTCTGCGCCTGAACCTGTACGTGGCAAGCATCCTGTTCCTGGCGGGCGTGGCGTGGTTCGTGCGCATCCAGCGAGGTAGCCTTGCGCCCACATGGCCGAAGTCAGCACGATCGCCTCGCTCGCGACCGCCGGCGGCACGCTGATCCTGGCGGTGGCGACGTTCTCCTCGACGCGCTCGGCCAACCGCGCGGCGCGCGTCTCCGAGCAGGCGCTGAACATCGGGCTGCGCCCGCTGCTGTTCAACGCGCGCCCGCAGGACCCGCCGCAGAAGGTGGGCTTCGTCGACGACCACTGGCTGGTGCTGCGCGACGGGCTCGCGGCGCTCCAGCAGGTCGACGCCAACATCTACATGGCGATGCCGGTGCGCAACGTGGCCTCGGGCATGGCCGTGCTGCACGGATGGCATTTGTGGAGCACCGACGTGGGCGCGAGGCTGTCGCAGCAGACGCCGCCACCGGTCGAGGACTTCCGCCGCCTGAACCGCGACCTGTACGTGCCCGCGGGGGACGTCAGCTTCTGGCAGGCGGCGATACGCGACGTCGAGGACCCTCTGCACGCGCCGCTGGCGCAGGCGATCGACCGGCGCGCGAGGGTCGGCATCGACCTGCTGTACGGCGATCACGAGGGCGGGCAGCGCACGATCACGCGCTTCACGATCACGCCGCGCGAGCCCCCCTACGAGCAGGAGCCGTGGCTGGCGGTGTGCGCGACCGCCCGGCACTGGAACCTCGACCGCGCGGACCCGCGCTGAACGCCCGCGACTACAGCTCGAGGTAGCGCAGCAGCACGCGGCCGAGCACGATCACGTCGCCAACCTGCAGGTCGGCCTGCTGCACGCGCCGGCCGTTGACGTAGGTGCCGTTGGAGCTGCGGTCGTCGAGGATGCGCGCGCCAGACGGGCGCGGCACGAGGATCGCGTGGCGGCGCGAGACGGAGCGGTCGTCGAGGCGCAGCTCGGCGGTGAGGCCGCGCCCGATGCGCATCGCCTGGTCGGGAAGGGGGATCAGCAGGGTCTGCTCCGGCCCCTGGATCTCGATGTAGCGGCCGGGCTCCACCGGCCCTGCCGGCCCTGCCGGGCGTGCGTGGTGGCGCACGCGCTCGTCCAGGCAGGAGATCGGGTCGAAGCGCTCGGTGATCCCGTCGGCGGGGCTGATGGGTGTCTGGACGGTCATGCTGAGAGCAAACAGGATGCTACTCACGCGCAGCTCAACGCTCGTGAAGAAATAACGAAACGCGGCGGTGGGCCGTGGGCGCCCGGCCGGGCGGCTACGCGGTCGGGCTCACGCCTCCGCCGCCGCCTCCAGCCTTGCGACGCGCCATGCGCTTGGAACTCCACCAGCCCCAGCCGCCAACGGCGACCACGGGGACGACGTACATCATCGAGATGTACCAGTGCATCAGGCAGGCCAGCACCATCAACGACAAAATCTAGCACGCCCCTCCCCCGCCCGGTCCGGGCCGCGCTGCGCCGCCCCGCGGGCTCGCCGTGCGCCCGAGGGCGCGCCGCGCGAGCGCCTACCAAGCCTCGCTGGAACCGCCGCCGCCGGCCCCGGCGGGCGCCGGCCCGAGCCCGCCACGGCCACGGCTACGCCTGCGACGCACGAACAGCACGAACAGGACGCCGGCGAGCACGATGACGACGCCGATGACGATCACCGCCAGCGGCGCCTTGGAGCTGTTGGGGGTCCAGAACAGCTGCCCGTCGATCGCGCCCTTGGTGTCGCCGACGGCGATCGGCACGCGCCAGTCGAAGATCAGCGCGCGCGTCTTCTTGTCCTTGACGGACGCGGGCGGCAGCGGCGACATCCAGTGGATGCGGTGATCGTGCCATTCAAGCTCGCCCGTGCGGTCGATCACCTCCCACTTGGGCGTCGCCTTGGGGCTGGCGAACGACGGCACGGTGACCTGGGCATAGAAGTTGGTGTTCAGGTAGGTGGCGGGGGCGAGCACGTTCTGCTCGGCAGTGCCGTTGGCGAGCACGCGCGCGTACGGTTCGCCTTCGTAGCCGTAGACGGTGACGGTCTTGCCGGTGTGGTTGCGCAGCAGCAGACGGTCGGCGAACTCGAGCACTTCGACGCTCAGCCCGGGCACGGCGGGGCTGATGGCGGTGATGTTGGAGCGGTAGTCGTAGCTGCTGCCCTGGTCGGCGATCGGGTTGTTGGCCTCGCTGGCGCTCGGCACGGTGGACGCAGGCGGCGCCGTAGGCGTGGTGGACGCGGTCGACGTCGAGGAGGCGGCGATCGCGGCGGGCGCGCCCTGAAGGACGCCCGCCCCGGGGCAGGCCAGGCACGCGAGGGCCAGCAACGCTGCGCCCCACACGGCGATGATCAGGCGGCGTGCCATGCGGCTGAACGGTAGCGCAGAGCCGTGGAGCGGTTCGGCGCTTCTCAGGTGCCCACGGAGGACAGCAGCCACAGCCCGAAGCTGGTGAACGCGACCATCACGGCAAGCATCCAGTACTGGCTGCGCACGGCCTCTTCGGGGTCCTTGTAGAGCACGAGCGCGCGGTCGTGCGCGAGCATCAGCCCACCGACGTGACCGCCGAGCAGCGCGGCGACCTGCACGTACCAGATGGCGGCGTAGGAGATGATGTGGTAGTCGATCTGGAAGTTGGCGGTGCCGAACACGTTGGCGCCGTTGCCGAGCGGGTCGGAGGCGAGGTAGACCATCGCCTGGCTCTGCCACAGCAGCAGCGAGAAGTAGTGCGCGAGCACGTACGCGAAGGAGATCGGCACGAGCGTGTGCACGAACGTGCGCCTGAGCGTGTCGGTGTCGTAGCGGCCGCTGACTTTGTGGACCCCCATGATCCCCACGCGGTAGACGGCGGCGATGAGCAGGATGCAGAACAAGAGCCCGACCGAGTAGGCCAGCTCCTGCGCGGGCGTGGAGTTGAAGCCGAGCGATTCGAACAGGCTCTGCAGGTGCGGCTCGTTGTTGCGCCAGATGCCGCCGTTGCTGAAGCCGTCGAAGGTGGTGGTGCCGATCTGGGCGCAGATGAACGCGACGGTGCCGGCGCTCGGCTGCAACCCGGTGACGCCGCTGAGCGGGCGCCTGAGATACACCGCGCCGTCCTCGCAGCGCACCAGCGCCGAGAGCTTGGAGAGCAGGTTGAAGTACACGCCGAAGCCGTCCGCCTGGCCGCACCACTCCTCCACGCCGAACAGCGCCATGCCGGCGAGCATCACCAGGAAGTAGCCGAGCGACAGCGCCGCGAGCGTGGACGGCCGGTCGCGTTCGACGTAGATCAGCTCGAGCCACGCGAAGCCGACGATGCCGGCGATCGCCGGCCACTTCCCCAGCCATGCGGGATAGCGCAGCAGCGGCTCGCGCCGGCGTCCGCGGCCGAGCAGCCGCACGAGCGCTGCGATCGCTCGCCCGCACGTTCGCCACGGGCTGAACGCGCGGAACACGTCGCCGAGCAGCACGCTGGCGACGGGCGTGCCGACCCAGAAGATGACGTAGATGAACGTCACCGCGAAGTTCGCCTGGGTGACCTGGGCGCCGGCGAAGCCGCTGTAGACGACAAGCGCGAACAGGCCCACGCCGATCGCGCCGGCGAGCCATTCGAGCAGCCGCGGCAGCCCGAGCAGGCGGCGCAGGCGCGGCTGCTGCAGCTGCGGGCGCGTCCACATCGTGGACAGCGCGACGAAGGAGACGACGAGCACGATCGCGGCCGCCCAGCTGAACAGCCACACGGGGATCGGCAGGTCGGCGCGGCCGACGATCCCGTGCGCCTGCGCGCTCGCGGGAAGCGCGAGCGCCACGACACCCAAGCCGGCGAGCAGAAGAGGCAGCGCGCGGCGGGACGGGGCTCTCATGCCAGCGCCAGTCTATGGCGTGCTCGCGTACCCTGACGCGGGATGCTCGCCACCCCCCTCGCCGTCTCGACCGACGTCTCCGCCGCCTTCCAGCTGGGCCCGCTGGCGATCTTCGGGCTGATGTACGCGCGGCGAGCGCGCACGCTCGCGGAGGCCGACCGCGCGGTGCCGGGCTGGCGCCAGGCGTGCTTCTACGGCGGGTTCGTGGTGATCGCGGTCGCGCTGACCTCGCTGGGCGCGGCCAGCCAGGACCTGCTGTGGGTGCACATGATCGAGCACCTGCTGCTCGGCGACATCGCCGCGCTGCTGATCGTGCTGGGGCTCACCGGGCCGATGCTCGCGCCGGTGCTGACGTTCGACGTGGCGGGCGTGCGCGTGTTCGACCGGCTGCGCGCGCTGTCGCATCCGGCGGTGGCGTTCCCGCTGTGGATGATCGACCTGTACTCCTGGCACCTGCCGGTGCTCTACCAGGCGGCGCTGCGCCACTCGGGCGTGCACGCGCTCGAGCACGCGTGCTTCCTGGGCTTCGGCATCAACATGTGGATGTGCCTGTTCGGCCCGCTGCCCACGCCGGCGTGGTTCGGCAACCTCGGCAAGCTGATCTACATCGTTGCCGTGCGCCTCGCGGGCACGGTGCTCGGCAACGTCTTCCTGTGGTCGGGCACGGTCTTCTACCCGTACTACCTGCACGGCGACGCGCGCTTTCACATCTCGCCGCTGGCCGATCAGGCGATCGCGGGGGCGGTGATGATGGTCGAGGAGTCGATCCTCACGCTGGGCCTGTTCTGCTGGCTGTTCCTGCGCGCGGCGCGCGAGGGCGAGGAGCGCCAGAGCCTGCTCGACTTCGCGCGCTCGCACGACCTCGAGCTGAGCGAGGCGCGCGCGGCGCGCGCGGTGGCGGCCGGCCGCGGATCGGAACTGCGCCAGCGCCTCGAGGCGCTGCTTGCGAGCCCCGCGCGCGCGGACGGCGGCGTGCCCGCGCTGGGCGAGCCCGTCGACAGCAACGCCGGCGTGCGCGAGCCCACCTAGCGTCGCGACGCCAGCGGTAGGCTTTGCGCATGTGCGCGGGCTGCGCGATGGCAGCGGCGTCTGCTGCGACGGGATTTCGGACGTGGCTGCAGACGCACCACTTCGGCTGGCTGACGCCGCGGAGGATGCGGGCGCTGACGATCGCCGCGATGTGCGCCGCCGGGGTGGTCTCGACGATCGGCTTCAGCGGCTCGACGACGCCGCCGCAGCGCGCCGCGACGATCCACCACCTAGCCGCTAGGGCGCCCTAGCCTCCGGCGACGGCGGGGAGGATCGTCAGCTCGGCGCCCTCGGCCACCGGCGTTGCGAGGCCGTCGAGGAAGCGGATGTCTTCGCCGGCGAGGTACACGTTGACGAACCGCCGCAGCGAGCCGTCCTCGTCGGAGATGCGCGCGCGCAGCTCGGCGTGGCGCTCGAACAGGCCGTCCAGCACCTCCCTGACGGTCGCGCCGTCGACCTCCGCCTCGGACTCGCCGCCCGCTGCCGCGCGCAGCTGCGTGGGAATCTTGACGAGCACCGCCATCACACGCTGAGGGCGTCCGCGACCTCGCTGTCGAACGCCTCGACCGTGGGCTCTATCGCGCAGGTCTCGAAGGTGCCGCGCACGGCGTCCAGCGTCTTTAGCCCCTCGCCGGTGATCACCAGCACGACGCGCTCGTCCGGGTCGATGTCCCCGCGGGCGGCGAGCTTGGCGAGCACCGCGGTGGTGACGCCGCCGGCGGTCTCGGTGAAGATGCCGGTGGTGCGCGCCAAGAGCGCGATGCCCGCGCGGATCTCCTCGTCGCTGACGGCGTCGATCGCGCCGCCCGATGCGCGCGCCAGCTCCAGCGCGTACGGCCCGTCGGCGGGGTTGCCGATCGCGAGCGACTTGGCGATCGTGTCCGGCCTGACCGGCCTGCACACGTCGTGGCCGTCGGCGAACGCCTTGGCGACAGGCGAGCAGCCCTGCGCCTGGGCGCCGTTCATGCGCGGCTGCGGGCGGGCGGGGTTGTCTGTCAGGCCCAGCTCGCTCCACTCGCGGAAGCCTGCGGCGATTTTGGTGAACAGCGAGCCGGAGGCGATCGGCACGATGCAGCGGTCGGGCAGCTCCCAGCCGAGCTGCTCGGCGATCTCGAACGCGAGCGTCTTCGAGCCCTCGGCGTAGTAGGGGCGCAGGTTGATGTTCACGAACGCCCAGTCGCGTTCGGCGCACAGCTCGGTGCACAGGCGGTTGACGTCGTCGTAGCTGCCCTTGACGCCCACGAGCTTGGTCCCGTACACGCCGGTTGCGAGCACCTTCTGCTCCTCCAGGTCGGCGGGGATGAACACGTAGGAGTCAAGACCCAGCGCGGCGCCGTGGGCGGCGACGGAGTTGGCGAGGTTGCCCGTGGACGCGCAGGCGATCGTGCGGAAGCCCAGCTCGCGCGCGCGCGCGACGGCGACCGAGACGACGCGGTCCTTGAACGAGTGCGTGGGGTTGGCCGCGTCGTTCTTGACCCACACCTCGCGCAGCCCCAGCGCTGCGGCGAGGCGGTCGGCGCGGACCAGCGGCGTGCAGCCGGCGGGCAGCCCCACGCGCGAGGCCAGCCGCCCGGACGGCCCGGGAGGGCCGCCGGCGAGCGGCAGGAAGTCGGCGTAGCGCCAGATGTTCTGCGGCCCGCCCTGGATGCGGCGGCGCAGCTCGCCGAGGTCGCGGGCGCCGCCGGCGGTCAAGCTGCTGTGGTCGTAGGCGACCTCCAGCGGCCCGAAGCAGCGCTCGCACACGTACAGCGCCTCCAGCGGATACTCGGCCTTGCACTCCTTGCACTGAAGATGACTGACAGCCATTGGGCTCCCTTCTATTGTCTTCGCCGTGTCACCGGTGTGGCGAAGAGCAGAAGCCCGCCACACATCTCTCTGGAATTGGCACCTTCCCGCTGTGACGTGACGGTGGTTGCCGGGGTTTCGTAGGGCCAGTCCCTCCACCCCTCTGGATGTGTCCAGCTATGTCTTGCGCGACAGTCTAGCAACGATACCGGCGAGCGCAACTCGGCCAACGCTCGTCGGCGATGCTCGCGCGCTGGTAACGCGCGCGTTCGCGCGGTGTAGGCGATGCGGTGAGCACATCCACGCGCGAAGGCGACCGCGTCCTCACCGGTGAGGAGCGCCGCACCGGGCAGGCCGACGCGCCGTTTCGCTTCGCCTCGCCGGCGAGCAGGCGCAGGATGCTGATCATCGTCAACCCGTACGCGACGACCGTTTCCGACCGCCTGCGCAACCTGGTCGTGTACGCGCTGCAGGGGCGCTTCGAGGTGGACGCGGTGGACACGGAGTCGCGCGGGCACGCGATCGAGATCTGCCGCGAGGCGGCGCACGAGGGCTACGACGTGGTGGTGGCCTTCGGCGGCGACGGGACGGTCAACGAAGCGGCCAACGGGCTGTCGGGATCGGCGACGCCGCTGTGCTGCCTGCCCGGCGGGTCGGCCAACGTGTTCGCGAAGATGCTGGGCATCCCCGGCGACGTGGTGGACGCGACGGAGCACGTGCTGGCGCTGGCCGACGACTGGCGCCCGCGCAAGGTCGACCTGGGGGTGGTCAACGGCCGCTGCTTCACGTTCGCCTCGGGGCTGGGGCTCGACGCGAGCGTTGTCGAGCGCGTGGACGCCAACCCGCGGCTGAAGGCGCGGCTGGGGCCGTACTTCTTCACGTGGGTGGCGATCACCACGTTCCTGCGCCGCTATCTGCTGGCGCCGCCGCGGCTGGTGGTGAACGCGGACGCGCAGGAGCTGGAGGGCGTGACCGCGATCGTGCAGAACGGAGCGCCGTTCACCTACTTCCAGGATCGTCCGATCGACATCGCCGAGAACGTGGCGCTGGACTCGGGCGCGCTCGCGGGCGGCGTGCTCCACGGCGCGACGCCGCTGACGATGCCGTTCATCGCCTGGCGCGCGTTCTCGCGCCGCGCGCGCGTCGCCGGTCACCGGCGGGTGACCGGCCGTGGGGAGATGAGCGA
>Ga0335075_10001671_pt1 | contig 36246 bp, 39 predicted proteins | sample Lox_Sample_24_FD_206723 | JGI IMG/M metagenome (GOLD analysis project Ga0335075, IMG submission 206723) | Soil microbial communities from Loxahatchee National Wildlife Refuge, Florida, United States - Lox_Sample_2.4 | ecosystem: Environmental > Terrestrial > Soil > Wetlands | place: USA... | reverse complement strand
CCACGTAGTGCACCGCGCCGCGGGCCACCGCGTCCTCGAGGCCGGTCAGCCGGATCAGCGAGGGCTTGGTGGGATCGGGGTCCAGCACGTCGACGCCGCCATGCGCGACGAGCACCCGGGTGACCCCATCAGCCGGCAGGCCGTCGAGCACGTCGGCAACCAGGTCGGTGGTCGGCGCCTTGGACCGCCACGGGGCCGCGACGATCTGTAGGCCTGGCCGGACCTCGTGGACCCCCGGACGATCGAGCACCGTGACGTTGCCCGGGCACTCGGCGGTGAACAGCGCGCTGGTGTACACCGACGACGCGTCGAGCGGGTCGTGGTTGCCGGGCAGCAGATAGACCGGAATCCCGATGCTGCGCATGGCTTCCAGTGATTGACTGATCACCCGCGGATCCAGCTGGTTGTCCTCGAAGACGTCACCGGCCACCACGATGAACTCCGCGCCGGCGTCGGCCGCCAAGGGGCCGAGCTCGGCGATCACGTCACGACGAGCCGCCGAGTACCGCGGCTGCGCTTCGCCCGCGAGGAAGTGACGGGTCATGCCGAGTTGCCAGTCTGCGCTGTGCACAAATCGCATTGCGATACCGTCCCTTCTGCTCGAGTTTCGCCGGTCCGTGACCCGGGCACCGCGAGTGTAGGACTCGGCGCCGACAAGTCCGGGGACCTCAATCGGCAGGTCTGAGATTCGTCCGCGGATGAAGCCGGCTAGGCAGGTCGGGACTGCCGTAGCCTGGACCGGATGAGTGACGACGACCGCACGTTGGTGCTGCTGCGACACGCAAAATCGGCATATCCCGACGGGGTGGCCGATCACGACCGGCCACTGGCGCCGCGCGGGCAGCGGGAAGCCGGACTGGCCGGCGACTGGCTCCGGGCGAACCTGCCGTCGATCGACGAAGTGCTCTGCTCGACCGCGACCCGCACCCGAGAAACCTTGGCACGCACCGGGATCGATGCGCCGGTTAGCTACATCGATCGTCTTTACGGCGCCACCCCGGGGGTGGTGATCGATGAAATCAATGGCGTCAGTGACGAAGTCGCGGTCTTGCTGGTCGTTGCACACGAGCCGACAATGAGCGAGCTGGCACTGGGCCTGGCCGATGCCGATACCCGCAACAGCAAGGCCGCCGAAGAAATCTCGATGAAATTTCCGACCTCGGCGATGGCCGTGCTGCGATTTGCGCGCGGTTGGAAAGGTCTCGAACTCGGTTCTGCCGAACTAGTCGACTTCCACGTGCCGCGTTAAGTCGGCACGCGGAAGTCGATGGCCGGGGTTACTTCTTGCAGATCTCGGCTACTGACTTGATGCCAGCGTCGAGATTTTGCCGCAATTGGTCCTGAGCGAATTCGGGCGCTCCGGCGAGATACCCGATGGAGAGTTCCTCCAGCGTTCCGGCGACGGTGTTGACCGCCTTCGTGAGGTCAGCCGGGGTCGCGGGCTCTTGGGTGACGCGGTCGCGCAGGAACTGTCCGCCGCCGAGGAACGCCAAGCGTGCACTTGTCGCCACGGACAGCGCGCCGATCGGCCCGCCGTTGTCGGGGTTCTTCAGGCGGGAGTTCCTGACCACAGCCCGGTCCACCAGCACGAACGTCTCGCAGGTGTGCTTTTTCGCGTCCTTGGTCTGCTGGTCGCTGTACGTGGTCGTCGTCGCGCTCTTATTCGGGTAGAAGTAGCCATAGACCGCGCCGGCCACGCCGAGTATTGCGAGCACCAGGGCCGCGATGCTCAGCCACTTTGACAGGCTCGACGCAGGTTGGGCGGGCGGAGCGGTGGTCGTAGTGGTTGTGGTCGTCGGCTCGTAGGAAGACTCAGCGGTCGGCTCTGCGGCAACAACCTCGGTCGTAGGGTCGGCGGAATGTGCCCCGGAGGACGGCTCTGTGGGTTCAGACATTCGTCGATGGTATCGTTCGCGCCTCGGGGGTGGTAGCCGTTTGGGGTGTTAAAAAGTAACGCTCTCAATTGCTTTGGTAGACGGAACTCCGCATCGCGGACGCAACGACCTGCGCCCTGGTGTTTTCGGCCGTGACATGCAGTGTTTACCGGCCAATCGGCCGCCGGATTTGCGCCGCAGCGTCTTTGGAATTGATGCATGCCAAGAGGTTTGGCACGCTTGACTTATAGGACGCCGAAATCGATTAACGGCGAATTCCGACCACCGTCGTTAAATCATCGTGGACGCACAGGCCGCACCGCTCGGCCGTTTGCTGGTTAGGAGTTGGTGGAGAGCGTCAGCTCCATGAGTTTGACGGCCTGCGAGCAGGCGTCGATACCGGGCACTTGAGGATTGACCCACCAGCCGACCACGCCGGCCGCGTCGCTGGCCACGCCGCACGAGCCGTTGGGATCATTCGGCCGCATCACGATCGACGCCACACCGGCTATCGCCCGGCTCTCGATCTGATATTTCAGGAATTCGGCGACCTTGCGCTCGTTGTCCAGGCTGCCCTGCTCGAACCAGAACCGGGTGATGTCGATGAGGCCACCGGGGTTGGCAGCCTGCCAGCGGCAGATCGCGCCGACGAACGTGCTCTGGATGTCCTGCGGGTCGGCGCCCACGGTCTTGGCCAAGACGTCGGTAGTCAGTACCTCGCATTCCTTTTGCAGGTTCGGGTACTGCTGCTCGGAGTTGTTGTTGCGGGGGACGTCGTCTCCTGCGCCGGCTTTTTCCGCGGTACCCGCCACCGACCTTGTGCAGCCGGTCGAGAGCGACAAGGCGGCGGCGACAACGGCCAGACCGACGAGAAGGCGACGACGCACGGTGGTACTCACTTCGAGTTCGCAATCGATTGGCGCGCAAGTTCTTTGGCGATGTTGCACGCGTCGGGGAACGGCTTCTGGCTGAAGTTCACCGACCATTCGATGAAGTCGTCGGAAAACTGGATCCCGACCTCGCACAGCGAGTCGCCCAACGTCGGATCGTTGCCGATCGCGACGAAGCCGCTGTGGCCGTCGATGTTGATGTCCTCGACGCTGGAACGGGACAACTCTTCGGTCTTGCGTTCCCGCCCGATCGGACTCCCGCGATACCAGGAGAACGAGAAGTGCGGGCCGAGGATGCCGCCGCCGGCGAGCCACTGGCAGCCGACCGAATTCTTGGCGGTGTTCACCAGACCATTGATCTGCGTCAGCTTGGTCACCGTCTCGTCGCTGATGCCGCCGCACTGCGGGAACATCGGGCCGTGGTGTCCCTGGCCCGAAGCAGGCGCAGACGGCCCGGAGCCCTGGGATTGATTGGACCCGGAACTCGAGCAAGCGGCCGCCATCGGAGCCAGGGTCGCCACCGCCAGGGCCAGCGCCGCCACGTTACGCCGCACCGCTAGCCGCACCTTCTGGTGATCACAGGATGCACTGTAGCGGCACCACCTTGGCGCAACCATTGCACACGCGGTGAGCAGGGTTTTCTTTCTCCACCAGTGGCCCGTGTGCAACAGTTACGAAGTGCTGATTGCCTTGGTGCGCCGGTTCGTCCGGCCGTATCGATGGCTGGTCGCGGCGGTGATGGCGCTGCAGTTCATCAGCACCCTTGCTTCGCTGTACCTGCCGACGGTGAACGCCACGATCATCGACGACGGCATCGCCAAGGGCGACACCGCGACCATCGTCCGGCTCGGGGTGCTGATGTTCGCGGTCACCGGGCTGCAGGTGCTGTGCGCCGTCGGCGCTGTCTACTTCGGCTCGCGAACCGGGATGGGGCTCGGCCGCGACCTCCGCTCGGCCATGTTCCAGAAAGTCACCACGTTCTCCGAGCACGAGACCGCCCGATTCGGCGCGCCGTCGCTGCTGACCCGCACCACCAACGACGTTCGGCAGATCCAATTCCTGGTGCAGATGGCGACCACGGTGCTGGTCGCCGCGCCGCTCATGTGTGTCGGCGGCATCCTGATGGCGATTCACCAAGATGCCGGGCTGTCCTGGCTGCTGCTGGTCAGCGTCCCGGTGCTGGTAGCGGCCAACTATTGGATCATCTCGAATACCCTGCCGATCTTCCGCAGCATGCAACGGCTGATCGACGCCATCAACCGGGTAATGCGCGAACAGCTATCCGGTGTTCGGGTGGTGCGGGCATTCGCGCGAGAACCGTTTGAACGTCAGCGGTTCGACGAAGCGAACGTGGCACTGTCCAACACCGCACAGAGCGCCGGCAATTGGCAGGCGCTGATGCTGCCGGTGACCACGTTGACCATCAACTGCTCCAGCGTGGCGCTGATCTGGTTCGGCGGCTTGCGCATCGACAGCGGCCAAATGCAGGTCGGATCCCTGATCGCGTTTCTCGTGTACTTCACCCAGATCCTGATGGCGGTGTTGATGGCGACGATGACGGTGATGGCGTTGCCGCGGGCATCGGTATGCGCGGAACGAATCACCGAGGTGTTATCGACGACACCGGAAGTCACTAACCCCGAGCATCCGGTGCGCACTGGCAGGCGAGGCGTTGTGCGGCTCGACGGCGCATCGTTCCGCTACCCAAGAGCGGATCGCGCTGTCCTGCAGGATGTTTCGCTGACCGCGCTGCCCGGCACTACCACCGCGATCATCGGCAGCACCGGTTCGGGAAAGTCGACGCTGGTGTCGCTGATTTGCCGGCTGTACGACGTGACCGGCGGGGCGGTGCTCGTCGACGACGTCGACGTCCGCGAGCAGGACATCGACGAGTTGTGGTCGAGCATCGGCCTGGTGCCGCAGCGCGGCTACCTGTTCTCGGGAACCATCGCCGACAACCTGCGCTACGGCAAGGCGGACGCAACGGACGAGGAGATGTGGGATGCGTTGCGCACCGCGGCCGCAGACGATTTCGTGAGAGCCCACGATGATGGCCTGCAGATGCGCGTCGCACAGGGTGGGATCAACTTCTCCGGCGGGCAGCGGCAACGGTTGGCGATCGCGCGGGCGGTGATCCGCCGGCCCGCGATCTACGTCTTCGACGACGCGTTCTCCGCGCTCGATGTGCACACCGACGCGCAGGTGCGCGCCGCGCTAGCGCGGATCGACGCCGCCGCGACGGTGGTTGTTGTCGCGCAGCGTATCTCGACGATCATCGACGCCGATCAGGTGATCGTTCTCGATGACGGGCGGGTGGTCGGTGCGGGCACCCACGAATCGCTGCTCGCGGACTGCCCCACCTATCGGGAATTCGCCGAATCGCAGTCGTTGGACGCCGGCGTGGGTGGTTCGCGGTGAGCACGAGGACGACGCAACGGGGCGCTGCTCCGCCCGCCACGCGCTCGCGTGACTTCACGGGGTCGGCCGTCCGGCTGGTGAAACTCTTGGCGCCGCAACGACGGACGGCGGTCGCGGTGGTCGCGCTCAGCCTGGGCGGCACCGCGATCGGTGTTGTGGTTCCTCGCATCCTGGGCCACGCCACCGATCTGCTGTTCAATGGTGTGATCGGCCGCCGACTGCCGGCCGGCATCACCAAGGAGCAGGCCGTCGCGGCGGCGCGCGCGCACGGCGATAAGGCCTTCGCCGACCTGCTCTCGGGGATGCATGTAGTTCCCGGCCAGGGTGTCGATTTCGGCGCGGTCGCCCGAACCCTCGCGCTGGCGCTCGTCATGTATCTGGTTGCTGCAGCGATGATTTACGCGCAGGCCCGGTTGCTCAACGTGACCGTGCGGCGCTCGCTGCAGGCGGTGCGCTCCGATATCGAGGAGAAGATCCATCGGCTGCCGCTGGCCTACTTCGACACCCGACAACGCGGCGAGGTGCTCAGCCGGATCACCAACGACGTCGACAATCTGCAGACATCGCTGTCGATGACGATCACCCAATTGCTCAGCGCGGTCCTGACGGTGACCACCGTGCTGCTGATGATGCTGACCATTTCGCCGCTGCTGACCGGCATCGCCCTGCTGACCGTGCCGCTGTCGGTGGTGGTGACTCGGGCGATCGCCCGCCGCTCACAGCGGCTGTTCGTCGCCCAATGGACCAGCACGGGACGGCTCAACGCGCACATCGAGGAGAGCTACAGCGGTTTCACCCTCATCAGGACCTTCGGTCAGCGCGACCGGATCGAGGACGAGTTCCGCGGGCTCAACGACGAGATGTACCGGGCCAGCTTCGGTGCGCAGCTGGTCGCTGGATTGCTGTCGCCGGCAACGACGTTCATCGGCAATCTCAGCTACGTCGCGGTGGCGGTGGTCGGCGGCGTGCAGGTGGCGACCGGCCAGATCACGGTGGGCAGCATCCAGGCGTTCATTCAGTACGTCCGGCAGTTCAACGCGCCGCTGAATCAGGTGGCGTCGATGTACAACACGCTGCAGTCCGGGGTGGCCAGCGCGGAGCGGGTTTTCGACCTGCTCGACGAGCCGGAAGAATCACCGGACCGCGAATCACCGCTGCCCTTGGCTAATGGCGAAGGACCAACCGGCCGTGTGGAATTCGACCGTGTGCGGTTCGGCTATCGGCCGGGCGTTCCGGTGATCGACGACCTGTCCTTCACCGCCGAACCGGGCAGCACGGTCGCGATCGTCGGACCGACCGGGGTAGGCAAGACGACGCTGGTGAACCTGCTGATGCGGTTCTACGAGGTCGACTCCGGCCGCATCCTTCTGGACGACGTCGATATCTCGACGGTCAGCCGGCAGTCGCTGCGATCCCGGATCGGGATGGTGCTACAAGACACCTGGCTCTTCAGCGGGACGATCGCGCAGAACATCGCGTACGGACGGCCCGACGCGGGCGAGGGCGAGGTGATCGAGGCGGCGAAAGCGGCGTACGTGGACCGTTTTGTGCACACACTGCCCAACGGCTATCAGACCTGGGTGAGCGACGGCGGCGGCAACATCAGCGCCGGCGAGAAGCAGTTGATCACCATCGCGCGGGCATTTCTGGCCAAGCCGCAGCTGTTGATCCTCGACGAGGCGACCAGCTCGGTGGACACCCGGACCGAGCTGTTGATCGCGCAAGCCACCCATGAGCTGCGCCGCGATCGTACGAGCTTCCTTATCGCCCATCGTCTTTCGACAATCCGCGACGCTGACCTGATCCTGGTGATGGAGTCGGGCAAGATCGTCGAGCAGGGCACCCACGCCGAGCTGCTGGCCCGCCGGGGTGCCTTCTACCAGATGACGCGGGCCTAGCCAGCCCGTGACCCGGTTCTCGAAAACGATGCGTATGCGATATCACCATCGGGCGTGATATCGGAAAGCTCTAGAGCTCAGGCCCTTCGGAGCGCAGGTCGTCAACCGCCGACATGGCGTCGCGCAGCTTGGCCAGCCACTCTTCGGTGTGCTCGCCGACCAGTTTGACCGCCCAGGCCAGCGCGTCGGAGCGGGACCGCGCCACCCCAGCGTCGACCAAGGTGTCGAGCACCTGACGCTCCGGCTGCTTCAGCCGTGTCATGACCGGAACTGCGATGTGGGTGAACAAGATTCGCTCGTCGCCGACCTCGACGCCCCAGGACACCTTGCGGCCGTAGCGTTCCTGCGCCTCGTCGGCGATGTTCATCCGCTCCTGTCGGGTCTCCTCGCGGAAACGCGAGACACGGCCCGACGCACGAGCTTCGCTTTCGTCCTTCTCGGAGCTCGCGGGCAGCTTGCCGATGACGGTGATTTCCTCGCGGTCCACGACGACCGTCGGGTCGCCGTCGAACCAGGCTTCGGGTAGGCGACCGGCGAACCAGTCCGCGGCGGCGCTGGCGTCGGGTTGGCCGGCTTGCTGCCAGCCGCCGGGACGGCCGTAGCGCCGCCCATGTCCATGTTGGTGTTTCATAGTTACATGATTACAGCATTACAATACTGCGGAAAATAGCTTTCACTGCCAGCGAACGCCGGTGGCCGAAGCGGCCCCAAGTTCGCGGGTTGACCTGCCGAAAAACATTGATATGGAGTGCTCAGAGTTGTAGCTTGAAGAGCGAAGCAGGCCCGGAAAGTGGCAGATTCCAAAGAGCCGGATGACGGAGTGAAAGCCGGCCGCGCAGGATAAACGCGACGCCTCCCATTGCCCTCCGGGCCTGCCCTATGAGGTCAGTCGTATGCTCCGTCGCCGCGCCGGGCGCGGAACAGCTTCACCTCCCCCTTGATGCCCTTGAGTCGACGCGCCCCGGCGAACGACCAGCTGAAGCCCGCGCCGTCGCCGAGTTCCTGCTGCACCGACTCGGCGGCCAGCACTGTCCCTGGGCGGGCCGCCGCCGTCACCCGGCTCGCCGTGTTCACCGGGCTGCCGAACCAGTCGCCGACCCGGCTCACCGCGGACCCGGATGCGATGCCCGCCCGCAACCGGGGGAAGGCGTTGTCGCCGTCGGTGATCTCGACGAGCTTGAGCACGGCGTCCAGCAGCGGCGCCGGTTCCGTGCAGACGAACATCACCGCGTCGCCGATCGTCTTGATGAACCGCACCGGTGGCACCGCCACGTCGCGGGCGAGGTCGGCCAGTCGGTTGGCCAACTGGCCGAGCTCCTCGGGCGGCACCTCTTCGCCCAGCCGGGTGAAACCGACCAGATCGGCGAACGCGACGGTAATGTGCCGCGCTCCGGGCAGCGGAGCACCCGCAGCCCGCTCTCCGGCATTGATGGCCTCGGTCTCCATCATGTGCCGGAGCTGCATGAACAACATGTCCTCGATCATCGGCCCGAGCAACGGCGTGATGCGGGCTACCAAGGCGTGCGAGGCCTGAGCGATCTCTATTTCACGGGCACTGGGCTGCAGGATGGTGGACAGCGCGGTGTACCGCATCACCTCCGCGGCGTGCGAAAGCCCTTCGGCGAGAATGCGAACGACCTGCACCACCTGGTCGGGGTGGATGCCCAGCTCCAGGAACTCCTTGGCATGTGAGGCGGCCGCGCCGTCGGCCCGCAGATGCACGGCCGCGTCGGGGTCGTCCACCCGCACCAACCCGATCGCACGTTGCACGCGTTGCAGCAGCTCCAACTCGATGCCGGCCGCCTCAGCGATCTCCCGCGCCGAGACATACTCGCCGTCGTCACCCATCAGGCGGCGCGACGCCGCCAGCATGGGAACCGGCGAGCTTTGGATCTCCTCGAGGGTGATGCCCTGCTCGAACAGCCACCGGATCAGCTCGGCGCGCTCGGCGCGCGCGTCACCTTCCAGGCCCTCGAGCAGCTTCTCGACCTCTGCATCCTCCACGTGGTCAAGTTATCCGATGGCCACGCCACTGCTCCAGGGCTTCCCGCCGGTCGTCGACGCTCGCGCCCGGCTATTGATCCTGGGCTCGTTCCCGAGCGTGCAGTCGTTGGCGGCCGGCCAGTATTACGGCAACCCGCGAAATGCGTTCTGGCCGATCACCAGTGCGCTCTACGGCTTCGACGCGGGCGACCGGTACGAAAACCGGCTTGCCGCACTGCAATCCCACGGCGTGGCGTTATGGGATGTGCTGCACCAGTGTCGACGCATCGGCAGCTCCGACGCCAAGATCGACCTGAAGGCCATGGTAGCCAACAACTTTAGTCAACTCTTCGGCACGTACCGCGGGATCGAACGGGTGTATTTCAACGGGGCCACCGCAGCCAAGCTTTTCCAGCGGCTAGTCAACGTCGACGTGCCGGTCAACTACCAGTTGTTGCCGTCGAGCAGCCCGGCGCGTGCGATGCCGGCGGGTCAGAAGCTGGACGCCTGGCGGGTGATCGCGACGTCATGACACCGGCGGTCGCCGGTGGGCCCACGGCCGGGCCGCCTCGATTTGCGCGCTCAGGGTCACCAGCGTGGCCTCGTCGCTCGGGCGGCCGACCAGCTGAATCGACAGCGGGACACCGCCGCGGTCCAGCCCCCACGGCACGGCAGCGGCGGGCTGGCCGGTGAGATTCCAGATCTCGAAGAAGGGCACCCGCTGCGACACGAACATCAGGGTCGCGACGCCGCCGCGGCGCTGGTAGGCGCCGACCCGCGACGGTCCGGTGGCGTTGCCGGGGGTGATGACGACGTCGACGTCGTCGAAGATCGACTGGATGCGGGCGGCCACCGCCGACTCCCCCGCCCGCACGGCCGCCATTCGCTGGTCGGACAGCAGCGAACCGATGCGCGCCATGTTGCGGGTCCGCTTCTCCAGCCGGTCCTGGTGCGGCAGCGCGCGCACGTCGTCGTAGATGCCGCGGAAATAGCGCGGCAGGAAGTTGGCGTACACCGCCGACGGTGGATAGTCCGGGTCGCGAACGACGACATCGTGACCGAGCTCGCACAACAATGCGCCCGCCTCGTCGACCGCGGCCCGCTGCTCCTTGCCGACTTTGGCGAGCAACGGCGGTGGAACCTTGGTGCTCAACGCGATTCGCAACCGACCCGGCTCGCGAGCGGCCGCGGCGACGAATCCGCCTTCGGGCGCGGGCAGTGTCGTCGTCGCGTCGAGAAACAGCGCCGCGTCTGTCACCGACCGTGCCATCGGACCGTTGACGCTCAGCCCGCACCACGCGTCGTCGTGCGGCGCCAGCGGGACCCGATCACGCTGCGGCTTGATCCCGAACAGACCGCACCAGCCCGACGGGATGCGGATCGAGCCGCCACCGTCGGAGCCCAGCGCCAGCGGCGCCAGCCCGGCAGCCACCGCCGCGCCGCTGCCGCCGCTGCTGCCGCCCGGGGTCAGCGACGTGTCCCACGGGTTGCGGGTCGCGCCGTAGGTCAGTGATTCGGTGAACGGGAAGATCATCAGTTCGGGCACAGAGGTTTTCCCGATGATCACCGCGCCCGCGGCACGCAGCCGGCTGACCACTTCCGAGTCGCGGGCCGCCGGCGTCGAGGTCGCGCTGCTGCCGCACGTCGTCAGTTCGCCGGCCACGTCGACGTCGTCCTTGATCGCGACGGGAACCCCGAGCAGCGGCAATCGCTCACCGGCGTCGAGGCGCTTCTGTGCCGCCAACGCTTCCCGCCGTGCGGTCTCGGCCAGCACCACGCGAAAGCTACGCAACTGCGGATCCAACCGCGCGATGCGCTCCAGGTAAATCTCGAGCAGCATCGGCGCGGTGATGGTGGCCGCGGCCAGCATCCGCGCCTGCTCGGCCGCTCCCGCGAAGGCCAAATCAGCTGGGTCCACGTCGAGGCAGACTACTCACATGACCGACACGGCGTTCGATCAATTGACCGAGCAACAACTGCGCGGCCGCAAGACCATCAAATGGAATCACTTCGGGCCTGACGTGTTGCCGCTGTGGATCGCCGAGATGGATTTCCCCACCGCACCGGCGGTGATGGATGGCATCCGCGCCTGTGTCGCCGACGAGGAGTTCGGCTATCCGGCGTTTCGCGAGGACACCCTCGCGGTCGCAACCGCCGACTGGTGCCGACGCCGGTACGGCTGGCGGGTCGCACCGGAGTGGGTTCGCGTGGTTCCCGATGTCCTCAAGGGCATCGAAGTCGTCATCAACTTCCTCACCCGGCCCGAAAGCCCGGTCGTGCTGCCCGTTCCCGCGTATATGCCGTTCTTCGACGTCCTGCAGATCACCGGTCGCCAGCGCGTGGAAATCCCTATGCTGCAGGAGGATTCGGGCCGCTACGTGCTGGATCTGGATGCCCTCGACGCGGCCTTCGCCGGTGGCGCCGGATCGCTGATCCTGTGCAATCCGAACAACCCGCTGGGCACCGCGTTCCGGGCCGACGAGCTGCGCGCGATCGTCGACATCGCGGCGGCCCACGACGCCCGGATCATAGCTGACGAGATCCACGCGCCGCTGGTCTACGAACGCCCGCACGTCGCCGCGGCCTCGGTGTCGGACACGGCCGCGCACACGGTCATCACGCTGATGTCGGCGTCGAAGGGCTGGAACCTGCCCGGCCTGATCTGCGCGCAGGTGATCTTGTCCAACGAGCACGACGTCCGCGAGTGGGAGCGAATCAACAAGCTGCACAAGATGGGCGTTTCCACCGTCGGCATTCGCGCGAACATCGCCGCGTACGACCACGGCGCCGACTGGGTCGACGAGCTGCTCGGCTACCTACGGGCCAACCGGGATCACCTTGCCACCGCCCTGCCTACGTTGAGCCCGGGAGTGCGGGTCAATACCCCGGAGGCCACCTACATGTCGTGGGTCGACTTCCGCGGCCTGGGGTTGCCGTCCGAACCCGCGGAACATCTGCTGGTGAACGCCAAGGTCGCGCTCAGCCCGGGCATCCCGTTCGGCGCCAGCGTGGGCTCGGGCTTCGCCCGGCTCAACTTCGCTACGTCGCGGACAATCCTCGACAAGGCGATCAGCGCGATCGCAGCCGCGCTACCGTGACTCAGTGTCGTGTGTGTTCTGCGCCATCGTCGCCGGCGATGCCCCCGCCATCCGCATCTACGAAGACGACGGCTATCTGGCCATCCTCGACATCCGCCCGTTCACCCGCGGCCACACCCTGGTGATTCCCAAACGGCACACGGTCGATCTCACCGACACCTCGCCGGAAACGCTGGCTGACATGGTCGCGATCGGCCAGCGGATCGCCAAGGCGGCGCGTGCGACGGAGTTGGCCGACGCCACCAACATCGGGATCAACGACGGCCGCGCAGCTTTCCAGACGGTGTTCCACATTCACCTGCACGTGCTGCCACGGCACAACGGCGACAAATTGTCGGTCGCGAAAGGGATGCTGCTGCGCCGCGATCCCGACCGGGAAGCGACCGGTCAGATCCTGCGGGACGCTCTGGCGGAGATCGACGCCGGCGGCTAATACTGGAGCCATGGCACTCCCCTTTGAGAAGACGTTGCTGCCGTATGTGCTTCGTGCGCACGACACCATTTACCAGAAGACGAACGGCTGGATCGGGCATCACATGATTGGGATGCCGACCCTGCTGCTGCACACCGTCGGCGCCAAGACCGGCAAACAACGAACGGCCTCGCTGACCTATGGCCGCGACGGCGGGAACTATCTGATCGTCGCCTCGAAGGCCGGCGCCCCGACGGCACCGGGGTGGTATCACAATTTAAAGGCCAACCCGAGCGTCGAAATCAACGTCGGGCCAAAGCGTTTCGGTGTCACAGCCAAGCCCGTGCTGCCCGATGACCCCGACTACCCGCGGCTGTGGCAGATCGTCAACCAGGTCAACGGCGGCCGGTACGAGGCCTACCAGACTAAGACGTCACGTCCCATCCCCGTGGTCGTCCTCAAGCCGGCTTAGAACAGCTCTTTGGCGAGCAGCTCCAGCGTCTTCTCGCGGGCGGGAGCCGTCGCGGGGTCGGTGCCGCGGTGCGCCGAGGCGACCGGATGCACCATCACCTCGTCGACACCGAACCGCTGCGCCAGCGCCCTCAGCTGCTCGGCGGCCTCTGCCGGTGCGCCGAGAACGGCCCGGCTGAGCCCACTTTCGACGATGTCCTGCTGCTGCGGGGTCAGCTCGGCGCCGTCGATGTCTTCGACGAACGGCAGCGGCCCCAACGGTTGTCCGGTTCGCAGGCGCGCCATCATGTGCAGGTTCGGCAGTATCAATGCCTTTGCCTCGTCGTAGGTTTCGGCGACGGCGGCATTGACGGTCAGGAAGGTCACCGGTTCGGCGGCCAGCTCGCTGGGCACGAACTGCGACCGGTAGAGCGCGAGCGCCTCCTCGGTTCCCTTGCCGGAGAAGTGATGTGCGAACACGTAGGGCAGCCCCTTGGCCGCGGCCAGCCGCGCCGAATACATCGACGACCCGAGCAGCCACAGCCGCGGCTCGCTGGCCGCGGCTGGAGTGGCCTTGAGGATGTAGTCCCCATCGCGCAACTGCACGGACACCCCGCGGGCGCTCATCATCGCGCGGACGTGATCGAGGTATTCCGGAAACTGGTCGATGTCACGGTCGTCGCGTCCGGCCGGTCCACGCAACAAGATCGACGTCACCGGGTCCGAGCCGGGCGCCCGGCCGATGCCCAGGTCGATACGCCCCGGAGCGGCCGCTTCCAACAGCGCGAACTGCTCGGCGACCGCCAGCGGCGCGTGGTTGGGCAGCATCACGCCGCCGGAGCCCAGCCGTAGCTGGGTGGTCTGCGCCGCGAGGTAGGCGATCAGCACCGGCGGGCTGGTCGCGCCGACCGAGGGCATGTTGTGGTGTTCGGCGACCCAGTAGCGGGTGAACCCGAGCCGGTCGGCGGTCTGCGCCAGGCGCACGGTGGCCGCCAGCGCATCCGCGGTGCTCTGGTCGATCCGGACGGGGACGAGATCGAGGACGGAAAGCCGCATGAGGTGGTCAACGCCTCCCGTCTGCCGAACGTTCCCTAGGCATACTCCTTGAGCGTGATCGAGTGCACCACTTCATGGAAGTCGTCGGGCGCGATCGGGCCGCCGTTCATGCCCTCATCGAGATCGACCAGTTGTTGGGTGCGTTCGACGTAACCGCGGAAGGTGGCGTCGTAGTTGGCGAATCCGCGTTCATGGTCGTGACCGGCTTCGGCGAGTTCGCCGGCCAAGATGTAGGCACCGAGCAGGGCGAGGCTGGTGCCCTGCCCCGACATCGGTGAGCTGCAGTGCGCGGCGTCACCGGCCAGCACGACTCGACCGGTTGCCCAGTTGTCCATGATGATCTGCGCCAGCCCGTCGAAGTAGAAGTCGGGTGCGGTCCGCATGTACTCCAGCAGCTGCGGACGGACCCAGCCGTCGTGGGCCATCCGGTGGTCGAGTTCGGCGAATTGTGCTGCGGTGTCGCGATAGTCGAGCCGAAGGTCGGGGTCCATGAACGCGAACATCGCCCGGGCCTCGGTGTTGTTCCGGGCACTGTAGACACCGGCCATCGTGGAGTCGCTCTGGTGGTACATCTGCCAGTAGTCGAGGTCAAGGAAATTGGGCACGGTGAAGATCGCCATGAACGTCGCGATCGGCCTGATGTATTGGGCTTCGGGGCCGAAGGCGAGCTTGCGGACGTTGGAATGCAGCCCGTCGGCGCCGACCACCAGATCGAAGTCACGTGCATCGGCCTTTTCGAAGGTCACCGCGACGGCGTCGCCATGATCGTCCAGCCCGGTGATGGTGTCGTCGTAGATGAACTCGACGTCGTCGTGCACGGCGTCGTGTAGCAGTTCGACCAGGTCGTCGCGCAGGATTTCGATGTCGGGGTTGTCGATGACGCCGCCGGTCGGCGTCGCTTCGGTGTCGCGGGACAGCTCGTTGCCGTCCTTGTCGACGAACGACGCGCCGCGAATGGCGGTCTTCTTGCCCGCGACGGCTGGTAGGAGGCCCATCCGGTCCAGGATGCTCAGCGCGGGCCCTCGGACGTCGATCGCCTGTCCGCCCGGCCGAAGCCCGTCGCATCGCTCCACCACGGTGACCGAATAGCCATGCTGGGCAAGCCAATACGCGTTCGCCAGGCCGGCGACGCTTGCTCCGGAAACCAGAGCCGTCGTCATCGAACATCTCCTATCTTTTTCGCCGCGGCGAAGATGTCGTCGAGCATCGCAGGCGTCAGCTTCCCGGTGAACGTGTTCTGCTGGCTGGGGTGGTAGCAACCCAGCAACGTCACCTCGCCCTGGCCGGCGCGCATCGTCGCGGTGACGGCGTGGCCGAACTTCGGCTGCGGTCGGGGTATCTCGCCGCCCGCGGCGCGGATCATGTCGAGCGCGGCGCGCCAGCCGAATGCACCCAGCGCCACGATCACCCGGGTGTCGGCACCAACCAGCCGCCATTCCGCGGTCAACCAGGGCGCGCAGGTCGCGCGTTCGGCCGGTGTCGGCGCATTGGCCGGCGGCGCGCATCTCACTGCGGCCACCACCCGGGTGTCGTTGAGCAGCAGGCCGTCGGCGGCGTCGACGGCGATCGGCGAGTTGGCCAAACCGGCCCGGTGCAGGGCCGCATACAGGAAGTCGCCAGACCGGTCGCCGGTGAACACCCTCCCTGTCCGGTTCGCGCCGTTGGCTGCCGGGGCCAGACCGACGATGACGATCCGCGGGCGCGCATCACCCCAGCCCGGAACCGGCCGTCCCCAATACGGCTGGTCGGCGAACGACCGCCGTTTGGTGAGTGCGGATTCTTCGCGCCACTGGACCAGCCGCGGGCAGGCGCGGCACATCGATATCTCGGCGTCGAGCTGCGTCAGCGTCGTGGCAGCCCCGGCCATCGCGTCGACCTGCGCCGGATCGGATGCGACCGCGGTGCGGGCGGTGGCGGGATCACCGGGCCACCCGCTACCGGGCGGCACCGGGGAGTCGAAAAGCACGCCGGTCCGAGGGTGGGCGAGGTTCACAACTCCACTGTGTACCAGCGGCGCCAGGCGGCCTCCGTAGGATCGCTGTCATGGGCGCGGATGTGCTGGCCGGCCTGATCGCCGAGCTACCCGAGGGGATGGTCGTTACCGACCCCGCGATCACCGAGGGCTATCGGCAGGACCGCGCGTTCGATCCGTCGGCGGGAAAGCCGACGGCGGTGGTCCGTCCTCAGCGCACCTCAGAAGTGCAGACCATCCTGCGGTGGGCCAGCGCCAACCAGGTTCCGGTGGTAACGCGCGGCATGGGCACCGGCCTGTCCGGCGGCGCCACCGCCGTGGACGGCGGGATCGTGCTGTCGACCGAGAAGATGCGCGACATCGTCGTCGACCCGGTCACCCGCATCGCGGTGTGCCAGCCGGGGCTGCTCAACGCCGAGGTGAAGAAGACCGTCGCCGAGTACGGCCTGTGGTACCCGCCCGACCCGTCGTCGTACGAGATTTGCAGCATCGGCGGCAACATCGCCACCAACGCGGGCGGTCTGTGCTGCGTCAAGTACGGCGTTACCACCGACTACGTCCTCGGCGTGCAGGTGGTGCTGGCCGACGGCACCGCGGTCCGGCTGGGCGGGCCCCGTTTGAAGGACGTCGCCGGACTGAGCCTGACCAAGTTGTTCGTCGGCAGCGAAGGCGTGCTGGGCGTGATCACCGAGGTGACGCTGCGACTGGTGCCGCGCCAGCAGCCATTGAGCACGGTGGTCGCCAACTTCGCGTCGGTGGAGGCCGCCGCCGAAGCCGTCCTCGCGGTCACCGCACGACTGCGTCCGGCGATGCTGGAGTTCATGGATTCCGCGGCGATCAACGCCGTGGAGGACAAGCTGCGGATGGGCCTGGACCGCGGCGCGGCCGCGCTGCTGCTGGGCGCCTCCGACGAACGCGGTAACGGCGGGACCGAAGACGCCGAATTCATGGCCGCGACGTTCTCCGAATACGGTGCGACCGAGGTGTTTTCGACCGATGATCCCGACGAGGGCGAGGCGTTCGTCGCCGCCCGGCGGTTCGCGATTCCGGCCGTGGAGGAGAAGGGGACGCTGCTACTCGAAGACGTCGGAGTGCCGCTGCCCGCGCTCGCCGACCTGGTCGGTGGGATCGCCCGGATCGCCGAGCAGCGCAACCTGATGATCTCGGTGATCGCGCACGCCGGCGACGGCAACACCCATCCGCTGGTTGTCTACGACCCCGCCGACGCCGCGATGAGCGAGCAGGCCGAGTTGGCGTACGGGGAGATCATGGATCTTGCGATGCGACTGGGCGGCACGATCACCGGCGAACACGGCGTTGGGCGGTTGAAGCGCCCGTGGCTGGCCGGCTACCTCGGGCCCGACGCCATGGCGTTGAACCGCCGCATCAAGGACGCGCTGGACCCGCTGGGGATCCTGAACCCCGGCGCGGGCATCTAGCGCGACGCGGCTACAGGAACCCGGCGAAGTGTTCCGGTGCAACATCGTGTGCCGCAGCCTGACCCACCCGCCGTAGCTCGCCAACGTGCTCAATCGAGTCCAATCTCTGCACCCGCTCCGGCACCACGTCGTAAAGGCCTAACGCATCGAGCCCCCGACGCGAGATCTCCGGGTTGTAGCGGATATAGCTGAACAGGCGCTCGTCCAGCAGCCCCTCCCCATGCATCAAGTCCCCCACCTCCAGGTCGATCGACGCACCGTGCCGGCAACGGCCGAACACACGACACAACAAGTCCTGCTCGTTGAGAGCGGCATGCATCAACGCGGCAGGAACAGAGGCTGCGTTGAACAACAGGTTCATCGCGTCCGGCCGCAATTCAGCATGAGGCCTGGGACAGTTGCCCGTCCCAACCGAAACCAGCAGTAGATCGGATTCCGTTGCCGTCCAGCGCAACCGGTAGGCCTCATGGGTCGCCATCAGGAAGAGCTGAAAAGCGGGATTGTTGTACGTCGTTAAGGCGCCGTCGACAAACACGAAATCGTGCCCGTCGACTTGGAAAACCTCCGGAGGGAAATAGGTCGGTGCGGCGGTGCTTGCCCGCACCAGTTGCCAGAGCGGGATGGCCAGATTGTTGTCCGCGCGATTCGGGTCGTTGAACAACGCATTCGGGTTATTGCTCAGCGGCCAAGGCGAATCCGTCGTCGCATTGCGGACGATGATCAGCAGCAGCGTCCGCAAGTCGTCGCTGCCCAAGGTGGTGTCGCGCCCGAGCAGGCCCTGCAACTGGTGGCGAAGCCGCTCGCTGCCGTACCGGTAGTGGTAGCGGCGCCGAAGCGACGCGTGATCGAACATCTCCTCGCCCCTGTGCACATAGAGGTCCAGAAGCTGCGCCACCGGAAGTCCCACCGCAAGCCCGGCCGCGATCACGGCCCCCGTGCTGGTGCCGCCGATGTAGTCGAAATAATCGCCCAGCACGAAATCGTCTCCCGCGCCGAGCTGCTCGGCCAGCATCGACTCAAGCCGCCGCAGCACCTCCAGGGTGATCACGCCCCGAATCCCACCCCCGTCGAGGGCCAAGAGCTTCTTCGGTCCCGGCGAGCTCACCCGGTCCCGATAAGACATGCTTGTCTCCTGACTTCAGGCGCCGCACTGGCCGGTCGCTTCCGCGGCGGCATCGCAGAACGGCAGGTACGGTGTGCCGCTGAAGGTGAGCTGCAGGAGATGACCCGGCGAGCCGTCTTCGAGCACGGCGTTGACCGGCTCCCCGACCGCATGCTTGGCCGGATCGGAACTGGCAGTGACACTTCCGCTGGCGATGCCGTCCACGGCGGACGTCAACGCGAAGGTGATGGTGCCGGTCGGCGCATCGGCGTCCGTGCAACTTGTGCACTCCGTCAGGTCCGGGTAGGTGTCGACGCCTATGCCATTGTTGTCGATCACGAGCCTCTCCGCGTGTTTTTGCCAGGTCCCGATAAAAGGGGCCAGGCCGGGAAAGTCAGCGCTCGCCGACGGCGCGAAAACCATTGCGGCGCCGGCTACTCCGGCAAGCGTGGTCTTCCATGGCTTCATCGTCTTCTCCTGACGTCAGAAAGGTCTTACCGCCGTTTGGATTTCACCCGCCGGACCCCTGTCGCCGAGCACTTCCAGGGTCATGCCGTGTCCGGTCGCGTCGTTGGTGAAGGTGGTGTTGTCGTCGTCATTGCGCTGTACCGTCCAGCCGTTGACACGGTAGGTCTGCGACGCATCGAGAACGAACCAGCCCCGGCCGGCTGCCCCGGGCAGGCCGATGTTCGCGTCTCTCCACTGGAACAGCCCCGATGGGTCGACCACGGCCTGATCCATGTGCATGACCTCGGGGCACTTCGGGCTGATGCACGGATCGACGGGTGCATCCGGGAAAACACCCTGGCAGGCGACGCTGTCCACGTCGGCCTGGCAGATTGTCGACGGCAGCCTCACATACGGCGTCGGATCGGCGGCGGCAGACGGGGCGAGGGCTAGCGCGGCGGCGACGCCCAGCCAGCCACCGAGCCTGTAGAGGCTCCCGGAACCTTCCACGGGTACGACCCTACTAAGCGAAGTCTGAATCGAAAGCGTCGGCACTACGGCGCCATCAACACGAACGGGTCCGCTGAGTGGACCGCGGACTTGAAGGCCACGCTGCCCTGTAGTGCAGTGGCGGGGAGATCGTGCCTACTCAGCACATAATTTGAGCTTCGAAATGAAGGCGAGGCGACTGGAATCATGACCAAAGCCCTGGACACCGAACCAGCCATCGACATGACGCAGGGATTCCGATGGGGTCACGTGCCATCGGGCGGCACCCGGCTGGAGCCTCATGTGCCGACAACGCCGGACATCGTGCCGGCCGACTTGGGCGCGCTCGCGAGCTTTTCCGGAAAGTTCAGAGGCGCCGGCTTCAACACCATCTTTCGGCCGCAGAACTTTGCTGTCTCACCGACGCCGTTGGCCAACCCGCCGCAGGGCCCGAACGACAACATCCTCGAGTTGAACCTGACCGAGGAGACGCTGGACTTCTCGGCGCCGCTCGGTGCGATCCCCAACCGCGGTTTCGCGCAAGGTCAAGGCGACATCGGCCTGAACGGGATCCCCTACGTGCAAAAGATCAACGACGTCACCAATCCCGCCGCTCCAGTCGGGATCCACTTCGAGCCGGGCGTCTGGCTGGCCGTTCCGGCCACCACCGACCCGGCCGAAAAGGCGACAGTTGTCCGGATGGCCTCCATCCCGCACGGCACGACCATCGACGCCCAGGGCACCGTGACGCAACCGGTTGCCGGTGGTCCCCAGTTCCACTCGGTAGACATCACACCGTTTACGATCAACCCCCCCTTCACCAGGCAAGTAGGCGTCTTCCCGAGCCAGCAGGCCAACAACAACGCGACATTCCGGCTACCACAGGATCTCTCGGCCGGCACCATCACCCAGCCCATGCTCGACAACCCGAACTCGATCCTGCAGACCCGCGCCGCCAGCCAAAACATCACGTCGACCGCGACCGTCACCGTCGACACCACCCGACCCGCCCCCGGCGACCCGACCGACCCCCTTTTCGGCGGTGGCACCGCCAATATTGCTTTCCTCCTGGGTGATTCGACCCCGCAGCATACAAAGGCGAACGCCGATGCCGTCGAGCTGACCGCGACATTCTGGATCGAGACGGTGGTCGAACAGATCACCGTGCCGCCCCTTGGCGCGAACCAATCCACCACCATCCAGGGCAGCGCAGCCGCCGGTCAGCCCATCGCGGAGTTCAGCGTCACGTCGACCGCCGCGACCACCGCGCCGACCCAGGTCAGCGTCGCCTACACGCAGATCCAGTACAGCCAGACCGTGCTGCTGAACTTCAATGGGTTGTCGTGGCCACATGTATCGGTGGCGACCCTGATCCCCAATGACCCCATTCCGGTGGTCGTGGGTAACCCGAGCTTGCTGAACACCTACACGGTGGTCGCCGGGGATACGCTGTCCGGCATCTCGCAGCATTTCTACGGAGACGCCAGCCACGTTGGGCTGCTGGCGACGGTCAACGAGATCGCCAACCCCAACCTGATCAATGTCGGGCAGGTGCTGATCATCCCCGACCTGTCGCACACCTACACCGTGGTCGCCGGCGACACGCTGTCCAGCATCGCCGTGCATTTCTACGGAGACGCCAGCCGCGCGTCAATGTTGGCCACAGTCAACGAAATTGCCAACCCCAACGTGATCAACGTCGGGCAGGTGCTGATCATCCCCGATCTGTCGCACACCTACACCGTGGTCGCCGGTGACACCCTGTTCAGCATCGCCCAGCAGTTCTACGGGCACGGCTCGCTGTTCGACTTCATCGCCGAAGTGAATGGCATCGCCAACCCCAACGCGATCAGCGCGGGCCAAGTCCTCATCATCCCGGTCGTCTGAAGTCTAAGGTGCCCGAACCGTCGGCGAACGGTGCGACTCTTCGGAGATCGATGAGGTTAGGGCTACTTCCACCGACGGCCATCTGCTGGTCTGTCATTCTCCTCAGGGAGTTTGGACCCTCTTCACGAGTGACAATGCGTTCTCGACCGCCGTGCGCGCCTCAGGGCGCGAGGAGGTCGGGGATACCGAGGGCGGTGAAAAATTCGGCGCTGAGGGTTTGCAGGTCGGCGGTGAGGTCGGTGGCACTGAGTTCAAGTGCGCTGGAAAGGGATTCGGTGCCAGCGCTGATTGGAACGTCGGTGGCGCTCGACATGGGGCTCACGTCCAAGGCGAGCAGGAGCTGGTTGTAGAGCGCATCGAGGAAGTCGATGTGGGAGCTGTCGATGGTGTAGTAATCGGTCATGCCATCGGTGGTTTCGGTGGCTGAGGCGATGTCGGCGGGTGTCAACCCCAGGTAGGCCAGGTGTTCGGTGAACATGCCGACGATGTTGGCGCCGTCGTCGTAGTTGGCCCACCCGTCCCCGGAGAACGAATAGACGTCGGTGGGGTACAGATTGTCGGGGGTGGTGGCGCCCAGCAGCGGCGGCATAACCCCGAACTGTTCGAGCAGTGCGGTGACCGACTGTTGTTCGGCTTCAGGGAATGAGTCCACAAACGAGTTGAGGAACCCACCTTCAGCCGAGGCACTGTCGCCGACCATGACGAAATGCAGATCAGCTGAAGGGATTCCGAAGTCGTACAGTTGTTGCTCGGCCAACCCGGAATCGACTGCGCCTTCGGAGTAGCCGAAAACATACAGCGGATCGGTAGCGCTGAGGTCTCCGGCGGTGTAGTCCGCCTCGACGGCTTGGACCAGGGCCTGCACGCCTGGTGCCACATTGTCGATCTCGTTACCTGGATGCGGCGTGATGAACACCGCCGCGGTGCCATCAAACCCGCTGGGCGCCAGATACAGCTGATCGGCGGTGTCCGCGTAGTCCTGGTTGGCCAACGGGACCAACACCAGCGCGTCATTGACGTCCGGCGTGGCCGCCACAGTGTCACCGGGGTCGGCGTACGCGACCGGCGCCCCGCACGCGAGCAGCCACACCGCAGCAGCGAGCAGGGCACCACCGACCGCACTCACCCCGGTAACCGATCGGTGGGCGACGATGAGTCGGGTGCGGATCATAACTCTCAAACTTCTTACGGGGTGGACGCTTACGGCGCCCACAGAATAAGCCCACTGCCTGTGGCAACATCTTACTTCGCCTCCGCTGAGCGGCTTTGACATGGAGACGGTCCGATGAGCGGACCGACGACGCCTGCACTAGCGCCAGACCGGCATCGTCACCGTGGGTCATCGCGGATCGATTTGCGTGGCCGGTTCAGCCAGTGCAGCGGTAGATAGAGCGCGCAGAAGTAGATCAACCCCATCGACCAACCGGCGAGCACGTCGGACGGGTTGTGCACGTTGAGCGCTATTCGGGCGGCGCCCACCAGCGCTATGACACCCAGTCCTATCGCGATCAGTGGTCTGCGCCAGTGCGGGAACAGGGGCACCAGCAAGGTGAGGATGGCCAGCACGCTCGCCGTGGTCTCGAAGGCGTGCCCGGACGGGAACGATGTCTGCGATTGGAACACCAGCATGGTGGATGGTCGTGGCCGGTTCACCAGGGTCTTGATGTACGCGGAGACGAACTGGCTCAGCGGTCCGCACAGCACCAGCAGGATTGCGGTGCCCCAGCGACGCAGGACCAGGGCTGCTCCCGCCGCAGCGACAGCCAGGTAGCGCAGCCAAATCAGGGTGAAGCTCACCCATGACCAGAACCGCACCCAGACGCGGTGATGAACCCCGATGGTGTGGGCCGGGGACAGCAGATTTCCGTCCAGGGCGTGTTCCCATGCCGCGTGGTAGTGGTAGCCGAGCCACATCCCGGTGGCGATGAGCGCGGCCAGCACCGACACCGCTGCCCAGTGGTGATGTTTCGTCATCGGACTCCATCGTCGCGTAGTCGTCGCGGATCAGCCGGTCGTCTTGAATTGCGCTCACCGCTTCGAAAGTGTCGCTTTCCTAATTGTTAGCGACCGCTTCGCTTCCCGGGCCGACGAGGCACACCTACGAGACTACTTGTGCATCACGTGACGGCGTGGACGAGCCGTACCCTGTCGGCTTGGCGTAATGACCTGGCTAGGCCGCCGCTGGCTGGTACCCAGCAGCCGAGTTCCTATCGGCCGGGTCTGCGCAGGACACAGCAAGTTAACCGCATACGAGACAACGTAATTGGCTGACGACTCGTTATTGGGAATGACATCGCGTTTCACATCGGCCATGACTTGGGCGTAGCCTTCGCCCTGACCGACCGAGTTACAGATCTGATGGCCGTACGTGACCGCTTGGTCGGGGGCCGCAAAGCTGTAGTGGCGCCTGTCCGACATGCCAAGCTCTGCTGAGCAGGCCAAGCTCTACCGATCCTCGACGACACCAAGTGCCCGCAGGATCTTATTGGCTTCGAGGTCCAAATGTGTTGTGCCGTCTAGATGGTTGTCGATAACGATGTACGGCACTCGGAGCTGGTCCAGGACATCGTGGTCATCCTCGCGGTACCGGCTCAATCGATCCGGAGGCACTTCATGCGTGTCCCCGGTGGTCTGAGTTCCTTTACTCCGGGCCGCATTCCTCTGGATGCAGATCGACATTGGACAGTACATGTAGGTCAAGAACGACCTATCGAGCACGCCTTCCGAGAAATTTTCCTCAATAGAGCGCACCATGTCCCATCGTGCGAACTCGACGAACACGAAGCCCCCATCCTCCGGCGTCTTCCTCAGCTCGGCGTTGATTTCTCGCAACACCGTCTCGTACGCAGCCTGAGTGGCTAACCAGTTGCTGCCCGATTTCCTCGTAAACTGGCGCTCTTTTCCCGCCGCTTCCTGGGCATCATCCTGCAACGCAAGGGACTGCAGTTTAGCGAAGTCATCGATCCGTCGGACCGGTTGATCAGGCAGAAGGGAAGCGACTTTCTCGAAAAAGTGCGTCTTACCAGAACCGGGTCGCCCCAGCAGAAAAACGAATTGCGGGGTTTTGGAAGACTTATCTGACAAAGTTCTAACTGACATCTCGCTCATGCCAGGCTCCTCCATCTGTGACGCCCGATGACGACCCGAAGGTTCGAACAAAGCCGCAGCCCTACCGCAAGAAGGTATCCGCCGCTAACCTAATCGGGCTGGGCAGTAGGGCTTTTCATCTTTTCCATGGCCTCAAATAGTCAACCCCGTCGCGTTTCCCGGCGCGCCACGTCCCAACTGCTGTCCAGATGGCGATTCCCAGGACGATTAACCCGAAAATCACATTTCCTGTGCTGTGCTTACTAAAGCCGACAGTAAGACACACAATAGAAACAACGAGCGCTGTCACGATACCGAGCATGATTGCGAAAAATTGGAACCATCCTCCACGCTTGTATTTGAATTGTATCGTCATTTATTGCTCCCTTTCGCTGGTTGTTTTACCCTTCGGGGGCCACAGTGCCTTTTTGCTTCGGTCGCCATCAAAGGCCTCGCGCATGGGTTGGATAGTGGTGATCTTTTTGCGCGCCATTGCACCGGCCACCCGAGCGCCGTGCAGTCGAAGTTGCCCCCAGCGACGGCGTCGGCCTGGCCATCGCTTCAGTATGTAGCGGTGGTAGCGGTCGTTGGCAAAGTCTGCCGAAAATCTAGGTAAATCGCTTTTGGCCCATTTCGGGAAGAATTCTGGAACGGCGATGGGTTGTAGAGCGGTTTAAACCGCCGAGTTGTAGGTTCTCATGCGGCGTGACGAATGACGGTGCGTTCATCGGTGCACCCAGGGCCATGCGGTGGCGGCGACATTCGCGATGTCGTGGAGCTCTTGGCGTGTCGCGCCGTCGCAGGCACGCTGAGCCATGCCCTGCATGACGGCGGCGGTGAACATCGCCAGCGCACGCGCGCTGGCGCCGGCGCTCAGCTCCCCACTCTTGACCGCTGCGCCGATGACGCTTTCGAGTTGGGAGACGCTGGTGTTGCGCACCGCGCGCAGCATCTGCTGAACTTCCGGTGAGGTGCAGTTGGTTGCCGAGGTGATGACAAGGCAGCCGGGCGGGTGTCCTGGCCGCGTGTACGCAAGCGCGGCCTCAGCCAACAAGCGGTCAATACCGGCGCGCAGCGTCGGCTCTTGACGTAGCGCGGCGGCCATCCACCCGTGGTACTCGCGCAGGTAGAGCTCGACGACCCTGCCGAACAGGTCGCGTTTGCCGCCGAAGGCCGCATACAGGCTCGGAGCGCCGATACCGATCGCCGCGGTGATGTCCGCGATGGACGTGGCCTCATATCCGCGCTCCCAGAACAACTCCATTGCCTGCTCGAGGGCGCTCGTACGGTCGAATTCCGGCGGCCGCCCCCGACGTGTTGCATGGCCCACCCCAACATTCTATAGCGATCACTAAAGAAAGCTGTTACGGTCGCACCTGAAATTATGTAACGATCCCTAGAGAATGGACTGGAGGCCCGTATGGGTGCGTTGACGGGCAAGACCGCGCTGGTCACCGGCGGTGGCCGCGGCATCGGTCGCGCGATCGCGCAGCGACTGGGACGCGACGGTGCACTGGTGGCGGTGCATTACGGGAGCAATGAACAGGCCGCCGTCGAAACCGCCGCGGCGATCACCGCAGAGGGCGGGGACGCGTTCGTTATCGGTGCGCGCCTGGGCCAACCCGACGACGCTCAAGCGCTGTGGGCAGCCTTCGACACCGCCGTCGGCGAGCACGCCGACCGTGCGGGCGTAGACATCGTGGTCAACAACGCCGGCACGGTCATCTACGGCGCCATCGACAGCGTCGGAGAAGACGACTTCGATCTGGTTTTAGCGGTCAACGCCAAGGCGCCGTTCTTCATCGTCAAGCACGGCCTGCAACGGCTCCGCGATGGTGGTCGCATCATCAACATCTCATCGGGTGCTTCACGTATCGCCTCACCATTGACGATCGCCTACTCGATGACCAAGGGCGCGATCAATGCGTTAACGCGCACGCTGGCACTCGAATTGGCCCCGCGTGCCATCACGGTCAACGCCGTCGAGCCCGGAATCGTGCGCACCGATCTGGCGCCCTGGCTGGCCGATGAGCAGATGAGCGCCCAGGCCGCGGGATGGTCGGCGTTCAACCGGCTCGGTGTGCCTGACGACATCGCCGACGTAGTCGCTTTCCTGGCATCACCGGACTCACGTTGGGTAACTGGCCAATTCATCGACGCCTCGGGTGGGCTGCTGCTCGGCCCAACCCTGCAAGTCGAAGCGACCGTTGCATGAGAACTCTGACCGGCGAGTACGAGCCCAGCATCTTTGACTCAATTCGTGACCAGGTCGCCCTCTATGAGGCCTCCGACGGACGCGAAGGCGACACGTTGGAGGGCCGCCGACTGATCATCCTCACCCATCGCGGCGCCAAAACCGGCAAGCTGCACAAATCACCCGCTCATGCGCATCCCGCACAACGCCGGCTACATCGTGGTGGCCTCCTACGGCGGGGCACCAGCCAACCCGGCGTGGTATCACAACCTGCGCGCCAACCCGATTGTCGACGTCCAAGACGGCGCAGTGGTCACCACGATGCGGGCCGCCGAAGTACCCAGTGATGACAAGGACGCTCTGTGGCCTGTGTGCGAGGCGATCTGGCCGGACTTCCCCGAATACCGCGCCCGGACCTCTCGCGACATCCCTATGTTCGTCCTGACCCCCGAACCCATCGAGGCGGCCGGAGCATACCAGTGAGCCCGCAGATAGTGCGCACACCCGAGGATCGTTTCGTCGACCTTCAAGACTGGCCGTATACGCCGCGCTACGTGCAGGTCACGCCCGAGCTGCGCATGCACTACGTCGATGAGGGGCCGGCCGAGGGCCCGGTGCTGGTGTGTCTGCACGGCGAGCCGACCTGGGGTTACTTGTACCGCAAGATGATTCCCGGTCTGGTCGCCGCCGGCCATCGGGTGATCGTCCCGGATCTGATCGGCTTCGGCCGCAGCGACAAGCTGACCGCCCAGCGCGACTACACCTATCAGGGTCACGTGCAGTGGTATCACACCTTCGTACAAGCCCTTGGGCTGCAGTCGATCCTGCTGTTTTGCCAGGATTGGGGCGGACACATCGGGATCGTGCACGCGGCCGCTCACCCACAGCACTACCGGGCAGTGATCGCCGCAAACGCCGGCGTATTACCGGGTATCGACATCGACCTTGACGACGATGACCCGTTCCGGCGCTGGTACCGCTACGCCCGTGAACTCGACCCGTTTCTGCCCAGCCTCGTAGTCGCCGGTCCGTCCCCGCTCAATCCTACGGGGCATGTGCTCAGCACCGGAGAAGTCCGCGCCTACGATGCACCGTTTCCCAGCGAGGACTACGTCGCGGCGGCTCGGGTGTTTCCCAAACTCGTCGTGCTCAGTGCCACCAACCCCGCCGCTGGGCTGTGCCAAGACACCTGGAAGCGGTTGGCCGAGTTCGACAAACCGTTTTTGTTCGTTCTCGCCGAGCACGAAGAAAGCTTCAACGCGCTCGCCCAGGCGCTGCAAGGCGTGATCCCCGGCGCCGCCCGGCAACCCCACGTCACCCTCCCCCGAGCCGGGCACTTCCTGCAAGAACACGTACCTGACGAGCTGGTGGAGCTGATCAATGAGTTTCACACCGGCACAACGGGTTGAACCCCGTGCCCAGGGGCGACGCCCATGACCCAGCGCGTGCCGACCCATGCGTTCGGTCTTGAATAATCCGGTCGTCGTCTGGGCGAGTGCATTGTCGTGGGCATCGCCTGCCGCCGCCTCACAGAGTCAGATCTTCAGGGTCGTCGAAGCGAAAGCGGGCGATCGTTCAGTCAACTGGCTGCGCCGCGCGTTGTTGGCTGAACACGCGGCGGGCGTACCAGGGATTGGCGATGATGGCCACTAATCGCTCGGTGCCATCGAAAGATCACGTAATTTCGAAATGGTGACATGAAAGACGAGTTCAGTTGTGTCATTGATGTTTTGGGCATCGTTGCGGATCATGTCGACCAGCGCATCGTCGTGGTATACCCGCAGAATCGCCGGATCTGTTGCCGCCCATATGGGCTACGCCGCCACCTGCACCCACCGAGGGATGAGATGAAGTCGGATCGGGAAGTGCGACAGCGGTGTTGGTGTGCTACGGCCTTGTGCGCAGTCCGTCGGTGAGGACGGCAACGAAGTGACCGGCGTCGTGGCCGCCGGCGGCAGCTGCACCCGACAGGGCCGCGGTCATCGCAAGCACGTCGACGGCGGTGATGTCGGCGCGAACCTGGTCTGACTCCTGGGCGCGCTCGAGCAGCGCGCCGCACGTTGTGCGCATGGTCTCGCAGGAATTGAACAACGGCGATCGCGGGTCGTGCAGGGTGCGGATCACCGAGTCCGGCAGACCCTGGTAAATCGCGGCATCGGCGCCGAAGACCTCCAGCCATTCAAACAACGCCGCGACCGGATCCACCCCCTCAAGCAGGCGCTGTCCGAGGTGGGCGAGCCGGGTCATGCGCTCAGCGATCAGGTGGGCCAGAAGATCCTCGCGGGTAGGGAAATGCGAGTAGACGGTTCCGATGGCCACCCCGGCAGCTTTGGCGATTTTCTCCAGCGATGCCCCCACCCCGTCGCGGGAAAACGCGTCATCGGCGGCGGTCATCAATCGCTCGTAGTTGCGTTGCGCATCGGCACGCTGCCGGCGAGCCGAAGGCATTGTCAATTTGAGGCACCCTCACTATAGTAATTGAGCATGTCTCAAGTTAACCAGATCGTGCGGCAACAGCTGGGACCGTTCGGGATATGGCTCGGCGGACCCGAACACTTCGGCGACACCGCGGCCGCCCAACGCGACGCCCTGCACCGGCTGGACGCCCTGACCACCTACGGTTCGATCTGGACCGGCGAGCAGGTGGGCGGGCGAGACATCTACGCGCACTTGGGGATCTGGCTGGCCGCCTCGCAGCGGCTGGCCGTCGGGGCCGGGATCGCCAACCTGTGGGCCCGTGCCCCCGAGGACGCCCAGGCTGCCGGCGCCACGCTCGCCGAAGCATATCCAGGCCGGTTCATCAACGGCATCGGCATCGGACACCGCATCCAGGCCGACCAGGTAGGCGCCGACTACCGCACACCGCTTGCCACCATGCGCACCTATCTGACGCGCATGCATCGCGAAGCCCAGCACAGTCCGCTGGCCGCATCGCCGTTTCCCACCGTGATCGCCGCGGTCGGACCGAAAATGCTGGACCTGGCCGCCGAATCCGCCGACGGCGCCCACCCCTACTTCGTGCCCGTCGCCCACACCGCCGACGCACGCCACCGACTCGGACCCGACCCACTGCTGATCCCCGAACAGAGTGTGTTGGTCGACCCGACCGAGGACACGCTGGCCGCTTACCGGCAACGGTTGTCCATCGGCATCCAGATCTCCCACTACCGCGCCGGGTTGAAGCGCTTCGGACTATCCGACGACGACCTCGACCATCAAAGCGACAAGTTCTTCGACGCCGTCGCAGTAGCCGGCACACCAGAACACGTGGCTCAGCGCATCATTGACCACCTCGACGCCGGCGCCGACCACGTCCTCGTGTCGGCCTTCGGAGACCTGGCATCGGTCACCAACCAATTGCAACGACTCGCCCCCGCGCTCGACGCCGCCGATGCACGCCGCGCCGACGCAAAGGTCGCGACATCACGCCCGACCCGTCAGTCGACGACGCCCTAACCGCTACGCTGCCACATGTACCCACTAATTAACGACTCTCGCTCCGTGGACCAGTTCGTGGGGTCCACCCACTACCGCAGAGACACGTCTGCGCGCACTATGAGAGTGAATATTTCTGCAGCACATTGTCTTTGATGGACGATCATCCCGCGGCTAGGAGTATGTCCGGACTTCGGGGTGATGGCCGTCAGGTGGGACAGGTGGTGCGTGCGGAGGCGCCGCGGAGACGAAGCGAGGCGCGGATTAGGTAGCGCGACATCTAATATCCCTGTCCGAGTGATGAATTCGCGAGGAAAGTAGCCGGTGCGCTGATTGGTACGGGTGTTGCTCGGCTGGCCGCATACGGCTCCGCCACAACGCGTCGGCCTCGGGGCGCATCAGAGCGCGGATGAACGCCGACCGCAGCCGCGCGCCGCGGCGGGTGCGTGGTGGGTAGATGAGCCATCACCGTCGGCCAGTCGATATCGAGGGTGGCGGTCATCGCGCGTGTTCCTGAGCTTCAGTGACGTCAGCGGTTTCTCGAAGAACCATGCGCTGACCTCTAAACACTCGGCTACAGACACGGCGGACCTCACCGGTTCCTACACCACCCGCTGGCAGCCGGGGAGCCGAATAGGAGTCGGGCCTCTCCGGGAACCGCATCGGGGTTTCGGCGTCCCATCCCCGGGCGTCTGGAAAAGGTGATGGTGGTGTGTCGACAGTCTCCCGAGCTGCTCGGCCTCTACGAGGATCGGGCAAGCGCAACTGAACTGACAGGTCTGACAACCGAAGCGGCGCAACGACGGTTGCCGCGGCGGCCGCTAACGTTCGGCGTGCTCGGTGGCGAAATGCTATGGGCTGCGCATTGCCGCCAGATACTCATACGGGTCGTGCAGCAGCCTGTTGTCGCTGAAGTAGTCGACTGAGTCGACGTCGAATTGCGCGTTCGACTCGGTCACCGGGTAACTCCGACACTGTGGTTTCCGGGCACGCGGATCGGCTGTCCGTCATCGCGGGTTGCGACGACGTGGTGCACATGCCGCGCCACGCTTGCCTCTCGCGCTGATGCCCGTGTCGTGTGGTCTTTGCTGTGACACCGTTGCTGGTACGCCCTCGGAGCCGACAAGACGACGGGGACGAAGGCCACTGCGTCGAACGCCTGCACACCCCCGACGTGAACCAAGAGTCGGTGTTCTGAGTGGTCGGCGGTCCCGGTCGCTTCGCTGGTCAGCGTGATGTCGTCGAAGCTGCGCACGCGCATGCCTCCGCTGGCCGACATCTAGCTGGCCTCATAGTCAGTCACTGTCAATCACTTATCGGTGGCGAAGCGAGTGACAATGGGGGGCAGATCAAAGATTGTGACGATTCCGGGCTGGGCCGCCACGACGTAGGGGATCGCGTTCACCGCGGGATGTGCGGTGTAGCCCGCGAGGTGCTCGGAGTATCCTTCGTCGGTCCGCCCGTAGGTCACGCGGACCTGCATCGGTGCGTCACCCCTGGTGGTGAATAGCCACCCCTCCCCGCCAATTTCCCAGTCCGGATCAAGGTGCGGGGTGCAGAACCAGTGGGCCCGAAAGGAGATGAACTCCTTGCCGTCGCGCATGCCCGCGACAGTGATCCGCTGACCCGCCATCGTCCCCTCCTCGATGACCCACCCGTCGGAGAGCGTGTACGCCTCGGTGGCGCGAGCGATGTCGCCGCGGACCTCAAAGCCCTCCAATGGCAACCCGATCGCGTCGGCCAACGCGGTGATCGACTGCTGGTAGCCAATCACCGCCGGCGCCAGCAGTGCGGGGTCGATCACAGTGCTCTCGATCGGAATGCCGAAGCCCATCCTCTTGATCATCGCTGGTCCCACCGATGCCGGGATGTCCGCGTATTCGTCGATGGTCAGTTCGTCGAGCCGACGCATGGGGTTGACGAGGGTCAGCGGCATCGTTGTGGTGCTGAAGCCGGGGCTGCTGCCCGTCGCATGGATCGACGTGCCACCCAACTGGCAGGCCTGCTCGATGCGTTCGCGGATCTGTGGGTCCATCGCGGTGCCATAGAAGAATTCGTTGCGGGTAGTGACGACGTTGATACCGGACCCCAGCAGTCGAGTCAGATCATCGAGGTCAAAGCCCTCCTGCATATAAAGCACGCAGTCGGGTGCGAGCGCAACGACATCCTCGACTGCGCGCGTGGCCGCAATACCCAGGGGCTCGATCCCCGCCAGCTCCCCGGCATCCACGCCTTCCTTGTCCTCGGAGTAGACGTAGAGGCCCACCAGCTCCAGGTCGGGATGATCGACGACGGCGCGAACGGACTTCTTTCCCATCCGGCCCGCCGACCACTGAACGACGCGGTAGGTCCTCGCAGGGTGCCCACCAGTGCTCAGCTTCCCGACGACGGTCATGTCACGCCCTTCTCGGGGAGACCGCGTGTGCGCTCACCGCCCGCTTCGTATGGCCGGCAGCCTTCAGCCGACTGATTCAAAATGACAGTAAGTGACAGAATTTCAAAAGTCGAGAGGTACGTCGCAGCTATTACACCGGTATTGTCAGCTACTGAAACTATCTAGACGACGTCTGAAAGGGGTGACGGATGGCGGCAGAGGGGGCCGGGCGCAAGAGTGACCGGACCCGTCAGCGGCTGGTGGAGGCGGCCAACCGTCGGTTCCGGGTGCACGGTTACACCGCGACCACCGCTGCGGCGATCGCCAAGGAGGCAGGGGTCACCGAGCGCACCTTCTTCCGTTACTTTCCTTCCAAGGCCGACGTCCTGGCCAACAACTGGCAGGTGTGGCGTGACGTCCTCAACCATGCGATGGCGGGCTCTCAGGCCCCCGAGCTGGTCGATGTCGTGGCCGAGGCCATGCACGCACTCGCCGAGGCCGTCCGCGTTGACATCGAGGCCGGTGTCGAGAGCATCTCGCGCGTGCCCCGAGACCGCGACGCTGCGACCGCGGCGATGCATGTACTCCTGGCCATCGAGCACGACCTTGCGGTGGAGATCGCGAGACGTGCGGGCTGCTCGTCGGAGAACTTCGCCGTCCGAACGGCGGCGTATGCGACCGTCGGGGTGCTGCGTGCCGCAATGCGCGCCGTACTTGCGATAGGCATCACCAGCTATGTCACCTCCCTCGTCGACGACGGCATAGAACGCCTGCGCCCCCTCTTCTCCCACATCGACGTCGGTTTCGAGGCCTCCCCTGCAGCATCCGGCGAGGCGCTCAGATCGGCCTTGCGGTGACCGGCAGCGCATCGAGGCCGGCGAGCGCGGAGCCGACCAACGGTCGCCGGGCGCTGGTCATGGGCGCCAGTGGGAACGTCGGCGCATGCGTCACCCGTCATCTAGTTGCGCGCGGGGACGATGTGCGCGTGCTGTTGCGAAATACGAGCTCCACCAAAGGGATCGACGGGTTAGACGTTCAGCGTTGCTATGGCGACATCTTCGATACCGCGGCAGTGGCCGCGGCCATCTCCGAACGGGACGTGGTCTACTACTGCGTCGTCGACACCAGAGCCGAACTTCGCGATCCCACTCCGCTGTTCACGACCAACGTCGAGGGCCTGCACAACGTACTCGACGTGGCTGTAGGTGCGAACCTTCAACGGTTCATCTTCCTGAGCACGATCGGCACTATCGCGGTTGGCATGAACGGTGAAACCGTCGACGAACAAACCCCGTTCAACTGGGCGAAGCAAGGGGGCGGCTACATCGCGTCCCGCTGTCAAGCCGAGCGCCTCGTACTGTCCTACGCCGTGAACCGCGGACTGCCCGCCGTCGTGATGAACGTGTCGAACCCCTACGGCCCGCCGGACTGGCAGCCCCGACAAAGCGCATTCATCCAGCTCGCAGCACTCGGCAAAATGCCGTTCTACCTTCGGGGTGTGGGCGCCGAGGTGGTCGGAATCGACGATGCCGCCCACGCGATGCTTCTTGCCGCGCAACGGGGCCGCGTCGGCGAGCGTTACATCATCTCCGAGCGGTACATGACACAACGCGACATGCTCATAGCCGCGGCCGAGGCAGTCGGCGCCAAGCCACCCAGGATTGGTATTCCCATGGCAGTAGCTCACGCACTCGGTCACCTCTTGAGTGCGGTCGGCGCGGTGATCCGCCGTGACGTTCCGTTCAACGCCACCGGTGCGCGCCTGCTGGCACTGACCTCCCCCGCCGATCATGGCAAGGCCACCCGGGAACTCGGTTGGCGGCCAGAACCGACGGAGCGCGCGATTCGGCGTGCCGCACAATTCTACGTCGACCGCTGTGGGGCCAAACGCGAACCGTGAGCGACGAATCGGCCGCAATGTAGTGGAGCAGTCAGTAGTCAACCATGCGAACGTCAACGCATCACTGGACGTCTAGGAGTTGCTCAACGCTGCGGGCTGGGCACATACCGTGCATGTCAGCGGTGGCCAAGAGGCGACTCACGGCGATGCTGCTCCCCTGGGCTCTGCAGTGCTTGTGGTCAGGAGTTCGGCTCCGCCGTATTTGGTTCGGGTCGACAGGGCGTGGAGATTCAAGTCTGACGCAAACGGACTTTCCGGCAAGTCGTCAGAACGATCGCGAGCGAAACATAGTCATATGTCGATTATTTCGAGGTATAGCGATATCCCGCCGGTTAGGCCTCAACGTAGAGAGTCTGTCGAAACAATACATGGCGAGGACGAAAGCCGCCCCGCAAAACCCTGCCAAGCTAGCAATAAGCCCGCGAACGATCCCAGTCGTTCATGGATGAATTCGATTGCCGTGCAACGCCTCTCACGGTTAGCTAGCCCCAACCGTTATTAGTGTCGCGCTGACGTCCACTCGATTAGGTAAGCGTCTGGTCAGCTCAGTGACTCGCCAGATCGGTGGTGCTTCGATCACCCGCACGGGCGGCAGCATGGCGGGCTGCCGTCTCACCGAGGGCCAGCCTGGCTGGTCGCGATGATGTGGGTTTTGCCGTTATGCGGTGGCGAATCCGGCGAAGCAGCTGCCGAGCAGGCTGACGGCGATGATCACCAGCCAGGTGTCGGTAAGGCGGCACAGCAGGACCGGGGCGTGTCTGACTTCCATGAACTCACGAAAGATGATGCGCACCTTGATGAGAGCGATCACGATCGCACTGACCGTGACCGCGGTCCGGGGCGACAGGACGCCCTGTTGATCGGCCGAATGGTCGATCAACAGGTAGGCCAGAGTCAACGCCGCCAGCACCACCCACGCCAGAAGCAGCCTTCTGTTGAACGCGATGTGCATTGATCACCTCACCACGTAGAGCAGGGCGAAGATGAGGACCCAGAGGAAATCGACGGTGTGCCAGTAGGTGGCACACGTCTCGATCAGTGTCTGGGATCGCCGTGCGGGGTTGCGGAGTTGGTAGATGGCGATGCCGAGAACGACGAATCCGATCAGCAGGTGCAGGAAGTGGATCGCAGTCAGGAAGAAGTAGTAGGAGAAGAACTCGCTGGTGGTGATTCCGTTACCGAAATGGATCTCTCGGATCCATTCGCATACCTTCGCGACGAGGAACGCCGCGCCGAACGACACGGTGAGATAGGCGTCCCGGGTCGCTTGCCGGAAGGCGCCGGCCCGCGCGGCCTCCACGCATCGGGCTACCGCCCAGGAACTCGCCAGCAGCACAATGGTATTGAAGACCCCGACGCGCAGACTCAGATCAGCTTGGGCGTGCAGGAAGGCCGCCGGGTGCTGGGCGCGATGGAACAGATAGACGCTGAAGTAGCCGGTGAAGACCATCGTCTCGAACAGGACGAACGCCCACATGTCGGGTTGGCCGGGCACGAACTTCGCGTGCGTGCCGCCATCGGTGGCCACGGATTGACCGTCGAGGTCCTGCGGCGGGCAGCCCGCACCGGCGAGGTCGGTCACCGCGCTAACTCCGCGTCGTCGGTCCTATCGACGTCACCTACCGTAACGATGTCGGGCAGCTGCCCGGTGCCGAAGTCCTCGCGCTGAATCATCTGCCGCAGCAGCACGATGAAGGCACCGGTGTACACCCCAAAGACCACCATGTTGACCCACCAGCAGATCAGGCCGTTCCAGGCGAACACGCCCCGGTGGAAGATCCAGGCAGGTGCCACCACGACTTCGGTAAGCGCGTTGCAGAGGTTGAGGTAGCCGAACCACT
>Ga0335075_10001670_pt1 | contig 36269 bp, 24 predicted proteins | sample Lox_Sample_24_FD_206723 | JGI IMG/M metagenome (GOLD analysis project Ga0335075, IMG submission 206723) | Soil microbial communities from Loxahatchee National Wildlife Refuge, Florida, United States - Lox_Sample_2.4 | ecosystem: Environmental > Terrestrial > Soil > Wetlands | place: USA... | reverse complement strand
GTCCATGGCACGGATCAAGATGACAGCGGCCGTCCATCGGCGTATCTCGAAGCGAGACCTGCTTGCGGCCCTGCGCGACGCAGGGATGCCGCTGGACATCCACCGCAACCGCGCGTATTTCATTGGCATCGACAGCCGCGGTCGCGAATTCGAGATCATCCTGGCTGCAGATGACCGCGATGAGGATCTCTGGCACGCCATCCATGCCCTGCAAACCCGCTACCGGAAGAACTCGTGAGATATGAGCACCCGCAAGATCGACCCGACCAAGATCAACTTCGACGAGAACACCACCGTCGAGGTGGCCGACCTCGCGAACGAGGAGTACTACGTTGAGGGCGAGCGGCTCACCGAAGCGCGCGCCGAACAGCTCGCCGCTGAAATGCTGGCCAGGGTCCGCGCCAAAAACCTACGCCCCGGCGGCAAGTCACTCTCTGGCGATCAGAAACATTCACCGGTCGTGCAAGTCCGAGTGTCAGAGCGCACACGCGACAAGCTCCGCACGATCGCGAGGGCTCGCGGTATGAGCATCTCGAAGCTGTCACGAAAGGTGCTCGACGAGTTTGTGGAACGTGAGTCGTTAGGGTGACGCGCCGACACGATTGCGACTCGCGGGCGCAAACGGAGAGTTGCGATCTGCTAAGCCGGTGGCAGGATCGCCCATTCCAGCTCGTTGATGACGTCGCTCAGCTCGTCGACCATCCAGTTGTGGATCCGCTTGCGGTACACCTCGAGCAGAGAGTGGTAGTACCACAGGTGATCGTAGGGATCATTCGTGCTGAACCGCTGCCACAGCTCGTCACCATGCGCGCGAAAGTCCCGCAGGATGGCGTGAGCGTTGTGCAACTTGTCGGCCAGTGACACCAGCAGCGCACTGTCCGATGCCTTGCGCAGGTGACGGATGTAACGCTCCTTGCGCTTACGCCACGGCGGTTTCGGCGTCACCACCGTGTCGCTGCACTCCCTGACGATGTGCTCCACGGCGTCACCGAACTTTTCGCGGATTTCGGCCAGGGTCTCTTCGCCACCCTGGTCTTCGGCGGCATCGTGCAGCAACGCGGCGATCGCCTCCGTCTCGGTGCCACCTGCCTCGATGACATACCCGGCGACCGACAGCAGGTGGCCCAGGTACGGGATGCCGCCGCCCTTCCGGGTCTGGTTCCGGTGCTTCTGCGAGGCGTACAGCATCGCTTCATCGAAATTTTCAGTGAGTCGCGGTGAGGTCGTCTGGCTCGTCATGGTTACTCCCTTGTGCCGCTGAACCTTTGACTTCACTGTCGCACAGGGGTAAGACATTTCAAGTGTCGGCTAGGTGTCAGATCGCGGAGGTCATGGAGTCCCTGTCGAGTTCCACACCTTAACCAGAGCTACTTGTTCCGATGTTGTGATGTCGCCGCAGAATGATTTCCATGGACCCGTTTTTCATTCGTACCGTAGGCACCACCGTCGAAGCGTGGTCTGGCTATCGAATTCAGTTTGGCGGTGAGGAGCGTTATGCCTGGCAGAAAGTGTTTAAGGCTGAGTTGAAGGAGGCGTTGGCGGGCCTGCCGATCCCTCCGGGTACTCCGTTCGCTGGGTACTACGACACCACGAACATGGCGATCTCCGACACGGAAAATAGCCTCTTCACGAATCTGCGCGGATCAATGCCGAGGGCGGTCGAAGCACTACGTTTCGAGCACGGCATCGGTACTCCCCCGGACCCACCGGCTCCAATTGATCTGATTGGTGGTCACCTGCACTACTACCGTTATGAGGTCGGCGGGCAGTGGATGAAGTGGGAACCCGACCAGACGCTGGCACGCTGGGATCACATCCCGCGCCGATTGCCCGGCGATGGGTCCGCACGACCGGTCTGGTACGCGCTACGCGACGCCAACGCCAACGGACTGATCTCTTTTTCGGGCTACAAATTAGACCCGGGAGCGAGATTCGGACTGTCACTTACCTTGCATGCCACTGGGCAGGGCCCACGCAACGCGATCTCGTACAGCGAGGAGCTTGTAGATGGAACGATCGCGGCCTTCCACGATGACCGGTACTCAGAAGAATTGCTGCTGGCGGCAGCAAACAGGTTCCCAGGCGTCACCAAAGAAGAACTGCGCCGCGCTTTCGAACACCCTGTGGGACCGCTCATCGGTACGCCAGCGATCCGTGCGACACACGGCCGTATTTGGATCAGTCCCGCCGATGAACGATGCAAATTGGGCGAACTCACCATCCGCAAGGACTCAACCAGTCGCTGGCCAGAGTTGAGCGGTCGATTGATGACCATCCGCTCCATCGACACCACCAGGCGTCATGACGTCGGCTGATCGGTTCGCTTTCGAGGTGGGTGCGGGTTTCTGGCCGTCGTAGCGCAGCAGCCCTTATCCTCGGACTCGATGCCCACTGCAAGTCAACCGTTCGACTCTCTACTTGCCGCGATGGCGAAGGCCCGGATTCCGGCCGAGAACCATGTATTTGTCTCGCGAATTGCCAGTGCCATCGGTATCGCCGGCTACCGCGCAGTGATTGGGCCCGACAAGCCCCATGTCGTAGCCAGCAGGCGCGATGGTCTCCCCGATCTGCGAATCTACTACGGATACACGGCCGGATTCACCACTGAAGATGAGATCACCCGCATCGTCGGAGAAGGGGCCGCGCGGGCGATCAGCCCAGGCAAAAACACGTGGTACGTCGTACACCCGATCAACAGAGTGGGCCCGAGGCGCGAGCGCTCAAGCGACAAGCGGCGCGAAGCGGGATTCTGCGCCTGCGGCATGCAGTTGTCGCTGACTGGTAAGTGCGACTACTGCGACTAGCAAGCGCCCGTACACCGGGCACGGGTCGATCGGGTCGCGGTGAGGCCGTCTGATTGCTCATCGTTGACTCCCTTCGACTTCACTCTGGCACGCGGGTACGACAAATCTCCTGATCCGGCCATCGACGTCGGTCTCCCGTTCTATGGTGGCCCGCAATGGCGCTTCATCTCCACCGTGCCGAGCGCACCGACTTGCTTGCCGACGGGCTGGGTGCCCTGCTGGCCAACCCAATGCCCGACCCGTTCGCCGAGGAACTGGTGCTGGTGCCGGCGCGCGGCGTGGAGCGGTGGCTCAGCCAGCGGCTCTCGCACATCCTGGGTGCCGGCCGGGGCGGCGACGGGGTATGCGCAGGAGTCTCGTTCCGCAGCCCGGGCTCGCTGATCGCCGAGATCACCGGCACGGTCGACGACGATCCGTGGTCCCCCGACGCGATGACGTGGCCGCTTCTGGAAACAATCGACGCCTCGCTGGATGAGCCGTGGTGCCGGATCTTGGCGCGGCATTTGGGCCACTTCCACACCGGCGACGAAGCCGAGCTGCGGCGCGGCAGACGCTACGCAGTGGCGCGACGGCTGGCCGGGTTGTTCGCCTCCTACGCCCGACAGCGCCCGCAGCTGCTCATCGACTGGCTCGACGGCGACGCGCCAGGCCTCGACATCGATCTGCACTGGCAACCGGAACTGTGGCGGGCGCTCGTCGAGCGCATCGACGCCGATCCCCCGCACCTCCGCCAGCAGAAGACCGTCGCCCGGCTGCGCGAAGGCCCAAGCGAGCTGCCGGCACGGATTTCACTGTTCGGACACACCCGGCTGGCGTGCACCGACATCGAACTGCTGCAAGCTGTTTCGACGCATCACGACCTGCACCTATGGCTGCCGCATCCCAGCGACCCGTTGTGGCAGAAGCTCGCCGGGGCACAGGCCGCCATCCCCCGCCGCGAAGACACCAGCCATCGCGAGGTGGGCCATCCGCTGCTGGCGACACTCGGACGCGACCTACGCGAACTTCAGCGCAGGCTGCCAACCGATGTGCAGACCGACGAATACCTAACCGGCGAAGGCCAAGCGAACACCCTGCTCGGCTGGCTGCAGTCCGACATCGCCGCCAATGCCGTTCGGCGACAAGGACGCAAGCTCACCGAAGACGACCGCTCCGTGCAGGTGCACAGCTGCCACGGCCCGGCCCGTCAGGTCGATGTGCTGCGCGAGGTGCTGCTGGGCCTGCTGCAAGACGACCCGACGCTCGAGCCGCGCGACATCTTGGTGATGTGCCCGGACATCGAAACCTATGCACCGCTGATCGTCGCCGACTTCGGGCTCGGCGATGTGGTGCATGGCGCGCATCCCGCGCACCGGCTGCGGGTCAAGCTCGCCGACCGTTCATTGGTCCAGACCAATCCGCTGCTCGGCTTGGCCTCACAATTGCTGGCGTTGGCCGACGGCAGGGTGACCGCCAGCGAAGTGCTCAACATCGCCGAGGCGCCGCCGGTGCGCGCCCGGTTCGGCTTCACCGACGACGACCTGGAGTCCATCACTCGCTGGGTACGCCAGGCCAACATCCGGTGGGGCTTCGACCAAGAGCATCGCCGGCCGTATCACGTCGACTTCGTGCACAACACTTGGCGTTTCGGTATCGACCGGATACTGGCCGGGGTCGCCATGTCCGACGACGCGCACGCCTGGATCGACAACACCCTGCCGCTCGACGACGTCAGCAGTAACCGCGTCGAATTAGCCGGCCAGCTCGCCGAATTCGTCTGCCGGCTTCAGCAGACCGCCGACTCGCTCAGTGGCGCGCGGCCGTTACACCACTGGCTAACCGCCCTGACCGACGGCATCACCACGCTCACCCGCATCAACGACTCCGACGCCTGGCAGACCAGCCAGCTGCAGCGCGAATTCGCAGAAGTGTTGCAGCAGGCCGGTTCTCGCGCCGATACCGCGCTGCGGCTGCCCGATATCCGGGCACTGCTCGACCAACACCTGGCCGGCCGCCCGACCCGGGCCAACTTCCGCACCGGCACGCTGACCGTGTGCACGATGGTGCCGATGCGCTCGGTGCCGCACCGGGTGGTCTGCCTGGTCGGCCTTGACGACGGCGTGTTCCCGCGCCTCGGTGTTGTCGACGGTGACGACGTGCTGGCCCGCGACCCGATGACCGGGGAACGCGACATCCGGTCCGAGGACCGGCAGTTGCTGCTCGACGCCGTCGGCGCGGCCACCGAGAAATTGGTGATCACCTACACGGGGGCCAACGAGTACTCGGGTCAGCCTCGCCCGCCCGCGGTGCCGCTGGACGAACTGTTGGACACCCTCGACATGACGACCCCGGATAAGATCCGGGACCACATCGTCGTCGTGCATCCGTTGCAGCCGTTCGATATTCGTAATGTCGAACGCGGCGCGCTGGTAGCTGACGTGCCGTTTAGCTTCGACCCGACTGTGCTGCGCGCCGCGAAAGTCAGCGCCGGCCAGCGCCGCGAACACCCGAAGTTCATCTCTGGGCCGCTGCCGTCACCGCCGCTCGATGACGTGATCCTCGCCGACCTGGTCGCCTTCTTCAAAGACCCGGTGAAAGGCTTCTTTCGCGCGTTGGAGTTCACGCTGCCGCGTGACGTCGACGGCGTAGAGGACGCCATGCCGGTCGACATCGACGCGCTCGAAGAGTGGACGGTCGGCGACCGGATGCTCGGCGACATCCTGCGCGGCATGAGCGCCGATCAAGCGCGCCAGGCCGAGTGGCGCCGCGGCACGCTGCCGCCCGGTCAGCTCGGTTGGCGCAAGGCGGCTGAGATTCGCGATCAGGCCGCCCTGCTGGCGACCGAGGCACAGCAATATCGGATGGCAGATGGACGAGCTTACGACGTCGACATCCATCTGGGTGGCGGTCGACGGCTCACCGGCACGGTGTCGCCGGTGTTCGGCGAGCGCCTGGTGTCGGTGACTTATTCCAAGCTGGACGGCAAGCATCTGCTCGGGTCGTGGATTCCGTTGCTCGCGTCGTTCGCTCGTGATTCTCGGCGTGACTGGTCGGCGGTGTGTATCGGGCGGCCGAAGCGACGCACCACGCCGCGGGTGGAAGGGCTCGGCCGGCCGGACGGCGACGCGGTTGAGGCGCTGCGCGAGTTGGTGGCGATCTACGACGCGGGCCGTCGCGAGCCGCTTCCATTGCCGGTCAAGACGTCCTACGCCTGGGCGGCCGCCCGGCACTCTGGTGAGGACCCGATAGGCGCGGCCGGGTATCGCTGGAAATATGAAGACGCAGAACCCGCACACGTGCGGGCGTGGGGCCACAACGCCCGATTGGACGCCCTGATGCAGCCGCTTCGGCCGGGCGAAGAGTTCGACAGCGAAGACAACCGGCTCGGCGCCTACGCCTGTCGGCTGTGGCTGCCGGTGCTGCGCGCCAAGAGGGACCCGGCCTGATGGAGCGATTCGATCTGCTCGGGCCGCTGCCGGCGAAATGCTCCACGACGGTGTTGCAAGCCAGCGCGGGCACCGGCAAGACGTTCGCGTTGGCCGGTCTGGTCACCCGCTATCTCGCTGAGGGCGCGGCGACGCTGGATCAGATGTTGCTCATCACGTTCGGTCGCGCCGCCAGCCAGGAACTGCGTGAGCGGGTGCGCCGCCAAATCGTCGACGCCGTCATCGCTTTCGACGATCCATCCACCGTCGGCGACAACCAACTGGTGGCCCACCTGCTGGACGGCAGCGACGCCGAGCGCGCGGCCCGCAAGCGGCGGCTGCGCGACGCGCTGGCCGGTTTCGATGCGGCGACGATCGCCACCACACACCAGTTCTGCCAGCTGGTGCTGAGGTCGCTGGGCGTGGCCGGTGACACCGCCGCCAACGTCACCCTGCTGGAAAGCCTCGACGAGCTGGTCGCCGAAATCGTCGACGATCTGTATCTGGCCCACTTCGGTCAGCAACGCGACGATCCGGTGCTGCAGTACGGCGCTGCACTGACATTGGCGCGCGAGGTGGTCAACAACCCGGCGACCGAGCTGCGGCCCCGCGAACCGGAGCCCAATTCGGAGGCCGCCGTCCGGGTCGACTTCGCGAAAGATGTTCTGGCCGAAGTGGAAATCCGGAAACGGCGGCTCGGCGTCCTGGGCTATGACGACCTGCTGAGCCGGCTGGCCGCCGCGCTGGAGGCCGACGACTCACCAGCCCAGGTGCGGATGTACCAGCGCTGGCCGATCGTCATGGTCGACGAATTCCAGGACACCGATCGAGTGCAATGGCAGGTGATCGACCGTGCCTTCAGCGGACGCTCAACGGTGATCCTGATCGGCGATCCGAAGCAGGCGATCTACGCGTTCCGCGGCGGCGACATCGTCACGTATCTGGAGGCCGCCAAGACCGCCGGCGAGCGAAAGACGTTGGGCACCAACTGGCGCTGTGACGCGGCGCTGCTGGACCGGCTGCAGGTGGTGCTGCGCGGCGCCGAACTCGGTGACGCCGCGATCGTTGTGGAGGATGTCGAGGCCTCCCACCGGGGTCACCGGCTCGCGGGCGCCCCGCATAACGACCCGTTCCGGTTGCGGGTCGTGCAGCGACCGACGTTGGGCCGCAGCGGTACTGCGAACCTGCCGATCGACGAGCTGCGCGACCACATCGGCGCCGACCTGGCCGCCGATATCCGCGCGCTGCTGGCCAGCGGAGCGACGTTCGACGGCAAGCGGCTGCGGGCCCGCGACATCGCGGTGATCGTGGAACGGCACAAGGATGCCGCCGCCTGTTTCACGGCGCTGTGCGACGCGGGCATTCCGGCGGTGTACACCGGCAACTCCGACGTGTTCAGTTCGGAGGCCGCCGAAGACTGGCTCTGCCTGCTGGAGGCCTTCGACCAACCGCACCGGCCCGGGATGGTGCGCGCCGCGGCGGCGACGATGTTCTTCGGCGAGACCGCGGAATCGCTTGCGGTAGGCGGTGACTCGCTGACCGATCGGGTGGCCGACACGTTACGGGAATGGTCCGCGCATGCCCGGGAGCGGGGGGTGGCGGCCATCTACGAGGCCGCGCAGCTGCGCGGTATGGGTGATCGGGTGCTGTCCTGGGCGGACGGCGAGCGGCACATGACCGACCTGGCGCACGTCACGCAGTTGCTGCAGGACGTCGCGCATCGCGAACGGTTGGGTTTGCCCGGGCTGCGTGACTGGCTGCGCAGGCAACGCGAGGAACGCAGCGGTGCCACCGAACGCAACCGCCGGTTGGACAGCGACGCCACTGCCGTGCAGGTGATGACGGTGTACGTGGCCAAGGGGCTGCAGTACCCAATCGTGTATGTGCCGTTCGCGTTCCACCGCAGTCCCTTCGACAGCGAGATGGTGTTGTTCCACGACGACGCCGGGGCGCGCTGCCTGCACATCGGCGGCAAGGGCAGTCCGGACTTCACTGCCGCCCAGGCGGCGGGTCGCGCGGAGGACGCCAGCGACGACAGCCGGATGATGTACGTCGCGTTGACCCGTGCGCAGGCGCAGGTGGTGGCGTGGTGGTCGCCCGCCTATTACGAGCCCAACGGCGGCCTGTCCCGGCTGCTGCGCGGTCGCCGGCCCGGCGAGCCGTGCGTGCCGGAGCGCTGCACGCCGCCGAAGATCTCCGACGACGACGCGATGGTTGTGCTGCGCGAGTGGGAGGCCGCCGGCGGGCCGGTGATCGAGCCGTCGGTGGTGGCCGCGGCCCCGCCGGTGCCGGCCAAGGTGGTGCCGTCGGACCTGGACAGCCGCCACTTCCACCGCAGTATCGACACCGGGTGGCGGCGCACCTCGTACTCCAGCCTCGTGCGGGTCGCCGAGGCCACCGGGGTCACCAGCGAGCCCGAGGTCACCGAGCTGGACGACGAGGCCGGCGAAATCCCGTTGACCGAGAACGCATCCGGACCGGACATGCCGTCGCCGATGGCGGCGTTGCCGTCGGGTGCGACGTTCGGCTCGCTGGTGCACGCAGTGTTGGAGACCGCAGATCCCGGCGCTGCGGACTTCGCCGCCGAACTCGAGACCCAGGCGCGACGGCAGCTGCGGTGGTGGTCGGTGGATGTGACGGCCGCCGAGCTGGCCGCCGCGTTGGTGCCGATGAACGAGACGTCGTTGGGCCCGCTCGCCGGTGACTTGACGTTGCGGCAGATCGGTCTGCGCGATCGGTTGCGGGAATTGGACTTCGAGATCCCACTGGCCGGTGGCGACGTGCGCGGCGCTGCCCCCAATGTGTCGCTGACTGATGTGGGTGAGTTGCTGCGCGCGCATCTGCCCTTGGGCGATCCTTTGGTGCCTTATGCCGACCGGCTGACGTCGGCCGCGCTGGGTAACCAGTCGCTACGCGGATACCTGTCGGGCTCGATCGACGCGGTGCTGCGCTTGCCCGACGATCGCTTCCTGGTGGTGGATTACAAGACCAACTACCTGGGCTACACCGCCGCGGACTACAGCCATGCGCGGTTGGCCGAGGCAATGCTGCATTCGGACTATCCGCTGCAAGCGCTGTTGTACATTGTTGTGCTGCATCGATTTCTGCGGTGGCGGGTGTCGGATTATGACCCGACACGACATCTCGGCGGAGTGCTGTACCTGTTCGTGCGCGGCATGTGCGGTGCCGGCACGCCGGTGGTCGACGGGCAGCCGTGCGGGGTGTTCAGTTGGCAACCGCCGGCCGACTTGGTGGTTGCACTCTCGGATCTGCTCGACGAGGGAAGGCAGGCGGCGTGACGGTCACCGATGTGGAGCTGGCCGTCGGTGCGAGCGGCTTGTTGCAAACGTTCAATGCGGCTGGTGTGCTCGACGTCGCAGATGTGCGGGTAGCCGAGCGGATTTGCTTCCTGGTGAAGGAGACTGACGAGCGGGTGGCGTTGGCGGTGGCGCTGCTGGTGCGTGGGCTGCGCAGCGGGTCGGTGTGCATTGAGTTGGCCTCTGTTGCCTCGGCGGTCGGGGTCGAGGACGTGCCGTGGCCCGAGCCGGAGGGGTGGCTGGCGGCGGTGCGGGCCAGCGCGTTGCTCGGTGAGCCGCCGGTGCTGCATCTCTACGACGATCGGCTGCTCTATCTTGACCGGTACTGGCGCGAGGAAAAGCAGGTGTGCGACGACCTTTTGGCGTTACGGGTTTCCGAGCCGACCGGCGATGTGCCCGCCTTCGAGCGACTTTTCCCGGCTGGTTTCGAGGAGCAGCGGGAGGCCGCTGAATTCGCTTTGGCGCAAGCGCTTACGGTGCTCACCGGCGGCCCGGGTACCGGGAAGACCACCACGGTTGCGCGGCTGTTGGCCCTGCTGGCCGAACAGGCGGGGACGTCGCGACTGCGGATCGCGTTGGCGGCGCCGACCGGCAAGGCGGCAGCACGACTGCAGGAAGCCGTGCAGCATGAGGTGGCCAAGCTGGACGCGGCCGATCGGTCCCGGCTCGGTGAGCTGCAGGCGATGACATTGCATCGGCTGCTGGGTAGTCGGCCGGACTCGTCGTCGCGGTTTCGGCACGATCGCGGAAACCGGTTGCCGCACGACGTGATTGTGGTCGACGAGACGTCAATGGTATCGCTGACGATGATGGCGCGGCTGTTGGAGGCGGTGCGACCAGATGCCCGGCTGATCTTGGTGGGCGACGCGGATCAGTTGGCGTCAGTCGAAGCCGGTGCCGTGCTAGCCGACTTAGTGGACGGCCTGTCGGCGCGCGCCGATATACGGGTGGCGGCGCTGCGGACGTCGCACCGCTTCGGCGAGGCGATTGGTTTCCTTGCCGACGCGATCCGGGTCGGCGACGCGGATCGGGCACTGGCGCTGTTGCGGTCGGGCGACGAGCACATCGAGTTCATCGAAGACGACGCTTCCGATGCGATGCGCCCGATCTTGTTGCCTCACGCATTGCGGCTGCGCGAAGCGGCATTGTGCGGCGCCGACGACGTCGCGTTGGCGACGCTGCATGAGCATCGGCTGCTGTGCGCGCACCGGGAAGGTCCCTACGGTGTGCGGCACTGGAACCGACAGGTCGAAAAATGGCTGTCCGAGGAGACCGGCCAGCCGCCGTGGTCGGAGTGGTATCCGGGCCGGCCGTTACTGGTGACCGCCAACGACTACGGGCTGCGTGTCTACAACGGCGACACCGGCGTCGTCATCGCCGGCCGCGACGGTCTGCGGGCCGTCATCGCCGGAGCCGGCGGGCCGCTCGACTTCGCGACCAGCCGGCTGTCCGACGTCGAGACCATGCACGCGATGACGATCCACAAATCCCAGGGCAGCCAGGCCGATGAGGTGACAGTGCTGATGCCCACGGAGGATTCGCGGCTGTTAACGCGGGAGTTGTTGTATACCGCGGTGACTCGTGCGAAACAAAAGGTGCGAGTGGTCGGGTCTGACGCTTCCGCGCGGGCTGCGATCGGGCGGCGGGCGGTGCGAGCGAGCGGGTTAGCACGCCGGCTGCAGGTCACACCGCCCACTAGATGAATGCAGCCGGCGGATGCGCGTACACCACCGGTTCGCATGAAGCGTCCAGTGAAACCTTGTCGACCGCGGTCCATGCGATGGGATGAAACTGCTCGCACTAAGCGCGGACTGCCCGCTACATTGACACCCATCAACGAACCTTTGGGCGAAAGCGCCCGTTAAGCGTTGATGTCTAGCCCACGGAATATTCGACCACTGGCTCGAAAAATGTCTCGCCGCCGGAAGCGATTGTTAGGCCATTGGTGCGTACCTGCCCTCCCTGGCAATAATGCGTGGTGCAGTTCCACCCCGCCAGGCTGACATCGAGGGTGCACCGTGGACGGTGACGCGGCCGACCCGCTCCTGCTTGGGCAGCGTGTGGTCGCGGTCCTCGAGACCGGCCTGCGCACGGCGACGACAAGCTCGCCACGTTGATGGCATTGATCGAGTACTGCATCGAGAACGTGCCTGAGCGGCCCGGCGATGTGCTGCGGGTGCCGATTCCCGATCTGGCGCATCGGGTGCTGGAGATCTACTGGCTGCAGGTGCGCCCATCGAGCAGATTGCACCTTTCCGCGAAGGTGTCGAATTGCTGCCACTTGTGCCGCTGCTTGACGCCTTTCCGAATAAGTTTGCATGGTCCATGTGGCTGCGCCGACCCCTGCTTGGGCTTTCAGCGAAGGATGCCCGACTCGTGGCCCGCAAATTGCAGGCAGCAACCGGGCCACCTGACGAAATGGTGCCGGCCTACCTCGACTGGATCCAAGCACGCGCGGGCCAACGACCCCCGAGCTAACGACTGGTCCACTGAAAGCGATCAGCCGGGGGTACTTACCCGCGCGCTGTCGATCATCCGCTGAACGCTAACGGGCTGATCGAGCGCTTAGAGCGTAGTGCCATCGGCCGCGGCAGCTCGCCCGGACCGCGCGTCCGGGCGGCCGCCAGGATCATTGCCTTCCGCGCGCCCGCCTGGTGGCATCGAGGAAGAGAGAAAAAGAGACGATCACGCGAAGGCGGTCAGACTGCTGACAATGTCGCGCACTTCAGCATGGAGAGTATTGATTTCATGCCGGTCGATCGCATCCAGAGCCGAGGGGACGTCGAGACCAGCGCCAGCGATCCACGCCGCCGTGGGGCCCACGATCGGCTTAATAGACAGACACGGGCCGCTCACGGTCGACGCGGTCGGATAAATCACGCCTGCCCTCCTCGGCAAGTGATCCGTCCCATGTGCGTAGGCGTAAAAAAAGAGCTGATAGATGTCACTGGTCGATAGCTTCTTGTCGGCGTACAGCTTGTATTTGATGTCGACTGGGACGGCATGGCCTGTCGTAGCTTCTTCGATTACGAGGTCGGGTTTGACGGTGCTGTAGGTGCGGCCTGTCTCGTCGTTGCGGATCACCGCCCGTAGCCGTGGCTGCGCCGAAGCCCAAAGGTCTGTTCCATCGAGCGCATTTTGGATGAGGCGTGTGACGAAACGCTCGAAGACCAAGTTCATGTCAAACATGAATGCGTTGACGTGTCCGGCCGAGGTGTCGTAGAGATCTTCAAAAGCGAAGCCGCGAAGGATCAGCTTCGACAGCTCATGGACCGATCGGTAGCGGGCGTTTCGGCGTCCGTACACAATCTTCTTCTCGTACCAGTCGGCGTCCCTGGTAGGCGGCTCGCATACTTCGCTGATGATCGCGGCTTGCCTGAGCGCAGCAGCCCGCACGTCCGGTTCGTGCACGCGCCGGCATGCCACTTGAAGTGCAGCGGCAACGAGCTGGTTGTCTGGTACATCCCCGTCGTACTCATCGAAATTGCATTCCAATTGGTGTAGCTGCCCGAAGCGCCGCAGGTATTGATCGCGGAGGTTTAGCCTTCCCCGCAGCGCCGTCAGGCTGTCGTCGACAGGGCGGTAGTCTCGTAGGAGGCCATCCTGGATTAGAGTTTTCGTGGCCTCCGCCAGGAACAGCGCCGTGAGGTCCAACAGGTTAGTTTTCACTGCCGCCAAAGGCCGTTCGCTTGGCAGACGTCGGATCAGCTCTATCCCTGCTGCGTATTGAAGCATCCGCAGCACGCCTAGCTGACCGCCAACCAGTTTGGGTACCACGTGGACATCAACGTGGGAAAACCGGATCACTCCGACCCACGAAGTCGCGCTGATGTCGATCTCACCAGTGGACAACCACCGAATTATGATCTTCGGCTCGAGCACCTCACTCGACAACTGTTCTGCCAGTTGAACATCCGCGTGCGTCGGCGGGGATACGCGTTCGCGTTTGGACTGGTACTCGTTCAGGACTATCTGCGTGAACACTGCTAGCCAGACGCGTTGGCGTTCAACTGATTTGCCAGTGCCTCGCAGAGCGCTTCAGGATCACCCACCACGGGCGACAACCGCTCGGCCTCTGTGTCAATCACCGGTCCGAGCAGTACCGCGAGCTGTTTGTAGTCCTCGTACAGATATTCCTGCAGCAGAGGCAACAGCTCGTGGCGGAACACGGCAGCGAAACCTTCCGCGGTGTCGATGACCTCACCGTTGTTGTCGAAGAACATCGCATGCCCGACCTGCTTTTCGCGTCCCACTCGTTGGCGGATGCGGTCGTTGAGGTTGTCCAGGAACACATCCAGAGCGAGGGGTCCTGCGGTAGAGCCGGCGAGGAGCTCGCCGTCAGGCAGGAGCTCAATGAAGGAAAACCGCCGTCGCAGCGCTGTGTCGAGCAGGTGAATACTGCGGTCGGCGGTGTTCATGGTGCCGATAATGAGCAGATTGGCCGGCACTGCGAACTCGTCGCCGCTTTGTGGAAGTTGAACCGTCAGCGCACGTTTGTCGCGCTCGATCAGTGTAATGAGCTCACCGAAGATTTTCGGGATGTTGCCGCGGTTAATTTCGTCGATCAGCACGACATAGCGGCGGCCCGGGTCGGCGCTGGCCGCTTTGCATACCCGCTTGAAAATACCGTCTGTTAGGGCCAGTTCGAGCATCCCGGTGCTCGTTCGGGTGGGACGGAAGCCCTCAATGAAGTCCTCATAGGTGTAGGACGGATGGAACGTAATCCGCGTCAGCGGCTGTACGCTTGGCTCGGCGAAAGACGCAATTTTCGGATCGCGCTCGGCAAGCAGTGCAAGCATCCGATCTGCTTCGGCTGTGGTTAGCTTGAACAGTGTTCCCTGGCAACGGAACCTGGCCGGTTCACTGGCTGAGAGCACTGGGTCGTTGTGCAGTTCGTCGTAGGTCACGCCGTCGTTCACCGGCGCGATGGGTTCCAGTGCGAAAGCGGATTCCGGAGGTGAATCGGGCTCATACTCATTGGTTACCCGCGCAAGAGCGACGACGCGCTTGGTTGGAGTGGACTCATACCCCACTACGAGGTCTCCGGCCCGCACGTCGGGGTAGTTTCGCTGCAATCTGCGCAGCGCGAATTCGACGGAACCAGTGTGGAATAATGCGTTCCAAGCCCATTCTGTCGGGTTGGCGACGACAAACCAAACCTGGCGAGTAAGCGATCGCCCTGTGCTGAGTTGGCGTTCTCGCCGGTCGAAAAGGCCAGGATCCTCGAGCGTTTCGGCCGCGGATGTGCTAGCGCTGCCACCCTCGAGAAGCCAGACGGCGGTCCGACGAGCTATATAGGTCTTGCCCGTCCCGGGTGGCCCGTAAACGATCACTTGGCCGCGGCGGTCCAGCGCTTCCTCGACCTCAAGGTAGATTGGGTCGACATCGATAGTCCGCAGCGGCACCACGTGGCCGATGATCCTGCGGTACAGCAATATTGACACATCTGAGACGGTACTGGTGCGCCATGCTCGGACGGGTTCGATGGTCTGGGCTTTCGAAGTATCCCAGTCGACCCCGACCGTGTGCTTGTCATGGGCACGTTCTGGGCGCCATCTGTATCCGGCGTCATTGACGTTGCCCACGGCGAGCACTTCGGAGACGCCGCGGTTGGCAACAACCTTGTCGCCGGGCTGCAGCTCCATCAGTTTCCACAGTGCGTCGGATTGCTTCGCGGATTGTGTTTCGTTCCCGTCATAGGGGTAGTACTCGCGAAACGTTTCGCGAAACGCCTCCTTGCTCTCGAACCGCGTCAGGTCGCCCACGTCGTCCCAGCCCACGCAGACGTAGCCGCCCTCCACACTGGCGTCCCAGTCCTCTGCCTGGTCCCCCACAGCGACCTGAATTACGTGAACTGAGGGGTCGGCCCAGTCATAGAGAAAGTCCATGAGCTTGAGCGTGCTAACGCTCGACGCTTCCGGAATGGCGCGGAGTGTGGCCAGAAGTTCGCGATTGGCGCGAATCGGAGACAAACCGGAGGTAGGGCGTCCGAGCGCACGCAGAAAATGATCGACGTGGGCCTTCGACAGGATCGGCAGCAGCTGGTCCGGAAAGTAGAGATAGAGCACCTTTGCCCGCAGCATGGCGGCGGTGGCCAGCGCCTCCACGCGGTCCGTTTCGTCAAACATTTCCTTGCTCGCCAAGTCGAGCATCTCGACAAACCCTGCTCGGATCGTCTCCCAGGCTTGTTCCACGGAGTTGTACTGCGATGGGTAGTACCAGGTGCCGTCAGACTTGCGAAAGATCAAGTGCTTCTTGGCGGTACCACCGCCCATGCTCGCGAGCGACCGGGTGCCGTATTCGAGCCACCAACACATGGTGCCCTCAATGTGTTGACCGAGCGCGTACTTATCGAGGGGCAGATCGTTCCAGCCTGTGATCGGGAACGCTGCAACGAACTGCGTGCGTAGGCTCTCCGCGTCCTCATAACGTTGTGCCCGGACGGTGCTTAGCCAAGACGCAAGTGCGGACTGGACGCGCTTCGCGATGGAATCGTCAGTCACCGTGGTTCCCTCCCTCTCCTAAACACCAACGCTTCCGGTCAATCCCCCGCGACCTTAGCCGTGCCCACCCGAGTAGCCAGTGGTCCTCATCATTCGCGGCGATCGAACTACGCGGGGCCGATCGCGCGATTTGCGTCGGTTTCCGGCAAGGTGACAATGGACGGCATTGTCACGTGAGCCGCTACGCAAGTGCCGTAGACACCGCATCGTCTGCAGCAATGCGGAGCCGGTTTACGGCCAGATCGTCTTGCCGAAATAACGGCTCGGCTCGATGCCGATGACTGCCTTCTGCCGCAGTAACCTCGGCGTCGAATTGTTGGTCTGAAGCCACCCGCGCACGGCAGCGACCGGATCGGCGTCGGGTGGGACTTGCAGAGCCCGCCCGAGCAGATCCACGGCACGGCCCACAAAACGCTTTCCTCTGACGCGTTCGTCAGCCGGATGCCATCCCAACTCGGAAGGCCCAAAATCCGCTACACCACGGCGACGATACGGCCACGCAAAATCTGGGTGCTCGGCATAGAAGGTGTAAACATCAAGGTCCTTCACACCGTTGACGCCGTCGAGGTAGTGGAGCGCCGCACCCTGGCCTAGCGCGACGAGAAGTATCCGGTCTCGATAGACCGCAAGATGCGGGTTTCGTGCGAAGAGGCCCTCTCGGTCTTTGTGCGCTATTTTCCCAAGACGCTTCAGGTGGTCTTCCGTTAATGGCGCGTTCGCCCGTTCCGATGGTGTGCCAATTGATGCCATCTTTGCAGCATAGGAGTTCTCTCGACTTCGACGATGTTGTCGGCGCCGACCATCAATCCGAACGAGCTCTCGAACGGATGGCTGATCGCACCTGCGGGCAGCCAACCGATGACAACGTGCCCATCCGCGGCGATGCACGGTCCGCGTTGGACTCCCTGTTGGGGCTGGCTGACTACGCCAGTCGGTACGTCGGCCAAGTGCAGCTCGCCCATCCCGACCATGCGTTCAAGACCGGCAATTCACATGTCCACTAACGAGACTGCCTCGCGCTGACGAAATGGCAGTCGGTCAGTGCCCAGAATTGTCGCCGTGATCCGCTAACGTTCGGTACGTGCATAGGGGGATTTACGAGTCGCTGCTCACGGATCAGCTCAATCAGCAGCTCGAGCAAGAAGACGATCTCCAGGCCGAGTACGGCACTGTTGATGAGGCCGAGCAGGCGCTGACAATCGCGCGCCATCTTGCGCCGATCATCGAACGCGCCATGCGTGGCGCCAGCGCCGCTGAGGACCGCGTAGAGCTCGTTCGGCGGATCCTGGAGGTCCTGCCAGACGCTCACACTGTCGGCGAGGCGCTCCATCAGGTCGAACCAGGCAAGATCACTCGGCTCGACGAGGTGGCGAGCGCGGGCGGCCTTGCTAAGCCTCGTCTCCCTCGACCCGCCACTCCGTTCTCCGACGCCGCGCTCATGACAAACGCGCGCAACGAACCCACCCTGGCCGCCGAGCTTCGCGCCGAGCTCGTGAGCGCCGACCACGTCGACCTTCTATGTGCTTTCGTCAAATGGCAGGGCCTGCGGCTGCTCGAGGATCAGCTCAGCGAACTGCGTCGGCGCGGCATTCCGCTCCGCGTCATCACGACGACCTATCTCGGCGCCACGGATCCTCGGGCTCTCGATGCGCTAGTCAACGAGTTCGGGGCCGAAGTCCGCATTAATTACGAAACCGACCGCACCCGCCTGCACGCCAAAGCTTGGCTACTTCGCCGCAACACTGGTTTCCACACCGCCTACGTCGGGTCCAGCAATCTGTCCCACGCGGCGCTTGTGGATGGGTTGGAATGGAATGTCCGTCTGTCCGCGGTATCGACACCGCACCTCCTCGAGAAGTTTCGGGCCACGTTCGACTCTTACTGGGAAAACAGGGAATTCGAGTTGTACAGGCCATCGGAGGACGGCGGCCGCTTGCGAGCGGCGCTCGAGACCGCATCGGGAAATCGAGTTCGTGATGGGATCACCGTCACCTTGTCTGGCCTCGAGGTTCACCCCAAGCCGTTCCAAGCCGAGATGCTCGAAGAACTTGACGCCGAGCGCACGATTCACGACCGCCATCGCAACCTGATCGTCGCGGCGACCGGAACCGGGAAGACCGTCATCGCAGCCTTGGACTACCGCCGACTCATTCGCGACACCCACGGCCATGACCTCACACTGCTGTTCGTGGCCCACCGCAAGGAGATTCTGCTGCAAGCGCGGCGAATGTATCAAGAAGTCCTCACTGAGCCCACTTTTGGTGAGTTGCTGGTCGACGGACAGGAACCGGCCAACTGGCGCCATGTATTTGCAAGTATCCAATCCCTCTCGCAAGCGAGGCTTTCCAGCATCGCACCGGATCACTTTGACATTGTGGTGATCGACGAGTTCCACCATGCCGAGGCAGCGTCGTACCGGCGGTTGCTTGACCACGTGCGTCCAATCGAACTGCTAGGGCTTACCGCCACCCCCGAGCGCGCCGATGGCGTCGACGTCCGGGACTTTTTCGGCGGTCGTGTTGCTGCCGAGCTGCGTTTGTGGGAAGCGCTGGAGCAGAACCTGCTGTGCCCGTTCCACTACTTTGGCATTCACGACGGGACAGATCTTGAGCCCATTCAGTGGCGGCGTGGCGGCTACGATTTGACAGCTCTGAGCGGCGTCTATACGGGAAATGACGCCCGCACCCGCATAGTGCTAAAAGAGCTTGGCGCTAAGGTGGCAGACGTTGAGGCGATGCGCGCTCTAGGATTCTGTGTCAGCGTTGAGCACGCCCGCTATATGGCTCAGCAGTTCGATGGAGCCGGTATTCCTGCCCGTGCGGTATCGGCCGAGACTTCAGCGGCAGACCGTCGCGACGCACTCACCGCTCTGCGCAACCGTGACATCAACATCCTCTTTGCGGTCGACCTCTTTAACGAAGGTCTCGACATTCCCGAAGTCGATACGGTTCTATTCCTGCGCCCTACAGAGAGCGCGACTGTCTTCCTTCAGCAGCTGGGGCGTGGTCTGCGGCTTACCAGAGGTAAGACTGTCCTGACCGCGCTGGATTTTGTCGGGCATCAACGCCGCGAGTTCCGATTCGATCAACGTTTTCGAGCGATGACTGGACTTGGCGGAAAGGCACTACAGCGTCAGGTGGAGGAGGGCTTCCCGTTCCTGCCGTCGGGTAGTCAGATCGTCCTCGACTCAGTCGCGCAGGATCTCGTATTGGAGAACATCCGGCAGCAGGTTGCCCCGAGATGGGCCGCGCTGGTATCCGAAGTTCGTGCGCGTCCTGACAATCGGCTAGCCTCCTACCTCGATGCCTCAGGACGTCGCCTCGAAGACGTGCTAAAGAACAATCGATCGTGGACGTCGCTGTGCCGCGGTGCCGGCAAGCTCGATTCGGCCATCGGGCCTCGCGAGGCAGAGCTGGTCAAGCGTGTTCGGGCTGTCGCACACGTTGACGATCGTCGGCGGTGGACGGCGTATCGGTCGATCCTCGACGGAATCGTTCACATGGATAGTCCAGACGAGCGGCGCCTTGCCGAGATGCTGTTCTATTCGTTGAACCCCAATGGCGGTGGATTCGGCAGCGCTGCAGCAGGATTAGATACGCTCCGAGGCGAACCGATTGTTGAAGAACTGCGCCAGGTGATCGACATCGCATTCGACAGTGCACGCCGCAGCACCTACCACTTGGGAGACCTCGTCCCTGAACTGGCCCACGTACCGCTCGAGGTTCATGCAAGTTATTCCCGCGAAGAGATCCTTTCTGCTTTGGGTTTCGCTTCCCTACGCCGCACGCCCAGCACTATGCGGGAAGGGGTCGCCTGGTGCGAGGAAGTCGGCGCCGATGCGTTCCTGATCACGTTGAAGAAGTCCGACACCGACTACTCGCCGACGACTATGTATCGCGACTTCGCCCTCAGTCCAGACTTGTTTCACTGGGAATCGCAGTCCACTACTTCGTCTAGCTCACCGACTGGGCAGCGATACATCCATCATCGCGAACGGGGTTCCCACATCCTGCTTTTCGTGCGGCAAGCAAAGACCAACGCTCTTGGCACTGCGCCATATGTGTTTCTGGGTCCGGCTGCCTACGTATCGCACGAAGGGGACCGGCCGATGGCGATCACCTGGCGGTTGCGTCAACCGATGCCGACAGAGGTATACCAAGCATCCACGGTGGCTGTGGCATGAGCAGCGTCGAGCCCGTCGCAGAGGTCCACATCGTGTTGGTGACATGTGTGAAATCTAAAGGGACTCGGCCGACGGCAGCGAAGGACCTATATACCTCAGCGCTTTTCCGAAAGGAGCGCGCATACGCGGAGAGTGTCGGAGTTCCGTGGTTCATTCTGTCGGCAGAGCACGGGTTGGTCGCGCCGGACGAATGGTTGGCACCGTACGAGCGCTACTTGGCCGACACCAGCGCGTCCTATCGGTCGGCGTGGGGAGCGTGGGCCGCTGCTCGACTCGACTTACTCGCCGGGCCGCTTGGAGATAAGGTCGTCGAGATTCATTCAGGTTCAACATATCTCGACGCTCTACGCCCTCACCTGGAAAGGCTCGGCGCCCGCATCGTGGACCCATTGCACGGCCTATCCATGGGGCAACGACTCGCCTGGTATGGGTTGATCGATCAGGATCCAGCCGACGAACCCAATGACGTCGACAAATTCGTTGAGGCTCTTGAGGACAACAGCTCGGCTGTTTCACTCGACGCGTTCGCTGGTCGAGGCAAAGCTACCGTCGACCAGCCCGGCCTCTACAGCTGGTGGGTTGATCAAACCGGCGCAAAGGATTTGACCCGCGGCCTCGGATTGCCCGTCGAGTGCGGCCTCATCTACGCGGGTCTTGCCGGCGCCACTCGCTGGCCTAGCGGTAAGCGGTCGAACAACACACTGTGGTCTCGATGCATCTCGGCGGGAATCACGAATTCTCTACGTTTCGACGCACTTTGGGCGCCATTCTCGCTGAGGCCGCTGGCGTTGCATACATCGACGAAACACGACTCACACAGTGGATGAAAGACCACCTGCGGATCGTCACGTTTCCTTTCAACGACAGAGATGCCCTGGGGCGTCTGGAACGAGATGTGCTTGAACAGCTCGATCCGCCACTCAACTTACAGAGCATGCGACTCACGCCGGCACGCCGCCGACTAAAGGAGCTGAGGCGCTCGATCGTGAATCCGCCTCCGCGCACTTCGGAAGAAAGATGATGTATTGGGTAGATGCGTGTTGCTGACAGCAGGTTCTTCGACTCGACTCAGACGCGGCCCGAACGAGCAATCAGGTGCCGCCTGATCGAGCGGTATAACTCTTCCAGGCAGCACGAACGCGACTTCCGAGTCCGAATAAGGCGCGTTCGATGTCGTCAGATCGGCACTCGTGCTCGACTGCCTGCCGTTGGCACCACTGAACGTAAAAGTCGTAAAGGTCGGGGCTGTAACGACTATCCCAGGCGCCCTGGAGAGCCCAGAGCGACCAAGCAGTGTTGACGTCGGTAATCAACGGTCCGGTGCGCGCTGGTCGGTCGTAGCAAGCGAAGTAGGCGACCTTGCTTGCAAACGCGGGCCCTAGACCCCGGATTTTCCCGTCACCCAACGTCCATGCCCGCGCTACGCCCGAAAAACCCTCCCGGAGATACGCGGTACGGTAGGCCCTGACGACGGCCGCTACCCTTTGCTCGCCGTCCCGGCCGCCGGAGTTGATGATCTCCGCGGTGCGCCACCATCCGTACCCGACTGTTCCATAGCCCCACGCCATGGCGGCGAGGAAGAGGTCGATCGCATCCCCAGCGCGGTCGAATACGTCTTCCCGCCGGATCTGCAGGTGACGTCCATCGCTTGTCGGCTCCAGCTCGGAGCGCAGCCTGTTAAGGCGCGCCCGGGTGTCCCTGTGCCATCGGGGCTTACTCATCCAGTTATCTGCATCCCAGCGGATGGGCTGGCCGTCGGTTTCGGGTGGGTCGAGGGATCTCACGGCATTCGCGAGGATGGCCAACCCTCTGGGATCATCACCTGCGATCGCCTTCCGGTGTCGGTCTGCTACCAGCTCCTCAAGTTCGGGCTCCGCCACCATTATCTAGTTACCAGGCCTTGCAGTGTCGACGATGCTTGGCAATAGCGACGCAACCAGGGCGCACAGGTGCTCGATCTCGGCTGTCGAGGGTTGCATCTCGTAGGCGTGCACATGGCAGGCGTTGCTGAGACGGTTCCAGGCCCACGAGGCCTGGTCGGCGGCCTCGACAGTATCCAGTGATCGAAGAACCAAAAGCCGGCTTCGCGCCGTCGCCCGTGGAGCCGACACACCCAAGTCAGCGCAGCGACGATCGATGATCTCCTCTAGTGCCTGGCGGGCGACGAAGGCCGCGAGCCGCGACGACAATCCTTCGAGGTCGGAAGCGGTCAAGAGGCGCCGGGCCTGGCCGAGCAGTTCTGCAGCGCTCACCGCAGAGCCAGCACTTCCCCGACAGTCCGTTCCAGGTCGCGTGCGTCGTTGATGGAGACCGCGCCGGCATTCCCGTGTACCGCGTTGCTGATCCTCAGCGTTCGCCGGCGCGCGGGTCTGCTGTCGAGCCAACTCGTCAGGTCAGCGGACGAGTCACCGTGGACGACCAGCGCCAGCCGGGTCACAGTCTTCTTGGCTAACAACCACCTCGACTCTGATTCCGTCCTCGGCTGACCCGCCAGCGCCCGCTTCGTGTAGTAAGCCTGCTTCGCGGCGGACTCAAGCGCCATCCGGAACAGCCCGGGCGCTACGCGGTTTTTGACGTGCTCAGGCATGCGATCATCCTTGATCAGCGCAAAGACGTCACTCACATGCCGAAGAGCTGGATTGATGTTGTCGCGCAATGTGACTCGCGACCGGGTTTCACGGACGACCTCGACCATGCGGGCGTCCACACCCGTTTCCCGAATCACCGAGGCGAGCCGGTCATCATGGGAGAACACGATGACCTGATGGGTTTCGCCAATTTTAGAAAGCACTTGGACGAAGCCGTCGATTTTGGCAGGGTCCATCGCCTGGATCGGGTCGTCGAGAACGACAAATCGAAACGGGCTTTTAAGTGCGGTCGCCCGCGGGAGGAAAAGTGCTAGGGCCAGGGCGTGCAACTCACCTTGACTCATAACCGACAGCGCTTTGGTGGGTTTGCCGTCAACTAATCCACCCAGTTGTGCGCGTCGCCGCGTCGCCGTCCCTTCCAGCGTGATGTCACCCAGGTCGACGTTGCTTTCCTGTCGGAGTTGACTCCAGATCTGTCGCGCTTGTGCTGCAATGGGTTTCAGTCGGAGGTTGCGGAACGAGCCCGCGTGATCGGTCACCCACTTTTTGGCTGCTGTCATGGTCTTGACACTGCTGTCCAGCTCGCGGGCTTCCTCTTCGAGCCGCACCCAGCCGCCTAGCTGAGCGGCTAATGGCGCCCAGGTGCTCTCCCGACACGCCAAGGCGTCGGCCGCCTCCCCGCGCAGCCTCTCCGCGGCAAGAACAACGGTTGTCGACACCGAGTCGAGGTGGGCCGCAAGCGCGTTGTCATCGGTTGGAACTTTCTGTGCGGACGCAACAGCGCGGTTGTATTCAGCAACCGCGGGAAGGTCGACAGTGGGGACTTCGCTGACCGACCGCAGATCCGCCAGTAGAGCTGTCGCCGCCGAGCGCGCCGCTGTAAGTTCTTTTGCTGCGCTGCGGTATTCGGCTAGTTCGTCTTGGCTGCTGGCTATGTTGTGACGTGTTCGCACAGCCCAATGCGCGTCGAGTTGACCTTGCCCGCAGACCGGGCATTCGGCGTCTCCAGCGTGGTCGTGAAAGCGCAGCGCGGCCTGCAGTAGTTCGACACGCTGATGGGTGAGGTCGATGATAGTCGTTGCCGTCGTGGCCGCCGTCTCCACGGCCGAACGCAATCGCGTGGCGGCACCTTGAATGTCCTCGATTGCCGGGGTCTCGAGTTGAGTCAAGGCGCGCAGCACGGGCACTACCTGCAGTTGGCCTTCTCCAGCTCCAGTTACGAGGGCCAGCACGTCATGAATGGCAACGCCGCGCTTCTGCAGCAGCTTGATCGCATGCTGGGCGCGTTCATCGGTGTGCTCGGCGAGTACCGCAAGCAACCGCTTGCGTTCGTGCTCGGCGCGATCGCGCGTGCTCTTGATGTCCTTCACCGTCGCGGTGAGCAATTTCTCGGTGTCGGCGAGAACCTCCAACCCAAGTAGTTTGGCCAGCGCGTCGTAGAGCGCTGACGGTCCGCCGTCGAACAAGCGGCCGAGCTCCTCGTAGGACAACAGGGGACGGTAGACCTCGAGCGGGCGTGACCACCCGAGGCCGTCGGTGCCCTCGACCCGTTTCTCAGCGCCGACCTGAGTCCAAGCCGTGCGAGCGGAAAGTGTCTCCCCTGGTCCCCATTCCATGCCGACGGTAAACGGACCCCTACCCTCACGAGTAAACCCAATCCGGATCTCGCAGGGACTGGGGTGGTGCAAGTTTTGCCATGTTTCGGCCCAGAGAGTCTCCTTGTTGCGCCACCGATAGCTGGTGCCGGTCAGCGCCAATTCCAGCGCCTCGGCGAAGCTTGACTTGCCGGACCCGTTGCGTCCGCTGACCACCATGAGGCCGGGCGCCGGGTAGAGATCCAGCCGTGCCGCAGGCCCCACACCGCGGAAGCCCTCGACTGAAATTGCAGTTAGGAATGTTCCGGCCGAGTCGCCCTCGGCTGACCCGCCTGACTGCCCAACAACCTCGGCAAGAGCTTCCAGCACAACATCTTTGACCGCGCTGTCGAGTTTGGGATCGTCGTCGAGCAGCCCGAAGATGACGTCTTGAACAGACTGTTCGGACTGTTCAGCCGCCGTTGGCGAACTCAAGTTGCCCCTCCTCCAACGAAAATGAGCCCAGCGTCAGACTGCCTTAGCAAGCCCCCTGATACAGCGCGCTTAAGTGCCGCGTCCAGCCGTTCTTTGATGTCCTGCGTTATCCTGCGACCCCCCAGCAGATTGAGCGCCTCGCGCTTCAACTCTTCGGCCTCGATCCCACCGGCCTGCTCTGCGGCCACTATCATCGCGTTCCCGATCTCGATCAAAGGGACATCTTGAATGGGACGACTCGTACCGTCGCCCGGGCGGCGCACCACCCGCCAGGTCTCCGGATTAATACCGTTCGGCCAATAGCACTCATCCGTATTACGCCGAAACTCCGTCGGAACCAATCGTTGGATAGCTCGGCGGCGATCAGTGCTGACCCTGTTCAGACCAAACGAGCTTGCAACGAGCTTCGCAAGCCGGTCGGGCAGGATCGGTCCCTCAGCTTCCACCACCGTGGCAATTGCAGCTCTGACACGGGGAGACGCCGACGGCGGCGCGTAAACCGATATCTGGTCTAAAGCGCTGATGTCGCCCAGCGTCCGCGGAACCCACGGGCGGTAGGTTTGGATCATCGGATGCCGCCTCTGCTGTGACGGCGAAGACGGCGCCGCTGCAATCTTGCTGAAAGTGAACGGCTCCGGCGCCGACTCAGCCTCCGCAGGTTTCCGACGCTCCGGCGCCCGACGCGCAGGATTGGGCTCGACTTCTTGCCGTAGGAGTCGTTGCTTTGCTTCGTCTACCGTCTCTCGCATCCGGGCGATGACGGACTCCCGGTCGCGCAACCATCCCGGCAGCCAAATCCGTTCTACCGCGGGCCAATGCATAAGATTTTTCAGGACATCGACTGGCAACCCATCACGGTCGGCGACGGTCTTTCGCGAGTGCCAGTTCGGCCCGTCGAGCAGAACGGCGACCAGAGGCTGTTCAGGTGCATCCAGGTCCGCGATGACGATATCGACCCTGAAGTCCGATAGTCCGACATCTGTTCGTACCCGAAGCCCCTCGGCGCGCAGCGCATCGGCGATGTCATCGCGATGCCGGTCAATCACCGGGAGCCGCCGCCCGCCTTCGGCCACCGCCTCCACACCACGGGCTGCTATTTCGAGATAAGCCTTGAGGTGCTTAGTGCCCACCTGCGTCGTCTCTTCGGCGCGCAGCGCCTCGGGGTCGAAACTCGAATACAACACGACCTCGCGACGCGCACGCGTGACGGCAACGTTGAGCCGGCGTTCGCCGCCCGGCTTCGACAACGGACCGAAGTTTAGTGGCACCACACCTTTGTCGTTGGCGCTAAACGCAACCGAGAACAGGATCGTGTCCCGCTCGTCGCCCTGCACGTTTTCCAGGTTCTTGACGAACAACCCGTCGGGCTCGTCGAGCGCCTGCAACAGACGTTCATTACCGTTGTCCCGCAGCATGTTTTCTATCATGTCGCGCTGCTGGGCGTTGAACGTAATGACTCCCAATGAGGGCGCGACATCAGGCGACGCCTCAAACCGCTGCCGAATGTCCTCCAGGATTTGCTCTGCCTCGACCCGGTTGGTCCTCAGTGTCTTTCCGCGGCCGGCCCGGTCGAACACCCCATTGACCCGGACCAGGGAAATGCCATGCCCGGCAACAGCAGACGTGGTCCTGCCCAACGGCGCCGGAAATGAGGCCAGCCGGCCCTCGTAGTACTGCCGGTTGCTGAATGCGATCAGCGACTCGTCTTGGCTGCGGTAGTGCCACGACAGCCATTGCCGCGGGACCCGGGCTTGGACACACTCAGTCAGGATGGACTCCTCGTCGAACACGATGTCGGGGTTGTACTCATCGTCTTCCTCGAGGCTGGCGTTCGCTTCAGCGAAACTGGTTGGTGGCATCTGCTTGCTATCCCCGACAACGACAACCGAATTCGAGCGCCCCATCGCCCCGACGGCGTCGGCGACTCTGATCTGCGATGCTTCGTCGAAAACCACGACGTCGAAGATTCCCTGCTTCGCCGGAAAGAAGCGAGCTACCGAATCGGGGCTCATCAGCGTGCACGGCAAGATCTGGGTAATCAGCTCGCCGTAGTTCTCGATCAGAAGTCGCACGCTCATCCCGCCGCGACGACGTTCCAACTGGCGCCGCAAACCACCGATTTGACCGCTGGCCGCATTGGCGTCAAAACGCCGCATACCCAGGAGGCAACCCGGGATGGCATTGGGCAATTCGCTGCGTATTGCGCTGATGCTCTCGGTGAACCGTCGGATTGTCTTGCCGTGCGCTTCCACGTCGAAATCGCACAGCGCAGTCGCTTCCAGCCGCTCTGACACCGACGCGATCGCCGTGCCGCGGTCGAATGCCAGCGCCGCGTCTTCAGCGGCAACTTTTCCTTTCAGGATGGCCGTTCGGGCGGACTCCATTCCAAAACTTCGCAGCGGCTCCACGTGTCGGAGCAGATCGATCCACCGTTCGGCCGTGGCGACGGTCTCCAGCCGGCGCTGTGGTCGAGTACCCCACCACTGAGCGATGAACGCCTGTCCGTTGCCCCATGCGCGTTGTCGCCTGACCGATGCTGCAGTTGCCTCCTCTAGCGCACGCCAGGCAGAGCCGAGCCGCGCAAGCGGCTGAGCCAACGTTCCGGCCGGCGTCTCCGCGTAATACGCTCTGAGATCACGAACGTGTGGGTCCTCCGGGGCCGAGCACAAGGTCGAGACGGTCCAGCCGACCGACTGCAACTCATTCCTGAGGTGCGTGGCTTGCTCCCCAATCAACGGATTCCAGGCGTGGTCTTCCACAAGCGTCACCGGCAAGTTGGCGACGCAGGATCGCAAATGAGATACCACAGCATGTGTTTCGACCATGTCGGCTGTCGTCGAGGACAGTGCTTTCAGCGGAACAGTCTTGGGCTCCACCGTCATCACATTCGTCAATTGCTCGCGGACTGCTTTGCGTCGTTTCTTTCGGCCGAAGAAGTTCGACTGATCGGCCGCCACCGCCGCGCTGTGGATCCCCGGCACGTCGAGATCCATCGCTGCGGGGCTTGCGACACCCAACCAGCCGGGCCGCATCTCGGCGGCGTCCTTCATCGCCTGTCGGAGAGCCTTCAATGCGTTTTGCCAAGCCTCGTTGTGCAGCGTGTCGATGCCTGCCAGGGGGTAGCGTGGCGCGCTCGCGAGCTTGGCCCACTCCACGATTGCCGCCGAGGTTTCGGCTCGACTCAGTTCGTCGAGTTCGACTCCATGCTGCAGCAAGTCTTCCAACGCTCTGTCGAATTCCACTGCAGCGGCGTGAATCTTCGCCGCATCTAGTTCATGGTCAGATTGAAAATCGATGAATCCCCAGGGATGGTCTTCACTAGGGCGGGCCAAGTCCGCTTTCTCGGGCAGCCCGCGAAGAACGTGGCTGAGCGCCTCAAACGTTTCAGGCGTGCCGGTGGCCACAAGGCTCTGCGGAACATCGAGTGGTGGGACTTCTTGATCGGCCGCCAGCTGCGAGCCCCGCGCCGTATACAGTGACTGTCCCGCCGCGTTCAGTTCATGCAGCCGGTCCGCATAGCGTGCGAGGCTCCGGCGAGCCGACCCGGCCGTCTCTCGCTGGGTCCGTAGGAGATCTGTGTCGTGGCTGACCCGAAGGTCGAGGGCCTCTTTGATTTGCGCGCGCACCGACGCCGGCCGCGCGGACTTGTCGTGCAGGTTGAGCGAAAGCTCGCCCAAACCCACGGCTTCTAGGCGCTTTTTGACGACATCCAGCGCCGCCTTCTTCTCGGCGACGAAGAGCACCCGTCGCCCAGACAACATCGCGTGGGCCAGCAGATTAGTAATCGTCTGCGATTTTCCGGTCCCCGGCGGGCCCTCGAGAACGAACGTTCGCCCGCCGACCGCTTCAGCGACAGCTCCGAGCTGCGATGAGTCGGCCGGCACCGGAAGCGCCGAACCTAGTTCATCGAGGTCGACCTCAGCAACCTCAGGCACCGGATCGGCATAAGGCTCGAGCGGAGTATCGATGAGATGGGCCACCAAGCTGTTGCCCGACAGCACTTTCCAAGATTCGTCGACATCTTTCCACAACGGGAATTTGGCGAACTGAAGTATCGCCAGGTGAACTGATTCCTCTACCCGAAAGTGCAAGCCTGCCTCGGCGATGGCGCGGCGAACCGCGTTGAAGGCTTCGCCGAGATCGATGCCCGATCCGTCCTCGGATGGGTTTGCCAGACCCGGGATCTCCAAACCATATGCCACACGGAGCTTTTCAATGAGGCAGTAGTTGGGGGTCGATGCGCCCGCCTCGTCAATCGTGAGCAGGTACTTCTCACCACGGTTCGTGGTTGACAACGAAACTGGCACCAGTACCAGTGGTGAGCGCAGGTCGCGGTCGTTGAACCGCCAGCTCAACATCCCGAACGCGAGATACAGGTTGTTCGAGCCGGTTTCCTCGACGATTGTCTTGGCTTTGTAGGCCAAGTAGCGCAGCTTGCTCTTGTACGCCGCGCCGCTGACATCAATGTAAGCGCTGTGTTTGTCGGCGAGAAGCAGCTCGCGTTCCCGCTCGGGCAAGTCTCGCCCATAGCGAATGCCCCGCGCGACATCGATTTCGTTGACAGCGTCCGATGCCAGGAGAGCGATGCGCGATGACGCGCTAACAGCATCTTCGAACCTGCCGAGCGCGGGCCCAGGCACGTCGAGGCGGTATCCGGAGCGTTCCGTGTAGTTGATCAACTTGTTACGAAGGCTGAGGTCGAGTAGTGCGTTTTTCCATTGGCTCACTCGTGCGGGCACAACTTCAGTACCCGCGTCCCGCTTTTCGCCTTCCGGTCGGGTGTACGGCTCAATCGGTCTTCCGGGGCCGGGCTGGTATCGAGTGACAACAACATTCCCGTCCCCGCCTACCGTTCTGCTCGGTAAGGGGAATATCTGGGCCTGCCGCGCCTGGCGTATGCCGGTGACGCCAACAATCGAGGACAGGTCATCCGAGAGGTGTCTGACCCGGGGCGCGTTGACGGCGTCAGTAAACGACTGCGGCTCTTGACTTCCGGTGACCATCGTGGTCTCGATGAGACGAATATTTCCGAGGTCGACCAGATTGACCGCACCGACAACGTCGGTGGTGGAAACAGTGGCGAGGGTTGAATCGATGCGCCAGTAGCCCAGGAAAGCATGGTTTTTCAGCACCCAGATGTTGGAGTTGATGCCAGCCTCTTCGAGCGCCGCCGCCATCGTCAGCGTTGTGTCCAGACATGTTCCGAGCCGACCGTCAAGGACTTCGGCGGGTGTCCGGATCTTCTGGCCATCGAGACCCCAGCTCGCGGGCGGTTCGGCATAGCGGATATCCCGCGCCTGCATCGCTTCGAAAACTGCCTGCGCGATGGCGTCGACCCTTTCGGGATTCTCACTCTGATATCCATCGATCGCTGACCGGCCGGTCAGCGCTTGCAAGCGGTCGGATACGGCCGTCATCAGGGCGGCTATCGCCGGGGAGTTGGGCTGGACATGTGCAGCCAACATCTCGAGCGCAAGTTGCGGAGGCGTTGCCTTCCACTGATTAGCGGCCAGGATCTTGACGTCTTTCCGAGCTTCCGCCAACACCTTTCGCGCTGCGTCGCGCAGGACCACTCGAACGGCACCCGGCTGTTGTTCGCCGACCCCCAGCATTGACGCGGGATCGAGGACTAGATCAACGTCGCGCAGGATGGTCGGCTTGTGGGCAGCGAGGTCGAGGTACACCTCTCGGGGCCCACCGTGGGAGCCGGCAGTGCTGACGACATCGACCTCGACGACGGCCCCGTGAACCTCGTTCCCCGTGTTGTCGACGGTGATGTGATCGATGACGGGGACCCGGCAGTGCGCCATCGCGTAACTCAAGTCGGAAACGGCGTGAATTTCGATGCGTGGCGCGGGCGTTTGGGGTTGCGGTGGTGACGCCTCTGCTGGCGGTGCCTGGTCCGTGTCAACCGTTCCTTCGTTGGGTTGCGCCGCGGTGACTAGCGGTTTTGCGACCCCGCGCTCTTCCCGGTTCGGAGCGACGGAGGCCTTCAGCAGTGCAGCTCGACTTGCCGCCGTCTCAGCACCGACTGCACGCAGGAGCAATTCGGCCGTCTCGACCGCGCGATACGCCTCGGCAGGAGTGAACGTCTCGTTGTGCGCCCATCGGTTGCGCACATCGCGCAGCTCACTGGCGTAGTTCTGCCCCTGTCGCGACAAATATTGACTGAACGGATAACCAAGGTCACCGAGCCGTTCAGTCGTCACGCGCAGTATCAAAGACAGGTCGCGGCTTCGATAGTTGCCGACGCGGCGTCCCGAAGCTAGGTCTTTCCGGCGAAGAAGCTCGGTCCACTCCGCTCCAGGTGGCAATACCTGTGCGAAGACTCGCTCGACGAACGGCGTCAAACCTTGGATGACAATCCCTAGCGCATCCCCTACTGCCGAGTGATAGTCAACCCCGTCCATCGCATACTCCCTGCTGATTTTTCCTGCAACCATCCGCGGTGCCGAGCAGCTGAGCAGCATAAATCGCGGCACCGACAGTTTGGGGCGCGCTACGTAAGCACGATCGTGTCGACTTCACTGCGGGTTCCTACGTCGGTACGAGTAGGGACGCCAACACAGTGCAAGCGCTAAGCGCCGGACGAAATGCTCTACTAGCGGTCTCAGCCAGCTCACAGCTAAATCGCGAACGAGGCCGGGTTTGACCTCAATTACGCTTGCGTCCTGTGGACAAGAGAAGAAGGTGAACACCCCTCACGCTCATTCTTCATCGCAGTACTCGCCAAGCAAACAGGGCGGCACCTGAAGGGCCGCCACCGTCACTACTGGAAGTACCCTCTGGGCTGTCCATCCAATCCACTTGTCACATTCCCGCTCCAGCTGTCCGTCATCGTCGAATTGCGCCGCCGGATTACCCATCGCGACAAGGCCGTCCGCGAGGACGGCGGCTAGGGCTAGGAGTTCTTCGACGCCTAAGGTTTTCGAGTCGACGCGCTCGAGGATGGCGAGCAATTACACGTCAGCATGTTGCACGTCCCGTTTGGCCCTTGGCAACGCGCAACAGCAAACTCACAGCGACGCGTCTAGTAATTACCTTTGTACCAACGACTGGCAGGCTCGGATTTCAACGCCCGACTCGTCGGAGTAGTGAGGTACGGTCCTGACCGGGCCCAAGAGATTCGCTCGTACGCGTCCGAACGTGAAGGACCGGCAACCGCGCCCCCGGCGCACGATGCCCTTCGGAGAAGGCCCGGGCCTGCCGCAAAACCGCTGCGGGTCAAGACGGGACACCGCTGAATGCCGCCCTGAGGGCAGGAGCAACCATGTCCATACTCGACCCCAGTGACCCGCCGTACCGTCATTACTGGCGCAGCCTCTACCCTCAGTACGCCGATCCTGAGGCAACGGCGCATTGGTACGGCAAATGAAAAACAGCTGATAGCTGCATGAATCTCTTCGCGGAGAGGCAGCGGCTCCGCGACGAGTGGTTCGCGAATCACTCGTGGCGAAAAGGCGATCCCCGTGTCACCGCAATTGCCACAGCCCATGCATCGCTGGTGCGGTCAATCACCGCGAAAGTCTGCCTGCATTGCCTGTGGGTCTCTCGAGACCTCCACGCGGAGCATCCGGAGCATTAGCTGAGGTTTTGTCCTGCTTACTCCGTCACACAATTCATTGCGCCACAAGAGAAATCGGCGCCGTCCGAACCGGTGGACGCGGGCCGAAATCAAGGCAACCACCAACATTAGGTATCGGCGCCACCCTTCCCAACAACGGCGGCCGCGATTTCAGCGCGGGCTGTGGCGCGAGAGCGCTACGGTGGTCCCAATCTCGTTGGAGAGGTCGGGGTCTGAGCCGATGGACCTGCTGGAGCCGTTGGACGTGGCGATGATGACCGCCGAGCTGCTGTCCGACCCGATGCACGCCGCCGCGCTGCTGATCCTGTCGCCGCCCGCCGAGGCGGGCCCGGGGTATGTCGACGAGCTGTACCGCGATGCGCTGACCAGCACCGCTGAGCTCGATCCGCGATTTCGCCGGCGCCCGCACGTCGGCGTCGACACCGCAGGCGTCTGGATGTGGCGCAGCGATAACAACATCGACATGCGCGACCACATCCAGCGCCGCACGCTGCCTGCGAGCGCCGATCGCGACGCGCTGGGGAAGCTGATCAGCGAGCTGCACAGCGAACGGCTCGACCGGTCGCGACCGATGTGGATTGCGTATCTGATCGACGGTCTCGAGGACGCTCGATTCGCGTTGTATATCAAGGTGCACCACACCGTGGTCGACGGCGTCGCCGGACTCAAGATGATCGCCGACGCGATGACCACCGACCCCGATCGCCGGTCGATGCCGCCGCTGTACGCTGTCGCGCCGGGGCGACCAGCCGAGCGTGCCGCTGCCTCACGCGGACTGATCCCCAACCCGTTGTCGCTGGTGCGCTCGGCGGTCAACGTCGCCGCGTCGGGCCTGGGTTTTGTCCGCCAACTCGCCCTCGGCGAAATATCGACGGTGGTCGCCAGCCTAGCGGCGCGAAATACCGTGCTGCCGTTCGGCGCCCCCTACACGAGGTTCAACGGGCGGCTCGGCCGCGAGCACGCCTTCGCGGGGGCCAGCTGGCCCAAGTCGCGCATCCGGGCCGTGCAGAACGCGGCCGGGGTGACCGGCAACGATGTGGTGACCGCTGTGGTGGCGGGGGTGTTGCGGGAGTGGCTCACCGCGCACGACGAGCTGCCCCGCAAGTCGCTGGTGGCCATCTGCCCGGTAACGGTGCGCAGCCGCGAGCGCGCCAGCGACGAGGACCAGCACGGGAACTTGTTCGGTCTGGAGTTGTGCCCGTTGGGCACCGACTCGGCCGACCCGGCCGAGCGACTGGCCCACATCCACCGGGCGATGACGTGGGCCAAGCACCAGGTGGCCAGCCGCGGGTCGAACGCGACAACGCTGTTGCTCGCGCCGAGTATCGGGCCCACGGTCTTGTTGCCGATGGTGCCGTTCGCGCCGCGGCTGCGCCGCGGCTACAACCTGGCGATCTCCAACGTTCCCGGGCCGCCGGCCGACTTGTACTGGAACGGCGCGCATCTGGAGGAGATTTATCCGGTGTCGACGGCCATCGGCGGGCAGGCGCTGAATGTGACGATGTGCTCTTATGCCGACCGGGTGACGTTCGGCTATGTTTCCGGCCGCAACGTGATGCCGGACATCGAGTCGCTCATCCCGCTGACCGAGCGCGTCCTCGTTGATCTGGAGACCGCGGTCGGAGCGGTGACGTGATTGCGCCCGCGCTGGGAAGGAGATGCGCTCATGGGTACTTACGCGGTCACCGGATCGGCCTCTGGCATGGGGCACCAGGTCGCGCAGAAGCTGCGCGACGCCGGCCACACCGTGATCGGAGTGGACATCAAGCAGGCAGACATCGTCGCCGATTTGTCGACTGGCGAGGGACGCCAGGCGGCTGCCGTCGGCGTGTTAGCGGCGTCGGGGTCCAGATTGGACGGCGCTGTGCTGGCAGCCGGCCTCGGCCCCACTCGGGCCGCTGACCGTCCGCGCCTGATCGCGCAGGTGAACTACTTCGGCGTCGTCGAGCTGCTTGAGGCGTGGCGCCCGGCGCTGGCCGCGGCTGACCGCGCGAAAGTCGTTGTCTTCTCCAGCAACTCCACAACGACAACGCCCATGGTGCCCGCCCGCACCGTGCGGGCGTTCCTTGCGCATGACGTCGAGAAGGCGGTTCGCTCCGTCAGATTTTTCGGCAAGAATGCGTCGGTGTTCGTCTACGCCGCATCCAAGATCGCGGTGAGCCGTTGGGTTCGACGTGCGGCGGTCAGGACCGAGTGGGCGGGCGCAGGCATACGCCTGAATGCTCTTGCTCCGGGGGCGATCATGACGCCTCTTCTGCAGGAGTCGCTATCAACGCCGAAGGAGGCCAAGCGCATTCGCTCCTTCCCCATCCCGATCGGCGGGTTCGGCGACGCTGGGCAGCTGGCCGACTGGGTGCTGTTCATGCTTTCGGATGCCGCGGACTTCTTATGTGGGAGCGTCGTTTTCGTCGATGGTGGGTCGGACGCCTATTTCCGCACTGACGACTGGCCGAGCCCGGTGCCAGCGTATCGACTGTTGTCTTACCTCAAGCGCTTCAGAGGCTGATCGGCATCGGCCTAGCCGGCGTGGACACCCGGCGCCCTGGGGTCAGGCTGGACGTAGCGATTGCAGCCATTCGGATCAGCCGGTGCAGTCGACCGCGATCTCCAAGGCTCCGCAGATCTCGCGCATCCGGGTGTCGGCGAGTCGGCCAAGGCGGCTGGCCAACACTGCGACTGAGACGCTTTCGACTGAGTCCAGGTTGACCGCCGAACGGCGCGGGATCGGGTCCAAACGAGGTTCAAGGACCACTTCACTGGCGAGCCCCCGGATGGTTGTCGTGCAGGGCGCGACGAGGGCGCGTCGCAGCCGCGGGATCGCGGCGTTACGCGACAGGACAACCACAGGACGGCGGCCGATCTCAGCCAATTCGCACCACCACACCTCACCGCGAGCGGGCAGCGCACTCACGAGGTGCCCGCCGCCCGCCGCCACGATGCCAGGTCGCCCCACTCGTCCGGCTCATCAGCCGGGTGCTCGTCATAGGCCGCGTAGGCCGCGTCCACCTGAGCGGATCGGTGCTGGGCGAGCAGCGCCGCCAGGGCCTCGTCGATGAGGGCGGCGTCGGTGATTCCCGACCGCACGCTGCGTGCACTCCCGAGGAGTTGGGGATCCACAGTTGTACTCAAGCGTATGCGGTTCATGCCATCATTATGCCACTTAAGGGTTGGGTGCCCCGCCCGGCGCTGACTCCGCGCTCGGCTGCGGGCTCTCGACATCTCGACGGTCGCTGGTCGCGATGAAGTCCTCGATCAGCTCGACCACCTCGTTGGGCGCCTCCACGTGAGCGAAGTGACCCACATCGGGCAGCAGCTCAAGTCGGGCGTCTGTGCGCGCCTCGTGCGCGGCGTGTGCGTGGTGGACGGGAATGATGTTGTCCCGCTCCCCCCAGATCGCCATCACCGGTAGGTCGGTGCGCAGCCCCAGGCGGTTCAACGCACTGACCGCCTGCCCGCGGTAATCGACCACAGACCGCAGCGTCCGCAGGAACGACTGCCGCGTCGCGGGATCCGACAGCGACGAATAGGCGCTCCACAGTTCCGCGCCGCGGGGCGAATGAATGCCGGCGCTTCGCAACCATGACCGCAGCTTGTTGCCCGCGGTGAGCACCGGCTTGGGCGCGATGATCGGCAACACCAGCTCCGCGCCGGGCGCCGAAAGCAGCCGCAGTATCAATCCGACATCGGGGCCCAGGCCGCCGCTGCTGATCAGGACCAACCGCTTGACGTAATCGGGGTGCTGGTAGACGAACTGCATGGCGACACCGCCGCCGAGCGAGTGGCCGACCACGGTGGCCTGGCTGACGCCGAGTTCGT